>ENA-OZFH01000014-OZFH01000014.1-human-gut-metagenome-genome-assembly--contig:-NODE-14-length-67892-cov-7.354703_pt1 | contig 67892 bp, 51 predicted proteins | sample MGYA00245073_ERZ653619 | MGnify/ENA primary metagenome ERZ653619 (study PRJEB26926, sample SAMN06165178) | human gut metagenome | biome: ENVO:00009003; feature: ENVO:2100002; material: ENVO:00002003...
GGACGCCGCCCTCTCAAGGCGGAGATCACCAGTTCGAATCTGGTACGGGCTACCACGCATCTGATACCCGGTCTTCCCACGGAAGTCCGGGTTTTTTATTATCAAACAGCCGTCTGCAATTCCCGTTTGTACCAGAGCTTTGCGTTCTGCTTATGGCCCTTACGGGTACAATATCCAAGAAATTTTGACTGTTAGAAGGAGCCTCATGACGGAGTCCTCTCAGCATACGTTTAAGCCCCAGGTCGAGGTTGAGGCCTCGGGCGGCGATGACAATAAGAGCGCACGCCGCGGCGCCATCTTTATCGGCGTCGTGCTGGTGGGTTATATCGTCTATCTGGTGGTAACCGGGCAGATGGGGCAGTTCTGGGCCGCAATGTCGAGCGTCCAGGCGCCTTGGCTCTTTGTCGCGTGTCTTTGCATGTTCATGTATCTGTTCTTTGGCATTGTGGCCTATGCGATCGCTGTCTGGCTCGACCCCAATTCACCCGTCGGCATTCGCGACCTGATCTCGGTCGAGGCGAGTGGCATCTTCTTTGGCAACCTCACGCCTATGATGATGGGATCGACTCCCGCCCAGATCTACCGTCTGACCAAAGCGGGCCAAAATGTCGGCGAGGCCGGAGCCACGCAATTTACGCGCTTTATCGTGTATCAGTTTGGCCTCGTTGCCTGGGGCGCTATCCTACTGCTTGCTCGCATGCCGTTTTTTGCCGAGCGCTATGGCGACATGACGCTGCTGTGCGTCTTTAGCTTTGGTGGGCACTGCTGCATCTTGCTGGGCATCTTCGCCGTCGCGCTCATGCCTAAGACCGTCACGCGCGTCGCCCATTGCATTATCAATTGGCTCGAGCGCATAGGTGTCTCGGCCACTAAGATCGAGGGATGGCGCACGTTTGTCGATGGCGAGATCTACTCCTTCTCCGAGAAGTTCAAGCTTTCGGCCGGACATTTTTCTTCCATGCTGCTCACCGTGTTTATTACCATGCTGCAGCTCGCGTTTTTCTATCTGGTTCCGTATTTCCTGATGCTTGCCTTTGGCCACCACGAGGTCGACTTTTTTTCGGTCATGGCCGCGAGCGCCTTTGTCCAGCTGCTGAGCTCTGCGGTCCCCCTGCCCGGTGGAACTGGTGGCGCTGAGGGCGGCTTTGCATTGTTCTTGGGTCATTTCTTTGGGTCGGCTTCGACCGCCGGCTATCTGCTGTGGCGCCTCATTACGTTTATTGCGCCGACCATTTTGGCTGCGCCCCTGCTGGGCCTTAAGAGCGCCCACAACGAGAGCATCCATGCGCGCTGGGATCGCGTGATGCGCAAGCTCGGCCGCGCGCCTCAGACGTCCTCTGCGCCCACTAAGCCGCATCCCACGAATGCTGTTACCGTTGATCCCAAGAAACACGCTCAGAAGGCTTCTGGGACCGCTAAGCCGGCTCATAAGGCCTATGTGCGCCAGACAGGCGACGGTATTCGCGTATCTCCGTCGGCGCTCAATAAGAAGAAGCATCCTAAGTCGCAGTAGGGCAGTCGTGCATTCTTCATGATGCGGGGCATATTTGTGCTGCATGGGGGATAATCCTCTTACGTAGATTATCTCTCATCTGTTGATGAATGCTCGCATATCGAAGGGACACGCCCATGGCAACCAGCAAACCGCGTCTTGACCGCCGCATCGTTCGCAGCCGCAATGCCATCCTTTCGGCTTTCGAGCGCCTGCTCATGGAAAAGCCGCTGGCAGACATTACGGTGAGTGCCATCGCACGCGAGGCCAATGTCGACCGCAAAACCTTCTACGTGCACTTTGGCACGGTTGACGGCCTGCTCGATGCCATTGCCGTCGATGTGGTGGAGATGATTGTCGACTCGGTCGAGAAAACGCTTGCTTCCATGGACGGCGACACTAACGAGCGCGCCCTGGGCGCGGCGGCGACCTTCTTTAAAACCGTTAACGAGGCACTGTGCAACAACTTGGTGCTCAATCGTCAGCTGATCGAGAACATTCCGCTCGATGATTTTATGGCTCGTCTTCGTGCACCGCTCGAGCACGAGATTGCCGAGCGCGATCTGCTGCCCCAAGGTCTCAAGGACGAGATGTTCGACTACTATCTGGCGTTTTTGCTGTCGGGTATAATCGGTATCTATCGCACGTGGGCGCTGTCTGACGGCTCGGTTCCTATCGAGCGTGTCTCTGAGGTCGCCAACGATCTGACTCTCAATGGTCTGTCGAGTCTGGAATCTCGCTTGGATTAGGCCTAGTTGGGCTCGTCGGCGTGGAAATTCCTGTTCACGAGGTTCTCCGGCGCCTTGGAGACCTCGCCGGCGTAGGAGCTGTAGCCTGAGGATCCTTAAAAGAAAGTCCAGTTTATCCTTCCCACTCCAAATGGGAATCCTCCGATGCGCCTTTGCGCGCTCGCATGACCTCGATACCATGCGAGCGCGCGAAGGCGACGAGCTCTGCGTTGCGGACGTTTATGGTGCCGAAGGCGGCGGGGCACACGATAAGACGCGCGCAGTGGACGAGGAGCTCTTTGGCGCGGGCTATGGTTTTATCCCCGATCGGCTCGAAGGCGCGCTCGGCCACGCATTCCGTCGCCAGGTCGCGCGCAAGCTCGCAGTCGATGTCTCCTTCGTGCAGAACGCCCGCGTAGAACGCCTTGCCCTGCCGGATGAGCTGGCGAAACACAGCTGACCCCGTACCTGCGCCGGCGATGACGAACGTGTGCGCATCGCCGTGTGGGCGCCCAATTTCAACGCTGCCGAAGCGCTCGTTGAAGGTGCCATGTTTAAGGCCGTAGAGCTCGCCAATCGTCTCGCGCGTGAATATGTCCTCGGGTGCGCCGGCGCGAAAGACCCGGCCGTCCTTCACGCAAATCACCTTGTCGGCGCTTTTCTGCGCGAGCTCGAGTTCGTGGATGGACATGATGACAGCCACATTCCGCGATTTCGCAAGGTGGCGAAGTATTCGCAGCAGGTCGATCTGGTAGCGGATATCGAGATACGACGTGGGCTCGTCGAGCACAAGCACACGTGGATCCTGCGCGATGGCGCGTGCGAGCATGACGCGCTGGCGTTGTCCGTCGCTTATCTGCATGAAGTCGCGCTCGGCGAGCTCTTCCACATGTGCGGTTTTCATGGCCTCGTCGACCCGACTATGGTCGTCGGGTGAGAGTGTGCCCATTCGCCCGGTGTAGGGATGCCTTCCCGCCTCTACGATATCGCGGCAGGTGAGGAGCTCGGTCCGGGGGCGATCTGTCAGCATAACGGCAAGGTTCCTTGCGAACTCCGCCGTCTTCCATCGGGAAATCTCTCGCCCGTCGAGCTCGACCGCGCCGGCAAGCGGCGCCAGATGGCGTGTGATGGTTTTCAAGATGGTCGACTTGCCCGAGCCGTTCGGCCCGATGAGCGCCACGACGTCGCCCGCGCGAACCTCAAGATCGACGCCTTCGACTACGACCTTCTTGTCGTAGCCAGCTGACAGGTCGCTTATGCGGAAAAGCGGTGCTCCGTCAGCCTGCGTTTCAACCGGGGTTTCGAGGTTCGACTCCCCTCCGAGCGTTTTGGTCCGCGGCACGAATTCCCCCATCTACCTCACCCGCTTCTTCAACATGAGTGCGATAACCACCGGCGCGCCGAAGATGGCGGTGACGGCGCTGATGGAAAGCTCGACGGGGGAGAACAGCGTGCGCGCGATCAAATCGCAGCCCGCGCAGAAGATGGCGCCTCCCAAGAAGCACGCAGTAATCACGCGGATGGGCTTCGACGACTTTAGCGCCGACTTAACGAGATGCGGAACCGCGATGCCTACGAACGACACCGGACCAGCGAACGCGGTCACGCAGGCGGAGAGCATGCTCGCTAGAAGGACGAGCACCACGCGGAAGCGTGCGACGTTCACGCCGACGCTTTTCGCGTAGGCTTCTCCCAGCTGGAAGGCGGAAAGGGGCTTCGATATCGCGAATACGCATGCGCTCACGGTGATCACCACGACCGCGATGACCGCGATGTCGTCCCAGCTCGAACCCGAGAAGCTGCCCAAAGACCAGTTGTGCAGGTTCACGATGGACTGGTCGTCGGCGAAGGCGATGAGGAAGTTCGTCCCCGCCGAGCAGATGTATCCCACCATGACGCCCGCTACGATGAGCATGGCCATGGAACTTATGCGCCGTGCGATGAGGAGTACGAAGCCGATGGTGATAAGCGAGCCCAGAAACGCTGCGGCCACCATGGCCGGCGAGGACATGGCCTGGTTCGCGCCCAGAAGTACGATCATCGTAAGCGCGACGACGAACTTTGCGCCTGAGGAGACGCCCAAGATGAACGGGTCGGCGATGGGGTTGTTGAAAAACGTCTGCAGCAGGAACCCGGAGAGCGAAAGTGCCCCGCCGAGAAGCACGGCTGAAAGCACGCGCGGCAGGCGAATCTCCCAGATGACCTGGCTTTCCATGGAATTGGCCGCGCCGCCCGAAAGGATGCCGGGGATGTGGTCTGCGGGCACGAGCACGCTCCCGATGCACAGGTTGGTCCCGACGAGCACGATGAGGGCAACAGCGAGCAGCGCCGTCACGACGCGACACCGCGCGGCGCGCCCCGATTCGTCGTATGCCATGGAAAGTCGGCTTCTCATGGTGCTAGCCGAGCTTCCTCAGATAATGGAAGTCGCTCGCGTCATCGCCGGCGAACGCCCCGTGCAGCTCGTCGATAATGTCGGCGGTAGAAGTCATCTGCTGGTACATGTCGGCGCTTGTGACCCAGACGTTGCCGTTCTTCACGGCTTTGAACTGCGACAATAGCGCGTTTTTGCCTACGAAGTCGTTCAAGGTGGCAACCGATTCGTCGATGGTGCCGTTGTAGACGATGATGTCGGCATCCTTCGCCGTCGCGTAGAAGCGCTCCATTTCGAGCGTTACTGACGAACCTGACGTCGACGCCGTCTGCGCGTCATCGAGCGCGTAGCTGCCGCCTGCAAGCTCGATCATCTGCGCCACGTAGTCGCCTGCCCGCCGCGTGACGGCGGCCCCGTTCGAGTTAATGTAGAAATACGCCACGGTTTTACCTGAAGACGCGAGCCCCGACGTTTGCTCGACGCGGGCCTTCTGCTCGTTGAACAGGCGTGCGGCCTCGTCCTCCTTGTCGAACAGGACGCCGAAAAGCTTAATCCACTCTACGCGCCCGAGTGCTTCGGGCTCGCTCGACGACTGTTCGGTGAGCACGACGAGCCCGAGCTTCTGCAGCTTTTCCTTCACATCGGGCGTGTGGTTGATCATGGTGTTCTCGATGGCGAGCGTGCAGCCCGAGGCCGATATTCGCTCGTAGTCGGGCGCGCTGTACTTGCCGCCGTAGGCGATCGCCCCACGTTCGAGCGCGCTTTTGAAGCCTGCGACCGAGCAATCGTCGGCCTTCGTGCCCGACATTAAGATATTGTCGTTCGCATCGAGCGCGTCGACCAGGCACATCGTCGCCGACGACACAAGGTACACCTTGTCGGCGGGGCGCCTTATGACCGCGATGTCGGAGCTCAACCCATCAGGTACCTTCGCATCCTGCGGCACCACGAGGAAGCGCTCCCCGTTCGAAACGCAGATAAGCCGCAAGCCGCCTTCGAACTCGTCGACAGTGAAGTGCTTGGCGTATTCAAGCTGAAGCGTCCCCGTCGGCTCCCAGCCGCAGCCCAAATCGGCGTTGTGGAAGTCGGCCGCGGCGCTTGAAGCCGTTCCCGCAGGGGAGCCGCCGCTTGCATCGTCGCCCGATTTCTCCTTTATGGTGGATGAGTCGAAGTAGAGCGTGTAGTCGATGGTGTGCGGCGTCGACATGGCGACGGTCTCGGCCGACACGGCGATGTCCTCGTCGAGCGTGACGGGTATCTCGAACGTGGAGTTGCCGCCGTCGTTTACGGGCGCGTAGTCCACGCCGTCGACGGTCATCTTGTCGTAGTTCGAACTCGACCAGGTGATGGTCGCGGTGTAGGTGTCGCCATCCTTCACAATTGTGGTGGGTGAGGCGATGCTTGCTCGCCCTGACCCGCCGGAAAGCGAGACGCTCACAGTGTATTCCTGAGAGCCCGCCGTGGCACCGGTCGCGTTCGAGCTCGCACTGCACCCCGCGAAGGGAAGCGCGAGCAGGGCGACGAGAACGCAGGCGATCGCGCGTGCCGCGATGCTGCGGCGCTTCCTGTTTTCCCCCTTTGGAAGAATCGACCGCATGGCGTTACTTCAGTGCGTCGGCGCGCAGATCGACGCCGGCGGATTCGAATACGAGCGTGCGGTCGTACCACCGCTCCCTTTTAATGCTCCACGCGGCGCAGGCGGTGTCCTCGTCGAGCGCATCAACGGGCACGTCGTAGGTGTACTTGCCTTCCGCGTTTTCCACATAGGGGATGAAGTCGGCCTCGCTCGCGGCGGCAGCCTCGTCGCCCGTGCCCATGAAGAGCTTGCCGTAGCCCGTGCCGGAAAGTGTCATCACGCAGTGCATGGAGCCGTTTTCCACGATGAGCTGGGCGTCCACAATCCTGAACATGTTCGAGCTGGAATCTACGGTGATCGGATAGGTGCCGTCGGCCACCTTGTCGGCGGTGATGGGGGCAGCGCTTGCGTCCTCGGGCGCATCGGCCGCCTGTTCGGTTTTTTCCTGGGAATCGGCATCGCTTGCCTTTGCGCTGTCGATTGAATTTCCGCCGCAGCCGGCGAGCGAGAACGCGAAAAGCGCCGCCGAAAGGGCGAAGGCGAGGGTTTTCTTCAACATGGAGGGGTTCCTTTCAATCGCTTCGACCGCCCGCGCCGTGCGGTGGGCGGGCGGGATGCGAATGCAACGGGCATGCGCCGTCAGTCGGGGAAGGCGCATGCCCGTTGCACGGGGACGCGACCGGCGCCCCCGTGCGCGGCGAGTTTACAGCTTGGCGATGGCGTCGTCCACGTGCGAGACGTAGATGTCGTCGACCGCGACGTTCTGTCCCAGACCCTGGAGCAGGCACGTCACTTCGAAGCCGGCGGCCACGAACTTCGCAGCCCAGCTGTCGGGGTCGGTCTCGTCTGCCATGTCGTTGTTCGCGTGGTCGCCCGCGACCACCATGAACGGCGCGAGCACGGCCTTCTTGTAGCCTGCGGCGCTCGCGGCGGCGATAACATCCTCGCAGGTCGGTTCAGCCTCGACGGTGCCGACGAAGAACTGCGTCAAGCCCTCGTTCTTAAACACTTCCTGCATCTTGGCATAGTCGGCGTTGGAATCGGCTTCGGTGCCGTGGCCCATGAGGCACAGCGCCGTCTTGCCGTCGTCGAAGGACGCCATGTTCTCCTTAATGGCTGCGGCCACCTTCTTGTAGTCGTCGTCGGAGGTGAGCAGCGGGTCGCCGAGCGAGATTTTGTCGAACTTGTCGGCGTACTTGTCGAGCTCGTCTTTCACGTCGGTGTATTCCAGGCCACCCATGAGATGCGTCGGCTGCACGACGATTTCCTTCACGCCGTCTTCCACGCAGCGGTCGAGCGCCTCGGTCATGTTGTCGATCGTGATGCCGTCGCGCTTCTTCAGCTTGTCGATGATGATCTGCGCGGTGAAGGCGCGGCGGATGTCGTAGTCCTGCCAGTACTTCTCGCGGATAGCGTCTTCGATGGCGCCGATGGTGATGTGGCGCGAGTCGTTGTAGCTCGTGCCGAAGCTCGTGACGAGGATGACCGGCTTCACGGCCTTCTCCTTTTCACTCGATTTTTCGGAACTTGCGGAGGTGTTGGAGCAGCCCGCGAGCGCGACTCCGGCGAGCGCGACGGCTCCGGTTGCTGCGGCGCTCATGAAGCCGCGGCGTGACATCTGGTCGGACATGGTTTTTCCTTTCCTCGGTTTGCCGGTCCCCCGGCGACAGTTGCTTGTCGGCACAAGCGAAAGAAAAGCGCACCCCTCGGGGTTCACAAGGAGCTAACGCCACGGCGATGCCGTGAGGAAAAGGCGAAGCAGTCTGGCTTGGGGCGCGAGGCGGTTCGCCCGCGCGTCCTATACAGTAATGTCCCTTGCCCAGGATTCCCACCTGGTTCCCTCCGCAAGCCAGCGCGGGCTGTGCGGGCGCCGCGCCGGTCATTTCCTTTTATCCGATTGTCATATGCTCGTTGCCGAAACTTTTACTATGATAGTGGGCACTTGTGAACGTGTCAAAGCCAGGGCGGGCGGCATTGCGCCTCCTGCCTGCGTATTTGCGCCGATTGCTGCCGCAGGCGCCGTGTTTTGCCCGCTGCGCGAATGGCGGCGTAAACGGTTGCGATGAGAAACGGGAAGGGAAGGCTCGGATGATTCATATCGTTGGCGCAGGCTCGGGCGCCGCCGACCTTATCACGCTGCGCGGGGCGCGCCTTCTGCGCGCAGCCGACGTGGTCGTTTGGGCGGGAAGCCTTGTGAACCCCGAGCTGCTCGCTGAGTGCAAGGAATCCTGCATCGTCTACGACAGCGCGCACATGACCTTGGAGAAAGTGCTCGACGTGATGTGCGCGGCAGATGCGCGGGGCGAGGAAGTGGTGCGCCTGCACACGGGCGACCCGTGCCTGTACGGCGCCATCCAGGAGCAGATGGACGCACTCGACGCGCGCGGCGTGGACTACGAGGTGGTGCCCGGCGTGTCGAGCTTTTGCGGTGCCGCGGCGGCGCTTCGCCAGGAATACACGCTGCCGGGAATCAGCCAGTCGGTCGTTATCACGCGGCTTTCCGGGCGCACCCCCATGCCCGCGGGCGAGGGCATGCGCACCATGGCGGAAAGCGGTTCGACTATGGTCATCTTCCTGAGCTCGGGTATGCTCGCCGAGCTTTCCGCCGAGCTTTTGGCCGCGGGCCGCAGCTCCGACGAGCCGGCGGCGCTCGTGTACAAGGCGACCTGGCCTGAGGAGCGCGTGGTGCGCTGCACAGTGGGCACGCTCGCCGATGCGGGCGCGCAAGAGGGCATCGACCGCACGGCGCTCGTGGTGGTGGGCCGCGTGCTCGGAGCTCGCGGCGGCCTTGCGCACGACGGCGTGCAAGCGGATTCGTACGAGCGCAGCAAGCTTTACGACCCTTCATTTGCCACGGGGTATCGGAAGGCGAGCAGCTAGCGTGGCCTTCGAGCACTACATATATACCGGGACGACCCGCCTGCGCTGCGGCTACACGACGGGGAGCTGCGCCGCGCTCGCGGCGAAGGCGGCCTGCGAGATGCTCTTGTCACGAAAGCCCGTCGGCCTCGTGTCGATCGTCACCCCCGGCGGGCTGCCCGTCGAGGCGAACGTGGTCGACGCATGCATCGGCGAGGGGTGTGCCCAGTGCGCCGTGCGAAAGGACGCAGGCGACGATGCCGATGTGACCGACGGCGTGCTCGTGTACGCGCGCGTGGAACATGCGGGATCGGGCACGGGCGCTGCGGGCGGCAAGGGCGTGCCCACGCGTGAATCGGAAGTTTCCGTCGATGGCGGCGTGGGCGTGGGGCGCGTGACGTTGCCCGGGCTCGAGCAGCCGGTGGGGGCGGCCGCCATCAACGCGACGCCGCGCGCGATGATCACTTCGGCGGTGCGCGAGGTGTGCGCCGCGCACGGCTTTTCTGGAAATATTGCTGTGACAATTTCGGTACCCGAGGGTGTTGCCCTTGCCGAAAAGACCTTCAACCCGCACCTGGGGATAAAGGACGGCATCTCCATCCTGGGCACGACGGGCATCGTCGAGCCGCGCAGCCTCGCTGCCTTGCGCGACAGCATCGAGCTCGAGATCCGGCAGCATGCGGCTATGGGGCGGCGCGGAGTCGTGCTCACGCCCGGCAACTACGGCGCGCAGTTCATCTCGGGGCATTTCCACCTAAACGGTGCGCCGGTGGTCTTCATTTCCAACTTTGTGGGCGATGCGATTGATTGCTGCGTTCGCGAGGGATTTACCAATGTCCTTCTTGTGGGACACATCGGCAAGCTGGTGAAGGTCGCGGGCGGCATCATGGACACCCATTCGCGTACCGCCGACTGCCGCGCGGAGATTCTGGCCGCCCACGCGGCCATGGCCGGCGCGGGCGCGAAGACCGTGCGCGAGATCATGTCGTCCGTCACGACCACGGCGGCGCTCGAGGTAATCGAGGCCGCCGGCGTGGGGGACGCTGCGCGCGCCTCGCTCGCTGCGGCAATCGAGGACAGGTTGCGCCGCCGCGCGGCGGGCGCATGCGACATCGCCGCGGTCGTGTTCGACGCCGAGCGCCGCGAGCTTTTCCGCACGTCGGGCGCCGATGCAGTTATCGGGAAATTGGGGGCGACGTATGAGTAAAGGCGTGCTGTACGGGGTGCACCGCGCAATCGGCTGGCCGGGGACGAAGGTGGTCATGAAGGCGCGCCGCTCGCTTGCGGACACGAAGCGCATCCTTCGCGAGGAGGGCGCCTTCGACGGTGGCGAGCTCGTAGAGGACTGTGGGCTTCCGGGCGAGCGCGTGTACCGCTCGCTCGTCGATGTGCCCGATCGGGGCAGCTACTTCTCGACGATGGTGGTGCGCTAGATGAGGATTTCCTGCATAGCGTTCACTGAGAGGGGGTATGCGTTGGCGGAGCGCACCGCACGCGCGCTTTCCGACTGCGCGCAGACAGGTGAAGATGACCCTGGCTGGGACGTTTCCGTTTCGCGCGGGTTCGGCGAGGGGAAGGTCGACCTGCGCGCATGGACGGCGCTCGCGTGGGAAGCGTCGGACGCGCTTCTGTTCGTGGGCGCGGCGGGCATCGCCGTGCGGGCTATCGCGCCGTATGTCGCCTCGAAGGCAAACGATCCCGCGGTTGTGGCGATCGACGAGGCGGGGCGCTTTGCCGTCCCGCTTTTGTCGGGGCATTTGGGCGGTGCGAACGAACTGGCGCAAACTGTGGCACGCGTGGCAGGGGTCATCCCCGTCATCACCACGGCGACTGACGTCCGCGGCGTGTGGGCGGTGGATACGTGGGCGCGCCGTGTGGGGCTCGCCGTTTCGAATCCCGAGGCCATCAAGCGAGTGTCGGCGCGGCTGCTTTCGGGCGGGCGCGTGGCGCTCTATTCCGACATGCCGATTTCGGGACAGCCGCCTGAGGGGGTTGACATTGCGTCAGACCGCGCTCGGGCCGATATCGTCGTGTCGCCGTTCGCTGGCGCGAATGCAGGTGCGTCCGGTCGCGCGGCGGAGACAACGGGCGAGGTCGTGCTCGCCGGTGAGACGGGGAAGCCGGCGGGCGTGCGGGCGCAGGCGCCTGCGTCCGAGCCGCTTCGCCTTGTCGTGCCCTGCATCGTTGCGGGCATAGGGTGCCGTCGCGGTGCGTGCGCCGAAGCGATCGAGGACGCGTTTCTTCTCGCGTGCGGGCAGGCGGGCATCTCGCCTTCGGCCGTGCGCAAGGCGGCGACGATTGACGTGAAGGCGCACGAGGAGGGTCTGCTCGCCTTCTGCCGCGCGCGCAATATTCCGCTTGCGACGTATTCCGCAGATGAGTTGTCGCAAGTCGAAGGCAGCGTTTCGCCATCTGATTTCGTGCGCGCGACGGTGGGGGTCGACAACGTGTGCGAGCGCGCGGCGCTCGCGGACGGGGGCAAACTTATCTTCCCGAAGCTCGCTCATGGCGGCGTGACCGTCGCGTTTTCCAAGGTAACTATCGAACTTTCGTTTAAGGAGCGGTGATGGGAAAGCTCTTCGTGGTGGGGATCGGCCCGGGCGGCCCCGACGGCATGACGATTGCGGCCCGGCGCGCGCTCGAGGCGGCCGACATCGTTGTGGGGTACACGAAATACGTGGAGCTCGCGCTCACCGCCGTGCCCGACGCGGCGCATCTCGCGACGCCGATGATGCACGAGGTCGAACGGTGCCGCCTGGCGCTTTCGCGCGCGCAGAGCGGAGAAGCCGTGGCGCTCGTGTGCAGCGGTGACGCGGGCGTGTACGGCATGGCGAGCCCCGTGCTGGAGCTTGCGGAGGACTACCCCGATGTAGACGTGGAAGTTATCGCCGGGGCCACCGCGGCTCAGAGCGGGTCGGCGGTGCTCGGCGCCCCGCTTGCCCACGACTTCGCGGTCGTGTCGCTCTCCGACCTGCTCACGCCGTGGGAGGTCATCGAGCACAGGCTCGCCGCCGTCGCGAGCGCCGACTTCTGCATCTGTTTGTACAACCCGCGCAGCAGAAAGCGTGCCGACAGGCTCTCGCGCGCGGTGAAGATTATGCTCGAATGGAAGGCCCCCGACACGCTCTGCGGCTGGGTACGCAACATCGGGCGCGAGGGGCAGCAGTCGGGCACGTGCAGGCTCTCTGAGCTGGGGGAGATCGACGCCGACATGTTCACCACCGTGTTCGTCGGCAACGCGAACACGAAGTTCGTAGGCGGCCGTATGGTCACGCCGCGCGGGTATCGGGAGATTCCATGCGAAAGGTAACGATCATCGGGGCGGGGCCCGGAAACCCCGACTTGCTCTCGCGCGCGGCGCTCGACGCTATCGACTTCGCCGACGTGGTCATCGGCGCTCATCGCGCGCTTGCCGGCATCGACGTGCCGCCCGACGTGGTGAGATGCGAGCTCGTGAAGACGGCGGACATCGTCGCCGCGCTCACCGATGCGGCGTCGTGGCGGCGCGCCGTGGTCGTGATGACGGGCGATGTGGGGCTGTTCAGCGGCGCGCGCCGCCTGGTGGAGGCGCTCTCCGGCGACGCGCAGGTGGACGTGCGCGTTGTTCCCGGCATAAGCTCAGCGTCGTATCTCGCCGCGCGCCTTGCGCGTCCATGGCAGGATTGGCGCTTCGCGAGCGCTCACGGCGTGGCGTGCGATATCGTGGCCGAGGCCGAGCGCGCAGGTGAGCTCTTCCTCGTCACGTCGGGTGGGGAAGACCCCTCGCGGCTTTCGGGCGAGCTTGTGCAGGCGGGCTTCGGGGACGCGCGCGTGACGGTGGCCGAGCGCCTGTCGTACCCCGACGAGCGCATCACCTGCGCGACCGCAAGTGAAATCGCAGGTCAGACGTTCGACGACTTGAACGTGATGCTTATCGAGCCCGCAGGCGGCGCCGGGTCGCCTGCGGGCTCTAGCGCAGCCTCCGAGGCGCCGGCCGGCGCGTCATCGCCCGCGGCGGCTTCTTCTGCGGCGGACTCTGCGGGCGCATCCCGCGCCGCGAGCTCCCGCTGGCCGTACGCTTCCTCGGGCATTCCCGACGAGCTCTTCATCCGCGGCGACGTTCCCATGACCAAGCAGGAGGTGCGCGCCGTCGCGCTCGCGAAACTGCGCCTTACCGCGACCGACACCGTGTGGGACGTCGGCGCCGGCACGGGGAGCGTGTCGATCGAGGCGGCGCTCGTCGCGCGAGCGGGGTCGGTATGGGCGGTCGAGCGCAACGCGGCCGGCGTGCGGCTCATCCGAGAGAACGCGGACGCATTCGGGTGCGGCAACGTGCATGCGGTCCCCGGTGTCGCCCCCGAAGCGCTCGCGAAACTGCCCGTCCCCGACGCCGTGTTCGTCGGCGGGAGCGCGGGCGAGCTTTCCTCCATCGTGGAGGCGGCGCTCGAGAAGAACTCGCAGGTTCGCCTGTGCGTGCCATGCGTCACCGTTGAGACGCTCACCGAGGCGTGCGCGCTCCTCTCGGGTTCGCGCTTTAAGGGGTTCGAGGCGTGCCAGGTGTCGGCCGCCCGCGCCGAGGCTGTAGGCTCGCACCATCTTCTGAAGGCGCAAAACCCCGTGTTCCTCGTCAGCGCGCGTGGTGCGGGTCGGGAAGGCGGCGCCCGGTGAGCACGACCATCCCGCGCTTCATGGTCGCTGCGCCCTCGAGCGGGAGCGGCAAGACGGTCGTTACCTGCGCGCTCCTGCGCGCGCTCGCGCGTCGCGGCCTTGCATGCGCGGCTTTCAAATGCGGCCCCGATTACATCGACCCGCTCTTTCATCGCCGCGTCGTGGGCGCGCGCTCGGGCAACTTAGACGGCTTCTTCACCGACGCCCCGACGCTGCGCGCCCTGCTCGCACGCGGCGCCGCGGGCGCGGATGTCGCGGTGCTCGAGGGGGTCATGGGCTTCTACGACGGCATGGCGCCCGGCGTGGCTGACGCGAGCAGCTACCAGGTTGCGCGCGACACGGAAACGCCGGTCGTTTTAGTGGTGAACGGGCGCGGAGCGTCTTTATCGCTCGCCGCCGTAATCCGCGGCATCGCCGAGTTCCTGCCCTGTGCGAACGTGCGCGGCGTCGTGCTGAACAAGACGAGCACCGCTGCCTGCGCCTACGCGGCGCCTGCGATCGAGAAGCACACGGGCGTCGCGGTTTTGGGGAATATCCCCGCCGACGATGCGTTCTCGCTCGAAAGCCGGCATCTGGGGCTTGTGACCGCCGACGAGGTCGAGCAGCTCTCCGCGCGCATCGACAAGATGGCCGAGCTGGTGGAAAAGAGCGTCGACGTCGATCGCTTGCTCGAAATAGCGGCGACGGCACCCGATATCTGCGAGGAACCTTACCGGTTGGAGCCGATCGCGGGAGCGCGGCCCATCGTCGCCGTTGCGCGTGACGAGGCGTTCTCGTTCTACTACGAGGAAAACCTGCGCGCGCTCGAGGACCTGGGTTGCGAGCTGGCCTTTTTCAGCCCCCTGTGTGATAGCGAGTTGCCCCGGGGGACAAGCGCCCTCTATCTGGGGGGCGGCTACCCGGAGCTCCATGTACGGCAGCTCTCCGAGAACGCACCGATGCGCGAGGCGGTGCGGCGCGCGGTGGAATCCGGCATGCCGACGGTCGCCGAATGCGGTGGGTTTCTGTATCTGCAGCGCGAAATCGCCGATAGCGAGGGGCGGCGCTGGCCTGTTGCGGGCGCTCTTGAGGGCGCAAGCGAGAACGGGGGAAGGCTGTCCCATTTCGGGTACGTGGAGCTCACTTCCCAACGCGACGGGCTCTACGGGCCGCGCGGCACACGCATCCGCGCGCACGAGTTCCACTACTGGCAGTCCACCTGCCCGGGCGGCGACTTCTGGGCGCAGAAGCCCCGGCGCGACAAAGGCTGGCCGTGCATGACGACCACCCCGTCCCTGGTTGCGGGCTTCCCGCATGTGTACTATTCTGCGAACCCCGACGTTGCACGCGCGTTCGCGTCTGCCGCAGCGTCGTTTGCAGAGAGGAGACGGCATGGCTGAAGCAACCGAAACCGCGCTTGCCTGCATCCGCGAGGAAGTCGAGCGCGCGTTCTCGTCGGCGCCGGGCGCCGTGCTCGAAGCCGCGCTCTCCCGGATCGCGCCCGCAGACGAGTGCGCCCGCGCCGCCGCGTACGCCGCATGGGACTCCATCGCGCACCCCTTGGGGGGATTGGGCGACTTTGAAGACGCCGTCGCGTGTATCGCCGCAGCTCAGGGGAGCGCCGAGGTGGCCGAGTTTCCCCGTGCGCTCGCGGTATTCTTCTCCGACAACGGGGTCGTTGCCGAGGGCGTGTCGCAAAGCGGGCAAGACGTGACGCGAGCCGTCGCGCGCAACATGTGCGAGGGGGCCACGAGCGCCTGCCGCATGGCGGCGTTCGCGGGTGCCGAGGTCGTGCCCGTCGACGTGGGTATGGCCCGGGGCATAGAAGACGCGCGCATGGTGCGCGCGAACGTGCGGCGGGGGAGCGGCAATATCGCGCACGGCTCCGCTATGTCTCGCGATGGGGCCGTGCGCGCGATCGAGGTCGGAATCGCCGTCGCGTGCGGGCTTGCCCGCGCCGGCGTGCGCCTTCTCGCTGCGGGCGAGATGGGCATCGGCAACACGACCACCTCGGCGGCGGTGGCCGCAGTGCTCATCCGGGCGGACGCGCGGAGCCTCGTCGGGCGCGGCGCGGGGCTCTCGGACGCCTCGCTCGCGCGCAAGCGCGACGTGGTCGAGCGTGCTATCGACGCGAACTCGCCCGATCCCGCCGACCCGATCGACGTGCTCTCGAAGGTGGGCGGCTTCGACATCGCGGCGATGTGCGGCTTCTACCTGGGGGCCGCGGCCTCGAAGGCGCCGGCGCTCCTCGACGGGGTCATATCCTGCACGGCGGCCCTGTGCGCGGCGCGCCTGTGCCCCAACGCCTTGGGCTACCTCGTGGGCACCCACGCATCAAGCGAACCCGCAAGCCAGGAGCTCCTTCGCGAGCTCGGCATAAAGGCACCCCTCGATGCTGGCATGCACTTGGGCGAGGGCGCGGGCGCCATGGCGTATCTGCCCCTTCTTGATTCGGCGCTGCGCGTGTACCGGGATGGGAAGACGTTCACGGCGACTGGCATGGCTGCTTACGAGCATTTCGAGGCCGGGAAATGACGGTGACGCTCGTCATCGGCGCCGCCGCGAGCGGCAAGAGCGCCTATGCCGAGTCCCTGTGCCTCGGGCACGACGGCCCCCGCGTGTACCTGGCAACGATGGAGCCCTTTGGGGAAGAGGGCGCCCGCCGCATCGCGCGCCATCGGGCGCTGCGCGAGGGCAAGGGGTTTTCCACCCTCGAGCGCACGCGTGACGTGGGCGCCGCAGCGTCCGGGCTTCCGCGCGGCTGCACGCTTCTTTTGGAGGACGTGGGCAACCTGGTTGCGAACGAGCTCTTCGCGGAAGGCGGCTTGTCCCCACGTGACCCCGACGCTGCGGCGCGCGAGGTGCTCGGAGGCATCGAACGGCTCGCTCAGTCCGCTGCGTATACGGTGGTGGTCACCGTCGACGTGTTCGCCGATGGGATGCGCTACGATGAGGGGACCGAGGCATGGAGGCGCGCGCTCTCGCGCGTGAACGCGGGCGTGGCGGCGGTGGCCGACCGCGCAGTCGAAGTGGTATGCGGGATTCCCGTGTGGATGAAAGGCGAAGGACCTACAAGGTGAAGATAGCAGAGGCAATCGGCGCGGCGTTCGGAACGTTCTCGCGCATCCCCGTCCCGAAATCGGCCTGGACCGATTTCGGATCAACCCATGCGCTTGCCGCGTTTCCCCTGGTGGGCCTTGCGGAAGGCTTCCTCATGACGGCGTGGGGGTACGTGGCGAACCTGCTCGGCGTGCCCGCAACCATCGTCGCGGCCGTGCTCGTGGCGCTGCCTGTGGCGGTGACGGGAGGCATCCACCTAGACGGGCTCTGCGACACCTCCGATGCGCTTGCAAGTTGGGCCCCGCGCGAGCGAAAGCTCGAGATCATGCACGACCCGCGGACGGGCGCCTTCGGGGTCATCGGTGTTGTTGTGTACCTTATTCTGCAGTTTTCCCTGTTCACCGCGCTGCCGCTTACGGCGGGGGCGTTCCTCGCGCTTCTGTGCTCGCTCGTGTTCTCCCGCGCGCTTTCGGGGCTCGCCGTAGAATGCTGGCCTGCCGCGCGGGCGGACGGCATGGCCGCGGGGCTCTCGCCTGCGAAGAAGCGCGCGGCGATAGTCGTGCCGCTTTGCGCTTTTGCTACGGCTTCGGCTGCAGGGATGGTCGCGTGCGCTCGGGCCGTCGGCGCCCTTATGGCGGTGGCGGGGCTTTTGGCGCTCGCGTGGTACCGCCATGTTGCCCTGTCCCGCTTCGGCGGGGTGACGGGTGATTTGGCCGGATGGTTTCTGCAATGGGCCGAGCTCGCGATGCTTGCCATGCTGGTGGCGGGGGGCATACTCCTATGATTCTCGTGGTAGGTGGCGCGCATTCGGGGAAGAGGACCTTCGTGCGCGAAAAGCTCGCGTTTGCGGCGGACGATTTCGTCGACGCGGCGCAGCTTGCGGAGGGCGGCGTGCCCGCGGCTTTTGTCGGCCGCGTCGCGTACCGTGTTGAGGAACTCGTACGCGCGCTCGACCCTGACCGGGCGCTCGAGCGGCTGATCGGCTTCGACGCAGTGATTCTGTCTTTGGTCGGCTCGGGGGTCGTCCCCATGCGTGCGGAAGACGCCCAATGGCGCGAGCGCGCGGGGCGTCTTGGATGCGCGCTCGCTGCGCGCGCCGACGTCGTCGTGCGCATGACGTGCGGGATTCCCCAGGTCATCAAAGGAAACCTTACCGATGCGCCTCGAGGGACGCAGGGCGCGGGCGCGCCTTTGGAAGTCGTCTTCGTGCGCCATGGTGCCACGGTGGGCACGGAAGACCATCGCTACAGCGGGGCGGGCACCGACGAGCCCCTGTCGAGCGCGGGCGAGCGCGCTTTGCGCGACCTCGCGTGCTATCGTGACGTGTTCCGTGTTATCACGAGCGGCATGGCCCGCACCGACCAGACGGCGCGCATCCTCTTCCCGAACGCGGAGCTTATGGCGTGCCCCGGTCTGCGCGAGATGGATTTCGGCGACTTCGAGGGGCGAAGCGCCGCCGAGCTTAAAGAGGATGCGCGCTACTGCGCTTGGGTAGACTCCTGGTGCGAGACGCGCTGCCCGCATGGCGAGGGCAAGAGCGATTTCACCCGCCGCGTCGTCGCGGCGTTTCGGGAGGCGTGCGAATCGGAGTGTGCCCAGGGGAGTGGGCGCGCCGTCTTCGTCGTTCACGCGGGTACCGTGAAAGCGCTGCTCTCCGAGCTAGCTGTCCCGAAAATGGGATACTTCGACGTGCATACCGAGCCAGGCGGCGCATGGGCCGCCACCTGGGATGGGCGCTGCCTTCGCGACGTTCGCCCCGCTTCGGGGGGCGATGGCCGGTGATGACGATTCTTGCCGTCGCCGCCGGGTTCGCGGCCGACCTTGCCTTCGGCGACCCGCGCTGGCTTCCCCATCCCGTCGTCGCCATGGGGCGCGCGATCACGTGGGCCGAAGGCCGACTGCGGGGCGCATTCCCGCAAACGCCCGCGGGCACGCGCGCCGCAGGGCTTGTGCTCGCCGTGGCGCTTCCGCTTACGTGTGGACTATTTACCTGGGGAATCCTGCATCTTTGCGGCATGGTTCACCCCGGCTTGCGCTTTGTGGCCGAGGCATGGGCGAGCTATCAGATTCTCGCGGCATGCGAGCTGTGCCGCCAGAGCCTGGCCGTGGCCCGCGCGTTCTCGAAGGGCGGCCTTGTCGCGGCTCGCGAAGCCGTCGGGCTCATCGTGGGACGCGACACGTCTGTTCTCGACGAGCAGGGCGTCGCGCGCGCCGCCGTGGAAACGGTGGCGGAGAACGCGAGCGACGGCGTCATCGCGCCGCTTTTCTACCTTTTGATCGGAGGTGCACCCTTGGGCATGGCGTACAAGGCGGTGAACACGCTCGACAGCATGGTGGGCTACAAAAACGAGCGCTACATCGACTTCGGCTGCGCCTCGGCGTGCCTCGACGATGCGGTGAACTGGATTCCCTCGCGCTTATCGGCCCTGCTGATGATCGCCGTGTGCCCGATTGTTGGGCTCGACGCGCGCGGGGCGGCGCGCATCTGGCGCCGCGACAGGCGTCGCCATGCGAGCCCCAACTCGGCGCAGACCGAGTCAGCGTGCGCGGGCGCGCTCGGGCTGCGCCTGGCAGGACCCGCGGTGTATTTCGGCAAGCTCGTTGAGAAACCGACGATAGGCGACGCGTCCCGCGAAATCGAGTGGGGCGACATCGCCCGGGCGACAAGGCTCATGCTCGCCGCGTCCGTATGCGCGCTCGTCGTCTTCGGAGCCGCGCGCGCGGCGGTCGTGCTCGCCGTGGGGGCGATGGCATGAGGGAAGACCACGCTGCGTCCCGGGCTGCCGGGGGGATTCTTCGCGCCCGTACGCATGGGGGCAGCGCGCAATCGCTCGGCATCGCTTGCGAAGGGGGCGCCTCCGACCTCATCGACTTCTCGGTGAACGTGAATCCGGCAGGCCCCTCGCCGCGCGCCGTCGCCGCAGCTTGCAAGGCGCTTTCTCGAATCGACGCCTACCCCGATAGGGAAAGCATCGCCCTCGTTCGCGCCCTAGCGCGCGCCCAGGGCATTCCCGAAGATACCATCGTCTGCGGCGCGGGCGCGTCCGACATCATCTGGCGGCTCGCCGCGGCGGTACGCCCGAAACGCATCGTCGTGTGCGCGCCGACGTTCTCTGAATATGCGGAGGCGGCATCGTACTACGGCGCATGCGTGCAGGAGTTCCCGCTCTCCGAAGCGGACGACTTCGACGTGCCCGCCTCCTTCGCCCGCGCGATCGAGGGGCCGGGAGACGTGGCGTACCTCTGCAATCCGAACAACCCGACGGGGCGCCTCGTCGACCCCCGCGTGATCGATGCCGCGGCTTGCCGCTGCGAGCAGGTGGGCGCGCTGCTCGTCGTGGACGAGTGCTTCCTCGGATTTGCGCCCGACGCCCGCGAAAGGAGCGTGGCCGCACGCGCCGCGTGTTCGCGCCATGTGGCCGTGCTCTCCGCGTTCACCAAGCTCTACGGAATGGCGGGGTTGCGGTTGGGATATCTGATCAGCGGAAACGCCCAACTCCTCGAGGGGATTCGCCGGGCGGGGCAGGCATGGCCCGTCTCCTCGGTCGCCGAGGCCGCGGGTATCGCCGCCCTGGAAGACGTCGAATACGTCTCGCGCACGCGCGATGTATTGGCGGGCGAGCGAGCATGGCTTTCCCACGAGCTCTCCTCGCTCGGGCTTTCCGTCGTGCCGTCGGATGCGAACTTCCTTTTAGTCCGCACACCGGCGAAAGACATCCCCGAGCGCCTGTATAAACAGGGGGTTTTGGTCCGCACGTGCGACTCGTTTTCGGTACTGTCCCGTTTCTGGTGCCGCGTCGCGGTGCGCACGCGCAAGGAGAACGCCCGGCTTGCGATGGCGTTCAGCCGCGCGCTTCGGGCGGAAGGCGCATCGGGCGAAGGCGAACCCGACGAACGGGGCGGCGCTTCTTGCAGCGACGCTATGGCGGGCGCGGATGGCCGAGGCTCGGCGAAGGAGGTCGATACCCGTGGGTAGGGCGAAGCCCATCATGATCCAGGGCACCATGTCGAACGCGGGGAAGAGCCTGCTTGCGGCGGGGCTGTGCCGTGTGCTTTCGCAGGACGGCCTGCGCGTGGCTCCCTTCAAGAGCCAGAACATGGCGCTCAACAGCGGTGTCACGGCCGATGGGCTCGAGATGGGGCGCGCCCAGATCATGCAGGCCGAGGCGTGCGGCATCGCGCCCGACGTGCGCATGAACCCCATCCTGCTCAAGCCCGAAAGCGACCACCGAAGCCAGCTCATCGTGGCCGGCAAGGCGCAGGGAGCCTTTGCTGCGAGGGACTACTTCGCGCGAAAGAAGGCGCTCATGCCGCAGATTTTGGAGGCGTTCGATTCGCTCGCGGAGGAAAACGACGTCATCGTCATCGAGGGCGCCGGCAGCCCCGTCGAAATCAACCTTGCCGAAAACGACATCGTCAACATGGGGCTCGCGCGCGCCGTGTCTTCCCCCGTGCTGCTCGCGGGCGACATCGACCCAGGTGGGGTGTTTGCCCAGCTCTACGGCACGGTCGCGCTCTTTGCACCCGAGGATCGCGCGCTTTTGCGGGGGCTTGTGGTGAACAAGTTCCGCGGCGATGTGGAAATCCTGCGCCCGGGTTTGGCCCCGCTCGAGAAGATGTGCGGGGTTCCCGTCGTGGGGGTCGTGCCGTATCTTACGCTCGACCTGGACGACGAGGACTCGCTCGCGCCGCGCCTATCTGCCCGCGAGGCGCGCGGCGTCATCGACGTCGCCGTCGTGCGCCTTCCGCATCTGTCGAACTTCACCGACTTCGACCCGCTTTCGCGCGTGCCCGGCGTGGGCGTGCGCTACGTTTCCTCGACGACCGATCTGGGCCGACCCGACCTGGTGGTGCTCCCCGGCTCGAAGACCACGCTCGACGACGCGCGCTGGCTTGCGGCTAGCGGCATCGGAGCCTGTGTACGCGCGCTTTCGGGCGCGGGCACGCCGGTGCTCGGCATATGCGGAGGCTACCAGCTTTTGGGAGACGAGCTTTCCGATCCGCACGGCAGGGAAGGCGCTGGCACCGCGCGCGGGCTCGGGCTCATCCCTGCAAGTACGGTGTTCAAGGAGGAAAAGCGCCTCGCCCAGTCGGAGCTTCGCATCACGGGCGCCCAAGGCGCGTTCTCGGTGTGGAACGGCATGACGGCTCGCGGGTACGAGATTCACGACGGCGAAACGACCGTCTCCTGCGCCCCTGCGGGCGCGATTGGCGGCAAACCAGAAGGCGCGGCCTGCGGAAACGTGTTCGGAACCTATCTCCACGGCCTGTTCGACGAACCGGGGGTGGCGCTCGCCCTCGCGCGCTCGCTTGCGCGCATGCGCGGCCTGCCCGAGAGCGTCGTGGGTGCTGCGGGCGCGACGTCCGCGGCCGATCACCGTGCGCGCGAGTTCGACTGCCTGGCCGACGGCGTGCGCGGGGCGCTCGACATGGAGTATGTCTACCGCATTATCGAGGAGGGCGTATGATCCACGTGTATCATGGCGACGGCAAAGGCAAGACCACGGCGGCGATGGGCCTCGCCCTTCGCATGCTCGCCGCAGGCCGCCGCGTCGTCGTCGTGCAGTTCCTGAAAGACGGCGAAAGCGGGGAGGCGCGCCTGCTCGGCGAGCATTTTGGCGTGCCCGTGTTCGCGGGGAAGGCGTCGGACAAGTTCACCTGGTCGATGACGTCGGAAGAACTTGCTGCGACGTGCGAGCTGCACAATGGGAACCTCGCTTCCGCGCTCGCCGAGTTCGAGGGCGCGCAGGAGGGGCTGCTCGTTCTCGACGAGGCGCTCGACGCGCTTTCGAAGGGGCTTGTCGACGAGTCGCTCGTGGACCGCGCGCTCGATATGTCCGCGCGCGGCGTCGAAGTAGCGCTCACCGGGCGCGCGCCTTCCCGCAAGATCGTGGAGAAGGCCGACTACATAACCGAGATGCGGTGCGAGAAACACCCCTATGCTCAGGGGATATGTGCAAGGGAAGGAGTGGAGTACTAGATGGATTCCATGGAGATGGCGCCCGGCGACATCGAGCGGCGCAGCTTCGAGATCATCACCGAAGAGCTCGGCGGCCGCACGTTCCCGCCACTCGAAGAGCCCGTCGTGAAGCGCGTTATCCACACCACTGCCGACTTCACGTACGTCGATTCCCTCGTGTTCACCCATGACGCCGCGCACTGTGCGCTCGACGCACTGCGCGCAGGGGCCACGGTGCTCACCGACACGAACATGGCGCTTGCAGGCATAAGCAAGCCCGCGCTCGCGAAGCTCGGCTGCAAGACCGTGTGCTACATGGCCGACCCTGATGTCGCCGCGGCTGCGCGCGCCGCGGGCACGACTCGCGCCGTTGCGAGCATGGACAAAGCTTGCGGCATCGAGGGTCCGCTCATCGTGGCCGTCGGTAACGCTCCCACAGCACTTCTGCGCCTCGCCGAGCTCATGGACGCGGGGAAGATCGCGCCCGCGCTCGTCGTTGGGGTGCCGGTCGGGTTTGTGAATGTGGTCGAGGCGAAAGAGGAGCTACTTGCGCGACGCGTGCCGGCCATCGTCGCGAGGGGTCGCAAGGGCGGCTCGACCGTGGCGGCTGCCATTATGAACGCGCTGCTCTACCAGATCACGCGCCCAGGCGGCCCGAAGTGACGGCGCCCGCATCCGCGCCGGCGCTGCGCATCTTCGCCGGCACCACCGAGGGCCGCCTTCTGTGCGAATGGGCGAGCGGAGCGGGCATCCCCGCCCGTGCCTACGCGGCAACCGAGTACGGAGGCGAGCTTTTGGGCGAGCTTCCGGGCATCGAGGTGCATGCGGGCAGGCTCGACGAGGCCGACATGGAGCGCGAGCTTTCCGGCGCGCGCATCGTCGTCGATGCCACGCACCCCTTCGCTACGCTCGCAAGCGGCAACATCCGGGCCGCTTCGCTCGCCGTGGGTGCACGATGCCTGCGCCTTGCGCGCCCGGCCGAGGCGCTGCCCAAAGGCGTCGTGCCGGTCGCGTCAATCGCCTGCGCGGCGCGCTTTCTCTCCGAGAGCCCGGGTCGCGCGCTTCTCACGACGGGGAGCAAGGAGCTTTCTCCCTACACGCGTGTCGCCGATTTCGCGGAGCGCTTCTTCGTGCGTGTGCTCCCGCTGCCCGGTGCTATAACGAAGTGCATCGACGCGGGGTTTTCGCCGTCGCACGTCATCGGCATGCAGGGGCCCTTCACCCGCGAGCTCAACGAGGCGATGCTTCGGCAGGTGGGCGCCCAGTGGCTTGTGACCAAGGACTCGGGAACCGTAGGCGGCACGGCCGAGAAGCTCGCCGCCGCGCGCGACGCGGGAGCGCGCTGCATCGTGGTCGCCCGTCCCGCCGAGGGAGGCGGGGGCCTTTCGCTTCGGGAAGTGGAAGACGCGCTCTTACGGGAGTTCGCGCGCTAGGCGCTCGCCGCGCCTGCGTGCCCTCCCGCCTGCGAGGAGGAGCGCCCCGAGCAAGCTCGACCCGTACAAGCCTGTCATCCGCCAATCGCTCGAGGACGACGCACGGAACTGGCGCAAGCAGCCCTTCAATAAGTTGCGGTGAAATAGCGTCTGTTTTTGCTGCTAAATAGCATATTCAGTCCCTAATTCACCGCAACTTGTTGGTGGTGGCTTACTGGTAGCGTAGGCATTCCACCGGGTCGAGCTTTGCTGCACGGCGAGCGGGGTAGAAGCCAAAGATTACGCCGATGCCGACCGATACGGCAAACGCGATCAACACTGTTGTAATGGAGAAGCTTGGCGTGATCGTCCCGGTAGCTCCAAACTCGCTCATGATGCCCGAGCTTGCGGCAAAGAACGTGAGTCCCCATGCCAGCAGATAGCCAATCAGGACACCCAACAGTCCGCCGGTGACGCACAGCGCCGAGGACTCGGCCAAAAACTGCGCGGTGATATCGCGACGACTTGCGCCCAGGGCACGGCGAATGCCGATCTCACGGATGCGCTCAGTCACGTTGGTGAGCATCATATTCATAATGCCGATACCGCCGACAAGCAGCGAGATGCTGGCGACAGCGCCCATGATGAGCGAGAACGCGCCCATAAAGGAGTTGAGTGCATCGATGGCGCTTTTCATGGAGGTCGCCGATACACTGTCGTACTCATCATCTTCCGCGATGCCCTTCATTGCGCGCACCTTGGACTCGATGGTCTTACAAAGCTCGTCCATGTCTGTGCCCTCGGCGGCAAGAGCCGTCACGCTGGGGAATGAAGGATTTTCGTCGCCAAACAGGCCTGAGATGGTTTCGCGCGGCATATACAGCGTGAGCGAGCCCATGGAGTCGTTGCCGCCATCAATCACGCCTATAATCTGCACCTCGCCGTTGGCCACCTTGATGGTTTTCCCCAGCGCATCCTGTTCGTTGCCGTAAAGCTGATCGGCGCCGCCGCGGCTGATGAGCGCCACGCGCGAGCCCGATTGGGACTCGGCCTGGGAATAGGTGCGCCCCGCAACGAGCTTGCTGGCCCCCACGGCGTCGAGCATGTTGCTATCGACACCCTGTGCCATGACGGTATAGCTTTTATCGCCGGTCTTGTACTCGGTGTACGCGCTGTCGACAATTCCGATCTGCTCTATTTGCGGCACCAGTTTTTGAAGCTTCTGAACGTCAGAATCGGTGAGTTCTTGCGACGAATAGATTTGCACCATGCGTGCCGCATTGAGGCCCAGACTGTTGACCAGGCTGTTTTGGATGCCGCCGATGAGCGAAGTCATGGCGATAACCGAGGCAATGCCGATGACAATGCCCAGGATGGTGAGTAGACTGCGCCCCTTGTTGGCCTCGAGCGAGTGAAGGGCTTCCTGGATGAGATCGCGGGCGCTCATGCCATCTCTCCTTTCGGCGGGTTGGCGGAGGCGGAAATCATGGGCAGGCTATCTACGGCGCTGCGCAGGGTCCGCGGTGCATGTGGAATATACGCGCCGTCGTGAATGCGACCGTCGCGGATGGTCACGGCACGGTCGGCCTCGGCTGCGATGCCGGGGTCGTGTGTGATAAGCACGATGGTTTTGCCGCGCTTCTGGAGCTTATGGAAGGTCTCCATCACAAGCGCTCCGGTAGCGGAGTCCAGGTTTCCCGTCGGCTCGTCAGCCAGAATGATGGGCGGATCATTGACGAGGGCGCGCGCGATTGCGACGCGCTGCATCTGGCCGCCCGAGAGCTCGGATATGCGGTGGTCCCAGTGGTCGACGGGCAGCGTGACAGCCTGCAGCGCGTGCACGGCGCGCATCTCGCGCTGGCTACGGGGCACATTGGTGTAGGCCAGCGGCAGCATCACGTTTTCGATAACCGACAGGCGCGGCAGCAGGTTGAAGCTCTGAAAGACAAAGCCAATGCTCAGGGCGCGGACTTCGGTGAGCTCGTCATCATCGAGCTCGGCCACGTTGAGCCCTTGCAGGTAGTAGTCGCCCGCCGTCGGCTTATCCAGGCAGCCTAGGATGTTCATGAGGGTTGATTTGCCCGAGCCCGAGGGGCCAGTAATGGCGACGAACTCGCCGGGATCTACCGCCAGTCTCACGTTATGCAGGATGTGGGCGCAACCTGCCTCGCTTTCAAAGATGCGGTGCACGTTGCGGATGTCGATAACGGGACGCATTACATGCCCTCGTCGTCAGACATGCTGCCCGAATCCGTGCTGTAGCCGCCGTCAGCCGTTGCGTCCGCTCCGGTGTCCATGACGAGGGTGTCGCCATCGCGCAGCTTGGTAATCGGCACGTTAGGGTTGATCTCGTTGCCCTGGTCGTCGCGCTTGACCTGTGTCTTGCCGACTACGGCTTCGTTGTCGTTTTGCGTCACGACGGTCACTTTCACGCGGCGGGTCTGTTTGCCCTCGTCATCGGTTGCCACGTTGACGTAATAGTGTTCGCCGTCTTCGGTCATGAGCGCCATCGTCGGCACCATCACCACGTCGTCGAGCTGCTCGGTCACCACCGAGACCTCGGCCGTCATGCCCGGCTTCAGGCGCGCGTCGGGCGCCTCGATGAGGATGTCGACGTTAAAGGTTACGCTGCCGCCGCCACCGTTAGCGGCGTCGGAGTTTGCCACCGACGCGATAGCCGTGACGGTGCCCTGGCTCACGATATCGGGAAACGCGGGATACGTGACGTTGGCGCTCTGCCCAACGGCGATCTTGGCGATGTCCTTTTCTCCCACCTGTACGGTCACCTTCATCTTGGATAGGTCGGCGATCTGCATGCACTGCTTGCCACCGCTCGTATCACTTTCGCCCATAATCATGCCGCCTGTTACCGTGGCGCCCACCTTGGCGTTGAGCTCCACGATGCTGCCCGAGCTCGGGGCCGTGACCGTACGGCTGGCGGCCTTGGCGTTCGCCTGATCGAGGTTTGCCTGGGCCGAAGCGAGGCTGCGCTGCGCGGCCGATACGGCGTTCGTGTCCGCTGATGCGTCGGAGACGCCAGCCGCTGCGGAAGCTCCATCGACGTCCGTCGTTGGGGTGGCCTGAGCGGCAGCTGCGGCTTTCTTCGCATTAGCGAGGTCTTCTTGAGCGGCAGCAACTGCACGCTGTGCCTCGGCAACGTTGCGATCGAGCTCGTCGTTTTTAATGGTCATAAGCACGTCGCCCTCGTTGACGGATTGGCCCGCCTGCACGTTGATCGAATCGACCGTGCCGTCGACAGAAGGGGAGACCACTGAGGACGAAATTGGTTTGAGCTGGCCTTTCGCCTCGACCGTTGTGGTAAACGTGCCCTCGGTCACCATGTCGGTCACAGGCCCGCTAGTGCCCTGTGGCTGCGCATTGATAACCAGGGTCACGACAACGGCGATGAGCACAATGGCGGCCACGACGCCGGCCGCAATGCCGCGTCGGATGAGCTTTTTGCGTCGACGTTCGGCACGTTTTGCCTTGAGCTTGGCGTATGCCTCTTCATCGGAAATCTCGGCCGCATCGTTCGCGCGTCCGTTCTGCTTATCGGCATGCACGTTTGTAATCAGAGGAATCGTTTCGGTGGCACCTTCGGGCGTGTGCTCGATATCATCCGGGCCCGGGGTAATGGTGGGGAAATTCGGTATAGCGTCTCCTTTATAGAAAGAACCTCGATAATTATATGCGCCCACCGGTTGGGGCGGGCGCATAGGACGGTTTCTTTCGGAACTGTTAGATTGGTCGCAGCGGTTCCACGTTGTAGGAATGCGCGCGTTGCACTACGAGTGGACAACCACGCACAGGCCGACTTTGATGCAGTCGTGAAGTGCCTTGGCGTCTGCCAGGCGCAGGTTGATGCAACCGTGGCTGCCGCACCACTTGTACGACTCGGCGTTATCGAAGCTCTTGTCGTTTTGCCAGGTGGCATCGTGGAAGCCGATCATATTGCCCTCGAACGGCATCCAGTAGCTCACCGGGCTTTCGTATTTGGGCTTACCGGTCTCGGGGTCCTTGGCTCCGATCAGGGTACTGCCGCCGTCGTTGCTGTTGATCTGCCAGACGCCCTCGGGCGTGGCGTCCTCGCCCGGCTTGCCCGAGATAAAGTTGGCCTCCCAAACGATATTTCCGCTCTCGTCATAGTAGCGCGCGTGCTGCTCTGACAGGTCGACGTCGATATACGCCTTCCAGTCGGGCTCTCCCTTTGCGGTAAAGGTGTCGGCCTTCTGGGAGTACTTGATCTCGATCTCGCCGGCCTGCTTGTTGTTAATGGCGTCCTCGACCTGCTTGGCGAGCGAGCTGCTGTCGATGGACCAACCAAAGTCGCCGCCTTCGACGGCGCACTGCTTGCCATCGGCGCGCGTCCACCAGCGAGTGGAGCCCACGGTATTAAAGCCGTTGGCGAGCTCGGCTGCCCAGCTACTGATCTGCGAAGTATCGAGCGTGGGGTTGGCGGGATCGGCAAAGCTGATCCACTGCAACACGGAGCTGCCATCAACCTTGCCGGCATCCTCGCCGTTGAGCTTGAGGGTCACGTTGACGCCCAGGAAGTTGTTGGCGGCATCGCATGCGGCCTGAATCTGATCATCGGTCAGCGTTCCATTGAGCGGCTCATAGGCATCGTTGCCGAGCTTGGAAAGATCTACGGTCTCGGCCAGCGAGGCAAGCTCGAGCTCGGCATACTTAATGACACGCTCGCGGTTGAGTTTTTCGTTGGAGCGCGCCTTCTCGACGGTAAACTTGCCCGCTTGCTCGTCATAGGAGCTATTGGCCTCGAACGTGCCCGAACGCCCCTCGTTAAACTCGTCGATGGCGGCGCCCAGATCCTTCTCAAACTTCTTTTGGTCAAAGGTGTCGGAAAGCATGGACAGGTCGACGTCTTGATCAAGATCGACTTCGTTGGAGGTAGCGGTTGTTTTGGTTTTGCCGCTTAAGGATTCCACAAGGCGGACCGGCCATACAAAGGCTTCGTTGTGGCTGATGATCTCTTTTGCGGCAGCCTCTCCGTCGACGATGGGTTCATCGGACTCGGGCTGATAGGTCCAGCTAAAGTCATCGCCTGTCACGGTGAGCTTATAGTGCTTCCAAGCCGAGTTGACCTTGGTGGCGGCAGACGAAGCGTTGGAGAACGAGACGTCGACGCCGGCGATGGTGGTGTTGGGGTAGGCTACCTGCGAAAATGCTACGACGCCTACGATATAGACAATGACGATTAGACCCAGGACGACAAAGAGCGTCGTCTTTTTGCCCGACTTATTGTTGCCGGCGGACTTGCGCGCGGGGCCGCGATCGCCTCGAGCGTGCGTGGGGGGCTGCTTGGGCGCATTGCCGTTTGCCTGGTGCTGCTGACGTTGTTGACGCTGCTGTCGCTGTTGGTTCGGGCGTTGGGAAGCGTTTGCCGCACCACGCTGCTGACCGTAGCTCGGCGCGATAGGGCGCGGCGACTGAACGCCGCCGGCGTGCCTGCTCGGCTGCTGCGGATCGGGAATCAGTTGAGTTCGATCGTTTTGCGACATCGTATGCATATCCTTCGATTTTCGCCTTGCGGCTCATCGTGTTTTTACTGGGCTTGCATTATAGCGATTGCCCTGCTGTTTTGTGGTACGGAAACGGTGGCATTCAAAAGAGGTGGGACATTTGTCCCACCTTTGAGTCATTCTTTGCCGTTATCCGCACACGCCGCATTTTGCACAGGCCGCAAGTGCGGCCGGAGCCTGCGCGATGCCGCCCTTTGCCGTCTCGCGCAGCGTGGCCGGCAACGCGTGACCCACCGAGAGCATGACATGTGCCATCTGGTCAAACGGCACCAAGCTCTTAATGCCTGCGAGGGCAAGTTGTGCCGAGCTAAAGGCCGCTGCTACGCCGATGGCGTTGCGGTTTTGGCAGGGCACCTCCACGAGGCCACCGACGGGGTCACAAACGAGGCCCAGCAGGTTACTCAGCGCGATGGAACTGGCGTCGAGCGCCTGCTCGGGCGTGCCGCCGAGCATCTGCACCAGCGCGGCGGCTGCCATGGCGGCGGCGCTTCCCACCTCGGCCTGGCATCCGCCCTCGGCGCCGGCGACGCAGGCGCTCGTGGTGAGGTTGAGGCCAATGGCAGCGGCGCAGTAGAGGGCGTCCATGACCTGCTCGTCATCGAGCTGCAGGTGATCGGCGAGCGCCAGCACGCAGCCAGGCACGACACCCGCGGAGCCGGCTGTGGGGGCGGCGACAATCACGCCCATGGTAGCGGAGCGCTCGAGCACGGCCATGGCGCGGGCAACGGCGTCGGTCTGGACGGCGCCCATCAGGCTTGCACTCAAATCGTTGCGGCGGGTTGCTTCGACGAGCTTGGCCTCGCCGCCGATAAGTCCGCCGAGCGAGCGCTGCGGATTTGCGATAGGGGCTGTGGTCTCTTCGCGCATGACGTCGAGCACGCGGCGCATGGCGGCGACGGCGTGGGCCTCACCGGTCAGACGTGCCTCGCGAACGGCCATGACGGCGCCGATATTCATGCCGAGCTCGGCGCACGCATCGAGCAGCTGCTCACCGTCGTCGAAGATCTCCTTGGCCGAGACGCCGGGGGAGAGCGACGAGGCAGAACCGGGGAGCTCGATAAAGGTCGCGTAATCGACATTGTCGAGCTTGCGTAGCATCGGGATAACGGTGTCGTCGGGCGCGCCGTCGGTCTCAAAGACGGAGTAGGCCTGGCCGCCCACTTCGGTGCGGTAGGTGCGGCAGAAGGCGATGTTCACGTGTGCGTAGGCGAGCAGGTTGGTGAGCGCGGCGAGCACGCCGGGGACGTCCTGGTGTGCCACAAACAGCGTGGAATACATGCCCGAGATATCGACGCCGACGCCGTTAATGCGGCTGATGCGCATCTTGCCTCCGCCCAGGCTCTCACCGCGGACCTGTGCCGTGGCGCCCGTGTCGTCGACCATGTCGATGTCGACGGTATTGGGGTGGATGGAGGCGTCGTCGCCCTTGATGTCAAAGTGATATTCGAGGCCCTGCTCGCGCGCGAGGTCGAAGGCCTGCTTGATGTTCTCGTCATCGGTGTCGAGGCCCAGAATGCCCGCGACGAGCGCACGGTCGGTACCGTGGCCGCGGTAGGTGTGGGCGAAGGAGTTCCACAGGCCAAAGGTGACTTTGGTGATGCGGCCTTCCAGCAGGCTGGCGGCAACTTGGGCGCAGCGCAGGGCGCCGGCGGTGTGCGATGAGCTGGGGCCGACCATGACGGGGCCCAAGATTTCGAATGCCGAGGTCGTAGCTAGTGTTTGCGGCTTGCCTGCCATGGGTGCTCCTGTTCTATCCCGTCGTTCCGAGGGGCGGGGCATACTTGTCCCGTCGTTCCGAGGGCTTTGGTATTTGGTCGCCTGCTCTACAGTCCTGGCTCGCACGGAGGCCACATTAAGTGGCCTCCGGCTCGTGCGGAACTCGCGACCGACCAAATACCAAAGCCCTCGGAACTTAGGATACATGGCTGGAGTCGCTCTGCTGCAAAATTTATCGGCCTGTGATTTATTCCATGTCCCAGGTAGGCTCATCTTCACAACCTTTAAATAAAAAAGAAGTACCGGTTGGGGCCGGTACTTCTTTTGGTGCGTTGTTATTTGGCTGTAGCTTTTCGAGTTAGCTTACAGGCCGCAGGCTGCTTTGAGTTCTTCGACTCGATCGGTTTTCTCCCAGGTGAAGTCGGCGTCTTCGCGGCCGAAGTGACCGTAGGCTGCTGTTTTCTCGTAGATGGGGCGACGCAGGTCTAGGTCGCGGATGATTGCGCCCGGGCGCAGGTCGAAGGTCTTCTCTACGGCTTCAACGATCTTGTCCTCGGCAACATGCGCGGTACCGAAGGTGTCGACCATGATTGAGAGGGGCTTGGAAACGCCGATGGCGTAAGCAAGCTCGACTTCGCAGCGATCGGCCAGGCCGGCGGCGACCACGTTCTTGGCGACCCAGCGCGCGGCATACGCGGCGGAGCGGTCGACCTTGGTGCAGTCCTTGCCGCTAAAGGCACCGCCGCCGTGACGGCCGTAGCCGCCGTAGGTGTCGACGATGATCTTGCGGCCGGTGAGGCCCGTGTCGCCCATGGGGCCGCCCACGACAAAGCGACCGGTGGGGTTCACGTAGATGTCCGCGTTGTCCCACGGCATGTTCTCGGCGGCCATGACCGGGGTGATGACGTGCTCGATGAGGTCGGCCTTGATCTTGCCCATGTCCTCGATCTCGGCGGCGTGCTGCGTGGAGATGACGATGGTCGTGACCTCGACGGGCTTGCCTTCCTCGTAGCGCACGGTGACCTGGGTCTTGCCGTCGGGGCGCAGGTAGGCGAGGGTGCCGTCGTGGCGCACGGCTGCCAGGCGCTCGGCCAAGCGGCTGGCAAGGTAGTGCGGCATGGGCATTAAAGTCTTGGTCTCGTTGGAGGCATAACCGAACATCATGCCCTGGTCGCCGGCACCGATCAGGTCGATCGGGTCGGTGGTAGCGCCGGTCTGGGTCTCGAATGACTCGTCAACGCCCTGGGCGATATCGGGCGACTGCTCGTGGATGAGGCTCATAACGCCGCAGGTGTCGCAGTCAAAACCGAACTTGGCACGGTTGTAGCCAATGCGGCGGATAACGCCGCGGGCGATTTCCTGTACGTCGACGTAGGCCTGGGTGCGAATCTCGCCGGCGACGATGACGGTGCCGGTGGTTACGAGGGTCTCGCAGGCGCAGCGGACGTTCTCCACGTTCGCAGGCACGCCGTTGGGGGCGATGTAGCCCTGCTCCTGGAGCTCTATTTCTTTGGCGAGGATTGCGTCGAGGACGGCGTCGCTGATCTGGTCGGCGATCTTATCGGGATGACCTTCGGTCACCGACTCCGACGTAAAAACAAAGGACCCGTGTTGGGGCGGGATGGAACGAAGTTCTTCTGACATGATAGTCCTTTCAAAAACGTGTCCCGGCGACCGTTACCATTCCGCTGGGCTCTCTATGCAAGGGCACATCATAGCGCGTAAATCAAAGATTCACACCCTTTCCGCACCTACTCATTGGGGACAGACATAAATGACCAGCCTTACCTAAGTGCCGACAGGTTGCCCAAAGACTGGTCATTTAAGTCTGTCCCCAATGAGTAGGTAGGTGCCCTTTGTGCGGAGGTCGCTTTGTTGCTTTATACTGATGCGGTTAGACATCCATCCTGCAAACGAGGAGATTTCCATGGCATCAGACGTTCGCGTCCGCTTTGCACCCTCACCGACGGGCAAGCTGCACATCGGCGGCGCCCGCACCGCTATCTATAACTGGGCTTTCGCCCGCGCTAACGGCGGCACGTTCATCCTGCGCATCGACGACACCGACCCCACCCGCTCCACCGACGAGAACACGCAGATCATCCTGCGCGCCATGCGTTGGCTGGGCCTGGACTGGGACGAGGGTCCCGAGGTGGGCGGCGATTTTGGCCCCTACGCCCAGACCGAGCGCCTGGACCTGTACAAGCAGGCCGCCCAGAAGCTTTGGGACGAGGGCAAGGCCTATCCCTGCTTCTGCACCAAGGAGCAGCTTGAAGCCGACCGCAAGGCCGCGCAGGAGCGCAAGGACCCCTTCCAGGGCTATCAGCGTCGCTGCCGCGATCTTGATCCCGAGGAGGCCCGTCGCCGCATCGAGGCCGGCGAGCCCTACGTCTTGCGCATCAAGGTGCCCGAGGACCGCGGCGACGTCGTCATCCACGACGCCGTCCACGGCGAGGTGACCTTCGACGCCAAGGAGCTCGACGACTTTGTGATCTTCCGCTCCGATGGCACGCCCACGTACAACTTTGCGACCGTCGTCGACGACGCCATGATGAAGATCACCCATGTCATCCGCGGCGATGACCACCTGTCCAACACCCCGCGTCAGGTCATGGTCTACGAGGCCCTCGGCGCGCCCGTGCCCACGTTCGCCCACATCTCCATGATCCTGGGCGCCGACGGCAAGAAGCTCTCCAAGCGCCATGGCGCCACCTCGGTGGAGGAGTACCGCGACGCCGGCTACCTTTCCGATGCCTTCGTCAACTACCTGGCGCTGCTCGGCTGGTCGCTCGACGGCGAGACCACAATCATCCCGCGCGATGTCCTGGCCAGCAAGTTCTCGCTCGACCGCATCTCCAAGAACCCGGCGACCTTCGACCCAAAGAAGCTCGACTGGGTCAATGCCGAGTACATCAACGGCATGTCCGATGCCCAGTTTGCCGACGAGATCATGGTCCCCGAGCTGCACGAGGCGGGTCTCATCGAGGGCAACGTCGAGTACGGCGAGGATTGGATCGATGCGCTTGCCGCCATCGTCAAGCCGCGCACCAAGATGCCGGCCGACGCCGTGACCGTCGCCGCTCCCATCTTTGCTACGGCCGAGACGCTCGAGTATGACGAGAAATCCGTCAACAAGGGCCTGGCCAAGGAAGGCATGGGTGCCATCCTGGACGCCGCCAAGGCCGCGCTCGAGGGCGTGGACGAGTGGGCAGCCGCGAACATCGACGCCGCGCTTGAGCCGCTTCCCGAGCAGATGGACCTCAAGAAGCGCATGGTGTTCCAGGCCGTGCGCGTCGCCGTTTGCGGCAACATGGTGAGCCCTCCGCTGGGCGAGACCATGGCGCTCGTCGGCCGCGACGACTGCCTGGCGCGTATCGACCGCGCCCGCACGATGGCGCTGTAACAGTCGCGTAAACGCATGTATCCGAGCCCCGCTCACCCGAGCGGGGCTCTTGTTTCTAAAGACGTATGGGATGGGAGGTACAGAGACCATGGCCGAGCAACTGTCACTGTTTGGTTCGCCGGAACCGGAGGAGGCTCCGGCCACGCCCGAGCCTGCTGTTGCCCCGGCCAAGTCCGAGCCTGTACCTGAGCCCATCGCCGCCTACGCGAGCGTAGTCCTGGACATTCCGACGCGTGCGCTGTCCGAGCCATTCGCCTACGGCATCCCGGAAACTCTTGCCAACGAGGCGCAGATCGGATCCACGGTCCTGGTCCACTTTGGTAGCCGTGCGGCCGCTGGCTATATCGTCGACATTGCGTCTGAGCTAAGCGAGCTGCGAGGCAAAATCGCCCTCGATCCCGCGCGTATAAAGCCCATCGAGGCGATTCTCAGCAAGCCGCTCTTTAGTGCCGAGGCCGCCCGCATCGCGCGTTGGATGAGCCGCGAATATGTCGCGACGCTTTCCGAGTGCCTGCGCCTGTTCTTGCCTCCGGGTGGCAGCCCGCGTGTGGTCAAGGGCGACGACGGCGTGTGGACGGTTGAACGTCCAGCCGTCAAACCCATCCAAAACCGCTGGGTCATGCTCACGCCCGAGGGCTTCGACTATACGCCTCCCAAAACGGCGGTCCGCCAGCGTCAGCTCATCGAGGCACTACAGTTCGGCCCGGTCACAACGCGCGACCTCAACCTGCTCTACAACAGCATGTCGGCGACCATCAAGGCGCTCGAAAAACGTGGTGTCGTCGTGGTGGAGGAGCGTCGCGCCTGGCGTGGCTGCAGCGAGCAGACCACGCTGTCCTCGGCAAGCGGTAAGGCACCAGTCGCGCTCACGAACGGCCAGCAGCAGGCGCTCGCGCAGATTGAGCGCGCCCGTCTGGACGCTCATGGCGACGTGGTGTTGGTCGACGGCGTCACCGGCTCCGGCAAAACCGAGGTTTACCTTTCGGCGATTGAGCGCGTGCTGGCGGCCGGCCGTTCGGCCTGCGTGCTGGTGCCCGAGATTTCGCTGACGGCCCAGACTGTCGGCCGCTTCCGCTCGCGCTTTGGCGAGACGGTCGCCGTGTTCCATTCGCGTCTTTCTGCGGGCGAGCGCCTGGACCAGTGGGATATGGTTGCCAGCGGTGCGGCCCGCGTGGTCGTCGGCGCCCGCTCGGCGCTCTTTTGCCCGCTCAGCGACTTGGGCCTTATCATCATCGACGAGGAGCACGAGACCAGCTACAAGCAAGGCTCCAGTCCGCGCTACTACGCGCGCGAGGTGGCGGCCGAGATGGCGCGTCGCTATCGCTGCCCGCTCGTGCTGGGCTCGGCCACGCCTTCTGCCGAGGCCCTCGACCGCTGCCGCCGTGGCACGTATAACGGTGTCACCTGGACGCGCGTCGAGATGCCCGAGCGCCCGGGACACGCCGTGCTGCCCACGGTCCGTATTGCCGACCTGCGCCGGGAGTTCTCGCACGGCAGCCGCTCCATGTTCTCAAAACCCTTGATGGAGGGCCTGGAGCGCGTGGTCGAGCGCCGCGAGAAGGCCGTGCTGCTGCATAACCGCCGTGGCTTTGCGCCGTTTCTGATGTGCCGCGAATGCGGCTGCGTGCCCACCTGCAACCACTGCTCCACCGCGCTTACGTATCACGAGCGCACACACACGCTGCAGTGCCACACCTGCGGTTCGTCTTGGCGCGTGCAGCCGTATCCCGCGCCCACGAGCCGTTGCCCCAAATGTGGCAGTCGCTACCTGGCAAAAATGGGTCTGGGCACTCAACAGATCGAGGACGCGCTGCACCAGATGCTTCCCGAGGACGTCGCCATTATTCGCATGGATGCCGATTCCACGCGCGGCAAGGATGCGCACAAAAAGCTGCTCGAGCAGTTCGATGCCGCCGATTGTGCGGTGCTGCTGGGCACCCAGATGATCGCCAAGGGCCTCGATTTTCCCGAGGTCACGCTCGTGGGCGTGGTCAATGCCGATTTCGCCCTCAAGCTGCCGGACTTCCGCGCAGGAGAGCGCGCCTACGACTTGCTGGAGCAGGTTGCGGGCCGCGCCGGCCGCGGCGATCGCCCCGGTGAGGTGATCATCCAGACCTATCTGCCCGAGGACCCGGTCATTCGCGCCGTCGCCGAGCACGACCGTTCGATCTTTACCGACTACGACCTGGACCAGCGTCGCGACGCGCTGTATCCGCCGTTTGTTCGCCTGGTCAACATCTTGGTGTGGTCGGCGAACCGAGACGAAGCGCAAGACTACATCGGTCGCATCGCGAAACTCCTCAAGCGCCGCTGGCATGTCGCCGCTCCCGACTTTTTGAGGGCGGGGAGTGCTGCGCCGCAGGTGCTGGGCCCTGCTTCGTGTGTAATCGAGAGAGCCAAGGACCGTTATCGCTATCACCTGCTTGTGAAGTCGCCCGTGGGGTACCATGTCTCTGATGATATCGACGCCTGCCTCAAAGAGGTGGGCTCTGTGCGCGGCGTGAGCGTGAGTGTTGACGTCGATGCTTATGATTTGATGTAACAACCCGAAAGGATGGCCATGGAAGCCAACGGAATCGTACTTTCGCCCGACCCTCGTCTGCGTCAGGAGTGCGCCGTCATCGAGGAGATTACCCCGGCGATCGAGGCGCTTGCCGAGAAGATGAAGAAGATGATGTTCGAGAACGGCGGCTGCGGCTTGGCCGCCCCGCAGATTGGCGAGCTCATTCAGCTTGTCACTATCGACTGCGACTACAGCGACAAGAACGACTATGACCCGTACGTGCTCATCAACCCTGTCATTGTTGAGCAGAGCGACCATTTGGTGCCGTTTAGCGAGGGCTGCCTGTCCATCCCCGGCATTAGCTGCGAGATTGAGCGCCCCGACCACGTTGTCGTCGAGGCGTATGACCTGGACGCCAACCTGATTCGCTATGAGGCCTCGGGCGACCTGTTCTGCGTGTGCCTGCAGCACGAGATCGATCACCTGCACGGCAACACCATGTTCGAGCGACTCAAGCCGATGCAGAGGCTCAAGGCCGTCAAGGAGTACCAGGACGCCCTGGCCCGCGGCGCTCGACCGGGCGAGACGGAGTAGGTTTGTCCGTCCCCGGGGCGCCCGCCTATATCTTCCCGTGCTCAAACATTCTCGCTGCGCTGCGAAACTACGCGCGGGACGAGATGTGGGCGCTCAGCACCGGGGACTGCGTTGTTCTGGCTCGGTTCGCCCGGGTGCCGTCGGGCCAGGGAGGGGCGTCTTCGCTGATAATTGCTTTGCTGAAAGAGCTGCTTTTATGGCGGCTCTTTCTTTGGTTTTGGGTATATTTGTTCTTGTTGAATTGTTATTGCGGATGGGCTGGGTACTTGGCTTTCCGCTGCTCTTTGTAGCCGTCTCGGCTTTGGTTGAGAGGAGACGATCTTTATGCGTATTGTGTTTATGGGTACGCCTGATTTTGCTGTGCCTTCTTTGACTTCGCTTGTTGAGGCTGGGAATGAGATCGCGCTTGTTATTACTCGTCCTGATGCTGTTCGTGGGCGTGGTAAGAAGCTGGAGCCGTCTCCTGTTAAGGCTAAGGCGCTTGAGCTGGGGTTGCCGGTTGTTGAGGCTAATCGTATGACGCCTGAGGTTGTTGAGGTGCTCCAGGCTGCCCAGGCTGATATTTTCTGTGTGGCTGCCTATGGTTGCATTTTGCCCGATGAGGTGCTGCATATGGCGCCGCTTGGTATTGTGAATGTTCATGCTTCGCTGCTGCCTCGTTGGCGTGGGGCTGCTCCTATTCAGCGTGCCATTCTTGCTGGTGATGAGATTGCTGGCGTTTCTATTATGCGCATTGGGCATGGCGTGGATACCGGCGCCTATTGTGCGCAGGCCTCAACCTCGGTTGCCGGTAAGCATGCTGAGGCGCTGACCATGGAGCTCGCTGAGCTCGGCGGCAAACTGCTTGCCGATACGCTTCCTTCTCTTGCTGATGGCACCGCCGTGTGGATTGAACAGGATGAGGCGCTCGTTACCCATGCTGCCAAGATTTCTAAGCAGGAGATGCGCTTGGATCCGCAAATGGCGGCGCTTGATTGCGTGCGTCATGTGCTGGCCTCGTCCGATACCGCGCCTGCTCGTTGCGTGATTGCCGGCAAGACTGTGCGTGTGCTCGATGCTGCGCCGGCTGATGTGTCGCTTGACGAGGGTCAGGTTCTTGTTCAGGCCAAGCGTGTTTACCTTGGCCTTTCCGATGGCTCGGTTGAGCTGCTCGAGGTTAAGCCTGACGGCAAGCGTGCTATGTCTGCTTCTGCTTGGGCTGCTGGCCTGCAGGATGCCGATCTTATCTGGGGTGTTTTGTCATGAGCAAGCTGTCTCCCGCGCGCAAGCTTGCGCTCGATGTGCTGATGGAGGCCGATCGCCGCGGTATGTATGCGCGTGACGTGCTGTCCTCTCGCGCATCGGCCAAGGCTATTGACCAGCGTGATTCCGCTTTTGCCGCCCGCTTGGCGCTGGGTGTTGCCGCCACGCAGGGTATTTTGGACGAGCTGCTCGATCAGTTTCTTGATAAGCCTAAAAAGGTTGCGCCGCGTGTTCGCATGGCGCTTCGTATCTCGGCCTTCGAGATGCTCTACCTTCATACCCCTGGCCGCGTTGCCGTGAGCCAGGGTGTTGAGCTGGTGCGCAGCGGAGCTAAGTCTGCCGCCGGTTTGGCCAATGCCGTGCTGCATAAGGTCGCGGACAACGTTGAGGACTTTGCCACTGCGTCCGATGTGGATGAGTCTGAGCGACGCTTGGTTCGTCTGTCGCGCCTGATGGGTCTACCGCGTTGGCTGTGCGCTCGCATTATGGCATCGTTCGACACGCCAGAAGGTGCACTTAACTTTGCCGGTAATCTGGCCCCCGCGCCGCTGGCCCTGCATGAGAACGCCTTTGCGACCAAGCCCGATCCGTATATCTCGCAGCTCGTCGCGCCTGACTTCCCGGGCTGCCATGCCCCGGTTGATGCCCAGGTTGCCGTTGCTTCGGGTGTGTTTGAGCGTGCTGCCGCGGTGGCATCTGATCTCAATGCGCAGCTTATCGCCACAGCTGCCACGCGCCCTGGCAGCTGCCTTGAGATTGGTGCCGGTCGTGGCACCAAGACCTATGTGATGATGTGCCAGGCCAAGCGTGCGGGCTATGAGCGTCAGCATACGGCGCTCGATCTGCATGATCGCAAGTGCGATCTGAATCTCGCTCGCCTGCATAAGGCGGGTATTCGGGGCGTTCGTACGGTTTCGGGTGATGCCTGCGAGCTTGATGAGGTGCTCACATCGTTTGATGCCATGCTTGGCGAGCCGGTTAAGTTCGACACGGTCTTTATCGATGCACCGTGCTCGGGCACCGGAACCATGCGTCGTCATCCCGAGATCCCGTGGCGCCTGACCGAAAGGGACGTGACGGTTGATCTGCCCAAACTGCAGTTGACGATACTCAAAGAGGCTGCTGCGCGCGTAGCAGCCGGCGGCGAGCTGATCTATGCGACGTGCTCGGTCTTCGATGAGGAGAACACGCAGGTGGTGGATGCTTTCCTGAACTCTCCCGAGGGTGCCGGCTTTAGCGTCGCACCGCTCTCCGAGGCGCAGATCCTGCAACTTCCCGAGTTCGAACAGGCTAAGAAGCTCGTCTCTGTACGCCAGAACGATCGAGGCCTCTTCCAAAGCGTGCCGGTAAACGCCGACTCCTACGACGGCCACTTCTGCGCCCGCCTGGTCCACAAGTAACTACTAAGTTGCGGTGAAATAGGGATTGAATAGCGGCTTCAGCCCACCAAACAGTCCTTATCTCACCGCAACTCATAGAGCCACCTATAGCGCAAAGAATCAGCCCCGCGATCGATGTCGGTCGCGGGGCTGTTTGGTTTCTAGTGGCTGTGCGGGCAGTTGGCGCAGCAGCCGCTCGTGGCGCTGGTGCTGGAGCCGCCGCTTCGCTGGTCGGTGTTGTAGAAACCGCTGCCCTCAAATTTTATGCCGCTGGCTGAGAACGTCTTGGCCGCCGGGGCACCGCAGCTGGGGCACACGACCTCGGGGGTCTCGGACATGGGATGCTCAACCTCAAACACGTTGCCGCAGCTCGAGCACTTGTAATCGTAGCGCGCCATAAATACTTCCTTTTCAGCACAAAGCGGGCAGATTACTCTGCCCGCAAAAATTCAAACGTCTGTAACTGTACCCTATATCGGGGGTTTTATCACGCTTCGCCCCAGAATCTATGGTTGTTGCGCAGGAGCCGCGCGGTTTTGCCCTCGGCGGCTGCAATGTCCGCCTCGTCAGCCTGCCAGGTCCAGTTGCCCGTGGCCACGCCCGGCACGTTCATGCGTGCGTCGTCGCCCAGCCCCAGCACGTCCTGCAGCGGCATCATCACTAGGGGAGCGTCGCTTGCTAGCGCGTCGCTCATCAGCTTGGCCGCCACCTCAACACCGCTCGGTTCATCGCCGCCCGCAAAAGAACGCGTACACCAGCCGGCGAGCGTCGACGTGTCGTGCGTCGAGGTGTACAGAATCTTGCCGGGCGTGGGATGCACACCGCAACGAACGTCGTAGTCGCTAAACTCCAGCACGTCCATGCCGGGGAAACCGCAGGTCGATGCCATGGCGCAAACACCGGGCGTCAGATAGCCCAAGTCCTCAGCGATAAAGTTGAGCGGACCCAGCTCGTCATAAGCGGTCTGGAACAGGTCCTTGCCCGGTCCCGCCAACCAGCGACCTTCGGCGCAAGCCTTGCCTGCAGGGATACTAAAGTAACTGTGGAATCCCAGGAAGTGATCCAGGCGCACGCGGTCGTAGAGCGAAAACGCACGACGCAGGCGATCCATCCACCAGCTATAGCCGTTCTGCTTCATGTGGTCCCAGCGGAACGTCGGGTTGCCCCACACCTGGCCCTCGGGCGCAAAGTTGTCGGGCGGCGCGCCGGAAATCTCGATTGCCTTGCCGGTATCGGACAGCCAGAAGTTCTCAGGTTCGCTCCACGCGTCTGCCGAATCGTCCGACACGTACATAGGAATATCGCCGATAACCTCGATGCCCTTCTTGTGCGCATAGTTCATGAGCTCGCACCAAGCCAAGTCAAAGCGGTACTGCATGTACGCCTGAAGCTCGGCCTCGTTGTGGAAGCGCTTGTCGTCGATCAGATGCTCGTTGTAGCGCGCGACATCTGCCGGCCAATCGTGGCGCGACTCGCCCTCAAAGTACTTCTTAACGGCCATGTAGACGCAGTATTTCTCGAGCCAATCGGCATTGCGATGCTTAAACGCTGTGTATAGCGGATCGGCATCCTCGCCTCCGCGGGCCTTCCAGGTCTCAAAGTCGGCGGCCAGCTCCTCGTGGCTTTCGGGCAGCAGGTCGATATTGCCTGCAAAGGCCGAAGGACCGGCGTAAGGGGAGCGGAAGAAGTCCGTGGGGTTGACGGGGAGAACCTGCCAGTAGCGCATGCCCATGGCGGCCAGATGGTCGATAAAGCGACGCGTGGGCGCGCCGATCGTACCGGGCTTGCCGTCGTCACTCGGCACCGATGTGATATGGCACACAACACCCGCACCGTGATCGAGCGGCTCCTGCAGGCGCTGCTCGGCGTGGTGATAGATGATCGAAGAACCCAGCGGATAAAGATCGAGCGTGACCATGCCGTTGTGGATCTCGCACTCGTGACCGCTAATAACATCGCTCGCGCATTCGCCGAGCGCCGGAATCGTCACACGATGCGAATTGCGCAGGCTGCGGTTGATGATGACGGTTGCGGACTCGCCGTCTTTACCGGTACGGTTGTAGGCTAGCACCTCGTCATTGAGTGCGAAGGCCTTGATTTCACCGTCGATCATAAACGGCAGCGCACGGCGCACAGCAGATGCGTTCTTGACGATCGCGAACGTATCGAAGTCGTGCAGGTCTTCCTTGGTCGGCATGGTGCGGCGATTACCCGGATCGGTGAGACCCTCCAAGCCGTACTCGTCGCCGTAATAGATTGAGGGAACGCCCGGGAACGTCATCTGCATGAGCGTCGCGAGCCAAAAACGGCTCTTGGCCAGGCCCATCGCGTTCTCGTCCAGGCGCCACTTGCTGCGCTCGCATTCAGGCAGCTGTGACTCGTCAGGCCCGCCGCCGAGCACCGAGATAATGCGCGGACGGTCGTGACTCGACAGCAGGTTGAGCGCGCAAGACAGGGCCTCACGCGGATAGTTCTCGCGTAGGGTCTCGATATCCTCGGCAGCTTGGTAGGCGTTTTTGTAGCCCATCAAAAAGCCGATGACCATGTCGCGGAAGGGGTAATCCATGGCCGAGTCGAGCTCGGAGCCTTGCAGATAGCGACGCAGATGGCCGTAGCTGATCTTGTTGGAGGCATCTTCCCAGACCTCGCCGAGCAGCAGCGCGTCGGGCTTCTCGGCGAGCACGGCCTTCTTTATCTCGGCCAGGAAGTCATCGGAAAGCTCGTCGGCCACATCGAGGCGCCAGCCGTGAGCGCCGGCGCGCAGCCATTTACGAATGACGCCGTCCTTGCCCAGGAGCCGCTCGCGTACCAGTTCGGAGCCCTCATTGATGGCGGGCATATTGCCCACGCCCCACCAACAGTCGTACGAGCCGTCCTCGTGGAAATAAAACGCATCGCGCCACGGCGAGTCCTCGCTCTGCCATGCACCGACGCCGGGATAGTTGCCGTAGCGGTTAAAGTAGATCGAGTCGTCGCCCGTATGGTTGAAGACGCCGTCCAGGATGATGGAAATGCCCAGCTTCTCGGCTGCCTCGCACAGCTCAGTAAAGTCCTGCTCGGTGCCCAGAATCGGATCGATCTTGGTGTAATCGGCGGTGTCGTAGCGGTGGTTGCTTGCGGCTTCGAAAATGGGGTTGAGGTAGATGGCTGTAAAGCCCAGCTCGGCGATGCGAGGCAGGTCTTCTTGGATACCCTTGAGCGAGCCGCCGTAAAAATCCCAGGTCTTGATGGAGCCGTCCTCGGCGCGCTCGTACACAGGCGGCTCGTTCCAGTCCTCGACCATGCGGCGCTGAATGCCCTTACGCGGTTTTTCGACCTCGGCCAGCGTGCGCTCGCGCCAGTGCTCGTCGCGGGCATAGCGATCCGGGAATATCTGGTAGACCATACCGCGCTCGTACCAGGTGGGACGGTTCTCGCGGTGCTTGTAGACGGTGATTTGGAACGAAGGCACCTCGGCGTAGTCGTAGGTTACGCCCTCGCCGCCGGTGCGGCCCTGCGGTGCGCCCAGGCGAACCTCGGGCTGGCCCTCGATATTGCAGATAAAGCTGTACCAGATAAGACAGGGCTCGGCGCACTCCAGCTCGGCGGTAAAGATGCCGTCGCCCTCGTGCGTCATGGGATACAGAGACTCACCGATCTCATCGACCCAGGTGCGCAGCGTAAGCGTTGCCTGGTTGGGGTCGGCGTCCTCTAGAATCACCGAAAGCGAGAGGGTCGTTCCTGTAGTCACAGCGCCAAACGGAGTGCGAAACTGCGGCAGACGGCTGTTGTGAATCAATCTCATAGTACGGTCCAGTTCGATAGAATCATGGCCTGCTGGCCATGGGCTTTACGCACAGGATGTAAGTATATCTGTTGTACACAGGCTGTATAAACAACATCCGTTTACCATCGGCGAACGGTTGTCCTAGAAAATCGTTTTACCATCCAAAGTATCGCGATATTCAAAAACGCCTATACAGCTACTTTTTGTGGCCAAACAAAAGTACCCCGGTTTACTACGACAAGTTGAATGATCTCGACCACAGTCATTTTGGTGATATTAAAGCCGCAGGTAGAAGCGTTGCTGATTTCGTAGATTACACGCCGTGTTCGGCCGGAGCCATTTTATCGTAGTAAACCGGCCATCTTTGTAAGACAGAAGATCAACGCAAAAGAGGGCGCCTGTTCGGGGCGCCCTCTTTTGCGTTGAGAATTGAGTTTTAATCGCTCGGATTAGCGGCGCTTGCGGGCGGCCGTTGCCTTGCGGACGGAGGTCTTCTTGGTTGGAGCCTTTTCCTCTGCCGGAGCGGCGGGGGAGACCGGAGTCTTCTTGGCGGGCTCGGGCTTGGCCGTAGCCTTCGGTACGGCCTTGACCTCAGCGGCCTTCGGCGCCGGCTTGGTCTTTACCTCGGCCTTGGGCTCCTCTTTGGCAGCAGCGGGCTTAGTCTCTGCCTTGGGAGTCGTGGTCTTTGCCGTGGCCTTCTTGGCCGTCGTCGTGCGCTTTCGCGTGGTGGTCTTGGCGGCGGGCTTGGCCTCGACGGTTGCCTCCGCCTTTGACTCGGCGGGCGTCTCCTCGACCTTGACGGCCGGCTTTGCGGCAGCCTTGGTCGTGGCGGCCTTCGTGGTCGTCGACTTCGTTGCCGTGGTCTTCTTGGCTGCCGTTGCCTTCTTGGCGGTCGTGGTCTTGGACGCCGTTGACTTCTTGGCAGCGGTGGTCTTGGTTTCCGCCGCCTTGGTCGCTGTGACCTTTTTGGCCGTCGTCTTACGAGTCACGGTCTTCTTTGCCGCAGGCTTCGCAGCGGGCTTCTCCTCGGCCTTGGGCTCCTCAGCGGCCACCGGCTCAGCTGCAGCCTCAGGCTCGTTGACAACCGCCACCGGCCTCTCAATCTCCGGATGCATAAAGAAGTACAGGTCCAGATACTTATCGGCCGAGCGCGTCCAGCTAAAGTCCTGGCTCATGGCCTGCGTGACCAGCTGGTTCCAAGCGTCGCGGTTATCCCAGAACAGGCGCGCCGCGCGGAATACCGCGTCGCCCATCTCGTCGCCGTTAAAGTTGCTAAACGAGAATCCCGTGCCCTCGCCGGTAAACTCGTTATACGGGATCACGGTGTCCTTCAGGCCACCGGTCTCGCGCACGATGGGCAGGGTGCCGTAGCGCATGGCGATGATCTGCGACAGGCCACAGGGCTCAAACTTCGACGGCATCAGGAACATGTCGGCGGCAGCATACATGCGCTGCGACAGCGCCGGATCGAACTCGATGCGCGCGGCCATGGTGCCGGGGTACTTGTCCTGGAAGTAGCGCAGGCCGTCCTCGTAGTCGCGGTCGCCGGTGCCCAGCACCGCCACCTGCACGCCGCCGGCCAGAATGCGGTCGAGCGCGTACATGACCAGGTCCATGCCCTTTTGGCGCGTCAGGCGCGTGACCATCACCATGAGCGGGCGGTCGTCGCGAACCTCGAGCCCCAGCTCTTCCTGCAGCTTGGCCTTGCACACGGCCTTGCCGGAGCGGTCTTCAACCGTGTAGTTGGCGGCAATGCGCTTGTCGGTCGCCGGGTCAAAGCCCGCCACGTCAATGCCATTAAGGATGCCCTGCAGCGCGTATGAACGCTCGCGCAGAACGCAGTCCAGGCCCTCGCCAAACTCGGGCGTCTGGATCTCGTTGGCATAGGTGGGGCTCACCGTAGTGATGGCGTCGGCATAGCGCAGCGCGCCCAGCATGTAGTTGATGCTGCAGGCGTCGCAACGCAGCTGCGAAGCGGCGGCGGGAATATGCGCCACGCCCAGGATGTCCTCCATCACGGTGTCGCTAAACTGGCCCTGGAATGCCACGTTGTGGATCGAGAACACGGTCTTGACGCGGTCGTACAGCGGCAGGCCCTGGTAGAACTCGCGCAAAAACACGGGCGCCAGCGCCGTCTGCCAGTCGTTGCAGTGCAGGATGTCGCACTCAAAGCCGGCCGGCAGGTGCTGCAGGCTCTCGGTGATGGCCTTAGAGAAGAACGCAAAACGCTCGCCGTCGTCAAAGAAGCCGTACGGATAGTCGCGCGCAAAATAGCGCTCGTTGTCGATGAACATATAGGTGACGCCGTCGTGCTCGAGCTTCTCGAGTCCGCAGTACTCATTGCGCCAGCCCAGGCTAACGTAAAAGTCGGAGAAGTGCTCCATCTGCGCCTTGTACTCGTCCTTGATGGTGGCGTACTTGGGCACCATCACGATGACTTCGGCGCCGGCGCGTACAAGCGCCGCAGGCAGCGAGCCCGCCACGTCACCCAGGCCACCGGTCTTAACAAACGGTGCGCACTCGGCCGAGGCAAACACGATCTGCATCTTTTTGCTGGAATCAGCCATATTGTCTCCCTGTTGCAATTCGAGAATAGCCGCCTGGCGCAAACCGGGCGGCTATTCTACGTGTTACGAGCGATGTTGCGGTGCCAAAGCTAGCTCGCGTTGGTGATATCAGAAGTTAACGGGGCCTTTCCCAGCACCAGGATGTTCTCGGGCGTGCCGCGAAGCTCGGTGTTGGTGGGAACCACGTTGTTCTTGTCCAGGATGGCATTCTCAACGCGGGCGCCGCTCTTGATGACGCAGCTCTGGTTGATGATCGAGTTCGTCACCGAGGCGCCTTCCTCGACCACGACGCCGCGAGACAGGATCGAGTTGCGCACGGTGCCCTTGATGATGCAGCCGGCCGAGATGATCGAGTTGCATGCGTGACTGCCGGTCGCATAGCGCGAAGGCGGCACGTCGTGAGCCTTGGTCAGGATCGGACGCTCGGGGTCAAAGAGATGGTCGGCCACGGTCTGGTCGAGCAGGTCCATGCTGCGGCGATACAGCGACTTCTCGCTAAACACGCCCACGACCTCGCCCTTGTACTCGTAGCTGCACACGTCGATGTTGCCAAAGTCGCCCTGTAGTGCCTCGAGCAGGTCCAGATAGTCGGCGGCCTGGTAGTGGTCGATGATCTCGAGCAGCGTCTCGCGGTTGACGATGCAGCAGTCCATAGACGCGTTGTCGCCATACACGACGCCGGCGCTGACGCCCGTCAGACGGCCGTTCTCGTTGATCTGCAGCTTGGTCTCGTCATCTACGTTGCGCGTGGCCTTGCAGTACACCACGGTCATCTGGGCACCGGAGTTCTCGTGCGCCTCGATGATGGTGTTGAGGTCCATGTTAAAGATGATGTTGGTGCCCATCATCACGACATAGGGCTTGTCCGAGCGCTGGAATAGCGTCTTGTTGGAAATGATGTCGCGCAGCAGGAAGCGCATGCCGCCCTTGGTGGTGCCATACGCGTTGCCGGGCACCATGAACAGGCCGCCCTTCTTGCGGTCCAGGCCCCAGTCCTTGCCCGAGCCCACATGGTCGATCAGCGAGCGATAGTTGCCCGGCATGACGACACCGACGGTCTTGATGCCGGCATTCATCATGTTGGACAGCGGGAAGTCGATCAGGCGGTAGCGGCCCAAAAACGGAACGGACGCGATGGGGCGGTCCTTGAGCAGCACGCTGCCGTAGGTCGAAGAGTAGTTAGCGGTGATATAACCGATGGCCTTGCGATTGATCATCGGATCATTCCCCCTTCCCGATAACGACGTCATTTCCAACGACGGCCGTATCCTTGGTGGTATCGACAGAGCCGAGCTTCACGCCCTCTTCGACCGTGGAGTTCTCGCCCAAAATAGCGCGGCAGATGTGCGCGCCGCTCTTAACGTGCGCACCCGGCAGCAGCACGGAGTCCTCGACCACGGCGCGCTCCTCGATGATAACGTCGGTCGAAAGGATCGAGTGGCGAGCGGTGCCGTAGATCTTGCAGCCGTTGGAGACCAGGCAGTCGTCCAGACGGCCGTCCGGTCCAATGTAGTGCGGCGGACGCGTGGTGATGTTGGACATGATGGGGAAGTGCTTGTCAAACAGATCGAACTCGGGGTTGTTGCCCAGCAGATCCATCGAGGTCTCGTGGAAGCTGGCGATGGTGCCGACGTCCTTCCAAAAGCCGTGGAACTCGTAGCTGTACAGGCGCTTGTTCTCGCCGAGCAGCTTGGGGATGATGTCCTTGCCAAAGTCGTGGCTCGAGCGCTGGTCCAGAGCGTCCTCCTCGAGCGCCTCGATCAGCACGTCTGCCGAGAAGATGTAGATGCCCATGGACGCGAGGTTCGAATCGGGCTTATCGGGCTTCTCGGTGAACTTGGTGATGCGGCCGTCCTCGGGGTCGGTGGTCAGGATGCCAAAGCGGCTGGCCTCCTCCCACGGCACGGGCATAACGCTCACCGTGAGGTCGGCGTTGTTTTCAATGTGCGTCTTGAGCATCTTGCGGTAGTCCATGCGATACAGGTGATCGCCCGAAAGAATCAGGACGTACTTGGGGTCGTTGGCCTTGATGTAGTCGAGGTTCTGAGTAATGGCGTCGGCCGTGCCCGCATACCAGGCGCCGCCGGTCTGCGTCTCGTACGGCGGCAGGATCGACACGCCGCCGTCGCGGCTGTCCAGATCCCACGCCTCGCCGGAGCCCACGTAGGCATGCAGCAGGTAGGGGCGATACTGCGTTAGAACGCCCACCGTGTCGATGCCCGAGTTGGAGCAGTTGGAGAGCGAAAAGTCGATAATGCGGAACTTGCCACCAAAGCTAACCGCCGGCTTAGCGATCTTTTGGGTGAGTGCCCCCAATCGGCTGCCCTGTCCTCCTGCGAGGAGCATCGCGATGCATTCTTTCTTACTCATCGATTTCTCCTTCTGTCATCGATGTTCCTAAACCCATTAGCGACGGGCGCGGCGCAACGTCACGCCCGTCGAGTAATGCCGTGCTGGCATAGGGGAGCTCGCGCGCCTTTACGCGTGCCAGATCTCGTCGCGGTACTCGCGAATGGTGCGGTCGCTCGAGAACCAGCCGCTCGAGGCGGTGTTGAGCAGCGCCTTGCGGTTCCAGGTCTCCTGGTCGCCGTAGCTGTTCGTGAGCTTCTCCCACGCATCCACGTAGCTGCGGAAATCGGCCATGACCAGGTCGGGGTCGTTGTTGTTCATGAGCTCGTTGTAGATGCTCTCGAAGTTGCCCGAAAGGCCCGCGAAGGTGTTGTCCTTGAGCTCGTCCATTACGCGGCCCAGGCGCTCGCGGTCGCCGTTGAGCGTATCCCACGCAAAGTAGCTGTTGGATGCCCAGAGCTGCTCGACCTCGGGAGCGGTCAGGCCAAAGATGGCCTCGTTCTCGCGGCCAGCCAGGTCGGCGATCTCGATGTTGGCGCCGTCGAGGGTGCCCAGCGTGATGGCGCCGTTCATCATGAGCTTCATGTTGGACGTGCCCGAGGCCTCCTTGCCGGCCGTGGAGATCTGCTCCGAGATCTCGGCGGCAGGGTAGATGAGCTGGGCGTTGCTCACGCGGAAGTTGGGGATAAAGCAGACCTTCATGACCTCGTTGACGCGCGGGTCGTTGTTGATGACGTCGGCCACGGAGTTAATGAGGCGGATGGTCTCCTTGGCAAAGGTGTAGCTCGAGGCAGCCTTGCCGCTAAAGATGAAGGTCGTCGGCGTCACGTGGAAGTTGGGATCGGCGATGCGACGGTTGTAGATGTCCATTACCTTCATGATGTTCATGAGCTGGCGCTTGTAGGCGTGGAAGCGCTTTACCTGGACATCGAAGACGGTGTTGGGGTCGATGACCAGACCGGTCTCGGCCTTGACGTAGGCGGCCAGGCGCTCCTTGTTGGCGCGCTTGGAGGCACCCACGGCCTTCAGGAACTCGGTGTCGTCCTTAAACTCCTTGAGCTTCTCCAGCTCAAAGGCGTCCTTGAGCCAGCCATCGCCAATGGCCTCGGTCACGAGCTTGGCGTAGGTGGGGTTGGCCTCGGCAAAGAAGCGACGATGCGAGATGCCATTGGTCTTGTTGTTGAACTTCTCGGGCGTGAGGGCATAGAAGTCCTTGAGCACGATGTTCTTGATGATGTCGGAGTGGATCTTGGCCACGCCGTTGACGCTGTGGCTGCAGATCACGGACAGATTGGCCATGCGAATCTCGCCGTCCCACAGGATGGCGGTCTGGCGCAGACGCTCCTGCCAGCCCTCCTGCGTGGTGTCGAACGACTCGTGCCAACGACGGCTGATCTCGTCGATGATCTGGTACACGCGGGGGAGGAGCTTGGAGAACGTGCCGATGGGCCACTTCTCCAGAGCCTCGGGCAGAATGGTGTGGTTGGTGTAGCTCACGACCTGCGTCACGATGTTCCAGGCGTCGTCCCACTCGAGCTTCTTCTCGTCGATGAGGATACGCATGAGCTCGGGGCCGCACATGGCGGGGTGGGTGTCGTTGGTGTGGATGGCCACAAACTGCGGCAGCAGCTCCCAGTTCTCGCCGTGCTCCTTCTCAAAGGTGTCGAGCAGGCTGTAGATGCCGGCCGATACAAACAGGTACTCCTGCTTCAGGCGCAGCAGACGGCCGTGCTCGCCGGCGTCGTTGGGGTAGAGGATGGCGCTGATGGCCTCGGCCTCGGCGCGCTCGGCGTCGGCCAGGGCGTAGTCGCCGCGGTTAAAGGCCTCAAGGTCAAAGTGCTCCTCGACCGGCTCGGCGGCCCAGACGCGCAGCTTGTTCACGGTCTCGCCGGCATAGCCCACGACGGGGATGTCATAGGGGACGGCCAGGATGTCCTGCGTGTCAACCGTGCGGTAGAACGTGCGGCCGTTCTCCTCAAAGCCCTCAACATGGCCACCAAACTTGATGGTCACGGCCTTGTCCTGACGACGGACCTCCCAGGGATAGCCGTGGGTGAGCCACTCGTCGGTGGCCTCGACCTGGCTGCCGTTGACGATTTCCTGCTTAAACAGGCCATAGCGGTAGCGCATACCGTTGCCGTAGCCGGCAATGCCCTCGGCTGCCATGGAATCAAGGAAGCATGCGGCAAGGCGGCCCAGGCCACCGTTGCCCAGCGCCGGATCGGGCTCCTGGTTCTCGATGACGGACAGGTCGAAGCCCATGTCGTCGAGCGCCTCGGCGACCATGTCGCGCACGCCAAAGTTGAGCAGGTAGTTGTCGAGCAGGCGGCCGATCAAAAACTCGATCGAGAAGTAGTACACGCGCTTTTTGCCCTCGGCGGTGGCGCGGGCGTCGCTCTTGGTGGCAACGGTGCGAGCCTTCTCGGCCACGAGCTTGGCCAGGGCATTAAAGCGGTCGAGGTCGCTGGCGGCCTCGACGCTCTTGCCGCTGATGCTCATGACAGCATCGCGATAGAGCTCGGTAAACTCCTGCTTGTTGTCGAAGATCTTATTCATACGTTCCTTTCCCCCGGGGATGTTTCTCCCGGAACGGTTATGACTTGTATCCTACGCCCCTTCGGGGCGGGTAATTACAGCGGTAACAGCTTTGTTACGCTTTCTTGGCAGGAGCCTTAACAGCAGCTGCCTTGGCCTTGGGAGCAGCCTTTTTGGTGGCTGCCTTTTTGGCCGTGGTGGACTTGGCCGAAGCCTTGGCAGCGGGCTTGGTAGCCTTCGCCTTGGCCGGAGCCTTCTTGGCAGCCGCAGGCTTGGGCTTCACCGAGGACGTGCGCTTCTTGGGCGCAGCCTTGGGCTCCTCAACCACGGGCGGCTTGTAGCTGCTGGGACCGCGACGCTTAAGCACCACGCCAGCTAGGCCGGGCACCTTAATCTCAATAGAGTCCATCTGCCCGTTCCAGGGATAGGGCTCGCTCGAGCAGGTGTAGGGCTCCTCGCCGGCATAGCCGCTGCCGCCGAACTCGGGACGGTCGGAATCGAAGATGACCTCCCAGTCACCCTCGCGCGGCACGCCCACGCGGAAGCTCTCGTAGCTTGCTGGGTCAAAGTTGATCAGGATCACCAGGTCGTCATCGATGTTCTCGCCCTGGCGCACAAAGCTCACGATGGACTGCTTGGAGTTGTCCGCATCAATCCAGGTAAAGCCGTCGTCGGTGTAGCCGCGCTCGTACAGGGCGGGCTCGGCGGTGTACAGGTGGTTGAGCGCCTTAATGAACGCCTGATGATGGCGGTGGGTCTCGTACTCCTCGGTCAGGAACCACTGGATGGACTCGTAGTAGCGCCACTCGATAAACTGGCCGATCTCGTTGCCCATAAAGTTGAGCTTGGCACCGGGGTGCGTCATCTGGTAGAAGGCGAGCGTGCGCAAGCCGGCAAACTGGCGCCACCAGTCGCCCGGCATGCGGCCGATGAGCGAGCACTTGCCGTGTACGACCTCGTCGTGGCTCAGCGGGCAAATGAAGTTCTCGGTAAAGGCATACATAATGGAGAACGTGAGCAGCCCGTGGTTGCCGGGGCGCCACGGAAAATCGGTCTGCATGTAGTGCAGGGTGTCGTTCATCCAGCCCATGTCCCACTTGTAGTGGAAGCCCAGGCCGCCGTCCTGCGGCGGATAGGTCACGAGCGGCCACGCGGTGGACTCCTCGGCCATCATCATCACGTCGGGGTAGTGCGCCTCTACAGCGCAGTTGACCTGGCGGATAAACGCGCTGGCGTCCAGGTCCTCCTCGGTACCGTATTTGTTGAACTTCTTTTGGCCCGGATCGTCGATGCCAAAGTTGAGGTACAGCATGCTGGACACGCCGTCCATGCGAATGCCGTCCACGTGGAAGTTCTCGAGCCAGTACAGCACGTTGGAGACCAGGAAGGAGCGGACCTCGCCGCGGGCGAAGTCGAACTTGTGCGTGCCCCAGTTGGGGTGAATCTCGTGCTCAAACAGCATGTGGCCGTTAAAGGTGGCAAGGCCGTGGGCGTCGGCGCAAAAACCGCCGGGCACCCAGTCCATGATCACACCGATGCCCGCCTCATGGCACGCATCGATAAAGTGCATGAGCTGCTGCGGGTTGCCATAGCGCGACGTGGCGGCATAGTAGCCGGTCGTCTGGTAGCCCCAGGAGCCGTCGAAGGGATGCTCCATCAGAGGCATAACCTCGATATGCGTATAGCCCATGTCGCGCACGTAGTCCACGAGCTCCACCGACAGGTCGTCGTAGGTGTAGAACTCACCCCGCTGCGCGGGGAAGGGATCCATGGGACCGGGGTAGTTGCCGTACTCGTCCGGATCGCCCTGCGGCGCGTCGCCGTGGCGCTTCCACGAGCCAATATGCACCTCGTAGATGTTAAGGGGCTGCGTCATATGGTTGTGGCTGGCGCGGCGCTTAAGCCATGCGGCGTCGTTCCACTGGTAGCCGTCGAGGGTCCACAGCACGCTTGCCGTTCCCGGAGGGCACTCGGCCTTAAAGGCGTACGGATCGGCCTTGTAGAGCTTTTCGCCCTCGTTGGTCTCGATAAGGTACTTATAGAGCTGGCCCTGCTCGGCACCGGGAATAAAGCCCTCCCAGATGGCGCTCGTATGCATGGGCACCAGCGGGTTGGCTTGTTCATCCCAGTCGTTGAATTCGCCAATGACATGGACGCTCTTTACGTCGGGCGCCCAAACGCAAAAGCGCCAGCCGCGCGTACGGTTCTGCGTGTCGGGGTGCGCGCCCATCTTTTTCCAGCTGCGCTCCCACGTGCCGATGCCAAACAGATAGACATCGTCCTTAGTGAGCTCCGGCGCGTGCGGGGCGGCTTTACGGGTAGCGGGCTTTTTGGTTGCTGGCTTTAGCTTTGTATCGCTCACGTTTGATCCCATCATGACGCGGCAGCGTGTTGCCTTGGTGACTAGATGCGAAAGGTCCAGGGCTGCACGAATCGAAGGGACGGCGATAGTTCTATGATTCGTTCCACCTCGCGTGCTCGGTGGAACTTTCGGCAGAAACTACCATAACACCTGTACGTTACTTTTATGGACGAAAGTGGTTTTGGGGCGGCGTTTAATCGGTAAGCGCCATGTTTAGACCACTGACAGAATTGCCGTGGTAAAACTCTTGACAGTTTTACCAATTAGGGTTTCAAAATTGTTAGGCTGACGTTTGGTAAAACGTTTTTAGCAGGTTGTTTACCATTTGACATCGAAAGGCTCGTTTATGTCCCATACCGCCGCTCCCAAGGTTGCTTTTATTTTCGATTGCGACGGCACGCTAGTTAATAGCACCCCCGTTTGGGCCTATGCCCAGCCCGAGTTATTGCACAGCCACGGTGTCGACGTGACGGTCGACGATTTTGCCCAGTTTGAGCATTTATCGCTCGAGGACGAGTGCCAGGCCTACCACGACACGTGGGGCATTGGTGCGAATGGCGAGGAGCTGTATCGCGAGCTGAGCAATATTCTGATTGATGGGTACTCCAAGGTGCCGCCGCGCGACGGCCTGCTTACATTTTTGGAGCAGGCGAAGGCGAAGGGCATTGCCATGTGCGTTGCCACGTCCACGCCAGCCGAGCTGGTTCAGTCCGCGCTCGCAGGTGCCGGGCTCGACGCTTACATGGAGTTTGTTACCACGACGGGTGAGGCAGGACGCTCCAAGCAATTCCCCGATGTGTACGAGCTGGCTCTGCGCCGCTTGGAGGAGCGCCACGAGTGCAAGTTTGAGCGCGCTTGGGTGTTTGAGGACGCGGTCTTTGGCCTTAAGAGCTCTGGCGCCGCAGGCTTTAAGCGTGTGGGCATCTATGACCCGCACGGCCGCATGAAGCGCGACGACGTACGCGCCAACTGCGATATCTTTATCGATAGCTATGAGGACCTGGATTTAGCCCGCGTGCTTTCGTTTGAGGGATAGGCGATGGCTGTGGCTTGCAAGGTATTAGTGGTCTGCGGCTCGCCCGTGGTGGCGAGCGCGGATCTGTTGCGTAGGCTAGCAGGGGAGTGCGACCACATTGTCGCCGTGGACCGCGGACTCGACGCGCTGCTGGGCGCCGGCCTGGCCTGCGACGTATATGTGGGGGATGCCGACACGGTGAGCGATGTGGGTCGTGCGCTGGTCGATGCCGCCACCGACTTTGAAGTTGAGCGCCACAACCCGTACAAGGACTATACCGATCTTGCGTTGGCGCTCGATTCCATCCGCCGTCGCTGGCCGGGTGCCGAAGTGGTTGCGACCTGCGCCACCGGCGGTCGCCCTGATATGGCGCTTTCCGTACTGGGCCTGCTCGCAGGCTACGATGACGCCCCAGTCTGGATTGCCGAGGACGAGACCATGGCCCGCATTCTGCACGAACGTGAATCCTGGACCATTGAGAATGCAACTGGCAAAACCTTTTCCATCATCGCCATAGCCCCTAACACCGAGGTAAGCGAACACGGTCTAGAGTGGGAACTAGATCACAGCCCACTGGGCTTGTTGGCCGACACGGGTATCAGCAACGTTGTAAGGTCAACAGCCACGATCCAAGTCCACACCGGCACAGCCATCGCTTACCTATATCAATAGGCATTTAGAATCTGACCTAAAAAAGTCCTTGCACCCCGCGCCAACTTCCCCTATAGTATCTCCTCGTCACGGGGGCGTAGCTCAGCTGGGAGAGCGCTTGACTGGCAGTCAAGAGGTCAGGGGTTCGATCCCCCTCGTCTCCACCATCGTGAATGCAAAGGCCTTCGGAATTCCGAAGGCCTTCTTCATGCCAATACACCCCGCGCCACAAACCCAATCCACACCAACAAAAAGTTGAACAAATTTTTTCCCATGTCTGTACATAGTTTGTTAGCCAAACGCGATTATCAGTGTAGATCGCCGTTCCATTTGGGCTTCAGGAACGTCCCTAATCACCGCCAGTACCTCAATAACCTGCATCAATGTGAACAACATCCCAAAACAACCCCGTTGAACACACTAAATGAACGAAATGTTGTCCGCGATTAGCCAAATCAGCTTTGCTATCAGCTTGTGCTAGAATACCTATCGTTACATGAGCTCAACTGTGCTCACGGCTTCAGCAAGTCACAAAGTGCAGGGTTGATCAGCATCCGGCCGTAACGGCGGTGCCAGAAACACCACGAGCTCCAATAAAGAAGTCATGCGACGTTGTTTATTTGTATTGAGTTAATTCTTTAGTGCAAAAAATTAATAAGTTGCATGCCAAAACGTAGCAGTCCTTCAGCTGTTTGCGTGCGGACCAGTTTTGAACTCTCTTGACTGGTTCGCACGCAGCCAGCTGAGGTTGTAGGCAATCTTGCGATACGTGCCTTCAGCTTCAGCGCTGCTTTTATACATACCGTTCACGGTGGGGCAGAGCCACGTGCTTGTCTGACTGGGCTCAGGGTTTGAATATGGAGCGCCTTCGCGCACAAGCGCCCTGGCGGAGCCATACCCAAACCCCGTGAGCCACACGTAAGACAGCAAGGGGGGTGGTGCTCGTGTGGTATGTGATCCAGGTCATTAACGGTCGCGAAGACGTAATGCGCGAGCGCATCGAGCGCATGGTGCCAGTGGGCGCTATGCAAGAGATCTTTTATCCCCAGTACCAAACCGAGATCAAGGTGCACGGCGAATGGATTGTCACGACCAAGCCGCTCTTTCCCGGTTATCTCATCTGCGATACGGCAGATCCTCGGACCGTGCAACAGTACCTGCTGCGCATGGACGACTTTGCCCGGGTGCTTTCCCAGGACGGTCAGTTTGTGCCGCTGGCAAAAGAAGAGACCCAGCTCATTGGCAGTTTTACGCAAAAGGGAGATCGCGTGGTGCCCATGAGTGAGGCCTTAAAGGACGGCGACCAGGTCGTAGTGACGGCCGGTCCGCTGCTGGGCCACGAAGGCCTTATCAAAACCATTAACAGACGCAAGAGCACAGCTTATTTGGAGCTCAATCTTTGCGGCCGACGCGTAACCACCCGCGTTGGCCTTGCGGTGCTTTCCAACGAACAACGTGTGATGCGAAACCTTAATAAGGCGATCGCCTAGCTGCTGGCGATCGCTGCACAGAACAGGGAGGACCCCCGACCCGGGGACGAAGTGTTGGAAGAGAACGTGTCGGATAAAACAGAATATACAACAGATGCGACTGCGGGGGCGGCGCTGATTGATAAAGCTATGGATAGGGGGCCAACCTTTCAGGTCTCTGTGGCGACAGGATTCCCGCCTCCCGTCGAGAATCCTGCTCCGGCGCAAGGTTTCGTGGCGACGGGAAGCTATAGGGCTCCTGTCGCCGATCCCAATGCTGCTGCTCCCAAGAAAGGTGGGCCGGGCTATTTTGTCTTTAAACGAGCCTTCGACATCGTGTTCTCTGCTGGCGTCTGTGCGGTGTTAGCTATTCCCGTCGTAGCTGCATGCGTCGCCATAGAGATTGATTCCCCAGGCAAGCCGTTCTTTCGTCAAAAGCGAGTCGGCAAGGGCGGAAAGCCTATCTATATCTTCAAGCTCCGCACCATGGTCTCTGACGCTCATGAGCATCCTGAGAAGTACATGACCCCTGAACAACTCGCTCAGTGGCAGCGCGAACAGAAGGTCGACGATGACCCACGCATTACCCGTGTGGGTCGTTTCCTTCGTCGCACCTCTCTTGATGAACTTCCCCAATTTATCAATGTGGTTATCGGCGATTTATCCGTCATTGGGCCAAGGCCCGTGACGCTAGAAGAGACCTTCGAGTACGGAGACGCCCGCGACGAGGTGCTTGCCTGCAAGCCCGGCATTACCGGCTGGTGGGCCGCGACCGATCGCAACGACTCCACGTGGGGGAGCGGCCAGCGTCAGGCGCGCGAGCTCTTCTATGTACGACATCAGTCGTTCGGTCTTGACGCTCGCGTGTTTGTAAAGACCTTCAAGGCGATGCGGAGGGGGAAGTAACAATGCAGTGTCCCGCTTATAGTGTCCTTATGAGCCTGTACGCCAAGGAGTGTCCGGAGTACCTTAAAGAATCGCTCGACAGTATGCTTGCCCAGACTGTGCCGCCCACTGAAATTGTTATGGTCAAAGACGGTCCATTGACGGACGAATTGGAAGCCGTGCTCCTGGATTATGACTCCGCTCACCCTAAGCTGTTCAAGTTCGTTGCCTACGCCGAAAACCGCGGTCTCGGATATGCCTTGCGACAAGGCATGCTCGCCTGCTCAAACGAGATCGTCGCTCGTATGGACACCGATGATGTTGCTTGTCCTGATCGTATGGAGAAGCAGCTTGCTGCACTTAATACCGGTCTCGACATGGTTGGTAGTGACGTCGTGGAATTCATTGAGTCGCCCGATAAGCCCATCGCTATAACTAACCTTCCCAAAGGTTCGGACGCAATTCGCGCATACTCCAAAAGGCGCAACCCTTTTCGTCATCCTCCCATGACATTTAGAAAGTCGAAAGTCATGGAGGCGGGCAACTACAGCTCGGATTTCCTCTACTTCGAGGACTGGGATCTATTCAACAGGATGCTCGCGTGCGGCTGCCGTGCCGACAACCTTGGGGAGCCCCTGGTTTGCATGCGCGTGAGCGAAGATTTCTATGCCCGCAGGGGCGGGGTCCGGTACCTCAAGTACGCAAGGGCCTTCAAGAGGGCGCAGGTGGAGCGCGGCTATTTCACCGAGCGTGACTATGTCTGCTCATATGTGCCACACGCGCTGGTCTGCCTTATGCCCAATTCGCTGAGGTCTCTGATCTATCGAATTCTTCTTCGGAGGGCGTAGATAAATGGTTTCTGAAGTTTATGGCCCACTGGTCAGCATTATCGTTCCCATGTATAACGTGGGGACGTTCGCGCCTCCCTGCGTGAGCTCGCTGCTCGATCAGACCTATTCGAACATCGAGATCCTTATCGTGGATGACGGCTGCACCGATGACACTATCGATTTGATTGAAGACGCCGTTGGGGACGATCCGCGTGTCGAGATTCATCACAAGGAGAACGGGGGGCTTTCCTCCGCCCGTAACTATGGCACGCAGCGATGCCGCGGCGATTACCTCATGTATGTCGATGGAGATGACCTTATCGACCCGCGAACCGTTGAGCTTATGGTTAAAGCCGCCCTGAAATACAAAGCGCCTCTTGTTGCAGGGTCTTTCGCCAAGACATCCCCTCTCAAGAACTACCAGATGCAAAATGGGGCTTCGTTCAAGCTAGAAAGCGGCGAAGAGCATCTAAGGCGCCTTCTGCTGTTCGAGGGAGAGAGCGGGTCTGCGTGGGGTAAGCTGTATTCCCGTTCTTTAATCCCCGACCTCAAGTTCCCCGAAGGGCAGCTTTTCGAGGACATGGGTGTTATTTCGTCTATTTTTTCCCAACTGGACACCGTTGTCGTCACTGATGCTCCCTTCTATGCGTATGTGACGAGGCCCGGCTCCATCACCACATTCAAGAGGCAGGGCCCCAAACACGTGCGGGACATGGATGCGACTATCGAAGCCGTGAGACAGGCTTCCGGGAGCAGCCTTGCCGACGAGTTCGAGTGTTTCCGTGCGTACTGCACGCTGCGCGTTGCCATGCGGGTCGATCTCGATGGCTTTGGCGACATGTCTGAAGGGCGGGCCTACTTGAGGCGTGCTCGCATGCTTGCGGGTCGGGCCTCGCGGAGCCCGTTGGCGTCCCGCACCTGGAGACTGCGGTGCACGCTTTTTGCGATTTCCCCAAAGGTGCACAACGCCTTCTACGCTCTTTACGCCGTAGTTTCGGGTAAGGCGATTAGATAAACCACATGAGCAAAGGGTTGATAAGGTGAGATTTTCGGTAATAGTTCCAGTTTACAACGTTGAGGATTACCTTGAAGACTGTCTGGCAAGCATCGCACGCCAGGACTACTCTGACTACGAGGTCGTCATCGTCGACGACGGCTCGACCGACGGCAGCGCTGTTATCTATGAACGCTTTGCCTCGGAGGCAGATGTTCCCGTTCATATAATCAAGCAGGAAAACAAGGGGCTGCTTCAAGCTCGGCGCGCCGGAATTAAAGCCGCTAATGGTGATTATTTCTGGCATGTCGACGGCGATGACGGGCTTGCGATTCAGGCGATGGATGCTGTCTCTGGAATTATTGACGAATTTAATCCTGATGTCGTGCTAATCGGTCTTAGCGAATCTCCAACTTTCAATTCCTTGCTCCCCGGAGGAATGCCAGGCGAAGAGCGTTTCTATAGCGGAGAAAGCCTCAACGATGTGCGCTCTGCGTTCCTCGATGGATATATCCCTAATATGGTGACCAAAATCGCTCGAAGGTCGTGCGTAGATGTTGATTCCGATTATTCGCGTTATGGAAAGCTGCAGCTTGGAGAAGATCAGCTACAGAGTCTTTTCCTTCTCAACAGCATGAGAAGTGCGGCATGTATTCGGGAGCCTTTGTATTTTTACCGTCATAACGCGAGCAGCATCACGGCCAATTACCGTGAAGGTCGGATTACCCAGTATGCCGTGGTCAAAGAAGCCGTCTATCGGCAGGCACTTGAGTGGGATGCCAAATGGACGGGGCACGATTTTGCCGAGACTGCACTTGCAGGCTACCTATCTAACGGTTTCTATGACATGCGAAAAAACGTCGGTGTGAAGTGGTATCAGCGACAGTTTCAGGAGTTCAGGAACACTTCTTTGTATGCATCTGCAATTACGCACCGCAAATCCTTGAGACTTGAACAGCGGGTCTTCTTTGATTTTCTAGAAAGGAAATCGGACATTCTAGCGTATTGGTGCCTTCTCTGCTGCCGTGCAACTACACCGCTTGTCAGGAGAACGGCGCGATGACGAAAACGACAGGGATCGGTCTGGGCACAGGTGGGTTGGAGATCTCGTGTGGAGGTGACAGCGCTTTTGGTATCGCAGTACTCATCACTGTCACTGCTTTCTTTTCGCCCGTGCTAGCGCTTTGTCTATCGACTATCTTGTTCGCTGGGAATCCCTCTAGGAAAATGGCAGCGTCATGTGCATTTGGCATAGCGGTTTCCATGGCTTTAATCACTTCGGGGATTGAGTATCGGCACCCCGTAGACGTGACGCGGTGGATGGCTGAGTGCCAGTTTTACACCGGCAAGGACTTCTTGTCTGTGCTGTCCAGCTCAAACGCCGACCATGATAGCCTTATTGTTTGGAACGTTTGGTGTTGGCTTGTTGGGAATAGCGGCAATCTCGCTCTACTGCAGGTAAGTGGGTCTTTTGTGGGATTTGGTCTGACCTCATGGGTGGTAATGGACGCCTGTGCTCGCGAGAGAACTGATACTGTAGCTTTTATCGCACTATTCATTTTCGTCGTTCTCGCTGTTCATATGCAGGCCATCGTTGCCTACATGAGATCGACTTTGGGTTGCATTTTGTGCGCGACCGCATTCTACATCCGACGTTCCTATGGCGTTAAGGATTCCATTCTCTCATTATTGTTGATTCTGCTGGCGTGTGGGATTCACACGTCGATGGTGGTTGCCTTCGCCCTGTTCATCCTCCAGCCCTTTATTGCGAAAAATCCAAAGAGCGGGGCTCTTATCTGCGCACTCGCCTTAGCAGCAGTTGCTTCTGCCGCCACATTCTTGATTACGTCGCATGTACTTGACGGCTTACCTTTGGTTGGGGACGCGATTAGGAAAGCGAGCGTTTATACGGAGGGGACCGGATGGGATCAACAGCAGGCCAAGGACAGCCTCGCTGTCGCAGGTCATGTGTTATCTATGATACTTCTGGGGATGCTTCTCTTGCGGACGTTCTTGACGAGCCAGGACGACTATCGGTTTCCCGTCATGCTCGTGATGAGCTTCTGCGTTTTTGCTATGGAAGCGACCTTGGTCAATGTCGGGAACAGGCTCATCTACATTCCCTTGCTTATTGGATCAACTTTGTGCCTCAACAATGAGGAAAGAAAGGCACTGTCCAAGCAACGATGGCCCCTTCTTTTGGACCTTTGTTTATTTGTCGTCGCCGCTCTCGTCTGCCTCCTTGCGTTGAGAGATTTTGTTCCCTCCTTTAACTACATTGGAGTTGCGAAATATGCAGTTTTCTATCCGTCGATTCTTTTTTAATAGACTGGCTTACGCCTCCTTCGTCTTGAATGGAGGATGCTGCCGGTGAAGCACAGTACATTCTACAAAAACACGCTTTGGCAGTATGGCCTTCAGATACTCAAGTATCTCTTTCCGCTGCTGCTTATTCCCTATCTCACTCGCATCCTCGGGACTGAGGGCTATGCCGTTTACGCCTATGTTCTCTCTTTCATGGGCGTGGTCCAAACCATCGCTGATTTCGGCTTTACGCTCTCTGGAACCAAGAAGGTGGTTGATCTCAAGGGGGATACCGCGGCTCTCTCCCGCCTCGTGGGGGCGATTACGGTCGCACGCCTCATGTTGCTCTGCGGTCTTTTCATCTGTGTTATGGTCATAACGCGCTTTATTCCCATTTTGGCCGAGAACACTGTCTATGTCATCTGGGCGTTCTTTGCAACAGCGGGTCGTACAGTGCTGCCCGACTTCATCTTTCAGGGAAACGAACGTATGGGGCCTTTGACGACCCGGTATTTCGCATCCAAGGGGGTGCAGGTCGTGCTCACGATCCTTCTCGTGCGCGGACCGGAGGACCTTATCCTTGTTGCCGTGGCTGACGTACTGTCGGAGATCGTCGACATCGCATGGAGCTATCGCGCCCAAATGCGCATGTTCGGCATCGGTATAGCAAGGCCTACCTTTAAGGAGAGCTTCGAGGAGCTACGCGTCTCCGCTATCTATTGCGTTTCGAACGTCAGCTCCTCTCTTTTCTCTGGATTCACCACGGTGATTATCGGGTTGGCGATCACAAGCAAGACGGACATCGCCTTCTGGTCGCTTACGCTCACGACCGTGAACGCCGTGCAGTCGCTCTACACGCCTATTGCCAACAGCCTTTACCCCCATATGATTAAGAACAGAGACTTTAGGTTCGCACGAAAGTTGGCGCTCGCTGCGCTGCCCGCCCTTGTCCTGGGTACCGTTGCGTATTGCGCCCTCTCCGAGCCGATCATGCTCGTCCTCGGAGGACCCGAGTACGTTGGCGGTGCCCATGTCATGTGGATGATCTCACCGATCTTTATCTTCTCATTCTACGGAATTCTTATTGGCTGGCCGGTTCTTGGCGCCATGGGGCACGTAAAGGAGCTGACCGCTTCGACGTTGTTCACCGGGATCGTTAACGTGGTCTCTCTTTTGGCACTTTATCTTGCCAGGCTGATAACCCTTGACGTTATCTGCGTTGTCCGCTGGGGTTGCGATGCCTTGTTGCTACTAACAAGAGTTTTCATGCTCTGGTGCGCGACCCGGTCGGAGACAAACTCCCATAAGAGAATTAAGGAGTAATGATGCGGTATCTCGCCACTATAGAAATCCAAAAACTGCTGCTTGCTATGCTCGTCAATTTTGACAGGATGGCAAACGAGCATGGGCTTCGCTATTCACTTGATGGCGGCACGCTTCTAGGTGCCGTGAGGCACAAGGGATTCATTCCTTGGGATGACGATATCGATGTCATTATGCCCAGGCCAGATTTCGATGAACTTGCATCTCATCCTGAGTGGGTGCCTGCTGGGTTGACGCCCAATATTCCTGGACGCAAGGGGTACATCTATCCCTTCATGAAACTGACCAACCCTTCATGGAGGGCTCAGGAACCGCTCTTCGAAGAAGTGATCGAAGAGTTTCTCTGGATTGACATTTTTCCCGCCGATGCCATGCCTGACGAAAATTCTGAGAAAGCGACCCTGATGGCGGCTCAGGAAAAGACATTCTTCAGAGCATCGCGGTCATACGTAAATATTAAAACGTCCACTTCAAATCCGTTGAAAAAGGTCGCGAAGCGTTTCCTTTTTCCGATTCATAGGGCGGTATTTCCTGCAGAAAAGCAGTTTTCCGAGCTAGGGGAGAGGGCCCGTGGCCTGCAGTTCGGCGATACGCATGAAGCAGGGGATGTTGTTTGGGGACCCTACAAGCCTGATAAGCCCGGTTTTCCCGTCGAGGACTTCGACAACTTGATCGATATGGAGTTCGAGGGTCGCACTTTCAAGGTGTGCCCGCACTGGGACGCGTACCTAAATGGGCTCTATGGCGACTACATGCGGCTTCCGCCCGAAGACCAGCGGGTCACTCATGGGATGAAGGTATGGAAGGCAAATTCCGGGGAAGGAAAGTAATTCATGAACGTGGCAATCATCATAGCAGGCGGCATAGGCTCGCGTATGGGGCAGGAGATTCCCAAACAGTTCATCAATGTAGGCGAGAAGCCTGTCATTGTCTACACGCTCGAGGCTTTCCAGGAGCATCCGCTTGTGGACGCCATCGAGGTCGTGTGCTTGGACGGCTGGGAGCAGGTCTTGCGCGCCTATGCGAGGCAATACAAAATCGACAAGCTAAAGTGGGTCGTCAAAGGCGGCGCCTCTGGTCAGGAGTCTATCCGCAACGGTGTGTATAACTTTGAGGGCGTGCTTGCCGAAGACGACATCTGCATCGTCCACGACGGCGTGCGCCCCATGCTCGACCCCGAGGTCATCACCGACGTCGTTCGCGTTGCCAAGGAGCGTGGTAACGCCGTCACGAGCATGCCTTACAACGAGCAGATCTTCCTTGTGGACGAGAAGGATTCCGCCACTACTACGCAGTACATCCCCCGCGAAACACTTCGTCGCGTATCCACGCCGCAGGCGTACCGTTTCGGGCTGCTCGACTCCAAGTATCACGAGGCTTTTGAAAAGGGTGTCGGAATCGACGGCTCCAACTACACGAACACAATGATGGTCCAGTTGGGCGTGAAGCTAAACTTCGCCGCTGGGTCGGACCGCAACATTAAGCTCACCACGCCGGAAAACCTCGAGTTCTTCCGCGCATGGGCGGCGGAGAGGGGTGCTCGCGATGAATAGGCTCAATTGCCCAGAGTATATCGCCGACCTTGACAAAGTTTGTTCGCTTCCCCTGCCATGGGAGAAGCTCGCGAATAAGACGGTCGCCATCTCCGGTGCGACCGGCATGATCGGGACCTTCCTCATCGACGTTCTAATGCATAGGAACGACATTGACGGGTCGCATTGTAGTGTCCTCGCTTTGGGGCGCAGCGCCGAGAAAGCGCGCTCGAGACTGCCGTACTTCGGGCGAGACTATTTCTCGTTTGAGGAGGGCTCCGTTTCTGCGACAGGGTACAGTCCCGGTGCCCCCGCGGACTATGTTCTGCACCTAGCGAGCTCCACTCATCCGCGCCAGTACGCTACCGATCCCATCGGCACCATCCGAGCCAACGTGGACGGCTTACAGAACCTCCTCAGCTACTCCGTCGATTGCGGTGCTAGGCTGCTCTTTGCCTCGTCAGTCGAGATTTATGGCCAGAACCGCGGTGACGTTGAACGTTTTGATGAGAAGTACTGCGGGAATATCGACTGCAACACTCTTCGTGCCTGTTACAACGAATCGAAACGACTGGGCGAGGCTATGTGTCAAGCCTACCGTTCACAGAAGGGTGTCGAGGCCGTTGTCGCTCGCATTGCGCGCGTCTACGGGCCTACGCTATTGCCCGATGATTCAAAAGCGCTCTCCCAGTTCATACACCGCTCGCTTGTCGGCGAGGACGTTGTCCTCAAGAGCGAGGGGACGCAAAAGTTCTCCTACCTGCACGTCGCGGACGCTGTGTCTGGTCTGCTGCATATATTGCTCCTTGGTAACGACGGGGAAGCCTACAACCTTGCAGATAAAGGATCCGACGTAATGTTGAGGGATCTTGCTGGACTTATAGCCAAAGCCAGCGGTGTTAAAGTTGTATTCGAATTACCTGACGCCCAGGAGGCGGCAGGGTACTCTAAGGCCACGTTTGCGCTGATGGACGGAAACAAGGCACGTGACGAACTTGGTTGGTCTGCACGCATGGGCATCTCCGAAGGCATATCAAGCACGCTCTACATTCTCCGCTTACTCAATGATCTCGGAGGATGTTGATGGGCACAAAAGCGGTTTGGTATAGCTTCAAAAATACGGTTTTCGGAAGATACGATGACAATAAGTTTTGGAGGAGGCGACATGCCCTACTTACCGGAAGTGCCCGGGGCATCCGCAAAACATATTATTCGTTGTATGTTAATCACGAGATGCGCAGGAGTTGCGCGGATATCATGCCTGGATGGAACGACGAGGCTTCATGCGTGTGTGAAAATTTTTCGGCACCCCCCAATATCACTGCTCACGGCATCAACGGCATAGTCATCGCAGGAGGGGCGACTATAGGGCGAAATGTGACCATCTTTCACCAAGTAACTACAGGACGAAGCAGAGGGAAAGCCCCAGTTATAGGTGACAACGTCTTCATCGGCCCTGGCGCCAAGATTTTCGGAGGAATTCGCGTTGGGAATAACGTCAAGATTGGAGCAAATTGCGTCGTATTCCAAGATGTACCCGATAATTCGACGGTTGTTCTCGGTAAACCGCGAATTATTGAACATGCGCAGCCTTCATCTTATATCATTGCCGAGGAAGGCGAATATAAGCCTCGCGAATGGTAAGCATATTGGAGAGATATATACCAATGTCGACTCGCGTTGATGCGACTGTGGGTAAACACGCCTTCCTTGTTATGGCTCATAAGGACGATGAGGTTCTTCATACCCTAATGAGAATCCTCGATGATGAGCGGAACGACATCTTTATCCATATGGATGCAAAAAAGGGTGGATGGGATGAACATCGCTTGTTGGCTTCTGTCAGTAAGGCGGGGATCTTTTTAGTTCCTCGTATCAGAGTCACTTGGGGCGGGTATTCGCAAATCGCCTGTGAAATCAACCTTCTCAACTCCGCAGTTGCAAAGGGACATTATTCCTATTACCACCTTTTAAGCGGCCAAGATCTTCCTATTAAAAGTCAGGACAAGATTCACTCATTCTTTGACTCTTGTGGAAATAAAGAGTTCATTCGCTTTGAAAACCACGACAGGGACTATCGGAGAAGAATCGGTGGGCATGTTATCTGGAACACTTTCGGGATAAGCAAATCACAGGTTTTCTTACGAAAGATGGATGGCCTTCTATCGAGTCTTTTGCAGTGTTTCAGAAAGCCCCCTAGAGAATTAAAACTGATGAAAGGTGACAACTGGTTTTCAATCACCGATGACCTCGCTCGTTACCTTGTCAAGAATGCCTCATCGATACGCTCGGTTTTCTGGGATTCTATGTGCGGCGATGAAATCTTTCTGCAAACCGAGGCTTGGAATGCGGGGAGTAGATTTAGATACTTCCGAACTCCCGGCGATCAAAGCGATGATGCGATAATGCGGCTTATCGATTGGGGCGTTGATGAATCACCCCGTGTGTTGGGAATCGCAGACTTAGATCGCATCAGGAATTCTAGAATGATGTTTGCGCGCAAATTCGATTCAGAAATCGATAGCGATATCGTTAAAGCTATTGAAGCAATGGCTGGATAGATTCTTAGTTTTAATAGTTTAAATAACAGATGATGATTCGGGGGCCATGCGGCCCCCGAATGCTATCTACCAGGTCCAAAACATACTGCGCGACACCATTTGGGTAGACGAGACATACATCAACGTCACTAACCTTTTCAGGGGCAACAGGTAGGCCCGCTAACGCAATATACTCCGTCAGAAGCTATACGTCTTCAAGGCGATAAATATGCTCAAAACTCCGTTACCGTCCCTTGATTATCAACTTCATCCGAACACTTCCCACATTCATCCGCACATGTGCGGA
>ENA-OZFH01000015-OZFH01000015.1-human-gut-metagenome-genome-assembly--contig:-NODE-15-length-67620-cov-8.725894_pt1 | contig 67620 bp, 65 predicted proteins | sample MGYA00245073_ERZ653619 | MGnify/ENA primary metagenome ERZ653619 (study PRJEB26926, sample SAMN06165178) | human gut metagenome | biome: ENVO:00009003; feature: ENVO:2100002; material: ENVO:00002003...
GTGTATAAGAGACAGGATATAGACCGTGACGGCCACGTGCCCTATGTGCTCGCGATGCTGGGCTGCGGCCTTGCCTTTATCGGGGCGGCACTCCTCGTGGGCGCGGGGGCCTGGGCGGCCTCCAAGCAGATTGCGCGCCTCTCGGCGCTCTGGGCGAGGAAGGTCGCCTCGCCCTTCTGGAAGGTCAAGGGCGAGAAGGACGACACTGCCGCGTACCTCGCGGCGTAGAAAGGAGCGAGTACCATGACCAGCGCGAAGAAGATCTACCTCGCCGTGGCGGGCGGACTCGTTGCCGCGGGCGTCGTCCTCGCGGGCATTGGCTTTATCGCCTCGGGCTTCGACCCGGCCGTATTCACGACCCAAATCGACATGCGTGACGACACCGTCGTCCTCGGCGGCGTCGAGGTGGGCGACCCCGAGGGCATCCCGTTCATCGGCCAGCTCGCAGATTTGGGCGAGGTCGACACTTCCGGCACCACCGCGTCCGAGTCCCCTGCTGCCCCGGGGGCACCCACCGCTCCCTAGGCATAGCGCGCCCGGACGCCCCGTCCGTGGGGCTGTTCAAGCCTGTGGAACCCGAACCTCAACCTCAACCCAACCGGCCTCAAGCCTGCGTCGATTCGCTCCCCGCCCTACGCGGGGCCCGTGACGCATACCCAAAATCCGTCCGAGGAGAAAGGAACGCAATGACGACAGCCATGCCCCTCCGCCTTTACGGGGTCCCGGTGGACGTATAGACGTTGAGGGTCATGGCCGCATTTGCGTGACCGAGAAGATAGGAGACGGTCTTCACGTTCACCCCTTGGGAGATAAGGCGCGTGGCGAACGTGTCGCGGAGGTCGTGGAACGTGGCTCGCTTTCCGGCAACCCCGATGAGGTTCATCGCCTTGGCGAGCGACGTGAAGTCTTTCGTGATGCGGTCGGGCGTGTAGAACGAATCTCCGTCTCCGAGGACATAGCGGTCCTCTCGCGCGCTTACCCCGAGAGAGCTCCTGAGGGAGCGCAGAGTATCGGCGAGCCCCTTCTCGAGGACGGCCTCCCGTTCGCCCGCCTCGGTCTTCGTGCCCTTGAGATAGGGCCTGCCATTCTACACCCCGACGGCGCGACCGACTCTGATTCTGTTGGCGACGAGGTCAACGTCGCCCCACCTGAGGCCAGCGACCTCCTCCCTTCTGAGCCCGGCGAGCAGCCCGAGGCGCGCCGCAACGCTCTGCTTGGTCGTGGGGGACGCGTCCAGGACGGATAAAAGCATCGAACGGCTCCTCTCGTCGAGCGCGTTCGGACGAGGCTTCCGACGCTTCGGCGGCTTGGTCGCCTTGTTGAAGGGGCTGCGATGGATATGGCCCATCTCGCAGGCGTAGTCCATAACCTGCTTGAAGAAGCGATGGTCCTTTGCAACGGTGTCGACGACGAGGCCGTCCGCGAGCAGGGCCACCTGCACGTCCATGACGTTCTCCGGCGCTATCTCTTCGATTGAGTAACCCTCGAGATAGCGTGCGAGATGCTTGATGGAACTGCGGTAGTTGGTTGCGGTGCTCGCCTCTATCTGCTGGGAGCGCTCGAGCTCGTCAGCGTAATCCAACATGTACGCAATGAGCTCGCAACTTGAGGCGCCGTCGCCGTCCTGCTCGATCAGCTCCCTTCTGATGTCCTCCATGATGAGGGTCGCGGCTCGGCGAGAGGTCGCTTCGAACGATCTGGTTACGATGTTCGAGCCGTTTCTGTCGGTCCGGCAGAAGCGTGCCTGCCAGTGCCCCTTGCTTCGCTCGCGCAGGCTTCCTTTCGAGTAAGTTGCCACTGAGACCAGCTTCCGAATGTCTGTCCAAATGAATGATGTCTGCTGTCCAAACGCTGTCCAAAATAGGTTTGGACTCACCGTAACGGACGGCCTGTCTGGAATCATAGGGAATCAGAAAAGCCGAGATAGACGGACCAATCGGACGCTCTGGATGCATGAAGTGTGAAGATTGACTCACTGGGAAACGCCTGTTGGCGGAGCGGCAGGGCGCTGACACGGAAGAGGTCAGAAGTTCAAATCTTCTAACGCCCACCAAATGTTCGCAGCCTAGAGGCTTTGCCTCTAGGCTGTTTTGTTTTCTTGAGCAATTCAGTCAAAATGCTTCGGCCGTGGCTGATGGATGACTTTTGAGTTTGAAGGATCGCTTGTGCCGGACTTGATATCAGCTCGACCGCAACATGTTGGTCAAGCATAATCTTTTGGATTCTTTTGGCGCGAGTGGCTTGGTTTTGGTAGGATTTGTCCGCGTCTTGCTTAAGGGGGTTTTATAACTGCCTTGCAGGTAGTCGAGTTGGTAACGTTTTAGCGGCTTGCCAAGAACCCCTCATTTTTAATGCGTCTGCAAATAGACTAATTGCTTTGACCTGCTGAAACACTATATGTTGTGTTTGACCTAAAAAAAGAATACAGGATATAGATGCGTCTTTGTCGTATGATAGATGGCGGACAGAGAACGAAGACCTTACTCACCCCATTCGGATAGATCTTTGAGCCGCTTGATCGGCTGCAGGGATTGTCCGCATGAGGACTTATGGTTTATCGAGAACACAGATTGCGCGACGGCGCCGCAAGGCAGGGGCAAGCCCTGTCGGGCATCGTTTGGCTCTGAAGCGCAATGAGATTACGACGCGAAAGAGGCAAGAGGATGAAGATCATCAAGCGCAGCGGCACCGAGGTTGTCTTTGACATCGATAAGATCGTCAATGCCATCCGTGCTGCAAACTTGGAGGTTGAGGAGGGCTCTCGCCTTACCGACCGCCAGGTGATCTACGCGGCTCAAAACGTCGCCGAGGCATGCGAGAATGCCGGCCATACCGTTTCGGTCGAGGAGATCCAGGATCTGGTCGAGGACGAGATCATGCGTCTCGACTGCTACGAGGTCGCTCGCCACTACATCATCTATCGCTATGTTCAGAGCCTGAAGCGCCAGAAGAACACGACCGATGACAAGATTCTGTCGCTCATCGAGTGCAACAACGAAGAGGTCAAGCAGGAGAACTCCAACAAGAACCCGACCGTCAACTCCGTTCAGCGCGACTACATGGCCGGCGAGATCTCCAAGGACCTGACCCAGCGCGTGCTGCTGCCCCAAGAGATCGTGGACGCCCACAATGAGGGTCTGATTCACTTCCACGATTCGGACTATTTCGCCCAGCATATGCATAACTGCGACTTGGTGAATCTGGAGGATATGCTCCAGAACGGCACCGTCATCTCGGGCACGCTGATTGAGAAGCCGCATAGCTTCTCGACGGCCTGCAACATCGCGACGCAGATCATCGCCCAGGTTGCATCTTCCCAGTACGGTGGACAGTCCATCTCGCTGACCCATCTTGCCCCCTTTGTTGAGGTGAGCCGTCAGAAGATCCGCGGCGAGGTCGCGCGTGAGCTCGAGGAGCTCGGCGTTTCCGCGTCTGCCGAGAAGGTCCGTGAGGTCGTTGAGGACCGCCTGCGTGACGAGATTCGTCGTGGCGTCCAGACGATCCAGTATCAGGTTGTGACCCTTATGACCACCAACGGCCAAGCGCCGTTCGTGACAGTCTTTATGTATCTTAACGAGGCCCGTTCTCCCCAGGAGAAGCATGACCTTGCTATGATTGTGGAAGAGACGCTTCGCCAGCGCTACGAGGGCGTTAAGAACGAGGCCGGCGTGTGGATTACCCCGGCATTCCCCAAGCTTATCTATGTGCTCGAGGACGATAATGTCCACGAGGACTCCCCGTACTTCTATCTCACCCAGTTGGCTGCCAAGTGCACCGCTAAGCGCATGGTGCCCGACTACATCTCCGAGAAGAAGATGCGCGAGCTCAAGTTGTCGAAGGGCGAGACCGCGGGCAACGGCGACTGCTATACCTGCATGGGCTGCCGCAGCTTCTTGACGCCCGACCGCTCGGGCAACGGCTTTAACAATGTTGCCAACGCGCTGAACTACGACCCGAGCAAGCCCAAGTACTATGGCCGCTTTAACCAGGGCGTCGTGACCATTAACCTGCCTGATGTTGCACTGAGCTCGCATCAGGATATGGACAAGTTCTGGAAGATCTTCGATGAGCGCCTTGAGCTGTGCCACCGTGCCCTGCTGTGCCGTCATGAGCGCCTGATGGGTACACTTTCTGACGCCGCGCCGATTCTTTGGCAGTACGGCGCCCTTGCTCGTCTGAAGAAGGGCGAGACGATCGACAAGCTGCTCGTGGGCGGATACTCCACCATCAGCCTGGGGTATGCCGGTCTGTATGAGTGCGTCAAGTACATGACGGGCCACAGCCACACCGAGAAGGAGGGCACGCCCTTTGCCATGGCGGTCATGCAGCACATGAACGACAAGTGTGCGGAGTGGAAAGCCGCGAGCGATATCGATTTCTCGCTGTACGGCACGCCGTTGGAGTCGACGACCTACAAGTTCGCCAAGTGCCTGCAGCGTCGTTTTGGCATTATTCCGGGCGTGACGGACAAGGGCTACATTACCAACAGCTACCACGTCCACGTGTCCGAGGAGATTGATGCCTTCGACAAGCTCAAGTTTGAGGGCATGTTCCAGCAGCTTTCGCCGGGCGGGGCCATTTCCTACGTTGAGGTTCCCAACATGCAGGACAACCTCAAGGCTGTCATTCGCGTGATGCAGTACATCTACGACAACATCATGTACGCCGAGCTCAACACCAAGAGCGACTACTGCCAGGTGTGCGGCTACGATGGCGAGATCAAGATTGTCGAGGACGATGGCAAGCTGGTGTGGGAGTGCCCCAATTGCGGCAACCGCGACCAGGAGAAGATGAACGTCGCTCGTCGTACGTGCGGCTACATCGGTACCCAGTTCTGGAACCAGGGTCGAACCGAGGAGATCCGCGACCGCGTGCTGCATCTCTAATAACCATCCCAGGCTGCCCCGTAGCGAGGCCCCGGACCTTTACTCGCTATTTCGGACAGTCCTGGCTCACGACGGAGGCGCCACTGGCGCCTCCTGTTCGTGCGGAACTCATATCGAGCAAAGGTCCGGGGCCTCGCTACGGGGCAGCCAAGTTAATGTAGCTGAGATGCAGCATGCGGCCTGCTCACTCCTCGAAGTTCTTAGCGGAAATAATTTGAGCTGCAGCTGCGATTTACTTGCGATGGCGGTTGAGCCGCAACCCAGTTTTTATTGGACCTCGAACCCTATACTCGATGTTCGCTTTGTTCATCGAGTATTGCTCGCGAGGGGTCTGGAGCATATCGTTCCGCCCGCAGTTTCGCAGGCCGAAGGCCGAGAATGTTTGAGGACGGGATGATATGCTCCAGACCCCCAGGAAGGTTACTTATGAACTACGCGAACATTAAGTATTTCGACATTGCTGATGGGGAAGGTGTTCGTACTTCTCTGTTTGTGAGCGGGTGCCGTCGTGGGTGCAAGAATTGCTTCAACTCCGTCGCGTGGGACTTTGCCGCGGGTGAGCCGTTCGATCGTGCCGTCGAGGACAAGATTATCGAGAGTCTCGATCATCCCTTTATCGATGGTCTGACGATTTTGGGCGGCGAGCCTATGGAACCTGAGAATCAAGCGGGGCTTGTCGACTTTATCGAACGCGTGCGTGCGGCCTATCCATCGGGGTCGGGAAAGACTATTTGGTGCTTTACCGGCGATGTGCTCGAGGAGCTTATGCCGGGCGGTCGTCATCATACCGAGGTGACGGACCGCATCCTTACCTGCCTCGATATGTTGGTGGACGGTCCGTTCGTTCAGGATTTGTACGATATCTCGTTGCGCTTCAGAGGCTCGAGCAATCAGCGCGTGATCGATATGAACGCTACGCGTGCCCGTGCCGAGCGCGAGGGCGTTGCGCTTTGTGATGCGGTTGAACTTTGGCGTGATGATCCGGTCTATTCGACCCATACTATGTAGCTTGTGGTCGATGCCGGAGGGCGTGGTACCATAGCGCGAACGTGAAATCGGAAAAGTGAGGCCCAGATGGTCGATCAGGAAAAAGTCGAGGCCGCCATTAAGCTGTTGCTTGAGGGCATAGGCGAGGACCCAACTCGTGAGGGCCTGCTGGAGACCCCGGCGCGCGTTGCCCGTATGTATGGTGAAATCGCCGGCGGTATGGACCAGAGTGCCGAGGAGCACCTGTCCAAAACCTTTGCCGTCGCTTCGAACGATTTGGTTATCGAGCGCGACATCACGTTCTACTCGCTGTGCGAACATCATCTGCTGCCGTTTTACGGCAAGGCTACCATTGGCTATATCCCCAACGGCCGTGTCGCAGGGCTCTCTAAGCTTGCTCGCACGGTTGAGGTTTATGCCCGCCGTCTGCAGCTGCAGGAGCAGCTGTGTGCGCAGGTTGCCGATGCCCTCATGGAGTATCTCGCTCCCCAGGGAGCGATTGTGCTCATGGAAGCTGAGCATATGTGTATGACCATGCGCGGCGTGCAAAAGCCCGGCACCAAGACCGTGACGCTCGCTCGCCGCGGCGTCTTTGAGACCGACCCCGCGCTCGAAGAGCGTTTCTTTAGGATGCTGGGCCGCTAACCATGAGGGTCGTCAACGACTTTGCATCGAAGACCGATGAGGGGACGCCGCGTCGCGGCTTTATGGCTTCGGGCCTGGCTCCCTTTGGTGTCATGCCTCGCATTGATTACATCTGTGCCAGCGGGCTGTTCCGGCGGCACCTGGGCAACATTGCACAGCTGGAATCGGGGCGCATCTTTTGCCGCCACGGTGTCGACCATCTGCTGGATGTCGCCCGTATTATGTGGATCAAGAATCTCGAGGAACAGCTCGAGTTTGACCGCGAGGTCATCTACGCCACGGCACTTCTTCACGATATCGGCAAAGATGAACAGTATGAATCGGGTATATCCCATGATGTTGCAAGCGAGCGCGTCGCTGATGCAATACTCGCCGGCATGCCCGATGACGTGGCGTTTGAGCCGGCCGATGCCGCAGCCATTAAGACGGCCATTCTGGGCCATCGAAAGCTGCGCGTGAACTGCCAACCGCTTGAGCGTCTGCTCTACGCAGCCGACAAAGCGTCGCGCGCCTGCTTTGCATGCCCCGCGCGCAATGCTTGCAACTGGAGCGACGATAAAAAGAACCTGTCGATTCGCGTGTAGTTAGTTTGCGCGGTCGGGGTTCTAAACGAAGGAGACGATCGCGATGAGTAACAAAAAACTGCCCGAGAATGCAACCAAGACTGAAGGTGCCGAGCTCGCCCGCCGTGAAAGGGGCAAAATATCCACCGCAACGGCGGTGCCCCACGTGAGCTATGACGATCTGCGCCATGCCGATCGCATTACTATCGACGGTCTCGAGGTCTTTGCCAACCACGGCGTGTATCCCGAAGAGAACGCGCTGGGCCAGAAGTTCATCGTGTCCTTGGTGCTCTATGCCGACCTGCGTGCAGCGGGGGAGCACGATAACCTGGACGCCTCGATTGACTACGGCTCGGTGTGCCACGATGTCGATGGCTATCTGCGCGAGCATACGTTTAAACTCATCGAGGCGGCAGCCGAGGGGACAGCCCAGATGCTGCTGCGCCGCTATCCCTCGCTGCTTGGTGTGCGTATAAAGCTCGATAAGCCGTGGGCACCTGTTGGCCTGCCCCTGGCAAGTTGCGGTGTCGAGATCGAGCGCGTGCGCTAACCGGTTCTAATACGTCTCTATGGGTGGCTGCTTGAGCCGCTGCGACAGAGCTCTATTGTTGGGGCAGTACGTGTCGAGCAGGGCGTGAAACCGCTGATTGTGGCTTGGTTCGAGCAAGTGGACGAGCTCGTGGGCGACAACCATGTCGAGACACTCGATGGGATAAGCGGCAAGTTCGCGTGCGATGCGAATAGCTCCGGTCTTGGGCGTGCATGATCCCCAACGTGTTTTCATACTGCGCACGGAGACGCGGGAAACGGTGACGCCCATTGCGATTTCGTATGCGCGCACCATATCGCGTAGCGCTGCGGTGACCTCGGATGCATAGAGTTGGTCGATGCGTGTCTGGAGCTCGTCGGACGTTAGGCCGTCGAGGATTGCGCGCCGCTTGGCCTGTGGGCCTTCGTCCGATTCGTCGGTACCCATAAAACTTGCGAAGGTGGCCTGCTTGGGCCGCGGTGCGGGTGATGTAAAGTTGTGATCGAGCGCATCTTGTACCGTGATGGGTTTGCCCCAAAGCGCAATGATGGACGAGGGGCTGAGCGGCTCTCTCGCCGTCGCCTGACGTTGCTCGCGCTGGGCAAGTCGGCTGATAATCCAGGCGCTGTTGCGCTTCACAAACGCTTCGATACGCTCACGGCTGGCGCCGATCGGTGCGCTGGCGTGGACCTCACCGCTCGATGTGACGCGTAGGTTGAAGTTCTTGACGCGCTTTTTGGTAACGACGACGGGCAAGGACGTGCCATCCGGTCGGGGTAGGAAAAACGTAAATTGCTGCGTCAAAAGCGGTCCTTCAGATTGGGGACGGGCCGGCATGTCGACCGTTCGGCATGCCGGCCCGCTCAAGGGATGTGAAATTAATAACGCTCAAAGAAGGCAAGCGCGTTGTCGCTGCAGAGCTTTTGCATCACGGTCTTGCCAAAGTGCTTGGAGAGCATGTTCTGGAACTCGGGCATCTTGCTGGCATCGGAGAGGAAAGCAGGCACCGTGGCGCCGTCCCAGTCGCCGCCGAGCGCGATGACGTCCTCGCCGCCCAGGTCGAGCCAGTGCTCGATATGTGCCGCCAGCTGGTCGAAGGTGACGTCTGCGGCGGTCTTGTCGGTTGCGTCGTTGGAAAGGAACTCGCTGCAGTAGTTGAGGCCGACGATACCGCCCATGTCGCGAATGGTGCGGAACTGGTCGTCGGTGAGGTTGCGCTTGATGCCGCAAACCGCGCGGGAGTTGGAGTGGCTGGCAACGAAGGGGCGCGTGGCGTGGGCGACAACCTCGTCAAAGCACTCATCGTTGAGGTGGGAAACGTCGAGCACCATGCCGGCGTGCTCCATCTGCGTAAGCGCCTCGATACCGGCGGCGGTGAGGCCGGCGTGGGTGTCGTGGCCGCTCGCGAGCGGTCCCTGCGCGTTCCAGCTGAGTGACGACATAAGCACGCCCAGGCTCTTGAGCACCTCGATCAGCGCGGGGTCCTCGGCAAAGAACGTGGCGTTTTCGATGGTGTGGATGCAAGCGACCTTGCCGTCTTTGAGCGCAGGGCGAATGTCTGCGGCGCTGCGTACGTTGACCATGCGGTCGTGGTTGAGCATTGCCTGGCCGCTCATATGCGCCATGATTTGCGCCTGGAAGCGCGCGGCGTGGGCGGTGGGAATCTCGTCGGGGACAAACGTGGCGAAGCACTGTGCCCACGGCGTGTTGCCGATCTTTGCGAGCGAGATGGCGCAGGCGTTGCCCTCGATGAGGTCGAAATCTTGCGGATGCGTTTCGTCGCCGGGGAAATAACCGTCGGTGCCGGCGGTAAAGCGCAGGTCGAGATCGAGCGTGGCCCAGCCGATGCGGTCGGCGGTGTCGCAGTGTAAGTCAAATACGGGATATGCCATGGATCCTCCGGTTGCAGCGTTTCTTTGCAAACTGTCTTTGAATTGTATGACTAGGGTATAGTTAGCGCCATATGTTCACGGCGGCCCGCGTTGTGCGCCGCCCTTATCACGGAGGTTACCATGTCCAACCAGGGCAAGAAGGTCAAGACTCATTATCGCGGCACGCTCGACGACGGCACGCAGTTCGATAGCTCCTACGATCGCGGCGAGCCGCTGGAGTTCACCTGCGGCGCCGGCCAGATGATCAAGGGCTTCGACGCCGCTGTTGTCGACATGCAGGTGGGCGAGAAGAAGACCGTGCACATTCCTGCTGCCGATGCCTACGGCGAGCACAATCCCGAGATGGTTATTACCTTCCCGGCCGAGCAGGTTCCCAACATCGAGCAGATCGAGAAGGGCATGAAGCTCTTCCTGTCCACGCCCAGCGGCATGCCCGTCCCCGCCGTGGTCATCGACGTGACGCCCGAGGCCGTGACGCTCGATGCCAACCACGAGCTTGCCGGCAAGGACCTCAACTTTGATATCGAGCTCGTCGAGGTCGAGGGTTAGAGTATGCCTGAACGCTTGGTTTCGACGACATGCTTGGGAAATCTCAACGACCCGTCCTATGAACTCCTGCTTCGCCGGGAGCTGGGCGGTGTCTTTGAAGTTGACGAGCTACTGCTCGATTGGGACCAGGCTGATGTATGCGCGTTTGTTGGCGTGACGGAGCTGGGGCGCACGATCGATGTTCGGCTGGATACTGCCGACGGCGGTCGTCTTGCCGATGGCGACGTGCTCGCCATTGACCGTTCGGGCGTGGTGCCTGTGGCGGTTATTGTGCGCCTGCGCAGCGCCGAGGTTTATTTGGTCGAAGTCGACCGCATGGATCCGATTGCACTCGCGCATGCGTGCTGGGAGATCGGCAACATGCATGCGCCGCTCTTCCGGGGCGACTCGGACGAGCATACCGTGCGCATGTATACGCCGGTGCAGCCTGTTTTGGGCCGCATGCTCCGGGGTGTCGAGGGTGTTCGGCTCTCGGTGGTCACGCGCGAGCTCGATGCCAGCCGACGCTTTGCGTCGAGTGCGGCGGAGGTCGTCGTGAGCATGGCTCCCGACTTTACCATCGTAAAAAAGACGCGCGGCTAAGCGCACGTATGCGCAAGACGGGCTTTGAGGGGCGACCAATCAAAGTCCGTCTTGCTGTTGATGAGGTGCTTTGGGGGAAAGCATATGGGTCTTGAGGGAATCAAGCTGATTGCATGCGATTTGGACGGCACTTTGCTGCATCCGGGGGAGCGCGAGCCGCGTTCCGAGGCCTTTGAGCTTATCGATGAGCTGCATCGTCGCGGTATCGTGTTTATGCCGGCGAGCGGCCGTCAATATGCGAGCTTGCGCCACCTGTTTGCCCCGGTGGCCGATGAGCTCGCATATGTATGCGAAAACGGAGCCCTGGTGATGAGCGAGGGACGTGCCGTTGTCAAGCGTTCCATGGAGCGCAGCCTTGCTATGGATATCGCGAATGCCGTGGTTGCGTATCCCCATGCCGACGTGACCCTTTCGTGCGAGGGGCACCTCTACACCATGAGCGGCAATGATGCGTTCGTCGACCATTTGCGCTATGAGGTCCACTGCGATGTGGCGGTGGTCGACCGTCCCGAGGACATCGACGAGGACGTCATTAAGATTGCCTTCCAGACGCCCGAGGTTGATCAGCCGGCGGCGCTGGAGCATTTTGAGCGCCTCTTCAGCGACCGTGTCGACGTGATGACGTCGGGAACCGAATGGACGGACTTTATCGGTTTCGGTTCGGGCAAGGGCTCCGCGCTTGCCGATTACGGTCGTGCCCTGGGTATTTCGCCCGATGAGATGATGGCGTTTGGCGACAATGAGAACGATCGCGACATGCTTAACGTCGTGGGCCATCCCTATCTGATGGAGAGCTGCAATCCCTCTATGCGTGGCATCAACGACCGCGTCCGCTACGTGCGCACGGTCGAAGAAGAGCTGCGTCGTCTACTTGCTGAGTAGACATTTGGGACATGTCTAGAAATCTACTTTTTGCTGCAGAGTGCGGAAAGGTGGATTTTAAGGCATGCCCCAAACATCTGTCGGCAGTCGGGGCAGAGACCCTCGAAGATGGTGTAGTGCGACGTGACGTGCCAGCCGATTTGCTCGGACGCTTTGGCGTCGAGCTGGGCATCGAAGGGGAGCGGTACGTCGATGACGCGGCTGCACGAGGTGCAGATGATATGCGCGTGCGGCTCGATGGTGCGATCGAAGCGACTGCCGCCCGGTGTCTTGATGGAGAGGATCTCGCCGGCGTCGGCCAAGAGATTGAGATTGCGGTAGACCGTACCGCGGCTGATTTTGTCATCCTGCGCGCGCACGACGTTGTAGATTTCGTCGGCGGTGGGATGGTTATAGCTTTGGCGTACGGCGTCAAGAACCAGCTTTCGCTGCTTGGTATTCCTTCTTTGCACCGCCATGCGCCTCGCCTCTTTTCTATCAACGGTCGTAGGTAAATGATACCGTATTTAGCACACAATACTAATAATGAGGAGTGAAACCGTCTTCATTGGCAAGTGGGGCTCGGGCCTGGGCGTCTACGAGGCGAAAACGCGTTCCCATGCGCTCGTAGGAGGCATGAAGCGTCTCGAGATGAGATAGGATGTTTGCCGGAGCTCCCTGTATCTCCATCTCGACTGAGCCGTCTTCCATGTTACGCACCCAGCCGGTGAGGGAGCGCGCCTGTGCGAGGTTGGTGTTGGTGAAGCGGAAACCGACGCCCTGGACCTGCCCCTCCCACCGCAGGAAATAGCGCTGCGGGGCGTCTTGAGTGGCCTCGTCGCTTGCGAGCACGGTGAGCCTACGGCGCAGCTCAAGCTCGACGCCAGAGGGCTTTTGGGGTTCGCGGCTGCCGCCGGTGACGCCCGAGAAAAGCTTGTCGAAAAAACCCATCGCTATGCCTGCTTGTTAGAGTCAGCGGGGAAGGCGATACCCGCCTGCTGTCGCACGGCATCCATGATACGCAGCGACACGAGCGTGACATCGCGGTAGTGGCCAAGCTCGTGGCGTCCCGCCGGGGTCTCCCAAATCTCTTCCTTAACGTTATCGATGCCGCCGATGGCGGTGATAAAGTCTGTGAGTTCGTATTCCATAGTGTTGCTCGATTTGGGTAGGTCGAGCACGAGGCTGTTGTCGCCCTGTTCGCGTGGTGCCTCGGTCGCCGAGCCGCGTACGACATCGCCGCGATAGTCGATGCGGACGTTGCGGGGCGTGGACAGATGGTCGATCTGGATAGTGCCACGCTCGCCTTCGATCTGCGAGGGCAGCAGGTCATTCGTAATTTTGGAGTGCGCGAGCTCGACGGAGATACGGCCACCGCCGTAGCTGGCGAGGATGGAACCGCAGCCGTCGATGGGGCCGTGCGTGAGCTGTCGCGTGGTGGGGTCGAGCAGAGTAGCCATGCTCGTAAGGCCGGAGGGCATGCCGAAAATCTCGACCATGGGCTCGACGGTGTAGACGCCAATATCCATGAGGGAACCCGATGCCATATTGCAGTCGAAGATATTGGTGGCGCGTCCCGCGAGAATCTCGTTGTAGCGCGAGGAATACTTGCCAAAGCGCAATGAGGCGCGGCGGATGGGCGCAATCTCGCCCAGGGCGTCCTCGATGGCGTGGAAAGCGGGGTCATGGAGCGGGCGCATGGCCTCGAGGGCTACGACGCCCGCTGCCTCGGCAGCGCGGAAGACTTCCAGCGCCTGCGCCTCGGTGGCGCAGAAGGGCTTCTCGACGATGACGTGCTTGCCACCAGCGATGCAGGCAAGGGCCTGCTCGTAGTGAAGTGCGTTAGGGCTGCCGATGTAGACGGCGTCGACGTCGTCGGCAGACGCAAGCTCGTCAAGTGCGGTGAAGTTACGCTCGCCGCCGTGCTTAGCGGTGAAGGCGGCGCCGCGATTTGCATCGCGCGAGAGCGTGCCCACAAACGCGGCTTGGTCGTTGGCGTTGACGACCTGGATAAAGTCGTCGGTAATCATGGATGTGCCGATGGTCGCGATGCGCAGCATACGTCTCCCTTGCGTTGTTTGGTCTACAGGATGAGTGTAGCGCGTGGGGATATAAAGCTGCGCGAAAACGCTATTACAGGTCGCTCTCGTTAAAGCCGGCGTCGATATCGAGGTTGCTGCCGTCGGCCGCCGTGGTGGCGAGCTCATCGCAGCGCTCGTTGAGCTCGTGACCGGCGTGACCCTTAACCCAGATGAACTCAACCTTGTGCTTGCTTTTGGCGGTGAGTAGGCGCTCCCACAGGTCGCGGTTCTTGACGGGTTGCTTGTTGGCGGTTTTCCATCCGCGCTTTTTCCAGCCGTCGATCCAGTGCTTGTTAAAGGCGTTGACGACATACTGCGAATCGGAATGGACTTCGACCTCGCAAGGGCGGTTGAGCGCCTCGAGCGCCACGATGACCGCCATGAGTTCCATCCGGTTGTTGGTGGTCTTGGCGTAGCCGCGCGAAAGCTCGGAGGTGAAGGTCTTGCCGGCGGGGTTGGTGTATTTGAGCACGGCGCCGTAGCCGCCGCGTCCCGGATTTGATCGGGCCGAGCCGTCGGTGTAGATGATGACCTTCACGGGCTTCCTTTCGTTGAGTGCATTTCATGTGAGTGACCATTGTAGCGCCATGCCCGCCGGGGCCAGCAATCTACGATTTCTACCCCGTCTTCCGACTGTTAGTTGGCATGGATGATGCGGTTGAGCTCGTCGAGGTATTGCTGCAAGAGGAGAGAGGGCTTGCGCTCGTCGTGCATGATGTAGCCAACGTGCATCGTTGGGGCGTCTGCTAGCGGGATCGATGCCATGCCCCATTGCATTTCATTGGAGAGGACACCGGTCGACAGGGTGTAACCGTTCGACGTGATAAGTAAGTTAGTAAGTGTTCCGCGGTCTGAGATTCGTATGTTGCGGTCGCAAGGGATATAGCTAAAAGGTTCCTCGGCGTAATAGAAGGAGTTTGAGGTTCCCTGCTCAAAGCTGTAGCGCGTATAGGGCGTGAGGTCGGCAAGGGACAGTTGCGGGCGGCGTGCGAGCGGGTGGCGCTCGCTAACGAAGACGTGGACCGTCGCGTCGAATAGGGGATGGAAGCTTGCGCGGGCATCGGCGAAGGCCTTCTGCAGAACGCGGGCGTTAAAGTCATCCAGATACAGAATGCCGATATCGCTGCGAAACGCACGGACGTCATCGATGATCTGCGATGTGGTGGTCTCGCGCATGATGAACTCGAACTTGCTGTCGCGGCAGCGCTCGACTACGTTGACAAAGGCCTCGACCGAAAAGGCGTAGTGCTGGGCGGAAATGGCGAGGCGGGCTTGCGGGGTGCCACCGTCCTCGTAGCGTGCCTCGAGCATGTCGGCCTGCTCTACGACCTGGCGCGCATAGCCCAAAAGCTCGGTGCCGTCGTTGGTGAGCGTGACGCCACGGCTGGAGCGCGTAAAGATCTCCAGATGGAGCTCTTGTTCTAGGCTTTTGACGGCGTTTGAGATGTTGGACTGAGCGGTATAGAGGCGCTGAGCTGCGGCGTTGATTGAGCCGGACTCTGCCACGGCGATCAGAAAACGAAGCTGCTGGAGGGTCATCGGTGCCCGTCCTTTCGATAGCTATCTAAAAAACCGATAACAGGTTAGCGCTTTTAAGTGATTGACCGAGCGAAACAATGCTCGTACTATTCAAAACACACAAAGGCGGTAGGTAATTAAGCCGACCACGGAACCGGGATGTCAAAGGGAGGACCGCATATGAACTGCTTGCCAAGACGAATGCCGGGCTCCTGTTTGCGCCCGTTGGCGTGATCAGGAGACAGCGACTTACTCTTCTCTTATTTATTTACTTTCGTTCGATCAAGGAGATCATCATGAGCCAGTTCATCAACAACCCCGAGCACACCTTTGGTTTCGATACCCTGCAGCTTCATGTTGGCCAGGAGAGCGCCGACCCCGCATCCGACTCCCGCGCCGTGCCTATCTACCAGACCACGAGCTATGTGTTCCGCAACTCCCAGCACGCCGCCGACCGCTTTGGTCTTGCCGACGCCGGTAACATCTACGGCCGTCTGACCAACTCCACCCAGGGCGTCTTCGAGGACCGTATCGCCGCACTCGAGGGTGGCGTGGCCGGTCTTGCCGTCGCCTCCGGCGCTGCTGCCATCACCTATACCCTGCAGGCTCTTGCCCAGGCTGGTGACCACGTGGTGGCTCAGAAGACCATCTACGGTGGTTCCTACAACCTGCTCGAGCATACGCTCTCCCAGTTTGGCGTCGAGACCACGTTTGTCGATGCTCATAACCTGGAAGAGGTTGAGGGTGCCATCAAGGACAACACCACGGTCATCTATCTCGAGACGCTCGGCAACCCCAACTCTGACATCCCCAACATCGACGCCATCTCCGAGATCGCCAAGAAGCACGGTCTGCCGGTTGTCGTCGACAACACTTTCGGCACCCCGTATCTGTTCCGTCCGCTGGAGCATGGCGCCAACATCGTTGTCCACTCCGCAACCAAGTTCATCGGCGGCCACGGCACCTCGCTGGGCGGTGTGATCGTCGACGGCGGTAACTTCGATTGGAAGGCGAGCGGAAAGTACGCCCAGATCGCTGAGCCCAACCCCTCCTACCATGGTGTTTCGTTTGCCGAGGCTGCCGGTCCTGCCGCCTTCGCAACCTATGTCCGCGCCATCCTGCTGCGCGACGAGGGTGCCTGCATCAGCCCGTTCAACGCCTGGGTCCTGCTCCAGGGCACCGAGACCCTGTCGCTGCGCGTCGACCGCCATGTCGAGAACACCAAGAAGGTCGTTGAGTTCCTGGCTGGTGACAGCCATGTCGCCAAGGTGAACCACCCGAGCCTGCCTGAGCACCCCGATCATGAGCTCTATCAGAAGTACTTCCCCAACGGCGGCGCTTCGATCTTCACCTTTGAGATTAAGGGTGGCCAGGAGGCAGCTTGGAAGTTCATCGATCATCTGCAGGTGTTCTCGCTGCTCGCCAACGTGGCCGACGTCAAGTCGCTCGTCGTGCACCCGGCTACCACCACGCACTCCCAGCTCTCTGCCGAGGAGCTCGCCGAGCAGAACATCACGCCCTCCACGATCCGTCTTTCCATCGGTACCGAGAACGCCGAGGACATCATTTGGGATCTGAAGCAGGCCTTCGCCGCGCTGGACGAGTAAGGCGACTTGTGCAAGGACCCCTTGCGACTCGATAGGTATAACTGCATAAAATGCCTGCTCAAGGCGCCTGTGCGAACAATGGTTGCATAGGCGTCTTTTTTGCATAGAGAGGGCGCAAAAACAGGGTTTTTGACACGCTTTATGCATTCGAGTTGTGGAAAACTCCTGTTGAGAGGATGTGAGTTTTACGCAATTGACGTGCGCCTTTTGAGTAAAACCGCAGGTCGCGATTTGCTCGGGGTACTATGCAGCGCGATCGAATCACACGCAGCTCAAACGCAGCAAAAACGCACTACGGAGGTTTCCAGCTACATGAGGATCGATTCACGAAAACCGAAAGCCGCCGCCCTTTCCGCCGCTCTGACCGTGGCACTTTTGGCGGGCGCCGGTGCAACTGATGCCCACGCCGCAACACTGTCCGATACGGTTGGATCTACGCCGTCCGAGACGACGCTGGTACAGCCCGTTGACTATCGCGGCGATGGTTATGGTTCCATGCAGGAGTGGAACGCCTCGATGGAGGCCAAGCGCGATTCCCTGGAGATGCGCGCTCAGATTATCATGAACATGTACGGTGACTATGCCACGGATGACGAGCGCGCTGTGCTGCAGGGTTGTATCGACGGCGCGGGTAGCCTGTTGACGATGGGGGAGGTCGACGCCAAGTCGACCGAGCTCGATGAGCTGCGCACTGCGCTTGAGGATGCCAAGCGCGAAGCGCTCGAGGCTGCCGCCGAGGCGGAGGCTGCCGAGGTCGCCCAGGCTTCGTACTACAACGCCGGTTACACTCCGTCCTACGCGTCTGCCGCGTCCTACGCGAACGGATCGGGCCTGACGCGCTCTGCGGGTGTCAATAACTACAACGGGCGCCGCGAGACCTATTACAGCAGCAATGTGCTTTATCACTATCGCACGGGCGAATGGACTCAGGATTCTGAGGGCTTCTGGCGCGATTCCGACGGCTATTACGTTGTTGCCGCGGGCGATATGGCCCAGGGCTCGACCTTTACGGGCTCCAAGGGTGATTGCAAGGTCTATGACTCCGGCTGCGCTGCCGGAACCACCGACTACTACACCGGTTGGTAATTTTTCTGCATCACGGATATTTGGCGGACGGGCGTCTTTACCGAGCTTTAGGGCAACGTAAGGACGTCCGTTCTATGTATGCGTTTGAGTTAACAGAGCCCTTACCGTGGCGGTACGCTGGGCGAATGGATGCGGAGCACACTGGTTCTTGAGAAATAAGGTCTTTCTCTTGGAGGAAGTGGTCTTGTGAATGCTCGAGATATTACCGTTGCCGCCGTCGCGTTGATGCTTGGCTGCCTTGGTCCCACGGCCGCGCTCGTCGCGGGCATGCAGGGGTCTTGTGGGGCTGCCTCTATCGTGGTTGGCGTGTTGATCGGGGCCGCGCTGCTGGGAAGTGCGGGTGTAGCCCTTTGTCGCGACGATGAGGGCCAGGCGTCGGAGTCGCAGCTCTAACCGTTGTGAAGCTGATTTTTGGCCAAAGATGAAAAAGGAAGCCGCTGCGAGGGGAGTGCCCCTTGCGGCGGCTTTGCCATTGGATCTGTTGGCTGCAGTATGCCGAGCACTACCAGCTGCTTTCTATTTCGCGAATCCTCTGGTAGAGCCAATCGTTTTGCGGCACTTGGATATCGTGTTTGGCGGCCAGGCGGCAAATGGTGCCCGCGAACTCCTCGACTTCGGTTTTTCGTTGTGCGATGCGGTCTTGCGCCATCGAGGGCATACCGGCGGGGTCGATTCCCTCGATGAGGTGCACCATTTGCGTCAGGTCTGCCTCGGTCAGCTCAACGCCCTCGGCGTTGGCGACCGCAAGCGTCTCGCGCATGGCGGAAACAAAGCAGCGACGCTGCTCGGAGCCCGGCTTCGTGGCGCTTCCGTAGGTCCCGCCGTAGGCCATGCAGGTCTGGTTGATGCCGTCGTTGAGCATGAGTTTGGCCCACATGCGGTGCGCAATGTTGCTCTCGACGGTATGGGCGATGCCGCAGCGCGTGTAGAGCTCGTCGATGGCGGTAACGGTTGCGGGCTTGGTGCCCGCTGCCGCGCCAAAGCGAATCTCGCCCGCATTGGTAAAGGTGAGCGCGCCGTTGAGGAACACGGCGTCCATGCCCTGGCAGATACCAAGAACGGTATGCTCCCAGCCAAAGCGTTCGGCAATCTTTTGCTCGCTCGTAATGCCGTTGCACAGCGAGGCGATGAGCGTGTTGGGTCCCACGACACGCTCCATAGTCTTGAGTGCTTGGTCGAGACCGGTGGTCTTGACCGTCAGGATGACCAGATTGGCGGGTGTCGCCTCGCTGGCGCGGACGGACGTGAGATCGCAGGGCTTGCCGTTGACGGTGAGCGCGTCGTTCGCATGGCGCTCAAAGCGAGCGTCGTCCATGACGTATTCGACGGCGTCGTTGCCGAGGGCCTTGGCAATCATGCTGCCGTAGAGCAGGCCGACGCCGCCCTTGCCGATAAAGGCGACCTTGTTGATCTGCATATGAATCATCTCCCCATATAAAAGGCGCCCGCATATGGGGCGCCTGATGGATTGTATGTCGTCGGGGCGTTTGGTGGGCGCGCGGGGCTGCTGTTGTGAAAAAGAAACTATTGCGCAGTGCGCTTATGCCGCGGGGCAGACCGCAAAAACGCGCGCGGGGTATCCGACACCATCACGGACCTTAGGGAAGGTGCAGAAGATGACGGCGCCCGTGGCGGGAAGCTCGTCTAGATGGTCCATGACCTCGATCTGATAGCGGTCGACCGAGAGGATGTATTGTTCGCCGGGGTAGGGGTAGGCGTCCTCGCGTGTGGTCACGCTCGTCTCCTTTCATCGGGCTTTTTGCTGATGTTAAAGCGGTGCCGTGACAGCTCGATTTCTGCTGCGTTACGATACGTTCTCGATTGCGATTCCACGATGTTTCGGCTGCGTGACCATTGTGTTTCGCCTTGCCGGGGCACTGATGGCGAAGGGAGGGGCCGTGCAATACCGCGTTGACCCCAAAAGCGGCAACCGTATCTCGGCGTTGGGGCTGGGCTGCATGAGGTTTCCCGGCGCGCCGGGACGCCCGGATGCGAAGACAGCCGACGCCATCGTCTCCCGTGCGGTGGAGCAGGGGATTAACTACCTGGACACGGCCTATCTCTATCCCGGCAACGAGGCTTGCGTGGGCGCTTCGCTTGAGCGCTTGGGCTTGCGCGACCAGGTTTTGCTCGCGACCAAGCTGCCGCATGCTTCATGCAAAAGCGCGGAGGATTTCGATCGGTTTTTCGACGAGCAGCTGCGCCGCCTGCAGACCGACCATATCGACTACTACCTCATGCACAACATTACCTCGCCCATCCAGTGGGAGCGCGTGGTGGCGTTGGGTATCGAGGACTGGATTGCGCGCCAAAGGGCTGCGGGGCGTATTCGCCAGATAGGTTTTTCGTACCACGGCAGTGCGGCGGACTTCCTCACGATGCTCGACGCGTATGACTGGGATTTTTGCCAGATCCAGTACAACTACGCTGGAGAGCGTTACCAAGCGGGAACGGCGGGACTCATGGCAGCCGCCGAGCGCGGGCTCGCGGTGTTTGTGATGGAACCGCTTTTGGGTGGACGCCTGGCGGGCAAGCTGCCTCCGCGGGCCCGCGCCGCGCTCGATGACGTACTCGATCCATACCTGAAGACGCCGGCTGCTTGGGGACTTTCGTGGGTGTGGAACCATCCTCAGGTCACGATGCTGCTTTCGGGCATGACCGATACCGCACAGGTGGACGAGAACGCGGCATTGGCGGATCGCGCACTGCCGAATTCGATGACGAGAGAGCAGCTCGATACCATCGCACGTGTGCTGGGAGAGTTTGAGAAATCGAATCGCGTGCCCTGTACGGGGTGCGGCTACTGCATGCCGTGCCCCAAGGGCATCAATATTCCCGGCTGCTTTGGCGCCTACAACGCGAGCTATGCGCATAGTTGGTTTACGGGGCTGTCTCAATACTTTACGGCGAGCGCGGTACGGACGAGTGAGCCCAAGTTGGTGAGCAATTGCGTCAAATGCGGCAAATGCGCACGTCACTGCCCGCAGCACATCGATATTCCCGAGCGTCTCGACGATGTGCGCCGACGTTTCCAGCCTGGCCCCGTAACGGCCGCGCTTAAAGCCTTTTGCAAAACGCGTTCCTGATGCCCCTTTTATAACTTGCGGTGGAATGGTTCCTATTTGCGGCAGAATAGGGGCCAAACAGGAACTATTTCACCGCAACTGAAGGGGGCTGTCGTGGGCCGTCGGGATTCATGCGATGATTTGTGTGAGGTTCGTTGGGGCGTTTTGGGCGCTGGGCACATTTCGCATCGATTTGCATCGTCGCTCAAGGAGGTGGACGGGGCACGGCTTGTGGCTGCCGCCGGTCGCACCCCTTCGCATGTTGAGGAGTTTTGCAGGGCGTTTTCGATTGATGCCGCGCACAGTTATGCCACGGCTGACGATAGCGGCGATGCGGCTTATGATGCGCTGATTGCCGATCCCGATGTCGACGCAATCTACCTGGCTCTTCCACATGGCATGCATGCGCATTGGGTCTGTCAGGCACTGCGCGCGGGAAAGGCCGTGCTGTGCGAAAAGCCGGCCGTTTTGAATGAAGAAGAGGCCCATGCGATCGCCTCCGTTTCCCGTGAGTGCGGTGTGCCGTTTATGGAGGCGATGAAAAATCGGTTTTGTCCGATACATACTCGCGTGAAGGGTTTGCTTGCGTCGGGTGAGCTCGGCCGTATCGTCTCGATCGAAAGCGTGCAAAAACTCGATTATGGTGAGTCCCCTTCGAGTTATCTGCTCGATCCGTTGCAGGGTGGCTGTCTATATGACATGGGCTGTTATGCGGTCGGGTGGCTTGAGGATCTGCTTGCGGGTGCGTGCGATGTTTCGTCTCGTGAAGTTCGCTGGCGTGACGTATCGGGCGGCCGCGTGGACTGGGCCGATGAGATCTATATGAGTGTCGGCGGTATACCCATTCATATGGTGTGCGACGGCAAAGCAGCATATGAAAGCCGCTTAACGATTGCCTGCGAGCGGGGCTCGTTGGAAATCGAGCGCCTCCATCGCCCCGAGCTCGCCCATGTGAAGTACTCCGACGGACGAATGCTCGAAATAAATGCCCCGTTTGAGGTCGATGATTTCTACGGCGAAATTCAGCATGCGACCCAGCTCGTCCAGACGGGAGAGCTTGAAAGCCCCGTTATGCCTCTTGCCGCCACACAGCGCTGCGCGCAGATCATCGATGCGATTCTCTTGACGCTCTAGGTTGCGGTGCTGGTGCTCAAGAAGGCTCGGCGGACCGTGCCCCCGATGCCCCTTTTATATCTTGCGGTGGAATACGGTCTGTTTGCGCCAAAATAAGGCACCAATAGACCGTATTTCACCGCAACTGATGAGGGGGAGTTGGAGATGCTAACGATCGGGTGCCATCTTTCGACGACGAAGGGCTATCGGGCAATGGGGGAGACGGCGTTGTCCATTGGTGCCAATACCTTTGCGTTCTTTACGCGCAACCCGCGCGGTGGCAAGGCAAAAGACCTCGACATGGATGACGTGGCGGCTCTGCGCGAGCTTATGGCACAAAACGACTTTGGACCGCTGGTGGCGCATGCCCCGTATACCTATAACCCCTGCTCCGCTAAGGAGCGGGCGCGGGAGTTTGCCTTGGAGGCTATGGCGGAAGATTTGCAGCGTCTGGAAGCACTGCCCGGCAACTTCTACAACTTCCATCCCGGTGCGCATGTGGGACAGGGGGCAGACGCCGGCATTCAGATGATTGTCGACACACTGTGCCAGGTGATGTTTGAGGGACAGCAGACGACGGTATTGCTCGAGACCATGGCGGGCAAGGGCACCGAGGTGGGCCGTAGCTTTGAAGAGCTGGCGCGCATTATCGAGGGCGTTGCCGCCAAGTGCCCAGAGCTGTCCGATAAGCTGGGCGTTTGTTTGGACACCTGCCATGTGAGCGATGCTGGCTACGACATCATCCATGATCTGGACGGCGTACTCGACGAGTTCGACCGCGTGGTGGGCATCGATCGCCTGCATGCCGTACACATCAACGATTCGAAGAACCCTTGTGGCGCCCATAAAGATCGTCACGAGTGCATCGGCAAGGGATACCTTGGCAGCGAGGAATTTGGCGGCGGTATGCAGGTTATGCAGAATATTGTATCGAATAGCCGCTTGCGTGCACTTCCATTTATTTTGGAGACGCCGAACGAACTTGCAGGTTATGCAGCGGAAATTACGCTATTAAGGTCGTTACAGCAGTAACAACTGTCACAAAGTGGAGTGTTCCATTCACGTTATGGGATTGTTTCAATCAGTTTTCTCATTGCAGATTCGTAATTCCGGGTGCATAATAGCCAACAGTTTTTGCAGACCTCTGAATCAAACGGGGTCACCGGAAGGAGACTGATTATGAAGCTCAAGAAGCTTGGCGCATTTGCAGCCACGGGCGCCATGGCGCTTGCCCTCGCACTGACGGGCTGCGGCTCGTCCAACGCCACCTCTGGTTCTGATGCCGGTTCCAGCAGCTCTGACGACGCTAAGGTCGAGAAGGTCGACGGCTCCAAGGAGTACGCGCTCGTCAAGGACGGTACACTGACCGTCGGCACCTCTGCCGAGTACGCTCCGTTTGAGTACAAGGATGACAACGGCGATTATCAGGGCTTTGACCTTGAGCTCATCAAGGCTATCGGCGACAAGCTGGGCCTGGATGTCGAGTATGTCAACAATGACTTTGACACGCTGGTTCCGGGCGTCGCTTCGGGCGCCAAGTATGACGTTTCCATCGCGGCTATCACCGACACGCCCGAGCGTGAGAAGGAAGTCACTTTCTCTGATTCCTATTACATGGACGATCAGGCTATCGTGACCAAGGTCGATAACACCGACATCACGGCCGACAACTACAGCGAGAAGCTCAACAACGCTGACGCTACCATCATCGTCCAGTCTGGCTCGACCGCCGAGGCCTTTGCCCAGGAGAACTTCCCCAAGGCCAAGATCGTCCCCTACAAGGACGCTACCGAGTGCTTCAGCGCCCTGCAGTCCGATAAGGGCGACGCCGTAGTCACCAACCGCTCCGTTGCCAGCCAGCTGACCGCCGAGCAGTTCAACACCTGCCAGACCATCAAGCAGATCAGCACCGGCGAGGAGTACGCCATCGCCATCAACCAGGGCAACACCAAGCTCAAGGACGACATCAACCAGGCCATCAAGGACCTGACTGATGACGGTACCGTTGACGCCCTCATGGCTAAGTACAACATCAAGTAAAATAGCTACTTGATTGCGCGCGGGCCCTTTCCGTTTTGGCGGAGAGGGCCTTTGCGCTTCTCTTGACGGAGAGCTTTTCCGTCTCGTTTTGCCGGCAACTTCTACGATAGGAGCCACCTTGTCTCGACTGAACAAAGGGGCCGCGGAGCAGCGTTTTCCACTGCCCTCGATGCTCCAAAAGCTGGCCTGTGCCCTGGCTGTGGCGCTCGCCCTGGTATGCGCGGGGGCCTGCGTGCCCACGACCGCCCAGGCGCTTGAGACCGCAAAGATTACCGCCCGACCCAATACCGGTTCGGGTAGCGATGTGGTCGGCGGCACCGAGACGCGCATCACTTGGGAAGTTCAGGCCGATGCCGACGAGGAGCTGAGCGGTCTTTCGCTGACGTTTGTCGACGGCACGACGTTTGGTACCGATGACACGCGATTGACGATGCTCTCGGGCGAGGACCTCATGGATCGTACGCCCATGAAGCCCACGTGCAAGGCTGACGGCCAGACGCTCAAGATTGACTTTGGCGAGACGGCGCCTGCCGGCGGTTTTTTCCGTGTCGAGGTTTACGGTGTGACGTTTCCCGTCGAGGGCGGCGATGAGGCCTTTAGCGGCACCTATACGCTCGCCGACGGTTCGACCAAGAAGATTTCCAAGATTCCTCCCGTCGAGATTAAGGGCGTGACGGCATTCGATAACTTCCTGGCCGACCTTAAGGAGCAGCCGTGGGTCGAGGCCTGGAACTCCAATATGTTTCTGCGCCTGTTCTTAAACCCGGTCATTTTGGTCCAAAGCCTGCCGATCGTCTTTAAGGGCTTCCTCATGTCGCTCTCGATCGTGCTCGTGGCGTTTCCGCTGGCAATCCCCTTTGGCTTTGCCTTGTCGCTCATGCGCATCTCCAAGTCGCGCATCCTGCGTTGCCTTGCCGGCATCTATGTGAATATCATTCGCGGTACGCCGGCGTTCCTGCAGATCTACATCGCGTTCTTTGGCCTGCCGCTGGCCGGCGTCAAGGTTGACGACTATGTGCTGGGCGTCATCGTCATGGCCATGAACTCGTCCGCCTACCTGTGCGAGATCTTCCGTGCCGGTATTCAGTCGATCCCCAAGGGCCAGAACGAGGCTGCGCGCTCGCTGGGCATGAACGCCTTCCAGACACTGCTCTACGTTATGATTCCGCAGACGTTCCGCAATGTCCTGCCAACGTTGACCAGTGAGTTCATCCTGCTTTACAAGGATACGTCGCTGCTCGCGGCCGTGGGCGTGGTCGAGATCGTCATGAACGCCCGCACCATCGTGGCCACGACGGGCTCTATTACACCGTACGTGGTTGCCGCCCTGTTCTATCTGGTCATCACCCTGCCGCTCGCTCGCTTGGTGAGCGGCCTTGAGGCGAGGCTTTTGGGCACGGCCGAAACTAAGAAGAAGCGTCCCGCCAAGAGCGCCGGACAGGTCGTCGCGACGCCCGCCGATCACATCGCCGGTCTGTAAGGAGGTCCTATCATGAGCGAAACCAATAACTCGAACGAGGTCGTCGTCAGCATCAAGAACCTCCAGAAGGCCTTTGGCGATAACGTGGTCCTGCGCGATATCGATCTGGATGTGCACAAGGGCGAGGTTGTCGTAGTTCTGGGTCCCTCGGGCTCGGGTAAGTCGACGATGCTTCGCTGCATCAACCGTCTTGAGCATCCCACGAGTGGCTCGATTGTCGTTGAGGGTGTGGACGTGTGCGCCAAGGGCGTCGATCTTAACAAGGTGCGCACGCATCTGGGTATGGTGTTCCAGCAGTTCAATTTGTTCCCGCACCTCTCAGTCAAAAAGAACGTCATGCTCGCGCAGCAGAAGGTGCTCAAGCGCAGCAAGGAAGAGGCCGAGAAAATTGCCGTCGAGGAGCTGACCAAGGTCGGTCTTGCCGAGCGTATCGACTTTATGCCGAGCCAGCTCTCGGGCGGTCAGCAGCAGCGCGTTGCCATCGCCCGCGCCCTGTCGATGAACCCGCACGTCATGCTCTTTGACGAGGCCACCTCGGCGCTCGACCCCGAGCTCGTGCGCGACGTCCTGGGTGTCATGCGCGACCTGGCACGCGACGGCATGACCATGATCGTCGTGACGCACGAGATGGGCTTTGCCCGCGATGTCGCCGACCGCGTCGTCTTTATGGACGGCGGCGTCATTGTGGAAGAGGGTACGCCGAGCGAGGTCTTCGACCACCCCAAGAGCGAGCGCACCAAGGCGTTCTTGGGAAATATCTCGTAGCCGGTTGATGTAACTGCCGTTACAAAAGAGCGGGGGCTGGACTTGAATCCAGCCCCCGCTCTTTTGTAGGGATGGGGATGCGCTGTGATACAGGCTCTTTTGGAGGCCTGGTTTCGTTACGCGAGCTCGGCTCCGAGGGCCTTGCAGGCCGCCTCGCCCTCATCGTCGGGCGCATCGTAGCAGATGGTGGAGTCCACGACGTTGACGCCGGCCTCGTCGGCGTCGGCTTTCCAGTTATCCATCCACTCGCCCTCGGCCCACGAATAGGAGCCAAAGAGGACGACCTTCTTGTCGCCGAGGACTTCCTTGACCTCATCCCACATCGGCTGGAACTCGTCGTACTCGAGCTCCTCGGACCCCATGGCGGGGCAGCCGAAGGCGAAGGCGTCATAGTTGGTGACCTTGTCGGCAGAGAAGTCGGCGCAGGAGATGACCTCAGCCTCGGCACCCGCGGACGTGGCGCCTTCGGAGACGAGGTTTGCCATGGCCTCGGTGTTGCCCGTGCCGCTCCAGTAGACGACGGCGATCTTGCTCATGTTGAGTCCTTTCAGTTGTGCGGCAGGTTGCCGCGGCTTCTATGTTCTATCGGGTTGCCTGGGCAAGTTGCGCCAAGCTGCAGCCCTGCTGATAGACAAAGGTGAGGTATTGAGTGCAAGCGCGGTAGGCGTCAAACATCGCAAGCGCTTGCTCGACATTCGTGTAGACCTTCCAGGCCCCAAAGACCTTGTAGTTCTCGCCGCGCTGGACGATAAACTCGTGCACGTCGTCGTAGGGATATCCAAGGAAGTAGCCTATTTCGTGCGGAAACTCGCAGGTGCAGTCGTTGCTGCAGCTAGCTTGCTGGGGTAGTGCGCATCGAGTCTGGCTACAAGCGCATTCCGCGACGTTATTGCTCGCGAGCGTGATGCGTGATGCCAAATGCACAAGGCATGTCGAAAGGTCTCTCGTGTCGTAGCCTTCCGAGGCGAGCGCTGTTTGGGCGCGAGGGTCTGCGAAATAGGTGGCGAGGCTTTTGGCTCGGTACACGTACACGAGTGCTCCGCAGGGCCGCCAGACCAAAACACTCAGGTGGATGCCGAGCGGGTCAAGCTCGCGATTGCACTGGGCGATAACGTTGAGCAGGCGTGCTCGACGTTCTGCGATGGTTTCGGTTGTGGTCGAGCCGTTCCCGTGGGCGTAGGTGCCTGGATAGGTAAAGAGCGATGCCGGCTTGATGCCCGCGAGCGTGGGAGAGCAGTTGCGCACGACCGCTGCCTGAAACGTTGGGATATCTATGGTTCGAGTCACGGCGCTCCTTACGGATCTAAACTGTTAGCCAAGGAAAACTTATACACGAAAGTAAGCCATGGTCAACAAAAAAGTTTGAAGAGGGAAACTAATTGACCGAACAGACATGATTTTGGGTTAAGATGGGGACACCCCATGGGGGTATCTAGATAGTGCTACTTGAAAGGGGAGCGCATGAGTGACTTGCTCAACCCTGCGAATCTCATCGTGCTGGCCGTCATTGCCGTCGGCATGTTTTTTGGACTGCGTCGCATTGCCGCTTCGACACACGGGAAGAGTTGCTGCAGCGATGGTACGAGCGGCAAGAAGGCCAAAAAGGTTGTTGTGGTGGATACCGATGCGTCACACTATCCCTATAGCGATGAGCTGCTCATCGGCGGCATGAGCTGTGACGGCTGCGCTCAGAACGTAGCCAATGCCCTCAATGCGCTGGATGGCGCGTGGGCAACGGTGACGTATGCGGACCACACGGCACGCGTGCGCTCTAAGCAGCCGGTTGATCGTGGTGTCCTCGAGACGGCCGTGAAAGACGCGGGCTACTACGTCATGACGCTGTAAGCGCCGCCCTGGATGCGCTTCCTTGGCTAGGCTCGTCCGCGCAGTTCGATGTCTTGGATGTCGTCGAAGTTGATGGCGATGTCTCGGAGCTTGAGGAGCTTGAAGGCGGGGAGCGCCTCGTCGAGGATGCCGGTGCGGCTGCGATAGCCGTATGTATCGTAATAGGTGACACGAACCAAGTCGCCACGTTTGAGACCCTCGAGCTTTTTAGAAAGTACGAGGGCTTTTTCTTCCGTGAGCTCACGTTTTGACTCGACGGTGATTTCCTGCTTGCGCACGAGTTCGTAGTATCCCGTGAGGGCGGCAAAGGGCATAAACTGTGCGGCGCGGTTGGCGCGCACGGCACCGTTGGCAGTGAGGTTGGGGTCGGCGGCGCGGCGTCTGCCCTCGGGGTCCGCCAGGCGCTCGAAGGCGGTCGGCGGGCGCACGGGCTGCTGCTTGGGTTTAGGCACGATGTCCTCCAACTTGGCCGTTGCGTTCGCGCGCGGTGGCGCCGGCGGTAAAGCTTAATCCCTTGACGAGCGCGTTCTTGCCGTACTTGCCTTTCACGGCCAGGATGGCGCGCGCCAGGTCGCGCTCGCGCTCATCGGCCTCGATATCGCTGAACAGATCGATGGTGGCAAATTCCTCGGGCACAAGATTGCCAAATCCCAGGTTGATGCGCTTGACCGGTCGTTTGGGATCGACCGTTTGTGCCCAAAGGTCATCGAAATACCCCATGATTTTCTTAAACGAATTAGTGCGCTCGGGCAGCTTTCGCGAGGCGTTGGAGTGCGCAAAGAGTGCGGCATAGCCACCACGCGGTTTGCCGCCATGCTCTCCCACAAAGATGCCATCGATTGCCTGCGCTTCGCGCACCAGGCGACGCCTTTCGTCATCGCGCTGGACGGGCTTGGGAGCACGGGGCGCGAGCTCGGGGCCGTCGGTCGCTGCGGGCTCGATGCCCGAGGTGCTCGAGCGCAAGTGTCCGCAGCCGTCTATATACTGCGCCGTGCCGCTGGCGTTGAGCCGGCGTATGTCGGCGCGCTCGCTCGCGTAGCCCACAAAGAGCGAGATGCTGTCGCAGACCACGTGCTTATCGACTAGATCCAACACGGCGTTGTCGACCATTTCGCGCAAGACGGTGTAGGCCTGCTCGTAGGCATAGCCCTTCGAGAGCACCTGTCCTGTGGTGGTCGAAGTTGCCTGCGGGCGATAGGCTTGGATATCGGCGATGGTTGTCGGCTCGCGCCCGAAGGCATGGTCGATGAGATATTCGGCATTGACGCCGAGCTCGTCATAAAGCAGGTTTTCGTCGAGCGCCGCGACGCCCATCAGATCGTAGACGCCGTATTTCTCGAGGCGGGCTGCCACGCCGGGACCGATGCCCCAGATATCGGTGATGGGACGATGGGGCCAGATCTCCTTGCGAAAGGTCTCGTCGTCGAGTATGCCGATGCGGCTGGGTACGTGCTTGGCGGTAATGTCGAGCGCTACCTTGGCCTGGAATAGGTTGGGGCCGATGCCGACCGTCGCCGTGATGCCGGTGCGCGCGAGGACCTCGTCGCGCAGCGTGCAGGCGAACCCTTCCGCATCGGTGTGATAGAGGTCCAGATAGGGCGTCACGTCGATAAAGCACTCATCGATGGAGTAGACGTGCATGTCCTGGGGGCTGACGTATTCCAGATAGATACCGTAGATTTTCGCCGACACCTCCATGTAGTGCTGCATGCGCGGTACGGCCTTGATGTAGTCGATGCCGTCGGGAATCTCGAATAGGCGGCAGCGGTTGTGAATACCTAAGTCCTTCATGGCCTGCGTGATGGCGAGGCAGATGGTCGTGCGTCCGCGCGATTCGTCGGCAACGACTAGGTTGGTGGTGAGCGGATCGAGCCCACGGTCGACGCACTCGACGCTGGCATAAAACGTCTTGAGGTCGATGCAGATATAGGTGTGCTGCTCGTGCGCCATCCGTGTCCCTCCATCAAACACATGTTCTTATCGAATATCTGTTCGATAATACCCGCTCGTCCGGACATCGTCAAAACCTGTTCCTTTTTGCCAGGTATAGTCGTGCAACTGCATCGGGTTTTAACGCAGCTCTAAAGAGTGCGAAACAGCTCGGAAAACCTTGCTTCGTAGCATGAGCCTAACAATTGATACCGCCTATGCGCACGGAAGGGTTGTGGGAAAGATGGTCAATTATGGGTTTGGTATGCCGACGCGCTTGGTTGCGGATGGGGATGTGGCTCGCTGGTGCGGGCGATTGGTTGCCCACTACGCTGGCACCAAGGCACTGGTCGTGTTGGGCGGTGACAAGCATACGCGCGATGAGCTTGTCTCGGCGGCACTTGGTTCGCTCGCTCGAGCCCTACTCGAGCGTGTGCTTTTCCGCTGCGGCTCGTTTGAGGGCGACGGGGGAGACGAACTGGTCGACGAAGCCGTGGCCCTGGCGACCGACGAAGGCGTGGACTTTGTCCTGGCGATTGGCGATGCCGATGCTGCCGGCTTTGCGCGCGAACTCGCGCGTCGCATGGCGGCGCTCGATGCCGGCGAAGATGGTTTTGTCCCTTATGGATGCATTGTCTCGGAGGGCAAGGTGCCTGCTGTCGTGGGCACCGGCGAGGTTCCCGTTTTTGCCATTATCGCGCCCGAACTGCTGGAGGGCATCGGGTCTCCTCTGCGTGAGTTGCTCGGTAGCGTCTGCGCCGTGGCCTAATATTTGCCATAAAGGGATGGGTTATTTTTGGTTGGTAAAGCGTTTGACCTGCCAAAATAAGCCTGTCTCTTTTTGATCGGTTGCCGTTTGGGGGCCGATTGGCAACGCTCGCTGATTGTAGTCTTGACCTGCGCTAGAATAGTGGCATCTGAATGTCCGGGCGCATGGAGGCGTGCGCCCGTATGCTGAGGAGGACTCTATGGCAACTGTTGCCGCACCTATCGATGCTACGTCGACTGCCGCTTGGAAGGCACTCGAGGCCCATCAGGAGAAGCTCGAGGCTGAAGGTATCGACCTCAAGGCCTGGTTCGCCGCCGATGCCGAGCGCGTGAACAAGCTGAGCTTTGACGCCGGTGACCTGCACTTCGATCTGTCCAAGAACCTGGTGACCGATGAGACCGTCAAGCTGCTGTGCGATCTTGCCCGCGAGGTGAAGCTCGAGGAGCGCCGCGACGCCATGTTCTCCGGCGAGCACATCAACACCACCGAGGACCGCGCCGTCCTGCACACCGCGCTGCGCCGTCCGGCAAGCGAGAAGGGCCAGCTCATCGTCGACGGCCAGGATGTCGTCGCCGACGTGCACGAGGTCCTCGATCGCATGTATGCCTTCGCCGAGCGCGTGCGCTCCGGTGAGTGGAAGGGCGTTACCGGCAAGAAGATCGAGCACCTGGTGTCTATCGGCATCGGCGGCTCCGATCTGGGCCCGGTCATGGCTTACGAGGCCCTGCGTCCCTATGCCGACGCCGGTATCGATTGCCGCTATATCTCCAACATCGACCCCAACGATCAGGCAGAGAAGCTCAAGGGCCTGGATCCCGAGACCACGCTCGTGATCATCGTCTCCAAGACCTTCACCACGCTCGAGACCCTCACCAACGCCCGCGAGGTCAAGACCTGGATGCTCGAGCAGCTCAAGGCTCAGGGCGCCATCGACGGTTCCGATGAGCAGAACGCCGACGCCGTTGCCAAGCACTTCGTCGCCGTTTCCACCGCACTCGAGAAGGTCGAGGCCTTCGGTATCGACCCCGCCAACGCCTTCGGCTTCTGGAACTGGGTCGGCGGCCGCTACTCCGTCGACTCCGCCGTGGGCCTGTCGCTGATCGTCGTGCTCGGCCCCGAGCGCTTCCAGCAGTTCCTCGAGGGCTTCCATGCTATCGATGAGTACTTCTGCAATACCCCGCTCGAGAACAATGCCGTCGCGCTGATGGGCCTGCTCAACGTCTGGTACGTCAACTTCTTCGGTTCCAAGAGCCATGCCGTGCTTCCGTACTGCCAGTACCTGCACCGTTTCCCGGCCTACCTGCAGCAGCTCACCATGGAGTCCAACGGCAAGCATGTCCGCTGGGACGGCAGCGCCGTGACCTCCGACACCGGTGAGATCTTCTGGGGCGAGCCCGGCACCAACGGTCAGCACGCCTTCTACCAGCTGCTGCACCAGGGCACCGTGGTGGTCCCGGCCGACTTTATCGCTTTCGCCAACACTGCCAACCCCGCAACCGACGGCGGCCAGGATGTCCACGAGCTGTTCCTGGGCAACTTCCTGGCCCAGACCAAGGCGCTCGCCTTTGGCAAGACGGCCGACGAGGTCCGTGCCGAGGGCACGCCCGAGCAGATCGTCCCGGCCCGTTGCTTTGAGGGCAACCGCCCGACGACCTCGATCTTCGGCGACACGCTGACCCCGTTCGCGCTCGGCGAGCTCATCGCCCTGTACGAGCACATCACGTTTGTCGAGGGTACGGTCTGGGGCATCGATTCCTACGACCAGTGGGGCGTCGAGTTGGGCAAGCAGCTTGCCAAGCAGATCACCCCTGCCTTCCATGACGATGCCGCCAAGGCCGAGCAGGACGCTTCGACCCAGGCGCTCATCGAGTTCTATCGCGCGCATCGCAAGTAGTTTTTACGGCCGAGTTGGCTTATGGCTGAAAGGGGCCCGTATCCGTTGGGATACGGGCCCCTTGCTATTTGGATAGGATGGAATGTATCGGGAGGCGCCTCGACGGGCATCGCAATCGTCGAAGGCGCGCCGTTCATGTTTGGGACAATATGACATTTTCCCGTTGTAAACAGCGCCGCCGTGGGTGTTCTGTATGATGGCTCAGACAAGGTTGTTCAATGACATGGAGGCATATATGGCAATCAATGCCATCGCGATGGATATCGACGGTACGCTCACCAACGATCAGAAAGTGATTAGCCCGCGTACGCGCGAGAAGCTGCTCGCGGCGCAGGAGTCGGGCATTAAGCTCATTTTGGCTTCGGGCCGTCCCGCATGGGGGCTGCACGCGTTGGCACAGGAGCTCGACCTTCAAAACCATGACGGTCTGCTGGTGGCCTTTAACGGCGCTCACGTCGTCGATGCCCAGACCGACGAGGTGCTGTTCGATCAAGCTATGCCTGTCGACGAATTGCATCGCCTGATTGATCACCTGCGTAATTTTGACGTGATCCCTATGATTTCGCTTGGTCGCGATCTGCACGTCGAGGACTCGTACCATTGCATGATCACGCTGCCTGACGGCTCGCAGAAGAATATCGTCAAGTATGAGCGCGACGCGTGCGATCTTAAGATTCGCGAGGTGGAGAGTCTGCATGAGGTCGCTGATGCTTATCCCGTGGACAAGCTACTCACTGCGGGCGACCCGGCCTATTTGCAAGCGCATCACGAGGAGATGTACGCGCCCTTTACTCAGACGCTTTCGGGTATGTTTACGGCCGACTGGTACTTCGAGTTTACGGCGCCCGGTATCGACAAGGCCCGCGCGCTGCAGGGCGCTCTGCCCAAGCTCGGCATCGATGCCAGCGAGGTCGTATCGTTTGGCGACGGCCAGAACGACAAGTCCATGATTGAGTGGGCCGGCACCGGTGTTGCCATGGGCAACGCGGTCGATGAGGTTAAGGCCGTGGCCCAGATGGTGACCGCCAATAACAACGAAGACGGCATTGCGGTGGCGCTGGATAAGCTGCTGGGTTAGAATCGCCGATAATGCATGGTTCGGGCGCCTGCTTACAGGCGCCCTTTTGTTAGGGAGGGTGCCGTGTCCGCATTTCCGTTCGACGCCGTTATCTTTGACATGGACGGCGTGATTGTCGATACCGAGTATTACTACCTGGGCGAGACTGCCGCGTTTGCCAAGGAGCTTGGGCTTAATCTGACTCAAGAGGAGTTGAATGGGCAGGTCGGTACCTCACATCAGTTCTTCCTGCATTTGCTGGTCGATTGGTTTGAGCGCGCCGGTAAGGGGCATTTCACTGGCGAGGAAGCGTTGACCCGTTGGGACGAGTGGGCGCATAAGCGTCCGCGCGACTATCAGGCTTTGATTAACCCAGGCGCCGTGGATACGATTCGAGAGCTGCCGCGCCGTGGCGTTCGCGTGGCGCTTGCCAGCTCGTCTCCCATGGACAGCATCGAGGAAGTGCTCGATGCGTGCGGGCTGTCGGATGCCTTTGAGTATGTGGTGAGCGGCGAGCAGTTTAAGGAGAGCAAGCCCGAGCCCGACATCTACCTGCATGCGCTGGATCTCCTGGGGCTGCCCGCGAATCGCTGCTGCTGCGTTGAGGATTCGGTGCCTGGCATCACTGCCGGCAAGCGAGCCGGCCTGACAGTCATTGCCAAGCGCGAGGAGCGCTTTGGATTTAGCCAAGATGCCGCGGACAAGATTATCGACCAGCTGCCGGAGCTGCTGGAGCTTGCGTAGGACTGGCGATGCGTAATCCGCACCGATTATTGATTCCATATTTGCCAGGGGAGGGCAAATGCCATCGACTGAAGGGTTGACCGACGGAAAAGCGGCAATCCCGCTATATCAACAGGTTATCGATATCATCAAAAATGACATCAATTCTGGTACCTATAAGGCGGGCGCTCGGATACCGAATGAATTCGAATTGGCCGAAAGCTACAAAGTTGGTCGCGTTACCGTTCGGCGGGCCATTGAGGAGCTCGTGCAGCAGGGCTACCTAACCAAGCAGCAGGGGAGGGGCACGTTTGTAAACGCCCCCAAGCTCAAGCGTAAAATCCGCCAGAAGGACGACGTTCAGAGTTTTTCGGACGCCTGCCGCGTCAACGAGATGGAGCCTGGGGCGCGTATTGTCTCAAGAAAAGTGTTGCCGGCCGATGCTACCGAAGCGCAGTTTTTTGGCGTTCCCGCTGGGTCGGAGCTGATCTGCATCGAACGCGTGCGCACCGCCGATGGCATCCCCGTGATGCTCGAGAACAACACGTACATTTATGAAGACAACGCCTTTTTGGCGAAGGCGGACCTTACCGATCAATCAATTTTCGAGGTCGTGCGCGAACAGACGGGTCGCGGACCTGCTCGCACCGAGCCGTGCACGCTTGAGATCGCGTGTGCGTCACCCGAAGTCGCCCGGCAGGCTAAATTGCCTGCCGGGCGTTTTTGCCGTTCGCCGCCGTTGAACGACCGTTCACCCGAGTCTTCGCAACCTGTCCGAAATATCCTTGAAGTGCTAAAAACACGCTGATAATCTATAGAACGTCATAGGACGTTTGCATTGCGCGAACGTTAAAGCGAGACACGATAAGGTCTCGGGTTCTTTGGAGGTATCTATGTCAGATACGAAGGCGAAGAAGACAAACAGACGTTTCAAATTCAAATTACCGCACGTCTATACGATCATGTTCTTGCTGATCGTCGTTTTTGCAGTTTTAACCTGGGTCGTTCCTTCTGGCCAATACCAGCGCAAGACGATCTCGACTGCGGCAGGCGAGCGTGAGGTCGCCGTTGCCGGAACCTATGAACAGGTCGACAAGAACTACACCGATTCCGAGACCGGCGAGACCGTTAACCTGGGCCAAGATATCTTTGCGGTCTTGCAAGCACCCACTAAGGGCATTCAGGAGGCTGCCGATGTCGTTGCCTTTGTCTTGCTGATTGGTGGTTCGTTTGCAATCATCACGAAGACCAATGCGCTCAACGCTGGCATGAGCCGAGTAATCAAGAAGCTCAAAAACAAAGATATTCTGATTATTCCCATCACGATGACGCTGTTGTCCATTTGCGGCACCACGTTTGGCATGTCTGAGGAAGCCCTGCCGTTCTATGCCATCTTCATCCCCATCATGATGGGCATCGGATATGACTCCATGACGGCATTCATCATCTGCTTCCTCGGTCCCAACTTGGGCTACTGCGCCTCGACGATTGACCCGTTCAACGTTTTGATCGCGCAGGGCATCATTGGCATCGAGGGCAACCCGCAGCTGTGGTTGCGTGCCGTTGCATGGGTTATTTTCACCGCCGCCGGCATCGCATGGGCCATGCGCTATGCCATGCGCGTCAAGAAGAACCCCAAGTCGTCCGTTACGTTCGAGGACGACAAACTCAAGCGCATTGAGTTCTCCGTGACCGATGCTTCCATCGAGGAAGAGTTCACCACTCGCCAGAAGCTCGTGCTGATTGATTTTGCCGGTGGTATGGCGCTTATCGTGTGGGGTCTTGTTACGCAGGGCTGGTATATGAACGAGATCTCTGCCGTGTTCCTTGGCATGGGGCTGCTCGCCGGTATCCTGGGCGGTCTTGACCAGCAGACCATCGCCGATGAGTTCGTTAAGGGTCTTGCCGACTTTGCCTACGCAGCCGTCGTTATCGGTATCGCTCGCGGCATTCTGGTCATCGCCGAGGGCGGCATGATTATCGACACCATCCTTCAGGCACTTGCCACTCTGCTTGCTGGAGCCCCTGCCGCCGTGTACACCACGTTTATGTACGTTGTCCTTGGCCTCCTGTCCTTCCTGGTTCCTTCGAGCTCCGGCCTGGCCGCGCTTACCATGCCTGTCATGGGTCCTTTGACCGAGCTTATGGGCCTCAACCCCGAAGCCGCCGTAACGGCGCTGCAGTTTGCCAACCAGACCATTAACACCATTAGCCCCGTGGCAGGTATGACGGTGGCGGGCCTTGCCGTGGCAAAGATCTCGTTTGGCCAATGGTGGAAGACCATCTGGAAGTTCTTCATCTTTATGGTCGTGTTTGGCTTGGTCATTACCGCCATCTCCGGCATGCTTCCGGCGTAAGGAGGTCGCGATGTCCGATCGTTTGACGGTGCTGACGTCCAAGAGCGTCTTCACCGGTACGGAAGACCAGCCGTTTGAAGGTTTTGTCGCGGTACGCGGCAATCGGATTGAAGCCGTCGGTAGCGCTGGCGAGGCAGACTCGTTTCTCGCCCAGGCAGATGAGGTGATCGATTGTGGCGACAGAACGGTCATGCCTGGCTTGGTCGATGTGCATACGTTCTATACGGGCTGGGCGTTGCGGAGCTTGGGAGCCGACTTATCCGAAGCCTCTGACGTCGACGAAGTGGTAGCGCTTCTGCGTTTGTGGAAGGATGCCCATCTCGATTGTGCCGCCGCCTTTGGGCACGACCTTCCCGCATCGCTCGCCGAAGGCGCCGAGAATGAAAAAACGGCGGCAGCGCTCGACGACGCCTTCGGAGACGTTCCTGTTGTTTGCTTTACTCCGGGTGCCGAGACGTGCGTTCTCAACGCCGCCGCCAGCGAGCGCTATGGTTTTACGCCCGAGGCCTGCTACGCCGAGAAGACCTGGCGTATGATGCGGGACTTCCTGGCGCTTCCCGAGGTACGCGCCGGGTATTCTGATTACATGGCGATGCTGAACGCTCGCGGTGTCACGGCTATCAAAGAGATGGCCTTCGACGACTATTACGGATTTGCCGACGAGATGGCGCGTCGTGAGGAATCTGGCGAGCTGACGGTTCGCGTCTCCATGATGTCGCAGCCGGTGGGCGCCGGGGCGAATCTGTCCTATGCTCGTGCGGCGCGCGATCGCTTCCAGGGACCGTTTGTTCGTTTCTCGGGCTTCAACCGTATGACCGATCGTGGCGTGTGGGCAGGACTTGCCGAGATGATCGATCCTTATGAGGAGACGGCCGATGCAGGGGCTGCCGGCAAGACGGTTGTCGAGGAGCCCGAGTGGGGTTTGATTGAGGACGAGCTGCGCGCGATTGATGCCGAGGGCTTCCGTTACTCGCTTCATTGTCAGGGTGACGGCGCCGTTCGCCACACCGTTGCGCTGTATGCTTCGCTGCCGCGAGATGAACACGGAGTCATGCTTCGACGCCATGCGATTACCGACCTCGAGAACTCTGATCCGGAAGACCTTGCCCTGTTTGGCAAGCTGGGCGGAATCTGCGAGGTCTACCCCCAGATCCTCACGCTCGATAAACGCGAGGACTGCCTGTCGATGATGCGTCGGCAGATCGGCGAGGTCCGACTGCTGCACAGCTGGAACCGTCGCGGTATGGAAGACGCGGGGTGCACGGTGTGCTGTGGCACCGACCTCCCGCTCTTGATTCCGAGCTTGGGCGAATCAGTATTTAGCGCATGCGGCGGTTTCTTTGCCGACGGTTTGTCCGTGAATGAGGGCAATACGCTGACGATTGCCGAGCTCCTTCGTGCGTGGACGGCAGGGGGCGCATATGACCTCATGCGCGAGGATGAGCTGGGGACGCTCGAGGCCGGTAAGCTTGCCGACATCTGTGTGCTCGATCGCGATGTGTTTGGCCTTGACTACCATGATGCTTGTGACCTTGCTGTTGATATGACCATGTCGGACGGACGTATCGTGTTCGACCGAAATAAGGAGGTTTAGCATGCCTGAAACCAAACCGACGCTGCGTCGCGAGCAGATCGCGGGCATGAACATCCACTACATCATGTGGTCGCTCGACTATTTTTTGGATACGCAACAGCGCCTGGGCTTTGAGTCCATCGAGCTGTGGTGCGCCGAGCCCCATGTGACGCTCGATCACACTGGGTATTTTGAGGCCGAGGTTCTGGCGAAAAAGGCCGCCGACCGTGGTCTGCGCTATCGGACGCTCTGTCCCGAGAACGTGGTCTACCCATGGCAGTATTGCGCTCGTAAGCCGCTCCATGAGCAGCGGAGCCTGGCGTACTTCAAGCATGGCATCGAGCTTGCCGAGGTGCTGGGATGCGACCGCATGTCCGTAAACTCGGGTTGGGGTGACTGGGACGAGGATCGCGAAGAGGCGTGGAAGCGCAGTCGCGAGCACCTATCCATCTTGGCGGAGTATGCCGGCGAGCACGGTCTGGTGCTAACGATGGAGAGCCTGCGTCCCGAGGAGAGCAACCTTGTGACGACCGTCGCCGATGCTAAGCGCATGATTGATGAGGTCGCGAGTCCGTACCTGCAGCCTATGGTCGATACGACCGCAATGGGCGTTGCGGGTGAGTCGCTCGAGGACTGGTTTGCCTCATTTGGCGACGGTGCGATCCACGAGATGCACTTTATCGACGGCGATCCCTATGGCCATCTGGTCTGGGGTGACGGCAAGCACGATATGGATGCCTTCGTCGCCACGCTCAACGCCCATGGTTTCGATGGCATGTTGGGCCAGGAAATCACGGACGGTCGCTACTTCGATGATCCGGCGGCGGCAGATGCCAAGAACATGGCCGCCTTCGAGAAGTATCTGATTGACTAGATAAGTTTTTGCTCGGCCATGCAAGACACGTCCTGCATGGCCGGCCAAGCTGGAAAGGAACTAAACATGAACGCACATGATCTGATTAAGGAAGCAATTGCCGAGAAGGGCAAGTTCGACAGCGTCTACTGGATTGCCTGCGGTGGCTCCATGATCGATCTGATCCCGGCCCATGAGCTCTTGCAGCGCGAGGCGACGACGTTCACCTCGTATATCTATACGGCCCGTGAGTTCGACATCATGCGTCCCCGTCGCCTGGGCGAGAAGTCTCTGGTCATTGCCTGCAGTCACAGCGGCAATACCCCCGAGGTCGTCGAGGGCTGCGAGATTGCCCTTGCCGCGGGCGCGACGGTGATCGCGCAGACCGATAACGCCGGTTCCAAGATCGATAATGGCAAGTGGGTCACCTGGGTGTACCCGTGGGGCGAGGGCGTTCCGCAGGCCGAAGTTCCTGCCGGTATCTCGCTGTCGCTCGCGGCCGAGCTGCTCGACCAGCAGGAGGGCTACGCCGATCTCGCCGACATGTATGCCGGTATTGCCGAAATGGATAAGATTCTGCCTCCCGCACGCGAAAAGGTAAATGCCGAGCTGGGCGATCGCTTCGCCAAGCTTTGCCAGGAGCACGAGTTCTTCTATATCCTGGGCAGCGGTCCCAACTTTAGCCAGACGTACGGCTTCGCTATCTGCTCGCTGATGGAGATGCAGTGGCAGCACTGCAGCTATATCCACTCCGCCGAGTACTTCCATGGCCCCTTTGAGGCTACCCAGGATGGCGTCTTCTACTTCTTGCAGATGGGCTCGAGCGAGTGCCGTCCTATGGACGAGCGCGCCCTGGCGTTCCTCGAGACCCATACCGACACGCTGATGGTGCTTGATGCCAAGGAGTACGGTATGGAGGCCGTGCCGGCGAGCGTTCGTGCCTATCTGGATCCGGTGCTGTTCTACGCTATGAACTGCGAGCTGCGTGCAGCGCGCGGCAAGGTGTTCGATCACGACCCCGACTTCCGCCGCTACATGGGCGTTGTTGAGTACTAGGAAGGATGGATACCATGGCTTTTAACGTGAACGCGCTCGGGTTCGGTGACAACGTCGTCGATCGCTATGAGCATATCCATACCATGTATCCCGGCGGCAATGCGGTGAATTTTGCCGTTTACGCCAAGAAGTGCGGCGCCGCGCGCTCCGCGTACATGGGCATCTTTGGTAACGACGCCGCTGCCGAGCATGTGATTGCAAGTCTCGAGGATGAGGGCATCGAGCTCGCTAAGTGCGAGCAGCTTATTGGCGAGAACGGCGCGGCGCGTGTGACCGTGGTCGATGGCGACCGCGTATTCCTCGGCTCCAACGAGGGCGGCATCCGTGGCGATGCGCGCTATGTGCTCGATCGCTTCGATCTGGCATACATGAAGCAGTTCGACGTAGTCCACTCGGGCAACTACTGCTTTACCGAGCGCGAGCTCCCCAAGCTGAAGGCTGCAGGCATCACCGTATCGTTTGACTTCTCGGACGATTCCACCGATGAATACTATGAGCAGATTGCCCCGTTTGTCGACTTCGCCTTCTTTAGCGCTGCCGATGCTGCAAGTGAGGATGAGATTCGCGAGCGCCTCGCTTGGGTTAAGAATTTGGGCCCGCGCTTTGTGTCCGCAACGGCGGGCGCCGAGGGCTGCATCGCCTATGACGGCGAGCGCTACTATCGCCAGCTGGCAAAGCCCGTAACGGACATGAAGGACACCATGGGAGCCGGTGACTCGTTCCTGACCTCATTCCTGATGTGCTATCTCGATTCCGCCAAGCGCGGCGAGGACGGACCTGAGGCCATTGAGCGTGCGCTCGATTTTGCGGCAGGTTTTGCCTCGACCGTGTGCGGCATGGAGGGCTCTTGGGGCCACGGAGCTCCGATCACCGAGTAGCCTGAGAAAGCGCTGGGAGGCTTGGGGCTGAAGCCTTGGCTGACTGACGCTAGATTACATCGGAATTCGGATAGGGGCTCGCCTTGGGTGGGCCCCTTTTTGATTGCTGGAGAAGACTATGGATATCAAAGCATGTGCAGCTGGCTTTTGCTGTGCGGACGTGTACCAAAACATCGGCGTGTTCTATCCGACTGGCAATGGCATCGACTGGGGTATCCACCTGGCGCGAATGGGCATATCGGTATCTGCGGTGTCGGTCGTCGGAAAGGACGAGTACGGAGACAAAATGCGTGAGGCGCTGGCTGCCGAGGGGTTCGACATCTCGCATCTTCGCGTGGAGGACGGCGATACCTCGGTGATGCTCATGGCGTTGAAGGACGGCGTCGACCGCGTGCATCTCGAAGCGATTGACGGTGTCATGGAAACGTACCGACCAAACGATGATGACCGGGCATTTATCCTGGAGCACGATGTCATCCATACCGACCTGTTTGGAAACTGCTTAGACCTGCTGCCCGAATGGCACGAGGCAGGCAAGACCGTCGTCATGGACTTTTCGGTGTTCAGTCAAGATCCCGAATACGCCTGTGAGAACCATTTTCCTTACGTTGACTATGCCTTTATGTCGTTTGAGGAGGATAGCGCGGAGCTGCGCGACTGGGTGCGCCATGTGCAGGAGCTGGGCCCGCGCGTGGCAGTCGCCACACTTGGCGAGAAGGGAAGCATCGCCTATGACGGTGAGCGCTTCTATGAATGTGGGATCGTGCCGGCCGAGAAGGTTGTCAATACCGTGGGCGCCGGCGACTCGTATATCGCCGGATTCACCAAGGGTGTACTGGATGGGCTTGACGTGCCGGCGTGCATGCATGCCGGTGCCGAGCTTTCGTCCCGAGTCATTGGGTCGTTCGAACCGTACTAGGAATAAAAGCGTGGAAAGGAGTGCAAGATGGTAATCGATATGCTGGTCCAGCCCATGCTCTACGGCGAGATCTATACGCCAGGCGACGAGCAAGACGGCTTTGGTTTTTGGGAGCGTGAGTTTGGCATGGGGCACATGGGCCCCATGGACTGGGATGAGCTCGTGGCCGAAATGGATGTCTGCGATGTGCGGAAAAGCGTGCTCATGCCGCTCGATGTGACCACGGCGTGCGGCGGGCACTTTGGCACCAACGACCAGGTTGCCGCGCTTGTTGCCGCGCACCCCGATCGCCTATGGGGATTCGCGAGCGTGGACCCGCAAGTGAGTGGCGCCGCCGATGAGCTGGAGCGTGCCTTTACCGAGCTGGGGGCCAAGGGGCTCTGTCTGCATCCGGCAAAGCAAGGTTTTGCGCCCGATGATGCCGTGGCCGAGCCGCTCTACAAGCTCTGTGAGCGCTACAACAAGCCGGTGGTTTTCCATGCCGGTATGTCCTGGGAGCCGGGTGCGGAGCTTTCGCGAAGCCACCCGCTTGCGTTTGAGCACACCATCGCAACGCATCCGGATGTGCGCTTTAACCTGACGCACTTTGGCTGGCCCTGGGTGCGCGAGACCGTGGCGATGCTGCTCAAGTATCCCAATTGCTATACGGATGCCTCTATTACCTATATCGATTCGCCCGAAGAAATGATGCAGCGGCTCTTCACCGTCGATATGGGACCGCTGTGGTATGAGCGTGCCCTGTCTCATCAGGTGATGTTTGCCAGCAATACGCCACGCTTCCGCGCCTTCAAGCTCAAGCGGGCGCTTGATACTGTGCCCATGCGCGATGAGGCGCGGGAGAATCTGTATTCCGGTACGGCGCAGCGTTTTCTGAAAGGTGATGAGTGACATGGTGACACTCGAGACATTGAGCTATCTATCGACGGCGCCCGACCAGTTCATCGATATCACAGAAGATGTGCATGCCGCCATCGAGCGTAGTGCGGTGACCGATGGACTGGCAGCGATTATTTTGTCGCATACGACTTGCGGCATCGTGGTGAACGAGGGGCTTCCGTGCGTGGAGACCGATCTCATGGAGACGCTCGATCGCATTGCCCCGCCCGATGCCCCCTATGCGCATGCTCATTTCTTGCCGAGCTATGGTGCCACGGGCAATAACTCCTGTGGTCATATCAAGAGCATGATTTGCGGCAATAGCTGCTTCTTCCCCGTTCAAGACGGCCACATTGTATGTGGCGGGGCCCAGAACATCTACCTTGCGGAGTTCGATGGACCTCAGAAGCGAAAAGTGTTCGTTGAGGTGCTGGGCGAGTAGCAGTTGATGTCTGTGAGTCGGCGAGCTAAAGGAGATTGACCATGTCGTTTATGGCTTCGATGTTTGGGACCGAGAAACCGGTAATTGGCATGCTGCATCTGCAGCCGCTGCCTGGCGATCCTCTGTATTATCCGGGCGGCAGCGTTTCGCGCGTGATCGATGCCGCCAAGCGCGATCTCGAAGCGCTGCAGTCGGGTGGCGTGGACGGCATTCTGATCACCAATGAGCTATCGATGCCCTACGAGCAGCATGTGTCGGCAGTGACCCTTGCCGCTATGGGGCATGTCATCGGAGCTCTTGCCGCAGATTTCTCGACCCCTTGGGGTGCAGAGGCTATTTATGACGGCGATGCCACGATCGAGCTGTGCGCCGCCGTTGAGGCGCAGTTTACACGCTGCAATTTCTGCGGTGCCTGGGCTGGCGATCTTGGCCTGATCAATCGTGACTTTGCGCACACCATGCGCCGCCGTGCCGCCCTGCGTCTGGATGACCTAAAGATGTTCCATTTCATCACAAGCGAGGGCGAGGTGTACCTTAACGACCGATCGACTCCCGATATTGCCGATTCGCTGGTATTCAACTGCCTACCCGACGCCCTTGTTATTGGCGGGTCTGCTGCCGGGCGCGGCGCTTCGGGCGAGCTTGCCGACGAGGTGCGCGTCCGTGTTGGCGATGTGCCGGTGGTATGTGGAACGGGATGTCGCGAGAATACCGTTGCAGACGTGTTTTCGCATTATGATGGCGCGTTTGTCGGTACCTGCCTCAAGCGAGACGGCAAGCTCGACGCCCCTGTCGAAGCCGAACGGGTCGCGCGGTTCATGGCTGCCGCCCGTGCCGCGAGAGGGGAGTGAGCGGCATGCCGTACTATCTTGGCATCGACATTGGAACGAGTGCGTCCAAGGGCGTGTTAATTGATACGGAGTGTCGAATTGTGGCGCAGGCATCTTGCCAACATGAAACCGAGAACCCTCAGGATGGTTGGTATCAGCACGATACAGAAGCGATTTGGTGGGGTGATTTTTGCCGGCTGTCTCGCGAGCTTATCGAGTGCGCGGGCATCGAGGCGAGCCAGATCCGCTGCGTAGGGTTGTCGGCTTTGGGCTGTGATTGCGTGCCAGTCGATGAAGATTGCCACGCCTTGGCTCCGGCAATTCTCTACGGGGTCGATGCTCGCTCGAAGCCGCAGATTGACGAGCTTCTTTCCGAATATGGTCCCGATCGCGCTCGCCAGCTCTTTGGACACGATCCGTGTTCGTCGGATATCGCCCCTAAGGTCCTTTGGTTTAAGGAGAATATGCCCGAGGTCCATGAGCGGGCGGCGAAGTTTCTTACGGCTTCGTCCTATCTATGCGCCAAGCTTACCGGCAGGTTTACGATCGACCGTTACCTTGCCGAGGATTTCCTTCCCTTATACGATCGTGAGACGTGGCAGGTTAATGAGCGCGGGTGCGCGCGGTTCTGCCGTCCCGACCAGATGGCCGAAGTCATGGCGGCGACCGATATCGCCGGCGTAATCACGGATCGGGCGGCGGTTGAAACCGGTCTTGCGAGGGATACGCCGGTGCTTGTCGGAACAGGCGATTCGGGCGCCGAGGCGATTTCTACTGGAGTGTTCTGCCCCGGGGACATGATGGTGCAACTCGGGAGCACGGCCTACTTTATCTATTTGGCGGACCATATGGTCGATGACGCTCGTCTATGGCCAGGGACATTCATCATCCCCGGAACCTACGGCATCTGCGCCGGGACCAATACAGCAGGTGCGTTGACGGCGTGGTTGCGACGCGAGTTGTACCGCGATGTCATGGATGCCGAACACTCCGGCGGCCCCGATGCCTATGAGGTCATGGCGCACGATGCCGGGCAGGTAGGTCCTGGAGCAGATGGCCTGCTGTGTCTTCCATACTTTGCGGGCGAGCGCACCCCGCTCAACGATCCCGAGGCGCGTGGCGTGTTCTTCGGTCTGACCGAAAGGCATACCCGGGGCCATATGGTCCGCGCGGCTTTGGAAGGGATCGCCTACACTGTTGCGGCTCATGTCGACATCATCGAGCGCGAGCACGGGCTTCCCATCGAGCGCATCATGCTCGTGGGCGGCGGAACTAAGAATCCGGTATGGATGCAGACGATTGCCGATGTCTGCGGTCGTGAGGTCTCGGTTGCGAAGGTTACGGTGGGCGCATGTTTTGGCGATGCTCTTATGGCGGCACTTGCTGGCGGCGCCTATTCATCATGGGGTGAGCTTGCCCGGGTTCTTGGGGTCGCGCAAACGATCGAGCCTGATATGGACGCTCATGAGCTGTACGCATCGCGCCGCCGTATCTTTGATGAGCTATATGCGCGAAATTGCGACCTTATGCACGAGCTAGTATAGCGCCGCCGAATTGCCCCACGCTCTTATGGGGGCTGCGTTGTGCGATTCGCATGTCCCTTGAGGGTCGTGGGCAAAAAATGCCAAATATGAGTACTGTCACAAATTTAGTAGCAGCAAAATTTGGCTCTTGAGGTCCAAGTTGAGTGTCTGCGGACAACTTAAAGCCGTCTAATATGTCCCTGGGTATGCTAAAACGACCTGATAATGAACAGTTGTACATTATCAGGTCGTTGTTTTGGTGCAAAATAATGTGACCAGTTTTACAACAGTACTCATATTTGGCATTTTTTGCCCACCGAGGTCAGCGGAAGTCGAAAATGGAGTGGGAATTTTCCAGGACGACCGACTTGATGCTCTCCTCGGGGCAGTTTTTAAGCGCAGCAATGACCTCGGATACTCTTATGAGTGAATCGACGAGCTGTCGCGCGGATGTTTCCGCGTCTGGTTCGGCCGGCGCGTCGGTTTCGAGTAGCAAGCGATCAAGTGGAATCTGTCGCGCGTATTCGCGCCCACGTTTGGTCGCAAGCATGCGTTCATTCACGGAAAAGTAGCAGCCCGCAATGCGTGCGCGGACAAACTCATCTGAGGTGCCGCTAAACCAGTGGAAGATAATGGTGGGGGAGTTGGGGACGTCCTTTAGAAGGTCGTTCGACTCCAAAGTGTCCAAAGTTGCTCCCGCCGCGCGAACGGCGTGAATGGATAGAACGCGTCCAGGTAGCGGGGACTGCGATAACGTTCGGCATAGCCGTTCAAATGCCTGCGTCTGGTTTCCCTCGGTGCCTGCAAAGCGTGGCGAGAAATCGAGCCCGACCTCGCCGATAAACCGTTCCCGGATGGCGAGTTCACAAAGCAGGCCGACCTCGGCGGTTCCGCATCGGCCGTCGGCAATCCACCAGGGGTGGAGGCCCACCCCTGCAATAACGTTGGGACTACTGCTGGCGCGTTCGGATGCTGACGCGAAATCGCGTGGATCGACGCCGCAATCAAAGAGCTCCAGTCCCATCGCTGCGGCTTCGTGGGCAACGGTGTTCGGGCTGGCCATCAGGTCGAGGTGACAGTGAGCATCAAAGGACTGCAGCTTCATCGCGGTGTGCCTTGCTAGTCCAGGCGCTGGCCGTCGGCGCGAACGCGCTCGGTACCGCGTCCACTGATCTTGCGAATAACCTCGCCGGCAATCATCTGGCCCATGATGGGCGGCATAAAGCTGGCGGTTCCGAGCTCGGTGCGCTCGTGGATGTTGGAGGGGTCACGGCGCTGAGTCTTGACCGACTCCTCGCAGCTAAATAGAACGTGCAGGCTCTTGATGCCACGTTTTTTGCACTCTTTGCGCATGATACGGCTCATGGGGTCGCGCACCGTGTCAAAGATATCGGCGAAGCGCAGGCATTCGGGATGCAGCTTGTTGCCGCCGCCCATGGAGCTCACCAGGCGAATGTCGTGGTCCTGAGCATACTTGGCGACGGTGAGCTTGGCCGAGATGGTATCGATGGCGTCGATAACGTAGTCGAGCGTGCCACCTGTCTGCTCCAGAACGCTCGCGAAGAATTCGTCGATGTTGTCGCTCAGCAGGTATTCGGTGCGCTTGATGACGGTGGCGGCAGGGTTGATGTCATGGATCATGGCCTCCATGACGTCGACTTTACGCTTGCCGATGGTGCTGTGAAACGCGATGGCCTGACGGTTGATATTGCTGGGCGCAATGATGTCTTTATCCAGAATTACGAAATGGCCGATGCCGCCGCGGGCGAGCGCTTCGCAGCAGTTAGAGCCCACGCCGCCGCAGCCGAGCACCAACACCGTGGCGTCGGCGAGCTTGTCGAGCGCCTCGCGCCCCATGATGATCTCGAGCTTGGTGTCGCGCGTCTCGACGGGAGCGGCTGCTGCGGTTTCGGTCATAGATATCCTCCGATGGGGAAGTAATTAACGTAATTGGCTATCGCCATTATAGGTATTATTCTGCCTCCATTTGAGGCCTTGGGGCATGTTGAAATGAAGCGGGGATTCGCATAAGATTGAAGCAGATGGCACCCGTGGCCGCGGGTTGGCCAACTCCGAAACACGTTTATGGCGTGAGAAGTGGCCGTCTTCGCATTACGCGGGGGCGGCTATTTCATTCGACCTCCAATGTGGATGCCGAGCTCCACAGCCGCGATTACAAGCAATAACAACGTCAGGACATCGTCAATACTCATAGTCCATCTCCTTCTCTGGTAGAGGGGAGCTGGCCCATCTGCTTCTAACGGTATTGTAACTAAAAGCGAACGAGTGTTCTATGGCTATTGCTGAATTAGATAATTAGACAAACATCTAAATATCGAGTATAGTGTGCGCGACGAACGAACTGGTGAGAGGAGGTTCTATGCCGGGAGAGGGTTTTAAGGCACTGGCCGATCCGACGCGGCGGCGTATTTTGGAGCTGCTGCGCGAGGGCAATTGCACGGCGGGGGAGCTTGCCGAGCATTTTGACATCAGCAAGCCTTCGCTGAGCCATCATTTGGCGACGCTTAAAAATGCCGGGCTGGTGACCGACGAACGTCATGGCCAAAACATCGTATACAGCTTAAACACCAGCGTCATGCAGGATTTGATTGGCTGGTTTATGGGTTTTACAAACAAGGAAGGTGATAAGGATGAATAACGAAAACAAGGGCATTCACCCCACGGGGGTATCGTCGCGCGTGTGGATTGCGCTGGTCGCTCTGTGCGTCGCCAATGTCGTAGCGCACCTCATGGTGATGCCGAGCTTGCCTGCGCAGATTCCCACGCACTGGGGCGCGAACGGCGCCGTCGACGGTTGGGGTCCTAGCTGGATGGCCTCCGCGCTCGGCGTGCTGCCTCTGGCGCTTCTCGCAATGTTCTGCGTGGTGCCGCGCATCGACCCCAAAGGTGAGGCATATCGAACCTCGGGCAAGTTCTACCAGGGCTTCGTAATCGCCTTCATCTTGTTCATGTGCGCCATAAGCTGGCTGGGAGAGCTTACGGTCTGGGGCGTGGTGCCGGCGGTCGGTTCGGTTAACGTGCTGATTTCCGGTGTTGTCGGTTTGCTGTTCATCGGCGTAGGCAACTACTTGCCGCGTGTGAAGCAGAACTATACGCTCGGTATCAAGACACCCTGGGCGCTTGCCGATCCCGAGAACTGGCGCCGTACGCAGCGTTTTGGCGGCGCCTGCTTTATGGTGCTGGGTATTGGCCTGATTGTGATGGGCGTGGCAGGCAGCGTGCTTTCGAGTGAAGTCGTCGCCGCGGTGATTGCGGTTCTGGCGTTTGGTTCGGTTGGAGCCGTCTACGTCTACTCGTATCTGTTGTGGCGCAAATCGCAGCGAGCCGCTCGTTAAGGTTGCGGAAAACTAGCGTACGCAGTTCATAGTATGTTCCGGGGGACTTTTCCCAGGTAGTATTAGGGGGTGTGGGCAACCATGCCCCTTTTTCGTTACGTTTCAGAGCTGGTTCCCTCATTTCGTTTCCACTAAAGCGAATCAAGAATAGGGAAACAGCAGGTAGAAAGGATAGAACAGACATATGGCGGAGTTTATCTACCAGATGTATCAGGCTCGCAAGGCCCATGGCGACAAGGTGATCCTTGACGACGTGACCCTGAGCTTCTACCCCGGTGCCAAGATCGGCGTCGTGGGTCCCAACGGCATGGGCAAGTCGACCCTGCTCAAGATCATGGCCGGCATCGAGGAGGTCTCCAACGGCGATGCCGGGCTCACCCCCGGCTACACCGTGGGCATCCTGCAGCAGGAGCCGCCGCTCGACGATGACAAGACCGTCATCGAGAACGTGCGCATGGCGTTTGGCGATATGATCGCCAAGGTCGATCGCTTCAACAAGATCGGCGAGGAGATGTGCGACCCGGATTGCGACATGGATGCCCTCATGGCCGAGATGGGCAAGCTCCAGGACGAGATCGATGCCGCCGATGGCTGGGATATCGATTCCAAGCTCGGCCAGGCCATGGACGCCCTGCAGCTGCCCGATTCCGACATGCCGGTCAACGTGCTTTCCGGCGGCGAGCGCCGTCGCGTGGCCCTGTGCAAGCTGCTGCTCGAGGCTCCCGACCTGCTGCTGCTCGACGAGCCCACGAACCACCTGGACGCCGAGTCGATCCTGTGGCTCGAGCACTTCCTGCACAACTACCAGGGCGCGGTGCTTGCCATCACGCACGATCGCTACTTCCTGGATAACGTTGCCGAGTGGATCTGCGAGGTCGACCGCGGTCACCTTTATCCCTACAAGGGCAACTACTCCACGTATCTGGAGACCAAGGCCGCCCGTATCGAGGCACAGGGCAATCGTGACGCCAAGCTCGCCAAGCGCATGGAGGCCGAGCTCGAGTGGGTGCGCAGCTCGCCCAAGGCTCGCCAGGCAAAGAACAAGGCCCGTCTGGCTCGCTACGAGGAGATGGAGGCCGAGGCCCGCGCAAGCCAGAAGCTCGACTGGACCGACATCCGCATCCCTGTGGGCCCGCGTTTGGGCAACAAGGTGCTCGAGGCCCATCATCTGCACAAGGAGTTCGATGGCCGCGTGCTCATCGATGACCTTTCGTTCACCCTGCCGCGCAACGGCATCGTGGGCGTCATCGGCCCCAACGGTGTCGGTAAGACTACGCTCTTCAAGACGATTGTGGGTCTGGAGCCGCTGACTTCGGGCGAGCTTGAGGTGGGCGAGACCGTCAAGATCTCCTATGTCGACCAGAACCGTTCCGGCATCGACCCCGATAAGAACCTATGGGAGGTCGTCTCGGACGGCCTGGACCACATGATGGTCGGCGAGACCGAGGTTCCGAGCCGCGCTTATGTGGCGAGCTTTGGCTTTAAGGGCCAGGACCAGCAGAAGCGCGCTGGCGTACTTTCCGGTGGCGAGCGCAACCGTCTGAACCTGGCGCTCACGCTCAAGCAGGGCGGCAACCTGCTGCTCCTCGACGAGCCTACGAACGACCTCGACGTCGAGACGCTGTCCTCGCTCGAAGCGGCGCTGCTCGAGTTCCCGGGCTGCTCGGTGGTCATTAGCCATGACCGTATGTTCCTGGACCGCGTCGCCACGCACATTCTGGCGTGGGAAGGCACCGACGAGAACCCGGGCAACTGGTATTGGTTCGAGGGCAACTTCGAGGCCTATCAGGCCAACCGCATCGAGCGCCTGGGCGAGGACGCGGCCCAGCCGCATCGTATCCACCGTAAGCTGACGCGCGACTAGATCGTTACGCGGTTTTCCAAACCGCGTAACTGCTCGACGCTGCGCGGGTCGCAAGCACCCCATCTTGCCGTTCAAGCCGTCGCTCGCGTACCGAAGTACGCGTCGCTCCTCTTTCACGGCAACCTGGGGTGCTTGCGGCCCGCTCGCTGTTGGTTACGCAACATCAACAAATAAAAACGGCTCAAATCCTGATTTGGATTTGAGCCGTTTGTCGTTACTGCTCGGGTTCTTCGACTTTATCGATGGCCCAGGTGGATCCGAGGCCACCGGTGGTGTTGCGGCGGACGCGCACGGTAACTTCGTGGCGCTCGCCGGCCTGCGTGTAGCGCAGGGGGAAGCTTGCGCGGTTTCGCGCGGCCTCGATGGTACCGCGCTCGCGGGCGATCCAGTAGTACTCGCCGACGATGCCGAGGGTATCGGCGCCGTAGGGGAGATAGGTCGACAGCTGGTGTAGCAACGGACCGGGGCAGAAGACCTCGGTTGCGAAATCGACGGGGAAGTCCTCGGGGATGGCGGGCGCTACGGGTGCGGGGGCCGGTACCATCGTCGGTGCGAAGGCCTGCTCATTGACGGGCGTCACCTCGATGACGGGCGCGGGTTCGGCGCCGAGTACTGATTCGGTGTCCGCTTTCGGCATCGCCGCGGAATCTGCGGGCTCGACGATGGCAGGTGCGTCTGCGGTCGCGGTGTCGAACTCGACTTGCGGAGCGCTCTGATTCTCGACGCTCGACTTTGCCTCGATGGGCGTGGATGCCATGGTGGTGATGCCGGCGTTTGCGTTCTCGGGGTCATAGACGACCGTGAGCGAGATGGCGGGCTGCGGTGCCTCGGGCTCCGGCGTCGACTCGGTAGCGTCTTGATCTGCGGGCTCGTCGGACTGATCGTCCTCGGCCTTGTCACCAAAGACATCGCTGTTTTGGAATGCAGACGTCTCGGGCTGGTCAGCGGCTTCTTCGGTTGTCGACTTGGGAGCTTCGTTGAGCTCCGCAGTGGTTTCCTGCTCAGATATGACTTCGGGATCGGTCGTGGCGGTGATTTCGGTTTCTGCTGTTACCTCAATAGCGACTTCGATCTCTGCCTCGGGCTCGGGCTCCGGCACGGCTTCAACCATGGTTTCTGGCTTGGGACGTTTAACGTGCTTGGGACGCACGGCCTTGAGGTCCTTCTCGCCGCGCTTTTTCTTTTTGTAGGACTGCTTGGCTCCCTTGGCTGCCTTGGGCTTGTCCTCGCCCTTGGCAAGGGCGGCATCCCAAGCCTCGTTGGCGATGACGGTGGCATACAGGCGACCGCCCTTAAAGACGGTCAGCTTAATGCAGTCGTCGAGCTCCTCGAGCAGCTCACGCGTGGACTCAAAGCCCAGGTCATAAGCGGTCATGTCGCCGGCGGCGAGCGCCTCCTCGACCTGTGTCATAAACGTTTGCTTGCCGCACCCAATCGCGTCGCGCAGCAGGCGATACAGATAGATGTGGTTGCCCAGCGAAAGCGTGGGCCTAACTATTGTCTTGCTCATGGCAAATCTCCTCTTTACACATGTAAAGCATCTTACCATCGCATAGCGTTCGCCATGGCGGCGCCCAAGGCAAACGGGCGCGAACCGCTTTCGATTCGCGCCCGTTGTACAGGTCGGTTATCTATGAGAGGCAAATGTACTTAGTTGCCCGATGCCGTGCCTTGGCTCGAGTTGTCAGATGCCGTGCCGGACGCGGTTCCACTCGAGCTGTTCGAGCTGTTGGTGTTGTTGCTGTCTGCTGTGCCCGTTCCCGAAGTGGTGTCGCTCGTCTGGTCGCCCGTGCTCGGCTGCGAACCGCCAGTCGTTTGGCTTGAGTCGGTCGTGCCGGACGGCGTGCTGCTGTTGGCCGTAGAGGAATCGGTGCCCTGCGATTGGTTTTGGGTGTTCGAGGACGAATTGGCAGAGGTAGAACTGTCTTGCGTATCGTCCGTCTGCGCCTGCTGATCTTGCGACTGGGTGTTGCCATTTGCATCGCTCTCGGTCGTGCGCGACGAAAGGATTGGCTCGGGGCGCTCGCCCAGACCCTCACCGGCGGTGGTTATAAGGATGGCGCCGGTGCAGGCGATGACCGCGACGATGGCGATGGCGATCGAGAAGACGATGACCTTCTTTTGCGTCTGGCTGCGCTCTGCCGCGGCCTTGGCGCGCAGGCTGTTAGGGGCGACGCGCGCCGTGGTCGCACGCCCCGCAACCTGGCGCATCTCCTGCGTAGTCGCGGCGCCGCCCAGGTGCTCCTCGGCATTAAGCTCAACGGGCTCATAGGCGCCGGCGGGGTAGTCGACGTCGGCGTGCGTACCTTTGAGGGCTTTGGCGCTGGCAGAGATAAAGTGGCGGTAGACCTGCGAGGACACAACGGTGATGACCGAGCTCACGGCGGCGCCAATTACTGAACCAGCGATGCCAATCTTGGAAGCAAGCGCGACACTTGTGGCGGCGGCTGCGGCGCCAGCGATGATCTGAGGAATGGAAATGTCATCGAACAGGCCCTTTTTGGGCGCGATGGCCATGGTCTGTCCGATGGAATGGTTTTCGTGCACGCCGTTGTTGAGCGCGGCCGGTGTCATGACGCGCGTGCGCGGCGCGTCGGTGTACTTGGTTGTCATACGGGGTCCTCCCGGTGTAAATCTGCTTCGTTTCGTGTAGCCATCAGGGTACCCACCAGATGTGAATCGTACGTGACATTTAACAGATACCATCAACTCATCAATTGCTCACCAAGTTGGTGGGATGCGGTTACACCCGGCGGTTGAACTACAATAGGACTTGCTAATTGTTGTGAATGGCGTCTACGCACGGGAGCATTCTTATGAATCTTCACCTTTCTCAGTCTGATGGCTTTTTGCGTGTGGCGGCGGCATCGCCGCAGATTCGCGTTGCCGATGTCGAGGGCAATGCCGAGGTTGCGTTGGCAGCTGTTCGCGAGGCTGCCGAGCGCGGCGTTCGTGCTCTGGTGCTGCCCGAGTTTAACCTGACCGGCTATACCGCGGCCGACCTGTTCCATAACCGCACGCTGCTGCATGCCTGCGAGACCGCGCTGGCACATGTTCTCGATGAAACCCGTGAGCTGCCGATTGTCTTTACCATCGGTCTTCCCGTTGCAGTTGCCGAGAATATTTACAACTGTGCCGCCGTGTGCTGTGCGGGCGAGCTTTTGGGCCTCACGGCCAAGAAGTATCTGCCCAACTATGGCGAGTTCTACGAGCGCCGCTGGTTTGCTCCGGCGCCCGCAGATCCCGTGTGGGTCGAGTTTGCCGGTCAGGGTCCGGTTCCGCTGGGTTCGGGACTTGTCTACCGCTGCTGTGATGAGGGTGCCGAGGATATGGTGCTGGGCGTTGAGGTCTGCGAGGACCTGTGGGTGCCGGCGCCCCCTTCGACCGAGATGGCGCTTGCCGGTGCGACGGTGATCCTCAATCCGTCGGCTTCGGACGAGATTATCGGTAAGGCGGATTACCGCCGCAGCCTCATTTCCAACCAGAGCGCGCGCCTGTACTGCGCCTATGCCTACGCGGACGCGAGCGAGGGCGAGTCCACGACCGACATGGTCTTTGCGGGCGAGAACCTCGTCTACGAAAACGGCTCCAAGCTCGCCGCGACCAAACTGCTTACCTGCGATATGGCCATCGCCGACGTTGACCTTGACCGCCTGGTTGCCGAGCGCCGTCGCTCGACGACGTGGACGCGCGCGGACGATGCGCCGGAGGCCACGACCATTGAGTTTTCGTTTGAGGGCGTGCTGGCCGAAGAACCTGTCTTGCGCGATGCCTGCGATATCGACCGCGTTTTCCCGCGCGCGCCCTTTGTGCCGGCCGACCACGGCGACCTGGCCGAGCGCTGCGAGACCATCCTCGACCTGCAGACTGCGGGCCTCAAGACCCGCCTCGCCCATACGGGTACCAAGGCTGCGGTCATCGGCCTTTCGGGCGGCTTGGACTCCACGCTGGCACTGCTTGTGACCGTGCGTGCCTTCGATGCACTGGGGCTGTCGCGCACGGGTATCACGGCGGTTTCCATGCCCGGCTTTGGCACGACGCACCGCACTAAGTCCAATGCCGAGTCGCTCGCTCGTGACTTGGGTGTGAGCTTCCGCGAGGTCTCAATCCATGCTGCCGTGGAACAGCACTTTAAGGATATCGAGCATGATCCGGCCGTGCGGGACGTGACCTACGAGAACAGCCAGGCGCGCGAGCGTACGCAGATTCTGATGGATCTGGCCAACCAGGCTGGCGGTTTTGTCATCGGCACGGGCGACCTGTCGGAGCTGGCGCTCGGCTGGGCTACCTATAACGGCGACCACATGAGCATGTACGCCGTCAACGCGAGCGTGCCTAAGACGCTTGTGCGCCATCTGGTGCGCTATGCGGCCGATGTGTTTGGCGGGCGTATTGCCGAGACGCTGCTCGACATCCTCGATACGCCGGTGTCCCCCGAGCTTCTGCCGCCCACGGGCGACGGCGAGATTGCGCAGAAGACCGAGGATTTGGTGGGCCCGTATGAGCTGCACGACTACTTCCTCTACTACCTGCTACGTTTTGGCTTTGAGCCGGGCAAGATCTACCGCATGGCGCTCAAGAGCTTCGAGGGCGTCTACGACGCCGGGACCGTCCACACGTGGTTGCGTACGTTCTATCGTCGCTTCTTTGCCCAGCAGTTTAAGCGCAGCTGCCTGCCCGATGGTCCCAAGGTGGGTTCGGTGACGCTCAGCCCGCGCGGCGATTGGCGTATGCCGAGTGACGCTAGCTCGTGTCTGTGGCTTGCGCAGATCGACGCGCTCAATCCAGTTGACTAAGGTTGGCTAAATTGAACCAATACGGGGGTTGCAAGCGTTACACTTTTGCAATCTGATGGCCCGTATCGCGCGGCGCTCTTGTCGGAGCGCCGCGTTTTTTATATCGAAAGGTGGCACCATGCAGGCATCGCAGCGTCTCGACCGCTTTGGCGCGGAGGTCTTCGCCTCGCTCAACAACAAGCTTCTCGCGCTGAAGGCTCAGGGCAAGACCATTTACAACATGAGCGTGGGCACGCCCGACTTTAAGCCGTACGACCACGTGGTCGAGGCGCTCACGCAGGCAGCCCAAGATCCCGAGATGTGGAAGTATGCCCTGCGCGACCTGCCCGAACTCAAGCAAGCCGTGTGCGATTACTATGAGCGTCGCTTTGGCGTTTCGGGCATTACGCCGTCTATGGTGCAGTCGTGCAACGGCACGCAGGAGGGCGTGGGCCATTTGGGCCTGGCCCTGCTCGATCCGGGTGACACCATTCTGGTTCCCGATCCGTGCTACCCGGTCTTTGAGGCGGGTGCCAAGATCGCCGATGCCAAGCTCGAATACTATCCGCTGGTTGCCGAGCATAATTACCTGCCCTATGTGGCGGGTATCGATCCCGAGGTGGCCGATCGTGCCAAGTATATGATCGTGTCGCTGCCCGCGAACCCGGTCGGCTCGGTGGGTACGCCCGAGGTCTACGAGGAGATTATCGCTTTCGCCCGCGAGCACGACCTGCTCATCGTCCATGACAACGCATACTCCGACATCGTGTTCGACGGCGAGCCGGGCGGCAGCTTCTTGCAGTATCCCGGCGCGCTCGAGGTGGGCGTTGAGTTCTTCTCGCTTTCCAAGTCGTTTAACGTCACCGGTGCCCGCATCGGCTTTTTGGTCGGTCGCGAGGATGTAGTCTCGGCCTTTGCCAAGCTGCGCGGCCAGATCGACTTCGGTATGTTCTTCCCGATCCAGAAGGCCGCCATCGCCTGCCTGAACGGTCCGCGCGATGAGGTCGAGGCGCAGCGTCTGAAGTACCAGGAGCGCCGCGATGCCCTGTGCGACGGTCTTGAGGGCCTGGGCTGGGAGCGTCCCAACGCGCATGGCTCTATGTTTGTGTGGGCCAAGCTTCCCGGTGGTCGCACCGATTCCATGGCGTTTTGCGAGGAGCTCATGGAGAAGGCCGGCGTTGTGGTGACGCCGGGCGCGAGTTTTGGTCCTTCGGGCGAGGGGCACGTGCGCATGGCGCTGGTCCTGCCGCCCGATCAGATCGCTTTGGCTGTCGAGGCCATTCGCGAGGCGGGCCTGTATTAGAAACCTGTTTCGGCCCGTCAATAGCTCGAAACCGATTTCGTGCAGTTATTTTACGAATACTGCAAACAATTTCGGTAAACGGTCGATTTTTGGCTGCGAATAGGGGCATAATCAAAGTCCCGATTGGATGTATTGGGATTACGACAAGCCGCTCGGGTCGTTCCCGGGCGGCTTGTTTGTGGAGAGAGATGGGAGTTTCTAATGGTTAACGAGAAGAAGGTCGCTATTGTCGGCTGCGGTTTCGTCGGTTCGTCTTCGGCGTTCGCTCTGATGCAGAGCGGTCTGTTCTCCGAGATGGTCCTCATCGACGTGGACAAGAACCGCGCCGAGGGTGAGGCTCTGGATATCGCGCACGGCATGACGTTTGCCGAGCCGATGAAGATCTACGCCGGCGATTATTCCGATGTCGCCGACGCCGCCATGATCGTCGTCACCGCTGGCGCTGCCCAGAAGCCCGGTGAGACCCGCCTGGACCTGGTCAACAAGAACGTTAACATCTTTAAGTCCATTATCCCCGAGATTAAGAAGTCCGGCTTCGACGGCATTCTGCTAATCGTCTCCAACCCGGTTGATGTTCTGACCTATGCTGCCATCAAGATGTCCGGCCTGCCCGAGGGCCATGTCATCGGCTCCGGCACCGTGCTCGACACTGGCCGTCTGCAGCAGATGCTTGGTGCCCACGTCGAGGTTGATCCGCGCGATGTCCAGGCCTATGTCATGGGCGAGCACGGCGACTCCGAGTTTGTCGCTTGGTCCAGCGCTCAGGTTGCTGGCGTTCCGCTGAACACCTTCTGCGAGCTTCACGGTCATCTGGAGCACGAGGCTGCCGAGAAGCGTATCGCCGAGGACGTCAAGAACTCCGCCTACACCATCATCGAGAAGAAGCACGCCACCTACTACGGCGTCGCCATGGCCGTCAAGCGCATCTGCACCGCTGTCATGCGCGATGAGCAGACCGTTCTGCCCGTTTCCTCGCTCATGGTGGGCGAGTATGGCCTGTCCGATCTGGCCATCTCCATGCCGACGGTCGTTGGCCGCGACGGCGTCGTCTGCCGCGTCCCCGTGCCGCTGAACGATGACGAGCAGCATGAGCTCACCGCCTCCGCCAAGGCCCTCAAGGACATCATCGACAGCGTCGACTTCTCCTGCTAAATTCGGCTCGTTTGGGCAACAGGCTACAATGAAAGGCGTCCGGGCCACACGGTCCGGGCGCCTTTTTAGTGCGAGGGGGGTCAGGTTACTTTGCACCACCCCAATGCACCATAGTTGATGGGAGGGCCATGTCGGATTCGCCTAATTTTTTGACCTATGCCCAGACGGCGTTTGATCCGTTTGAGGAACGGCCGTTCTGCGCGGTGGATAGCCTGGTCTTTGCGTGGTTGTCCTATTTGCGTTTGCCGGGTGATATGGCGGAGCTGACGAACTGGCAGGGCCTAGACGTACGCGAGCTGCTGCGCGCCGAGTGCTACCAAGACATGATTGGCGACCTGTGGGATCCGGAGGGGAGTCGTGCCCTGTTGGAGGCTGTGGCAGCAAGCCCTCGCTACCGTGGCGTTCGTGTTTGCGGCTATCGTAGCGTGAGTGATGCCGAGACAACGGAGCAGTTTGCGGCCATGACGTTCCGATTTCCGGCGGGGTTTAGCTATCTTGCCTTCCGGGGGACCGACAGCACGATTGTGGGCTGGAAAGAGGACTTTAACATGGCGTTCCGGTGTCCTGTGCCGGCCCAGGAATCCGCGGCGCGTTATGTAGACGAGGCGGCGGATGCGATTGACGGGCCGCTTTTGTGCGGAGGTCATTCCAAGGGTGGAAACCTTGCGGTGTACGGTGCGGCGATGTGCCCCGATGTCGCCCGTGAGCGAATCGAACGGGCGTATTCCCATGATGGTCCGGGCTTCGTCGAGGAGTTTCTGAGCGGCAACACCTTCGCCGATCTATCCGGTCGAATCGACAAGACGCTACCTCGGTCGTCGATCTTTGGCATGATGTTCGAGACACAGGAGGACTATGCCATCGTTGAGAGCACCGAGTTCAGCCTGCTTCAGCATAATCCCTTTAGCTGGGTGGTTGATGGTCGCGACTTCGTGTACTGTGAGCGCCTGTCCGCCGGTGCTCGATACGTTGATGGCTCCATTCGCGAGATGCTGCTTGCGGTGTCGCCTAACGAGCGCGAGCGTTTTGTAGATGCGTTGTTCTCCGTGCTTGAGGCTACGGGTGCTGAGCGGTTTGCGGATATCGCTGGGAATCTGCGCGAGAGCCTGCCCGTGATGCTCCAGGCTGCGCAAGGCTTTGACAAAGATACGCGACGCTTTATCTCGCAGACCATCGTGGCGATCCTTAAATGCGCACTGTTGCCCAAACGACCCCAGATCGACGTGCCCGCTGCCGGCAAGAGTTTGGCAGAACAGCTCGAGGCTTGGCAGTCCGAGCTCCTGCGCTAGCCATTGATACAAAGCAACCTGTCCCCGATGCGCCAATCTTCGATGCGCCTGGGGCGGGCTCGACCGCTATACTGGTTCGTGCCGAAATCGATCTAGAACGGAATGCCGTATATGAAAATCAATCACGCGATTCTGCATATCCTGGACTTTGACTCTGCCGTCAACGTCATGAGCCAGCGAGAGCTCGATATCGAGAGCCGTACCGTGCGCAACTTCGTGACCACGCATCTGCGCCGCGCACGCACCTCGGCCGACAATAAACGCGCCACGTTTGCCGAGAACTCCGCATTCGGCGGCGAGCTCAAGGGCTATTTCTTTGGCGAGCGCGAGTTTGTGGACCTGTCGCAGCAGATCGCGGAGTTCATCTCCTCCGAGCTCACCAAGGCAGAGAAGGCCGAGTCCACCGACGTGCTTGTGGCGGACTTTGACGATGACGAGGACGCTCGCTGGTTTGCCGTCATGCTGCTTGGCTCCAAGCAGGCCTTTATGCATGAGGTGGGGCGCGAGGAGGGCGAGGTACGCAACGATATCGCACGCCATTACGCTATCCTGCCGAATCCTTCCCAAAAGGTGCCGAGCTACGCCATTGTGCGCGCGAGCACCATGGAGATCGGCTACGTGGACAAGAAGCGCAAGATCGCCGGCGAGGACCGTATGCTCATTCCCGACGGCCTGCTGCAGTGCGACACAGGCGTGTCGGGCAAGGAAATCATCGACACCGTGACGCGTGTGGTCGAGGAGGTCGCCGAGGAGCACGGCGCCAACACGGCCGTGGCGCTCGCCAAGGTCAAAGCCGCTGTTGCCGAGAAGGTCGAAGACGACGAGGAGCTGCCGCCTTGGGATATCGTCGACGAGGTCTTTGAGGACGAGCCGGTCATCAAGGAGAGCGTGCGTGCGGCACTGACCGAAGAGAAGGTGCCCGAGCGCGTGCCCGTGGAGCGCAAGCAGGTTGAGCGTGCGGCCGTGCGCAATCACAAGATTCGTACCGATACGGGCATCGAGATCAGCTTCCCGGCCGAGATGGGCTCGAACTCCGAGTACATCGAGTTCGTCAACGAACCCAACGGCCTCATCTCCATCGAGCTCAAAAACATCGGAAGTATTGAGAATCGATAACAAAAGAGTGGGCTGAAGGAATTGCCCTTCAGCCCACTTTCTTTTTTCTATTTCATCTATTTCTCTTGCTGCGGGATGGGTGGCGGAGTTGTTGACCTAGCGAACAAATCCGCCAACTCTTGGATGCTCCCAGCGGATTGCCAGTCGGCCATGCCTTGTTTCCATACCAACGTCGAAGCGTTCAATGAGCCCGCGGTGCTCATTTGCTGAAGTGTTTGAACGGGAAAAGGCCCGGTGGCTTTGTCACCATTGGCAACAAAGTAGTTATCATGGGGCAGAGGCGGCGGAGCTTGAACGCTGGTTCCCAGTAGGCTGTTCATGTTGCCTGCAATATTCTGCCCTAGAGCACTCCCAATGGCTATTCCAGCTGTGATTCCAGCCATATTCAATCCTGAATCTGAAGCTATGCCTCCGGCTTGGCCACTTCGACCAAGAGCTTCTGCGCCCGCGACGCCAACAGCTGTTTGTGCCTCAATTTGATATGCAGCCATATTGGAGGATTGAGTCTGTTTGTGAATGCCGTACTGAGACTCCTCGCGTTCAATTCGGAGCTGCTCTGCCAGGTTCTGCATCTTTATTTGCTGGGCATCATGGATGGTTTTTATCTCTGCTTCGGCTTTCGCTCTAGCGGTTGCGGCTGTGATATCGCGGGTGACGGCCATTAGCTGTTTGAATGCCTCGCTGTCCTTATCAATATCAATTGCAGCGATATCGACACTGGACAGTTCAACCCCGAACAGCTCATTGAGTTTCTCTGAGAGCGCCTCGATTGCTAGCTGAGATATGTCATCCGTCTTATTTTCAAGCTGTTGAATGGGGAGTTGTTGCGTTGTGGCTACGTTCGCCACGATGCTTTTGATCTTGCGCGCAACGTGGTCTTTGATTTGGCTCTGGAGGTCTGTGGCATCGAATTCATCGAGTCGATGCAATTTAATGAAACGCTGGTAATCGGCTATGCAATACGTGATGGTTCCTCGTACAGCGACCGGAATCCCGAACTCTGGATATCGAGGGTCAAAGACGTCGAAGTATCTGACTGCAAATTTAGATTGCAGTACTTTTGCAAGGTTGATGAAATAGACTTCGGCTTGGAAAGGTGTCCCACCGCCGTATGCTAGCGCAACGAGGTTGGCGATTATCGGCAGGTTCGATGTTTCAAGGGTCTTGTCAAATGGGCCTTCGATATATTCCTGAATGAGTTCGCCGCCCTTTTGTCGATAGACAAAAACGGCAACGGATCCCTCTCTTACGCGGAGCGACGATCCCCATCGAATCGCGTTTTCACGATGGGCGATATTGTCGGGTCGCCATTTCCAAATCAGGTACTCCTTTTGATCGCATCTGATTTGGTCCATCATTCCTGTGCTTATTGGTTTTGACGACATGTTGACCTCCGAGTTCGATGCTAGCGGCTACAAATGCGACGGATGCGTTGACGAATCAGCCTGTTCCACAGGAACGAAGGGATAGGGCACCCAATGAGCCTATGAAGAGCACGATCGAAATAATGATTGGAATCGCCGTTGAGATTGCAGCCGATTTTTTGCGATCTTCAAGCTCCCTTTCCTTGCTGTCCTTCATCAGTTTGAACTGCTCAAAATCCCTGGTATTTCCGAATAGTCGTTCGGCTTTCGCATATGCTTGGTCAAACTGCGACTTCCACGCTTTGGAAATAAGTCGCTCTGATTCGCTGATTTTCGAGACGTCATGCACATCTGTATAGGGATCGATGTTCGAATTGGCAACAGAAAGGAATTCAATAAGATCCTCTTTTTCAGAGGGGATGGGAAACGATTTGATTGCACTTGCAATCTTCTTGTCAGTGGGACTGATGTCCGTCGATGCAGTTTTTTCCTTCTTTGGACGCTTCTCCTCAATCGAGTTGATGGTTTGATAGAGCCGTCCGATGGCTCCTTCGGAAGCTTCTTTGAGTTTGTAGCCGCATGACGGACATGCGTTCTCGTGGGGCGAGAGGAGCTCACCGCATGCCGGGCATTTGAGTGGCCCTTTATGCCTCTCCTCTGCTTCCTGTTTATTTTCATCAGACTTGCCACGTGGCAGATTTGGCTCAGAGGACTGCTTGGCGCCGTGCGGAGCGGATTTTGAGGCTTCATTGGGTAAGTCCTCGTCATTGTCGGGGGCTTCGCGCAGCCAGCTCGGCACGGCTGCGCCGCAGTGACCGCAGTAGATATCGCCATCGAGTAGTTTATTTCCGCAGGTTATGCAATAGCGCATTGTCAGATTCCGTATCAGTAGATGATTGATTTAAAACAGGAAGAGCATCCTGCGAAGCATGGACCAGATGACCAAGGCGGCGATAACGGCTGCGATTTTTCCTTTGGTGTTAAGGGTTTTCCATTTCTTGAACCCCAATGCGGCCAGGTTTGCGAGTTCGCGAAAGGTCGAATTCACCGCCGTGGACAGTTCGTCGGAATTGGGAGACTGGTTTATCTCGACATCGCGGTTCATATTTGGTTTAGCTGTCTGTATTTTTTCGTTGGTGACTTTGTTGGTTTGCGACTGTTGACTGGAGTCGAGGTGCACAGACTTTGTCTCAACGGCCTCTGGGGCATTGGCCTTATCCGAGTTCGGTTGGATTGGAGAGGGCGCTGCCTTGCCGCATTTTGTGCAGAAGGAAAGTCCTTCGCGCATTTCGGCTCCGCAGTAATAGCAGTACTTCATCTTCTAGGCCTAACTCTAATAAGGTAGATATAATGCGAAAGCAAACAAAAGGGCGATCTCTCTATGGGACTTCTTGTCGAACAGCACGACGATGGTCTTGTCGTCCTTTGGCTTGATAGCTGCAACAAGGCTTCCATCCCGGTAAATCTCAGTTTTCGTTGGTTTTTTACACCCGAAAGGCTTGCTACTCTTAGCGATGTATTGTCCAGCTACATGTTGTTGTTCGCCCGAAACGAAGCCAAGTGGGTTGAAGCTCTCCTCAAATCGATAGCTCTCATCTTGAGTGAACTTTGGCTTGGGTGTTACAAGGCGTTTAAGCAGAGAATCGGGGCGTTCCGGCGCTTCCTTTCGCTCCCTTTCACGAATGTCCTCATGGGAGATGTTCATCTGGACCGAACTGTCATAGCTGCCCGAGTCGTCAGGATCAAACATGTTTTCATCTATAGCTTTATGCATAAATGTAAGTGTTGCTTGGGGATATCCGCTTTCAGTTAAAAACGAGTAGACGGACTCATCTTCATTTCGTCTTCCTGTGACGTGATATACAAGGCCTTTGGTTGAGTTAATTACTTTGTAGGAGCGAGTTTTATTAAACGCGTCAAAGGGAGACAGGTCGGTTTTGCCTTTAATGAACAGCTTGTTCTCGTCCTTAGTCTTTTTCTTTTTCGGTTTGGGTGATTTTGGTTGCTCAGGTTGGACCGGCTCGATTGGTATAGGGCCTCCGCAATAGCTGCAAAATGATTCAGGACCATGAAGTGGTTTGCCGCAATGAGGACAGAAGGGCATCGGTAACCTCGCTAAAAGAAATCAGGCGGCTTGACGGTACCGTCAAGCTTCACTAAACAAGTTAGTGAAGCTTATTGCTCTCTCTTTGATTTGAAAATTCGCTATTGCTGGGACATCGGTGAATCGTGATGCGTTTGGCAGAGAGTTCAATAAATCAAATACAAACAAATTTTAATTTGGAAATAAATACTCTCGATATTTTGAAGTATACTTTGAAATATAATCCAGATTATTTTTTGGAGGTACAAATGTCCCCACTTGTTCTGGAAAAGCCGGTGTTTACAAAAGATCAGGTAGTTTCTGCTACCGAAGCGAGCAAGTCCTTATCTGCCGTTCGCAAGCGTGCTAAGCGTGCGCCGCAGTTTATCGCCGATCATAACGACATCGATACCGTGATTATCGACTACGCCGCCTATGAGGAGATGTACGGCGCCCTGCAGTACCTTCGCGAACTTGAGTTTGATCGCATTGCTGCGGATCGAATCAAAAACGGACCGCACGAGTTCATTCCGTTTGAGGACGCTTTGACTCCTGAGGAACTCGAGGAGTTTGAGTCGATGGATCCGGACGCGATTTCTGACGAGGACCTTTTCGAATGAGTGGGCATTTTGTCGTCGGCTTTTTGGATCGAGACGTTGAGAAGGAGTACCGCAAGCTGGACGGATCTCAGCGTAGGCTCGTCCGTATTGCAGTCGCAAAATTACAGACGCGCGCCGATGAAATCGGAACGCCGCTTCACGGTGAGCTTGCCGGCTGCAAAAAGATTAAATGGCGAAAGGCGGGACTCCGGATGGTATTTCGAATCCGAGAGGACGGAACGGTTGAGATTGCCGAGATCGTTGCAATAGGTCGGCGCGACCGTTCCGAAGTCTACAAGACGGCCGCAGAGCGCCTGTCAAAACATCATGCCATGGTCGAATACGACGGAACTTTAAGATAGATAAGGCCGAAGTCCTATGGGGCTTCGGCCTTCTTGCTTAGGGCTGAATTGCGCTGCAGACTGATACGCCTCTAGAGTTGACGTAAGCCTTCCTCGAGGCCGGTCTTGCTGTCTGTCTTTTCGTCGCGCATCTTGATGACGCGGGCGGGAACGCCGGCTACGACGGCGCCGGCAGGGACGTCCTCGACGCATACGGCACCGGCAGCCACGACGGCGCCATTGCCCACGTGCACGCCTTCCAGGACCACGGCGTTGGCGCCAATCATGACATCGTCCTCGATGATGACGGGCGTGGCGCTCGCGGGCTCAACGACGCCCGCCAGTACGGTGCCGGCGCCGATGTGGCAGTTCTTGCCCACGGTGGCGCGGCCGCCCAGCACGGCGCCCATATCGATCATGGAACCCTCGCCGATGACGGAGCCGATGTTGATGATGGCGCCCATCATGATGACGGCGCGATCGCCGATCTCGACGCGGTCGCGGATGATCGCGCCCGGCTCGATGCGGGCGTTGATGCCCTTAAGGTCAAGCATGGGGACGGCGGAGTTGCGGCAGTCATTCTCCACGTCGTAGTAGTCGATGGAATCGGCATTGGCGTCGAGGATGGCCTTGAGCTCATCCCAGTCGCCAAAGACGGTCTTGCCGCGACGACCGCCGTAGACGTGCGCATCGCCCCAGGCAACCTTCATGCCGGGCTTCTCGCGCACGTACAGCTTGACGGGCGTCTTCTTGGGCGCGGTGGCGATGTAGTTGATGATCTCCTGTGCATCCATCTCGGCTGCGTTGCTCATATGCTGTTTCTCCTTTGCGTGGGAACGGTTGATAGTTGGCTAGGCAAACATGACCTGGTCGAAGGTGTAGAAGCCCGGCTCGCGGACGACGAGCTTCTGGGCGGCGGCCAGGGCGCCGTTGACGAAGATCTGACGGCTCGTGGCGCGATGGCTGAGCGTGACCTCCTCGTCCTGGCCAAAGAAGCTCACCTCGTGCACGCCGGCGACGGTGCCGCCGCGCAGCGAGTGAATGCCGATCTCCTTGGGGTCGCGCGCGCCACACATGCCCTCGCGACCGTAGACGGGGTGGTAGCCAGCCTCGGGCTCGGCCTCGACCACGGCGTCGAGCAGCAGCTTGGCGGTGCCGCTGGGGGCATCGACCTTTTGGTTGTGGTGGGTCTCGACGATCTCGCAGTCAAAGCCGGGCAGCTCGCGCGTGGCCTGAGCCACCAGGTGGCGCAGGGCGGCAATGCCGATGGAGTAGTTGCCGGAGTGCATGACGCGGGCGTTCTGGCCCAACTCACGCAGACGGTCCATCTGCTCGGGCGTGTAGCCCGTGGTGCCGGAAACGAGCGCGGCACCCGTGCGCTCGACATAGGCGGCAACGGCATCAAAGGTCGCGACATTCGAGAAGTCGATGATCACGTCGGCCGTCGGAGCGCTTTCGAGTTCGGTCAAATCAAAGCCGATCTGGGCGACGATATCGAATACGGGCTGTCCGGCGGCATCGATGATGCCCTCGGCGGTGGTGCGGATGAGCGAACCCATGCGGCCCGTTCCCATAATGACGGTCTTAATCAAGCAGACCAGCTCCCTTCAGAGCATCGGTAAGTGCGGCGCGCGTGTCATCTGCCATGGGGCACAGCGGCATACGATAGTTTGCCTCGATCATGCCCATCTGGGCGAGCGCTTCCTTAACGGGGATGGGGTTGACCTCGCTAAAGAGGGCGCTGATGAGCGGCTGGCCGGCAATCTGGATCTCGCGGGCGCGCTCCACGTCACCATCCAGGTAGGCGCGGCACATGTCGTGCACGAGCTGCGGCTGCACGTCGGCCCACACGCTGATGGTGCCCGAGGCGCCCAGGCTCATGAGCGGTACGGTCAGCGCGTCCTCGCCCGAATACATGCGGAAGTCGTCGGACAGCAGGTGCGCGATCTTGGCGGCATAGGCGACGTTGCCCGAGGCCTCCTTGATGCCCATGATGTTGGGATGAGCTGCCAGGCGCTCGACATTGCGCTCGCTGATGCCGCAACCGCAACGGCCGGGGATGTTGTACAGGATACAGGGGATGTCCACGGCGTCGGCAACGGTCTTAAAGTGCTGGTAAATGCCCTCTTCGTTGGACTTGTTGTAGTAGGGGGTGATGAGCAGCAGACCGTCGGCGCCCAGGCCCTGGTAGGTGAGCGACTTAGTGAGCATCGTCTGCGTGGAGTTGGAGCCCGAGCCGGCAATGACGGGGACGCGGCCTGCAACCTGCTTGACCACCGCGGCGACGACGGAGTTGTCCTCGTCGTCGGTCATCGTGGCACTCTCGCCGGTGGTGCCTAGAGTGAGGATGGCGTCGGTGCCATTTTGCAGGTGGAAATCGACCAGACGCTCAAGCGCATCAAAGTCGACGCTACCGTCCTTCTTAAACGGGGTGACGAGGGCGACGATTGAGCCCTCGAGGTTGCGGACATCCATATTCTTCTCCTTCGCTTCTGCGATCTGGATGCGTTTGTTCCATTGGGCTGCGACGGCCAGGCGCTCGTCCTGGGCGCGACGGCGGGCGCTTTCGGCGCGCGACTTGGCCAGCAGCTCGCGGCCGCACGGC
>ENA-OZFH01000016-OZFH01000016.1-human-gut-metagenome-genome-assembly--contig:-NODE-16-length-66790-cov-8.690642_pt1 | contig 66790 bp, 58 predicted proteins | sample MGYA00245073_ERZ653619 | MGnify/ENA primary metagenome ERZ653619 (study PRJEB26926, sample SAMN06165178) | human gut metagenome | biome: ENVO:00009003; feature: ENVO:2100002; material: ENVO:00002003...
TCCGCACATGTGCGGATGAATGTGGGAAGTGTTCGGATGAAGTTGATAATCAAGGTAAGAGAAGACCGCCGAAATAATCCCCAATAATGCTATAGCAAAGGCTAAAATATAAATAGAATGCATGTCCTGACCGTAAACGAGCATATCAACAAACTGTCCGTTCAAATACGGTGACAGCGATGTCAGAGCATAGCTCACCAGAACCATGACCATCAGCATCTTTGCACCGTGGCATGACATCGTTGTTTTGACCACATGCCAGAACAACGCGCACTCGTCTCTCCGCCATTTGAAATGCATCATTATATCAACCACGCCTCTGAACAGGGCCTTTTATTTGAGTTGTCAATTATATTCAACCCTCTATCCAAAGAACTGTCCTTTCGCAGCCGTAACACATAGTAATAAACGCCTGCAGTGTGGTCATTTCGATAGAGTTCGTAAACATCATCAATTGCCTCATCTACTGATGTCCACCTTGTTGGATTAGCCAAATACGCACTCCATGCAACACCCTCAACAAACGAAGAGCATGGATAGACCTCGTCATATCCCAGCAAAGACATCGTTCCCGACAACTCGCTGCTCATTATGTCTTGCACTATTGAGACTGCATCCAGGCTGTCCTTATCAGCGCAAGCCATCATTCCCACCATCAACGCGGTACCATCATCGCTTAAATAATCTGGGAGCTTTTCGATAATCTCGTTGCTAACTCGGCATCCATCAAATCCCCCATCTCCGACAAAAGGATATTCAAGTCCATTGGGAATGGGGACCAGCGGAGGATTTGCAACAATATAGTCGTATTTACTATCAGGTTCGAGCTTCTCATACAAATTCCCTTGAACCGTTTTTATCGCACCGTCCAGCCCATTCAACTTGGAATTAAGCATGTTAGTTGCACAAGTTTCGGCGTTTATCTCCACCGATGTAACCGTCATGCCACCCGCTGCCATGATCAGCGACTGAATCCCAGAGCCCGCACACAAATCAAGCCCCTTCTTCCCGAGCTGAGGAGACAGCCGCCTGGCAAGTCCTAATGAATCTGGGCCGAAATATCTTTTAGGGTTTGGCCGTGGAGCATCCGCGACAATCCAGACGCCTCTATATCGATTTAAAACCAGACCCGTTGAGTGGACAATCCCGTCCTCTAAAATAACGATGCCAGCGTCCACTAATAGTTTAATCAGCTCAATAAATGGCTTCATTTCAGCTTGCGCCACAGACTCTCCAAGATACAGAAGCCTCACTAGTCCTCGATATTCTTGGTTTACTTTACCCGATGCAAATAAGTGCTCAACAACATAAAACCTATCCCCCGCCACGGATATGCCCTCGAGTAAATCTGTTAAGCCAACCCTATCAAATTCTTTTGACAATTGACTGTATTGGTCCATTTTGTCGTCCATCCCGCTTCCGCTGGCTATCGTCTCATAAACACAAACCTAACTAGCCGCACGAACGACAAAGAAGCCAAGCTGAAAAGAAGTAGAACCAAAGCTTCAAAAACACTGGTATTCCAATCGCGTACCCAGCCCTCTACCGCCAACAAAAAAAACAGCAGCCCCATCCATAACGTCACAGAAGAAATCAACTTTGCGTAAGGGCGTATATCAATCCCGCTCTCCCTTTTTGTGACATCATATCCAGCAATTGAGCAGAGCCATCTTCCTCTTCTGTATTGGATTGAAAGGATAATCAGGGCAATCGAAGTCATCAAGCAGACAGCATCCCCTGTTTCCATAGAACTTCCTTTGCTTTCCGTCCTAGTTTCGCATTCACAATCGAATCAAACCAAGTGTGAATTACTCGATAGCAACCGCCTTCGTATAAACCATAGCCGCTGCAGCAGCATTAACGACTGCGCCGTAGTTAACACCAACTACGATGTCATAAACTGCAACTGCCCAAACTGCAGCCGGGAATATAGCAACTCCCACCGCTGGCTCCGGATCTTGACTGCCACCATTTAAGTTAACTGGACCAACCCGCGGATCAAAATCCATTTTTTACCTTCTTTCTAACTTGGCAATATTCTCCAAAACTACAGATCAATCTGCAATTCTCTAATCTCCATATCACCTTCCATTAACTCATTAGGTATCACTCCCTTCAAGAGAGTGGGCGGCAAAAGACACCGATCTGTTTCGCTCACCGAATAGATCAGGTAATTCAGATCTCGCATTCCATCACTTTTCAAATCCTCTTGAGTCGTTTCGCTCTTAAAAACAAGCTCGAAGACCGACATGTAGTCACGAATTCCCTGCCATTGCTGCAAGTTTGGAATTACGCCAAATATTGAATATAGGAAGTAGGCATCTTCAACAATCGTTCTTACAAAAGCAATTTGCGTCATACACTCTTGCTGGTTGTCCTGAAGCTCCAATACGACTGATGATGAGCCGAAGTTATCCGAGATGTCATTGACCGTTTGAACTATAGACCCATCAACAATCGGAGACAGATACGAACATCTCAGTGAAGCGGCTTTCGCGTAGTAGGGAATATACATGATATTGTTACGCTGATACAGAAACCTAGGTGCAAGATCGTCTAAATCGCCCTCGAGAAATAAGCCTGTTTTCCATATTTTCAAAACTGTATTTAGAACTTTATCGGCAACGATTGACCTATCGCTGCCGGACAACTTCTTATTGGCGCAAATTTCGTTAGCGATATCTTTAATGCACCGCTCTCCATCTATCAAATTAACGATAGCGAGCGCATCTTCATTGAGACGAATATAGTAGCTGTTCGCGGTCAAAACGCTACCGGTCTGAGTGTGCCTTACGCGTACGGCATACCGCATTCTCGGAACAGCACCCAGCATCTCTCTTTTCTTCATATTTCCTTACCCTACCTCTAGGAAATAGTAATTCATGCTTCCGTTCGCAAGTTCTACCGCCACCGACCATTTAAACCCAAACTGCTCGAGCCCAGATTCGCAGCCATCCTTAGTGATAGCGGCTACTCGACATGGCGTTTCCGAACCTTCCCAGCGCAACTCCGCAATTTGAATCCCCCTTTCCAATATAAATAAAACCAAACTGCTAGACCTGCCTCTTAGTGCAGCGCCCTTAGCCGTAATCAGCATTCCGCAAGGTTCGATGGAATCAGCCCTGATCAGGCAAACCTGATAACGCCCATCAAATAGAGTCTGCCTAATTAGACGTCCTCTCATCTTTCCATTTTGTATAGTTGAGAATGGGTCAAGCACGACATATTGATCCATGCTTTCATTGGCTCTATAAACAAAAGACAAAACCTCTTTGCAGTCGCTCTCTTTAGCCCTAACTGCTTTTACGCAACTTACCCCCGTGCACACGTGCAGCATCCTCCAATTCTTGAGATATATCTATGTTCCTTTCTTTGAAAAGAACAGGAAGCCCCTGTTGGATACTTGTGAAGTCCGAAAGCTCCTCTATACGAGCTAGGCACTTCTCGACAATTGGGTGCCGTAACGCATATCTATCTATTTCGAGATCAATATAGTCCCGCAGAGTATTTCGATTTAGATTCCAAATGGTAATCGGCAGGTAAGGAGACACCGAGAGCTCCCCATACGCATTGACGCATATTTGCGGAATTCTCCCTGTCTCCCTATACATATACAAATGATCTACGGGGTCACCCCAGGTAATCTGCATTTGAGAAACAGCATTGCGCGCGCTCAAATATGCAGCAAGCGCATCATTTTGCTCGGGCGTTAGGCACAGATCCTTATAATTCAGCTCACCTCGTCCGAGCGGCATCAAAGGCTGTGCTCTAAAATCACTTACACCTTCTTTTTCACAAAAACTTATTATTGAAGGGTATTCCTTTATATTCCTAGCATGGGGGAGAGAAGCAACTGCGACCCTTATTCCGTGTCTTCGTGCGATCTTAATCGCATCCAGTACTCGATGGAGCTTACCGTTACTCAACCTCACATGGTCATAAGACACATCTGAAAGCCCATCGAGGCTAAACTGCACTAAATCCAGTCCATCTCTTTTTAGGGCGTCAGCAATTTCTTCTGTCCAAAGAATGCCATTGCTGACCATTGACACGAGAGTGCCTTGATTAAGCTCCTTAACTAACCTCACGGCGCGACGAATCAAATCAAACCTAAGAATGGGCTCTCCGCCACAAATGCAAATCGACGAAAGATCAATCAAGGCAAGCTGTCGAAAAACGCTGATCAGTTCGTCATCATTCATTTCCTCATAGGCACATTCCCCGCCGAAATCAAAACAATGCCGACATCGCAAATTGCATCGATAGGTCACATCAACTGAGGCCGAGCTAAGATAATTCATATACAATCCGCTCTCTTTCGTGCTTACGAAATACTTAATTGCAATTATGGACCTAGCAATTCTCGTTTATTTCTAATTATCTGTAATGAGTATGTAATGGATTCAAAAGCTGTAAGTTTGAGTCCTACATATTAAAGACATTGGCGGCTTCCTCGGACCTAAAGTGGATGGCAGATTCCCCAATCATGAAAACCGTTATATAAGCCCGCATTAAAACTCAATTTGATGTTTTTATTATAGGACAATCTTTCGCCTTATCTTTGTCTGTTTAAAGAAAAAGGACGATATGAAAGAAATAGGAGAATTTGTACCCTTTGGCTTGCTCTTTTGCAAACGTATTCCCAATACGTTTTAAACATGCGGCACTCGCCTTAAGGTCGAAATATAAACGGGGCGAGGCCGGACTACGTCACATACCGCAGGACGGGGGCACAGATCAGATTCACCTATCATGAATTCATCTGCGCGATAAAACTGCGCATGCAAATTTACCGCACTATGAACTACATCGTGCGGGACATGAAGGTGTCGACGACCCGCTAGCTTCACCCGCTTGAAAACACCCGCAAGCGACGGCAGCGTGAAAAGCAATTGGCCTCCGGCGAAACCTCTGCGGAGTTTTCGATCTCCGTATTTGTCGAACTGCCAGTTCTGCCACGCCGCCACTTCCTGCCCGCCGAGATCGTTCCTCAAGCCGCACAGCAGCCCGCCTTCTAAGACCTCAGAGTTCGCCATCGAAGGCGACCCGCCCAGACTCCTCACAATCGGCTTGCATGAGGCCCCGCGCTCCAACATCCTCTGGACCGTGTCCCTCTCGTACCTGGTGAGCGAGCCCGCCGTTGGCCCTCGGATGAAGCTACCGATCGAGACGGGGCGTATGATGGGCGGTCGCTGGAATCGCGCCCCACGCCATCTACCCTCTCGTGCGATAATCCTCCGCAGAAGTCACCGACAGCAGAGGGAGTTTGTGATGAAGGTTCTTTTGGTCAATAGCAGCCCCAAGGCAAACGGCAACACCGCCCGCGCACTCGCCGAGGTCGCCGAGCAGCTCAATGCCGAAGGCATTGATACCGAGGTGTTTCAGCTGGGCGCCAAGCCCATTCGCGATTGCATCGGTTGCGGCCAGTGCGGCAAACTTGGCGGTCGCTGCACCTTTGACGATGACGTGGTGAACGAGCTCATCGCTGCCGCCGAGCAAGCAGATGGTTTTGTCTTTGGCTCACCCGTCTACTATGCGCACCCCAGCGGACGCATCCTTTCGGCCCTCGATCGCGCCTTCTATGCAGGCGGGCATGCCTTTGAGCACAAACCCGGCGCCGCGGTCGCCGTCGCCCGTCGCGGCGGCACCTCGACCACCTTCGATGTGCTCAACAAGTACTTCACCATTAAGCAAATGCCCGTAGTTGCCTCCACCTACTGGAACAACGTGTTTGGCGCCATGCCGGGCGAGGCCGCCCAAGACGCCGAGGGCCTGGCCACCATGCGCAACATCGGCAAGAACATGGCCTGGCTCCTGCATTGTATCGAGGCAGGACAGGCCGCCGGCATCGAAGCCCCCGAAGCCGATCGCGAGCGCACCAACTTCATCAGGTAGAGCGGCGGAACAAATACATGAACGTGCAAATTTTTGGCACCAAGAAGTCCTTCGACACCAAGAAGGCCCAGCGCTATTTTAAGGAGCGCCGCATTAAGGTGCAGTTTATTGACCTTAAGGAAAAGGAGATGAGCAAGGGTGAGCTTACGAGCGTGATGCAAGCGGTCGGCGGTATCGACAAGCTGCTCAACCCCAAAGCCAAGGACGAGGAGACGCTCGCGCTCATTCAGCACCTTACCCCCAGTCAGCGCTTCGACAAACTGCTCGAGAATCAGCAGGTTTTGGCCGAACCCATCGTGCGCAACGGCAAAAAGGCCACCGTCGGTTACTGCCCCGATGTGTGGGGAGCCTGGGAGTAGCCTGTGTTATTTGCCGGCGCGTGGGTATAAGAGCAGGCGTTTGGCATATGATTTAACTGTAAGCCATGTCTAACAAAGGAGGGCACATGCCCAACAAACCCGTGAAGATCATCATGCTTACCGGATACCTCGGTGCCGGCAAGACCACGCTGCTCAACCACATCCTCGCTAACGACGGCGGCATCCGCGCCGCCGTGATCGTCAACGATATCGGCGAGATCAATGTCGACGCCAGCCTTATCGCCGACGGCGGCCTTTCCGAGACCGACGACCTCATCCCGCTCACCAACGGCTGCATCTGCTGCACGCTTTCGGACGACCTGGCCAACCAGCTGCAGGGCATTGCCGATTCGGGCAAGTTCGACTACATCATCATCGAGGCATCGGGTATTTGCGAGCCTATCCCCATCGCCTACACCATCTCGAGCTTCTGCGACGAGGCCAAGGTGGGCGGCGAGCCCAAGCTCGCGCTCGACAACATCGTGGCCGTGGTCGACTGCGCCCGCATGTACGACGAGTTCAACGGCGGTCGCGACCTGCTGGCTGAGGATATCGACGAGGACGACATCGAAAGCCTGCTCATCCAGCAAATCGAGTTCTGCTCCACGCTGATCCTTAACAAGACCGATACCGTGACGCCCGAGCAGATCGCCGAGCTCAAGGCCATCGTGCGCAGCCTGCAGAAGGACGCCGTGATCGTCGAGGCCCAAAACGGCGAGGTCCCCATGGAGGAGCTGCTCGATACCGACCGCTTCGACTTTATGCGCGCCTACAACTCCGCCGCCTGGATCGAGGCCATGGAGCATCCCGAGGAGCACGACGACCCTGAGGTGCTCGAGTACGACATCGAGACCTTTGTGTACTCGCGCCGCAAGCCGTTTGACCTGCAGAAGTTCACCGATTTTGTTGAGCAGGAGTGGCCCGACGAGGTCATCCGCGTCAAGGGTCCGCTGTGGCAGACCGGCGATCCGGACATGTGCTACATGTTCGAGCAGGCCGGCCACCAGATGCGCCTGATGGAGAACGGTCTGTTCGTTGACTCCGCGCCCGAGGGCGAGAAGCAGAAGATTATCGACGAGAACCCCGAGATCATGCAGATTTGGGACGACGAGACGGGCGACCGCATGACAAGCCTGTGCATCATCGGCCGTCACATGGACAAGGATGCGCTCATCGCCTCCCTCGATGCCTGCCTGACCGACTGGCACCGCGCCTAGGTTTATCCAAGCGGGCATTTTTCCGCCTACGTAACCGCCAAACCACCACGAAGGTGCCCTTCGTGGTGGTTTTTCGTTCTGAGCCAAGGAGATTCATGTTCAATATCGTGCTGTATGCGCCCGAGATTCCGGCCAATACGGGCAATATCGGCCGTACCTGCGTGGTCACCGGCGCCCGTCTGCATCTGGTGGAGCCGCTGGGGTTTTCGCTCGACGACAAGACGGTACGTCGCGCCGGCCTGGGCTACTGGCAAAACTTGGACGTGACGACCTATGCCAGCTGGGAGGATTTCCTTGCGCGCAACGGCCTCTCCCCTACCGACGAGCGTCTGCATCTGCTGACCAAAAAGGCGCGCCGCACCTATGCGCAAAGCACCTACCGTGACGGTGACTACTTGGTCTTTGGCAGCGAGAGCTCGGGCATTCCCGAGCCACTGCTTGCCGCGGCGCCCGAGCGCTGCGAGCGCATCCCCATGCTGCGCGATTGCGACTCACTCGATAACGCCGAGACTTGGGAAGCTCACGAGGAATCGCTCGGGCATACCGAGGACAGCCACGAGGCCATCCTGCAGCAGGATATCTGCGGCAACTTCATCGACCCGGACGACTACCGCATCAGCGCTCTCAACCTCTCCAACAGCGCCGCCATCGTCCTCTACGAGGCCCTGCGCCAAACAGGCTTTGCCGGCATGTGACAAAGGGGCAGTCCCTCTGTCACATTCGACCGCCATATAGTTAAACGTAATTAATCACTTTTAACTGAAATTAACTAAAATAAAATGAAGTTAACCCGAGACGCTAAAGGAGGGCATTGTGGAATATCTCGAGAACCCGTTTACCCCTAGCTTTGGCGAGGTTCCTGCCCATCTCGCTGGCAGACAACAGATTATTCGGGATTTGGACCGTGCCTTCTTGAGCCAGCGCAGGCGCCCAGAGTTGACCTCGATTTTCTCAGGCGCGCGTGGAACCGGTAAAACCGCTCTCATGTCGTCGCTCGCGACAAGGGCGGAATCCCACGGCTGGATTGCCGTAAAGACGACCGCGCTCCCGGGAATGCTTGAGGAAATCGAGTTCGGGGCGAAACGTGCTGCCAGTCATCTCATCGACTCGTCCAACCACTTCGAAGTCACCGGTCTCGGAATTGCACCGCTCGGCAGCATCGAGGTCAATCGCGTTCACGATGCCTCAACCTGGCGTTATCGCATGAGCGACATCATCGACCAGCTCAACGAGGCGGGCACCGGTCTGCTCGTCACGGTTGACGAGGTGGACCCGACACTTGACGAGATGATTCAGCTCGCAGCGACGTACCAGCACTTTGTGACCGATGGGAAACGCGTCGCCCTGCTCATGGCGGGACTTCCCAACAACGTCTCGACGCTACTGAACCACAAGACGGTCTCGTTCCTTCGCCGCGCCCAACAATATCATCTGGGTCGCATTGCCGACTATGACGTGCGCGAGGCCCTAATTCGCACAATCCAGGAAAACGATCGCCTGGCAGATGCTGAGGGAATCGATAGAGCCGTTCGCTCAATCTCTGGTTTTCCCTTCCTATTGCAACTCGTAGGCTACCGTGCCTGGGATCTCACAAGCGATTCGAAGGAAATCTCGTCACGCGACTTTGACCTGGGAATCAAAATCGCGCGCGATGAGATGGACGACCGAATCCTCGCGGCAACCTATCGGGAACTCACTGCAGAGGACAAGCGATTCCTAATCGCCATGCTCGATGACGAGGAAGAGTCCACCACCGCTGACCTTGTCGAACGCCTTAAGCGTTCGCCGCAGCAGGTCTCCCGCTACCGACGTCGCATGATAGATGCCGGCATCATCGGGGAACGAGGACGAGGGCTCGTCGCATTTGAATTGCCATTCTTTCGCGACTATCTCGCGGCTCAATGCGCGAAATAGGCATCAAAGAGGCAAAGGGGCTGTCCCTTTGCCTCTTTGTCTATAGGTAGCGTCCGGTAATGCTCTTGGGGCAGGCCGCGATATCCGCCGGCGTGCCGGCGCAGACGATTTGCCCGCCCGCGTCGCCACCGCCCGGGCCCATGTCGATCACGTAATCGGCATTGCGGATAAGGTCGAGATCGTGTTCGATCACGATAACCGTGGCGCCCTTGGCAACAAGGCCGTCGAACACACTCAGCAGTACCTGAACATCGAGCGGATGCAGGCCGATCGTGGGCTCGTCAAATACGAATACGGCATCATCCTGCACGCGGCCCATCTCGCTCGCGAGCTTAAGACGCTGCGCCTCGCCGCCCGAGAGCGCCGGTGTGGGCTCGCCAAGTGTGAGATAGCCCAAGCCCAGGTCGTGTAAGGTCTGCAAGCGCGCCTGAACCTTCTTGAGTCCCAGTGTGGCATCGATGGCCTCGTCCACACTCATGTCCATGAGCTGCGGCAACGTCAGCAAGCTCCCGTCCTTGCCCTCGCGATGGATACGCGAAGCCACGTCTGCATAACGCGAACCGCGACATGCCGGGCAGACAATCTCGACGTCGGGCAAAAACTGCACGTCGAGCGATATCGATCCCGTGCCGTCGCACGTAGGACAGCGCAAGGCGCCAGTGTTATAGCTAAAGGCACCCGCCTTGTAGCCAGCCGCCTTGGCCTCGGGCGTACGGGCAAAGGCGCGGCGCAGCTCATCATGGATGTCGGCATAGGTTGCGACCGTCGAGCGCACGTTGGCGCCGATGGGCGTGGCGTCAATCAGGTTGGCACGAGCAATGCCTTCGGCATCGACCCAACGCACGTGTCTTGGCAGGCGCTCGCCAGCTGCCTGGGCCTTAAGCGCCGGAATGAGCGTCTCGAGCACCAACGTCGTCTTGCCCGAGCCCGAAACGCCCGTCACCGCGACAAGGCGGCCGCGCGGGATATCGACTTCGAGCGGTTTTACGGTATGGATGGCATCGGTTGCCATGCGGATATGTCCCTGGTCGAACATTTCCTCGTCAGTCACCTGTGGACGCAAGCGCTTGGACTCTGAGCACAAAAACGGGGCGATGCGGCTGCCCTGCGATTGCTCGACCTCGTCCACCGTACCTGCAGCGATCACGTTACCGCCGCCTGCTCCGGCAACGGGGCCCATCTCGACCAGATAGTCGGCTTCCGCCAGTACGCGCGTGTCGTGGTCGACAACAACCACGGTGTTGCCGTCATCCACCAGATCACGCATCACGCCCACCAAGCCGTCGACATTGGCAGGATGCAAGCCGATCGAAGGCTCGTCCAGCACATAGAGCACGCCCGTCGATCGGTTGCGCACCACGCGAGCGAGCTGCACGCGCTGACGCTCGCCCGTGGAGAGCGTGGCACCGGCGCGATCGAGTGAAAGGTAATCGAGACCCAGGTCGACCAGACGACGGGCCGTACTCAAAAATGAATCGCAGATATCCGCTGCCATGGGCTGCATCTCGGGCGGCAAGGATGCGGGCACCCCACGCACCCACTCAATCGCCTCGCCCAAAGTCATGGCCGCCGCCTGTGCCAGATTGATACCGCGCACCTGGGGCTGCCGCGCAGCCTCGGAGAGACGCGTGCCGCCGCAATCGCGGCATGGGCCCTCGCGCAAAAAGCGCGCAACGCGTTTTAAGCCCTTATCGTCCTTGACCTTGGCGAGCGCATTCTCGACGGTATAGACGGCGTTGTAATAGGTAAAGTCGAGTGGCGTAGCGCCCTCGCCGTTTTTGGGCACGTAGAGGATGTGCTTCTTAACCGCCGGACCATGAAACACGATGTCGCGCTCTTGAGGCGTGAGCTGGTTAAACGGCACGTCGGTGCGCACGCCCATCTCGCCGGCCACCTGCTTCATCAGATCCCACATGAGCGTGCCCCAAGGAAGCACCGCGCCCTCGTTGATAGTCTTTGACTCGTCGGGCACCAAGCTCGCCTCGTCCACCTCATGCATAACGCCGGTGCCGCCGCAGGTGGGACATGCACCACCGCTATTGAAAGCCAAATCCTCGGCACCCGGCGCGTAGAACTCGCGGCCGCATGCGGGGCACGTGAGCGACAGGCCCGCAGCCACGTTAAGGCTCGGCTCCACACGCGCCCCGCAATGCGGGCACACGTGATGGGCGCAACGGCTAAAGAGCAGACGCAGGCTGTTGTTGAGCTCGGTCATGGTGCCAAAGGTCGAGCGCACGCCCGGCACGCTGGGGCGCTGATGCAATGCGAGCGCCGCTGGCACATGCAGCACCTCGTCCACCTGGGCGTGCTCGGCCTGCGTCAGACGACGGCGGGTATAGGTGCTGAGTGCTTCCAAGTAGCGACGCGAGCCCTCAGCATAAAGAACCCCCAGCGCCAGCGAACTCTTGCCCGAACCCGATACGCCGGCAACACCCACGAGCTTTCCCAGCGGAATATCGATATCGACGTCCTTGAGGTTATGGACACGTGCGCCACGCACCTCGATAGCCTGCGGGCTCATCTTCTGTTCCGTCACCTTTATCACCCTACTCATGCCATAAAACGCGGTCGCGGATGTACTCGCCCAGCATGGGCACGGTAAACCGGACGAGGCCGTATCCGGCAGCCTCGATGACGCGCTCGCGAATCAGACTTGCGCGATATTTACTCGCCCAGCTCTGGGTGCGGTCGCAACGCTCAATGATATCCGCCATGCGCGTCGGCTTGCCCTCGTCAGCCGCCATGGCTTCAATAAAGAGGCGCTGTGGGCTGCGCAATCCGTAATACAGGGGCGCGTCGACCGCTTCATAGAACTCGGAGATGGCATCCACGTGCCCAGCCTCAACATCGCGCTCTTCAATGACCTGCGAGTCACGCCGAATGGCAGACCGCCACATGTAATATCCCACCAGCTGAACCATATAGGGATGCCCCATGCTCTTGTGTGCCGCAAGATCAGCCGTCCCCGCGTCAACGTAAAGACCAGCGTTTTTGACCGTCTGGATATATGAATCGCGCACCTTGGGCAAAGAAATCGCCCCCAGCGTACGCTGCTGGGCACGCCGCAAAAACGTCACGCTCGGCTCTTCGAGCAGATCGTCAACCATACTGGGTAAGCCGGCAAACACCAGCGCGAGACCGCGCTGGTCGCTATCGGACAAGCCCGTGGCATCCTGGTCTCCGAGCACCTGCTGATAGAGAACGGCAAGGGCCGCCAGCTCCTCGATAGACGCCGATTGTGCCTCGTCAATCGCAAACAGCATGCCTTTGCCTGGATCGAGCTTCTTAAGGCGCTCGTTGACCAGCCCGCGCAGCGTTTCACCCTTTGCACGCGCCGCCTCGACCGACATGCGCCCGAATGATGGACCGAGTTCCATTGACGTCACAACGGGTTTATTCGAGCGAAGTGCATCGGCCAAGCGATCGCATAAGCCAAGCGAAGCGGAATCGGAGACAACCGCCCATCCGCGCTCATTGGCTAGACGTTGCAGCTCCCGCAGGAGAACCGTCTTGCCGCAACCGCGGTTTCCCGTAATGAGCATGAGCCTGCCCGGCGCTCCGGCGCCGTTATCGAGCCCTTCCTCGAAATCTTCGATGACCGACTCGCGACCGATGAGTATCGGAGGCCGCTTGCCAGCCGTGGGCTTAAAGGGATTTGGATTCATGTCGGCCTCCTCGGATTGGCAAACCTTGGCAATAGTTATACCAACTTGTACCGAGTTATACCAATAGCATGTGACAAAGGAACTGTCCCTTTGTCACATGTGGCCGAAAAACTCCGCGTCTGCTGCTCGCCAGGGGCGAAAGGTGGCGGGATCGACCTTTACGTGCGCTGCGGCGGGGACGTCGCACCATTTGACCGTGTAACCGGCGCCGTGAGAGCAAAAGACCGAATCGGGCGTGTTGGGCAGATCGGCCTCTGGCTCATAGGCGGCAGTCTCGATGACGCGCTCGGCATCATGACAAGCCGCATAGCCGGCGAACTCCAGGTACAGATGTCCGCGACCGCTCGTGTAGGCAGCCACCTCCAGCGCGTAATCCTGCACCTCAGATGCCGGCACGCGACCCACAAGCTTCGCCCGGTCCCCCGCCATCGCCGGCGGCTCGTACTCGGCACCCATGCGCGTGGCATCCGAGAGCGCCTGGCCCACGCACTCCCCCGGCACCTCGAGCTCAAAGCGATACCACGGCTCCAACAGCACCGCCGCGCCGGCTTCACGCGCCTGCATGAGCCCCTGGCGAATCGCGCGGTACGTGGCCTGGCGAAAATCGCCGCCCTCGGTGTGTTTGGCATGCGCGCGACCACCTGTGAGCGTAATGCGCACATCGGTGATGGGCGAGCCGGTCAGCACGCCCAGGTGATCGCGCTCCATAGCGTTGGTGAGCGCCAAACGCTGCCAGTTAAGATCGAGCTCGTCGGTCGAGGTCACGGTGCCAAACTGCACGCCCGAGCCCGCCGACAACGGCTCCAAGCGCAGATGTACCTCGGCATAGTGGCGCAGCGGCTCAAAGTGGCCCACGCCCTCGACCGGCTGCGAAATGGTCTCCTTATAGAGGATGCCGCCGGGCTCAAACTCGACCGCAAGGCCAAAACGATCGGCCAGCACGCGCTGCACGACCTCGAGCTGCACCGCTCCCATGAGCTGCAGATGTATTTGTTCAAGATGCGTGTTCCAGCTTACGCCGAGCATGGGATCTTCGTCCGCCAACTCAGTCAGCGCTTTGAACACCGCGTGGACATCGTGTTCGCCCGGAAGCACCGTATAGGTGAGGACCGGCGCAATGACGGGCGTATCGCCCGCGGGCTCCGCGCCCAGGGCATCACCCGGGCGAACGTGCGCAAGACCCGTCACGGTGCAGATGCCGCCAGCGGCAACTTCCTGGGCAAGCTCGTATTTCTCGCCGTTATAGATGCGCACCTGGTCGATCTTTTGCTCCCACGCCTCGGCGCCGGAACGTCCGTTAATCAGCTGTTTGGCATGCAGCGTGCCGCCGGTCACTTTAACCCATGCCAAGCGCTCGCCGCGATCCCCGCGGCTCACACGGTAGACGCGCGCGGCAAACTCCGGGTGCCATGCCCGTTCACGCATCAGTGCGCATATACCATCCAGCAGCTCGTCCACGCCCTGGTCCTTGTGCGCCGAGCCGGCAAAACAGGGAAAGAGCTTGCGCTCGGCAACCATGCGCGACAGCGTTGCGACGGAAAGCTCACCCGCTTCAAGAAACTCCTCGAGCGCCGCCTCGTCCAACGCAGCAGCGTCCTCCTGAACGGCACCGCCCGCCAGCAGTTCGTTGGCATCCAGGCAGCCTTCGGAAAGACGCTGCCCAAGCTGTGCCAGCAAAACATCGCGGCCGGGATTCTCCAAATCGATTTTGTTGATATAGATGAACGTCGGAATGTCATAGCGCGCAAGCAGGCGCCACAGGGTTTCGGTGTGCCCTTGCACGCCATCGTTGGCGCCCACAACCAAAATCGCATAGTCGAGTGCGCGCAGCGTGCGCTCCGCCTCGGCAGAAAAATCGACATGCCCCGGCGCATCCACGAGCATGACGTGGGTATCGCCATGGTCGAGCACGGCCTGCGACGAGAAGATCGTAATGCCGCGCTCGCGCTCGATCGCGTTAGTGTCCAGATGCGAATCGCCATCGTCCACGCGGCCGCGCTTGCGAATGCGACCCGCGTTGAACAGCATGGCCTCGGCCAACGTGGTCTTGCCGGCATCGACATGCGCCAAGATTCCAACGACCGTTTGCTTCGACATGGCTCTCCTCTTATTACAAGCCCATCGCACGCGGCAACGGGCGTTCACGCTCCACACTGGATGATACAATTTACGGGCCGGCGGGCGAAGCGGGCCCTATCCCCCGACCGAGCTCATCGCTCCGCGTTGCCGCGCGGCGATTTTCGTAGGTTCGCGCCTTGCGAAAGCCGGCTTTCAAAACAGCGCAGCGAACGACAAATGGCCCCGGGTGGAGCCATTTTCGTTCGTGCAAATTGTTGACACGCGCCCCTGCTTTTATGCCTCGCGCAGCCAGTCAAACGCAACACGCGGCGTGCCGTCTGACACATACACGATACCGGCGCGCTCAAACCCCGCCTTGATGCTCGCACCCTGCATGGGCAGGTTGTCCTGATGCGTGTCGATGCGCAGGTGATCGGCACGCTCCTTGGCAAAGGCAAACATCGCAGCCGCGATACCGTGCACGGTGCCATCGGATGCCACACGGTGCAGCACGGCGTACGGAGTGTCGCTACGCCATTGACCGTCCTCAATTACGTCATAGCACTCGTCCGGGCCCGGTAAAAAGGCAAACGTCGCCACCACGCGACCGTCGACTTCGCACACGTAACTACCACCGGCAGCGATATCGGCAGCCAGCTGCTCGGCAGAAGGCGTGCCCTCGGGCCATTGCGTAGCGTTGCCATGCGCGCGCATAAAGGCACGGGCCGTGTCATAGATAGCCATGACGGCGGGAATGTCGGTATCGAGGGTTTTTCTGATCATCGCGCGGCGACCTCACGTTTATTGGTATCACTTTGATTGAGCAATGATACCAACGTTTTTAGAAGGGTGCGAAGCAGATGGGAAGCAAAAAGCGAGCTGCCTGGTCAAAGGCCAAAAGCGAGTTTTTGGGCGCTGCTACCGGCGGCGATATGAGCGACCTGTTTGCACGCGAGGACAAGCGCCGCGACGCCCTGGACGCCGAGCGCGATAAAGCTTGGCGCTACAAGTCGTGCGAGCGCAAAAACCGTTACGACACGCGTGCCGAGGCCGAGGCCGTTATGGCCGACTGCGAAAACCGCGGACGCCGCGGGCTGGCCTGCTACAAATGCGAATACTGCGGTGGCTGGCACCTGACGTCGCACCCTTGGAAATAGGCCCCGCATCGACACGGCACCGATGGAGCGTCAACCATCGTACGCAAGCTACGGGCGCGGCGGCACCAAAACATCGTAGCGAACGGCCTTGCCCGCAAGCTGATAGCTCGGCTTAACGCCGGCAAGCAGTGGCCCCTTCACCGGCCGTTTGATAACGACCTTGCGCGGCCGCACCGCAAGCGCGGCTTCGACCAGCGCCTCCTCATCGGCACACGGCTGCTCCAGATGATGTAGGAGCTGGAACTTCTTTTTGACCGCCGCACTTTTGGTACGCTCGGGAAACATGGGGTCCAGGTACACCGCGTCGGGGGCGGCGAGCTCGCCCCGCCCGATCAACTCAGCCGTATGGCGAAGGCCGGCAATGCTGTCCTCGCCCGCATGAAGGCGCATGCGAGCCACAGCAGCCGCAAGCGCCGGATCATCTGCGGCGCGATCCAAAGCATCCTTGAGAAGCGCCGCGATCACGCAATCCTGTTCATACAGATCGACGGTAAAGCCCGCAGCCGCCAACAGCAGCGAATCCTCGCCAAAGCCCGCCGTGGCATCAATCGCCCATGGTTGCTCGATGCCTTTTGTGCGCGCAGCCTTCACCAGTAGCTCTTGCTGCAAACGGCCCTGCTTGAGTCGTGGAAGCATGCGGCCAAAATCGGCGCGCAGCTCCATCGTGCCGTCGGTGAGCGTGAGGCCCTCGGACTTCCCGGTCAGCTCAAGCCCCGCGGCCCGAGCAACAGAAAAGGGATCGACGACGCCCATGGGTACTCCTTAACAAGCAAAACGAATACGTGGGCGCCGTTTATGCCAGCACCCAACCGTCCGCTATTGTCCCACATGCGACATGGCCCACAGCATCGCAATGCAAAGCACCGCCATCAATCCCGTGCACACGGCAGCGATCACAGAATCACCCATGCGCCTTCCCAACGACCGCGGCTCACCCACTTGCCTGACTCCGTACATCATGGCTCCTCCTTCGCTCCAGCTCTTACCATGGCCCCATCATCGCAGCGCCGCGCATACGCTGCCATCGATTTGGCTTACACCCAGCTTTCCTTTTTGAAAGGTTGGGTTTGGCTGCGCGGGCTCAAAGCGCTTTCAGGCGCACGCATCGCCGCGTTGAACTACAATGTGCTTCACCATATGTGCAGCACATTGGGTGCGCCAAGTTGGCGTACTCGTATCGAAAGGACCAGCCATGAGCTTCACTCGCAAGACACTCAAAATCCTTGCCCTCATCTATTTTGTTTTGGGCATCGCCAGCCTGGTTATCGGAATCGCCGGCATCGCGACCGGCAAGCTCGAGTCCACCTACGGACCGAACGCCATGCTCGCCGCGGTCGTGCTTATCGCCAAGGGTCTCATCGACCTCGCCGCGGGCGTTGCGGGCATCAAGGGCGCCAACAAGCCTTCGCAGGTGGATGGCGCGTTTAAGCTCGGCATCATCGCCGCGGTCGCCACGATTGCGCAGGCCGTGCTCACGCTCCCCGCGTTCGGCGGCGACGCCATCAACTATGGTGCCTTTGTCATCGTGGTGTACGACCTGTTCTTTGTTCAGCAGGCACACGACGTCAAGGCCGAGAACAAGGATCGCCTGTAGGCGCTCGCTTCTCATAACCTCTACAGCCAAGCAACTAAAAAGGGCCGATCGCGCATCTCCGCGGTCGGCCCTTTGCGTTTGCCCAGATAAAACCTACCAAAATAAACCTGTCACTTTTTGGCAGGTTGTTAGCTGCGACGGTACTCGGCGATGATGAAGTCGATGTCGGTTTGAAGGGTATCCAAGTTTGCCAGGCGCTCTTTATCGGCGGGTCGTGTGCGGTAGTAGTACGGCGTCATCTGGAACACCGCTTCGATGTCGGCTTGGGTCTGAAGCGTAATATTCGCAGACACCCGCTGCGTTCCGACTAACTCGAGCTCGGTGGTCTTCGGCAGCTTCTCATCGTTAAGGTATGGCGTGTCGTAGAGCACCTCCTTGAGTCCAAACAGATGACGGGCGCCCGGCACCACGGTGTAGAGCGAGCCCTCTGGCGCCAGCACGCGGGCAAATTCGCGCTCGTTAAAGGGAGCGAAGAGCTCGGTCACCATATCGAAGGCGCCATCGGCCACGGGGATGTCCTTCATGTTGGCCACGAAGTAGGTCGCATCGCCGCGCTTGGCGGCAAGGCGCACCATCTCTTTGCCCAGGTCGAAACCGTAAGCATCCACGCCCGGCACCGCGCCCATGACGCTGGTGTAGTAACCTTCGCCGCAGCAAATGTCGAGCAGCGTCATGGGGCCATTCGTAGACGCAGCACACCCAGACACCTGCTTGCGCACCAGCTCGATCATCGCATCGCGCAACGGCGCGTAGTATCCACGGTTCAGAAAGTCACGACGGCTGCGCGCCTGCGACTTGGGATCACCCATGGAGTCACCGCTCTTGGACGAGCGCAGCAGATACAGATAGCCCTCGCGCGCACGGTCAAACCGGTGTCCGCTCGCGCATGCCGCACCGCGCTCATCGTCCACCAACGGCTCATGGCAAACGGGACACAACAACATGGCAACTCCTTAGCGCGAACAACACAACGCCCACCATTGTCGCACGCCTTCCCCACCTAGTCATTGGGGACGTTCTTAAATGATTAGCCGTTTAAGAACGTCCCCAATGACTAGTCGATTAGGAGTATCATCATCTGCGCAAATAAGCACGAAAGAGCATATTAGAGATTGAGAGCGTATGGCTGATACCGCATCTAAGCACATTGACATGATCACCGGCTCGCTGTGGCGAAATATTCCCCTGTTCGCCTTCCCCGTGGCCGCCACGAGCATCTTGGAGCAGCTATCGAACCTCATCGCCACGGTCATCATCGGCAACTTCTCGGGCGACCAGGGAACCCTCGCCATGGCGGCGGTCGGCTCCAATGTTCCGCTTACCAGTCTTATGCTCAACCTGTTTATTGGCATGTCGCTTGGCTCCAACGTGGTCATCGCCAACGCTATCGGCCGCAACGATCAGAACATGGTCAAACGCGCCGTCCATACCTCGATTTTAATGGCGCTCGTGGGCTTTGTCGTCATCGCTCTGGGCGAGATCTTTGCCGAGCCCATGCTCGCCGCGCTCAACGTTCCCGCCGAAACCATGCCGCTCGCCTCGCTCTACCTGCGCGTCTTTTTGCTGAGCATGCCCTCAATCTTGCTCTACAACTTTGAGGCCGCGATCTTCCGCTCCGTCGGCATCACCCGCATGCCGCTGCAGGCGCTTGCCGTGTCCACCGTCCTCAACATTGGCCTGGACCTCATCTTTGTCCCCGTACTCCACTGGGGCGTCGCGGGCGTCGCCATCGCCACCGCCATCGCCTACACCGTCAGCGCCGCTACACTCTTTATCCGCCTGCTCAAGACCGACTCCGTCGTCCGCGTCACCCCACGCGACCTGGCTATCGACCCCGTCGCCCTCAAGCGCATCGTCAAGATCGGACTGCCCGCCGGCATCCAAAGCGCTGTCTTTGCCGTCGCCAACATCATCATCCAGTCCGCCATCAACAGCCTGGGCACCGAGGTCATGGCGGCATCGAGCGCCGCCATGAGCCTGGAGTACGTGTGCTACAACCTGCTCAACAGTTTTAGCCAGGCTTGCACCACCTTTGTGGGACAAAACCACGGTGCTCGCCAGATCGACCGCTGCACCAAAACGCTTAAGGTCTGCCTGGTCGAAGGCGGTATCGTTGCCCTCACCACGATTATCGTTATTGTCGGCCTCGGGCGCGAAATCCTATCGCTGTTCAACAGCGATCCCAACATCGTCTCGATCGGCTATATCCGCGTGTGCTCGATTTTCCCGGCGTACGCCTTTAGCATGTTCTACGAAAACATGTCCGGCTACCTGCGCGGCTTTGGTATCTCGCTCATGCCCGCCCTCATCACCATGATCTGTGTCTGCGGCATCCGCTTCTATTGGGTGTTCTGCGTGTTCCCGCACTTCCGCACCTTTGCGAACATCATGATGGTCTACCCCATCAGCCTGGGCACCACGGCGTTCTTTATGGTCGTGGCGGTATTACTCTGCCACCCGGCACGCACCTATCGCGCCGCCCAAGCCAAAGCGACAGCCCGCTAAACACCGCACTCAACGCCACGCCAGTCATTAATTGACAATATGCGAGCTCATATAGTCGATAAAGCGCCTCGTGGCGATGGGCATGGTGTCCCAGCTGCGCCAGGCGGCCACCACGTCGCGCGAGGGGGCATGCACGATAGGCCGCACACGGATATCGGCTTGCACGCCCTCAACGGTACGGCGATAAAGCATACTCACGCCCAGGCCTTCCTCCACCATCGCCATGATGGTGTAGTCGTCGGTCACCTCGCTCGTCACGTGCGGCGACAGCCCATGCGCCGCGAATGCATCGAGCACCAGGCTCTGTTCGCCTTCATCCAGCAGCACAAACGGCTCGGACGCTAGGTCAGCGAGTGTCACCTTTTCCTTTGCCGTCAGCGGATGCGCCGCCGGCAACAATGCCACCAACTCGTCGTGATAGACCACACGCTTCTCGAGCCCAGCGGTAAATCCGCGTGCCGTAAAACAAAAATCGACCACGCCATCGTGCACCCACTGAGCGTTGCGCGTGTAATCGCCCTGCTTGAGGGTAAAGTGTACGCCCGGGTGCAGGGCCCCAAAGTCGCGGATCACGCGCGGCAACACGGTTCGACTCACGTTGGTAAACGTCGCAATACGAATATCAGTCGAGGAAAGTCCCAGCAGCTCCTGGCGCTTGCCCTCGAGCTCGGCCTCGGCGGTCACGATCTGGCGCAGGTACGGCAGATACTGCTTGCCGTCGCGCGTAAGCGAAACGCCCTGCTTGCCGCGCTCGATAAGCGTGGTACCCAGCTCGCGTTCAAGCGCCTTGACGGCCTGGCTCACCGCACTTTGCGTATAGCCCAGCTCGTCCGCCGCGCCCTTAAGACTTCCGCAGTCGACCACCATACAAACGATCTGATACCGCGATGCCATTGTGCCTCCACATCAATGCAGCCGTAAAACGTTTTGCCAGGGCTTTTCTCGCCAACATTAGCATTTCTTAATCATACTGAAGATACATTCGCTTTACTACATCCACATCTGGGAGCAGAATCCTTTTTACGAAACCGTTCTGTAACAAAAGGAGTCCCATGGATCGCAAAAAAGCAATCGCGCTCTCATTTTCCGTTCCCGTCGCATGGGGCTTTTCGTACCCCCTTATGAAGATCGGCATGGACAGCATGAACGCCACGAGCATCGTTGCGCTACGCTGCATCATCGCCTTTGTTGCCTGCCTGCTGCTCTTCCACAAGCGCGCTTTCCGTATCAACCGCGACCTTATGGTTCGCGCCGCCATCATCGGCGCCATCATGGCAACCGAGCTCACCTGCATGTGCTTGGGCTCCAGCCTCACCTCTGCCTCCACCGCCGGCTTTTTGCAGAGCCTGACGGTCGTGATCGTGCCGTTTGCCAACGCCGCCCTGCTGCGTCGTGCCCCCGAGCGCAAAGTGCTCGTCGGCACCGCCATCGTCACCTGCGGTATGTTGCTGCTCTCGGGCGCCGACTTCACCAGCCTGAACCCGGGCGCGCTCATCATGCTGCTCTCCGCTTTTGTCTATGCCGGCCATATCATTGTGGCGAAGCGCTTTGTCGAAGATGTCGACCCGCTGGCCCTGGGCGTTTGGCAGCTGGGCTTCGGCGGCTTATTCTCGGGTATCGCCGCATTCATCTTTGGCGGTTTCACGCTTCCCGGCACGCCGAGCGAGATTGTCGTTGTCGTCGCGCTCGCACTCATCTGCTCTGCCTATGGCTTTATCACCCAAACGCTCGTGCAGCCCCACGTGCCTGCCGAGACCACCGGCTTCGCTTTCTCGCTCGAGCCGGTCTGCTCTGCCGTCTTTTCGTTCTTCCTGGTCGGCGAGGTCCTGAACCCCATCGCCTTCTTTGGCGCCACCCTCATCCTCACCGGCGTCATGGTGGCAACCGTCGAGCTTCCGCGCCTCCGTGCACATGGACAGGCCCGTATGGCAGGAGCGCCCGAGCGCGTCTCGTAGACCCCGTTCTTCATACAGCCGTGTCATAAAGGCAACCGGTGCGCCTTTACAATAGATGCCAACAGAGCATCTACCATAAAGGAGCCCCATGGACACCGCAACCCGCGACCACAACATAGCAACTTGGTTGGGCGATGCGCCGCAGCCGGTACGTGACACTACGAACCAGCTGCTCGAGCGCATCGCCCTTTTGCGTGCCGAGCAAACCATCTACCCGGCACAAGACGACATCCTCAATGCCCTCGCCTACACGCCGGCCGACCAGGTCAAGGTTGTCATCTTGGGTCAAGACCCCTATCACGGACCCAACCAGGCAATGGGGCTGTCGTTCTCGGTCCCCGCGACGCAAACCAAGTTGCCGCCGAGCCTGCGCAACATCTATAAGGAGCTCAAAGCCGATTTGGGCTGCCCCATTCCCGCCACGGGAGACCTAACCCCATGGGCACAACAGGGCATCCTGCTCCTCAACACTACGCTCACCGTGCGCGAGCATGCCGCGAACTCGCACGCCAAGCTGGGCTGGAGCACGCTCACCGACTACGTTATCGAACGCTGCTGCCAGCTGCCCCAGCCGGTCGTCTTTTTGGCATGGGGCCGCTTTGCCCAGCAGATGGTCGAAGGCAAGCTCGCCGCAATCGGCGCGGGCAAGGCAACCGGCAAGTTCTGCCTGGCCTCTACGCACCCCTCGCCGCTTTCGGCCAACCGTGCCACGGCAGAACTCCCCGCTTTTATGGGGTCGCGCCCCTTCTCCGCTGCCAATCGGCTACTCGAACAGCACGGCTCGACCCCCGTCAACTGGACTTGCCTCGGCTAAAAATCGATACATCAAAAACGCGCCCGACGGCTTTCCATCGGGCGCGTTTCCTATTCAGGCCAAATAAATTGTGTGCGGCCGGCCTCGCCGCCATCGATCAGCAGGCTCTGCCCGGTCATAAACCGGTTGGTCACGCCCACAAAGTAGATCCACTCGGCGATCTCTTGGGCAGTGGCCCAGCGCTTAAGCGGCGTGAGCTCCATAATCTGGTTCCACAGGTGCTCGTCTTCCATCACACAACGGTTGAGCGGCGTGATAACGCCACCCGGGTCCACACTGTTGGCGATGGCCTGCGGCGCCAGACGGTTTGCAAGGTTCTTGGTGTAGGCGATAACGCCACCCTTGCTGGCGGCATAGGCGGGAAACTCCGATCCCGTATGCCCGCTCGCCGACCCCACATTGACCACGGATTTGATAGCCGGCGCAGGCTTGGCGGCAAGCCCCTCCCCCACAAAGGCGTAGTGCTCGGTCACGTTGATGGTGCCACGCAGGTTGGCAGCAATATCGTCGGCCGAATCCTGCGTACCGGCAACGTTCACGATTACCTGGGGTTCAAGGTCGCCTGGAAACGAGTCCGGCTCGCGTACATCAACGATCAGATGGCGGTAGCGCTCGTGTTCGATCGCCGCCGGCAGCAGATCAAAGCCCACGACCTCGTGGCCCTCGTCCAAAAAGCGCTGCACGCACGCGGCTCCGATACCGCCCGAAGCGCCCGTGATCAAAACCCGCATACTTGCTCCTTAGGCGGTTGCGTGGCGCTCGAGGTACTCGGAACCCACATTCTCGCGCTCCCAGCCGCGCACGACCTTGTAGCCCACGGGGCTCAGGAAGACCTCGCACAGCAGCTCGGCGACAGCGCCGGTCAGTGAGCACATAAGGACCTGCACCCAGGTCCAACCAAAGAACGTGTGGCTCACCACAATGGCAAAGACCAGGTTGTCGATAAACTGGCCAACACCCGTGGACACATAGGAGCGGAAGGCGAAGCTCGCAAAATTATTCTTTTTGAGCATGCGGCCGAGCGACTGGTTGAGCGTGGAGTTAACCACGGCAGAGACGAGCATTGCCAGCGAAGAGCCCAGCACCACGTACCAGGTGCCACCGATGGTAGCGTTAAGGGCAGTGTTAACCTCGATCATGCCCGTGTCGTAGTAGGCGCCCCACATACCGGGCGTGAGCGAGCATGCCCAAAAGCACAGGCTCACGGCCAGGTTGACCAGCAGCGCGAGGATAGAGATTTTGATGGATGCCTTGGCGCCAAAGCGTTTGCAGATCATGTCCTGGCACAAAAACGAAACCCAGCTCACCACAAAGCCGCAATCGAGTGCCAGATACGGCAGGCTGATGAGCTCTTTGTTGGCCAGCAGGTTCATCATGATGACACTCACGAAAAACAGCGAAACCGTTGCCGCGGGAATGCTCCGCAACAGGACCTTGTAGTCCTCCATGACCTTCTTGATCATTATGTACTCCTTTGGTTTTAGGTTTAACGAGCAGGATATCGGACCCGAACTGCTCGGACGCCCCGGTCTTGAGACGACGGTGGTATGATAGCCGCTCACACGGCATCAGGCAAGCAAACGGCGCGGCAGCCCCGCAGGGCCACCGCGCCGATGCGTTAAAACGCTACGTTGCCAAACTCCGACAGGATAAGGTCGGGGTTGTGGTCGGTTGCCCAGTCCACGTTCCACGGGCTCGTGAACAGCAGCAGCTTACCGCCGCGCATATCCTCGACACGAAGCGTGTCGCGCGTGAGCGAAAGGGCCGGGATATCGATGGTATCGGGGTCGTTCTGGATCCAGCGGATGTCCGTATAGGGCAGCGGCTGGCGACGAACCTCAACACGGTACTCGGCCTTGAGGCGGCGCTCGAGCACCTCAAACTGCAGCACACCGACCACGCCCACGATGACGCTCTCCATGCCGGCACCCAACTCGCGGAAGATCTGGATGGCGCCCTCCTGGGCAAGCTCCTCCATGCCCTTGACGAACTGCTTGCGCTTGAGCGTGTCGACCTGCGTAATACGAGCGAACATCTCGGGGGCAAACGTCGGGATCTGCGGATACTGCACGTGGCGCTTACCAGAGCACACGGTGTCGCCGATGCTAAAGATGCCCGGATCGAACAGGCCCACGATATCGCCCGCGTACGCCTCGTCCACGATGGCGCGGTCATCGGCCATCATCGACGTGCCCGTGGCCAGCTTGAGCTTGCGGTTGCCCTGCATATGGAAGGCGTCCATGCCGCGCTCGAACTTGCCCGAGCAGATGCGCACAAAGGCGATACGGTCGCGGTGGTTCTTGTCCATGTTTGCCTGGATCTTAAAGACAAAGCCGCTAAAGTCGTCGCGGCAGGGATCGACCGGCTCGCTGGTGAGCGTGTCGGTGTAGGCGCGCGGCGTCGGGGCCAGGCGCAAGAACTCCTTGAGGAAGGGCTCAACGCCAAAGTTGGTGAGCGCCGAGCCAAAGAACGCCGGGCTCAGCTTGCCGCAGGCCACGGCATCCAGGTCGAGCTCGTCACCGGCGCCATCGAGCAGCTCGATGTCGTCCATCAGGTTCTTGTGGTTCTCTTCGCCGATGAGCTCGTCCATGGCAGGATCGCCCAGCTCGGCCTCGACCTCGGCGACCTTCTTGGTGGCGTTGGCGTGGCCGTCGCCCTCAAAGGCGATGACGCGACGAGTCTGGCGATCGAACACGCCGCGGAAGTTGCGACCGCTGCCGATCGGCCAGTTCATGGGATACGTGTTGATGCCCAGGACGTTCTCGATCTCTTCCATGAGCTCAAACGGATCGCGGGCCTCGTGGTCGAGCTTGTTCACAAAGGTGAAGATGGGGATATGACGCAGCGTACAGACCTTAAAGAGCTTTTTGGTCTGGGCCTCGACGCCCTTAGCACCGTCGATAACCATGACCGCGGCGTCGGCGGCCATAAGGGTACGGTAGGTATCCTCCGAAAAGTCCTGGTGGCCGGGGGTATCGAGAATGTTGACGCAGGCGCCGTTGTAGGTGAACTGCAGCACCGAGGAGGTAACGGAAATGCCGCGCTCCTTCTCGATGTCCATCCAGTCCGAGACGGCGTGCTTGGCCGAGCTCTTGCCTTTGACCGAGCCGGCGGTCTGGATGCTGCCGGTATAGAGCAGCAGCTTCTCGGTAAGTGTGGTCTTACCGGCGTCCGGGTGGCTGATGATCGCGAATGTGCGGCGCGACGAGATTTCATCCGACAGGCTTGCCATGCGGATCCTTTCTTGCATTGAGTGCATTACGTCGTTGTAACCCGACTATTGTAGCCGCGAAATGCCGTTACAGGGCACCTATCAGGACAAATTCATCAGTTGGGGCCTAGGTAGCAGTCGATGGCGGCACTCCGCAGCAGTTTGTCTCGACCTGTAACATCTAGACGGGTTTTGAGCCTCTACCTGTTACAGATCGAGACAAACAGATGGGCCTGCCGCCAAAATCTCAATCTGTAACATCTAGCCGCCAAAACCAGCCCTTAGTGTTACAGATTGAGACAAACGAACGGATCCGCCGGCAAAATCTCGAACCGTAACAGTTAGCCGCCCAAAACCGCTCCAGATGTTACAGATCGAGACAAAAGGACCGGCGGATAAACAACATCTTAATCTGTAACAACTAGCTGGGAAATTCGGGTCTTGTTGTTACAGACTGAGACAAACGGTGGCCGATCATTCCGATTTCCCTCTTGCGTAACTGTGCATAGTGTATATATACTGTGTTTACCGGTTATATACACGTGTAGCCCATCAGCTAAGGAGCCGCTGTGGACATCATCCTATCCAATTCGAGCGACAAGCCCATCTACGAGCAGATATCCTCGCAGGTCAAGACCCAGATCCTATCGGGCGCACTCGCCGCGGGGGCCAAACTCCCCAGCATTCGTGCGCTCGCGAGCGACCTAGGTGTGAGCGTCATCACCACCAAGCGCGCCTACGCCGACCTGGAGCAACTCGGGTTTATCTGCACCGTGCAGGGCAAAGGCTGCTTTGTCGCCGAGGGCAACCAGGAGCTCTTGCGTGAAAGCCAGCTCTGCCATATCGAAGAGCTGCTCGCGCAAGCGGCAGCGCAAGCCGACACCTTGGGCGTCACGCGCGACAAATTGCACGAGATGCTCGACCTGGTAGCTCCCGAAACCATGCAGTAGCCATCTGCAAGAAAGGCTATACCATGCAAAACCTGTTAGAACTCAAAGCCGTCTCGCGCCGGGTGAGCAACCGCTTTTCGTTGCGCGATGTCACACTTGCCGTAGAGCCCGGCCAGATTGTTGGCTTTGTGGGCGCAAACGGCGCCGGCAAGACAACGACCATCCGTGCCGCGCTCGGCCTCATAAAGATAGATGCTGGCGAGGTATGCCTGTTTGGGCAGCGCTGCGATGCCAATGCGCCCGATGAGCAACAACGTCGCACGCGCTCTCGCATCGGACTCGTGCTGGACACGTGCCCCTTCCCTTCCACGCTCAAGGTGACGGAGGTCGAGGCGCTCGTAGGTCCGGCGTACCCCACCTGGAACCACGACACCTTCGCCAGCCTCATCGACCGGTTTAGTCTGGACCCCAAGGCAAAGGTCAAGGACCTCTCCCGTGGCATGGGCATGAAACTGCAGCTCGCGTGCGCGCTCAGTCACAAGGCCGAGCTGCTCATCTTGGACGAAGCCACCGCGGGCCTCGATCCTATGGCGCGTGAGGAGCTGCTCGATGAGCTGCTCTCCTTTGTCGCCGACGGACAGCGCAGCGTATTGTTCTCGAGCCACATTACCTCCGATCTTGAACGTGCGGCAGACCGCGTCGCCTGCATCGATAATGGCTCGATCGTGTTCGATTTGCCGCGCGAGGACATTACCGACCGTACCGGCATCGCCCACTGCACCCAGGCGCAAGCTGCCGAGCTGATGGCTTGTGTCGAAGGCGCTCGCGCCACCCGTCATACCTACAGCGTTGACGTACTCGTACCCAACCGACGAGAAGCGCTCGAGGCCTTTCCCGAGATTCCCTGCGACCGGATCTCCATCGATGACTATCTGCGCCTTACGCTGAAAGGAACCTCCAAATGAAACGCGCCTTTATGTCCGAGACCGCCATCATGCGCTCGTTTCTCCCGAGCATCGCCGGCGTCGGCCTGTTCATATTCGTCGTGCTGACCCTTGCCAACGCATCGGATGGTGACTCTGGCATGAGCGCCGGCACCTGTGCGGTCAGCGCCATGTCGCCCATCATGATCATGAGCTCGCTGGCTGGCTACGATAACCAAAACGGCTGGGAGCGCTATCGGGCAACGCTGCCGTTCTCGCGCAAAGACATCATCTGCGCGCGATACCTGTGCATTATTGTCTTCTCGGTCGTCATGGCATGCGCGGCTACGCTTCTGAACATCCTCGCCCTTCCGTTCTTCGATCACATGGGCATCCCTTCGACAGGCCAGACGGTCTTTGAAATCGCGACCGCCTCGGCGGCGTCGATGCTCATCTCCCTCATGATGGTGCTTTTGGCACAGCCGATATTCTTTCGATTTGGACACATGGAGGCGCTGCGCCTATCCGTCGGCCTGTTTGCCCTGCTTGGCTGCGGCACCATGGCAATACTGAGCTCCTCCAACCCCATCAGCAACTGGCTCATGTCATTTGCCGGGGCAAATCCCGATCCCGCCGTCATCAGTTTCCTGTGCGCAGGAATTGCCGCCCTGGCGTTCGTGCTATTTGCAATCAGCTGCACCGTCAGCACCAAGATCTATCGAGCACGCGATTTGTAGCCGCAAGCGGTATCATCGGACGAGCGCCGTAGACCCGGCGTAGTCGTTCTTGAGGAGGCGCCACACCCGTGTCGTGGGTTGTTGCAGCGTTTGCATCGGCATTCTTTGCCGGCATCACATCAATTTTGGCCAAATGTGGCATCAAACACACCGATTCCGATGTTGCGACCGCCATCCGCACCTGCGTGGTGCTCGTCTTTGCTTGGATAATGGCGGGCATTTCCGGATCCATCGGAACCATTGGCAGCATCGCCGCCAAGTCTTGGCTGTTCCTCGTTCTCTCGGGACTTGCAACCGGCGCTTCGTGGATCTGCTACTTTAAGGCGCTCAGCATTGGAGACGTCAATAAGATCGTGCCGGTCGACAAGATGAGCACCGTACTCGCCGCGCTGATCGCTATTGTTCTCTTTGGCGAGACGAGCAATCTGGCCGTAAAGCTTATTGGGACGGCCGTAATCACCCTCGGCACGTTCCTGATGATTGAGAAGAGGCAGTCAGCTGGCGTGGACCAGAAGCAAGACCGGACCTGGCTCGTCTACGCCATCGGCGCCGCCGTTTTCGCGGCGCTCACGTCCATCCTTGCCAAGGTTGGCATCGAAGGCGTCGAGTCTAACCTGGCAACGGCGATCCGTACCTGCGTGGTACTCGCCATGGCGTGGGGGATTGTGACGGCCAAGGGAAAGCTGGAGCAGGTCGCACGCGTTGACCGATATGAACTCACATTTCTCGCAGCATCGGGCATTGCGACCGGTGCATCGTGGCTGCTCTACTACTACGCGATTGCCGCCGGGCAGGTAAGCGTCGTGGTGCAGGTCGACAAGCTCTCGATCCTTGTTTCGGTACTGTTCGCGCGCCTGGCCTTCAACGAAAAGCTGTCACATCGAAACGCCGTCGGCCTCGCCCTCATCGTGCTGGGCACCGCCGCACTCGCAATTTGGAAGTAAGACGCAGGGAACGAGAGCCTCGGCGCACCCGTGGTCACAATCGACTGTCCGCCAATACATGACAAATGACATATCCCCTGCCCGCGCTCAACGTCTTACAATAGAGATGTCACGGGCCTTGGCCCAATTTCGATCATCCAAGGGGATGTCTTTTTGGTCATTGTTCTTTAGGGAACGGTCAATCGCATAGAACCATGAAAACGGCCGACCAACGGCCGTGGTTTATTGCGCCGTTCCGCCTCCGTCATCTGCCAATTTGCACCTGATTGGAAAGAACAATGCAATCCCAGGAATCTCAATCCTTCCCAAAAGCTAGCAGCTTCGATACGGCACTCGTGCGCTCTAAGATCATGGGGCCCAATCCCCTCAAGCTCTGCGAAGAACTTCTTTGCGATGCTCGCATCCCCCGCGGCGCCCGCGTCTGCGACCTTGGATCGGGCACCGGCATTACCAGCGCCCTGCTTGCCCGCGAATACGGGTCTGACACCTACGCTGTCGACCTGTGGAGCGACCCCGAGGAGAACCGCGTGTTCTTCGATTCACTCGGTATTCCCCGCAACGCCATTCACCCTGTTAAAGCGGACGCCTCGCAAGGCTTGCCGTTTGAGCGCGACTTTTTTGATGCGGTCGTGAGCATCGACTCGTACAACTACTATGGCCGCGATCCGCATTACTTGGGCGAGCGCCTGCTCCCCTACGTAAAGCAAGGCGGGATGCTCTACTTAAGCATCCCCGGCATGGTCCGCGACTGCCACGACAATTTGCCGGACTGTCTGCTCCAGTCCTGGACACCCGAGCAGCTCGACTATATGCACGACATAGCCTGGTGGCGCACCATGATCGAGCCGACCATCGGCGTCGAGATTGTCTCGATGCAGCCCATGCTGTGCACCAACGAGGCATGGGCAGACTGGCTCGCCTGCGACAACGAGTACGCCGCGGGCGACCGCGCTGCCGTTGAAGCCGGCGCTCTCGAGTATCTCAACACCATCGCAATCGTGCTGAGGAAGTTCTAAACAACAGCCGCGCGAGACCGTAGATATACGGCCTCGCGCGGCTTTTTTCTTACCATGAGCTTTTAGCGAGCAGGCCCGTAGTCGTTACATCCTCACGCCGGGCTTGGGATGCTTGTACTGACCGTGGGAGGCCGTGCGTTTACCGCGTGAGATGGCAAACTTGGGACAGCAGTGCAGGCAACGGAGGCAGGCGGCGCACTCCGGCTTTGTCCAGACGGGAAGCCCGTCACGCATCTCAATTGCCGCCATGGGGCAGCGCTTGGCGCAGAGGCCGCAATCGATGCAGAGATCGTCATCGACAGCAAACTTGCTCGTCCGTTGCATGCGCGGCAGCCCAAACGCGTGATATGCGCACGATGCAAACAGGGGCACGCGATGGCGCATCATGTTGCCCGTACGCCGCGCCCGTACCGCTTCGACCACGGCATCAATCTGCGCCTCGGCAGCCTTGTTGATGCTCTCGACCTTTTGAGGATCTGACAGGTCGAAAACAGGCGTCCAGGTATCGGGCATCTTGACGCTCATCGCCGCGTCCAGCTCGAGCCCACGCTCGCGCAGCAAATCGCGGGCAAACTTCGCCGATTGGCCGGTCGTCGAGCCATACGTTGAGACATAGAACGTATAAGGTTGCCCGCTGCCCTTGCCGCCAACGGCAATCGACAGGTCGGCAGTCTTCAAAAACTCGATCATTGGCGTCGGCAAGCCCCAGGCATACACCGGGGCAACAAATCCAAGCTGACAGGGCCCTCCCGCCAAGGCAAGACGAAGGGACTCGGCATCAAAGCGCTCAATCGACATGACCTTATCGCCCGTTGCCGCTGCAACACGGCGCGCCACATGCTCGCTGTTTCCCGTCGCGCTAAAGTACAGAATCATTTCTTATCCTCCGAGCATTGTGCCGCGATAAAGCCGCGCTACTTGCGCAGCGGCTTGGGCAGCGGAATGCCGGCGGCGATAACGGCGGCGATGATCATGCAGACGATACCCTTGAGTGGGAAGCACATGAGCAGCAGGCCCACGACCATGACCGGCTGGCGCATGACGGCGCCCATCGTCGATGCCGTGCAGACGGCGACGCAAAAGACCGGATCGGCGCCGGTGAGGATAGCAAGGCCATAGCCCAGGCTCACACCCGAGAAGATAACCGGGAAGAAGTGACCGCCGCGCCAACCAAGGTTGATGAGGGCGGGCGTCAGCATGGCCTTAACAAGACCGGTCGCGATAAGCACGCCGGCGGGGATGGTCAGATAGGTCTCCATGAGCACGTCGGCCTGGGTCTCGCCGGCAAACATGGTGTAGGGCAGGACCGTGCCGCAGATGGCGAGCGCCAGACCGGCCAGCATGGCTTTGACGACAGGGCGCGCCCCTATTGCATGAGCAAGCGCTTCGCTCGCGTGCTCAGAGACAAAGTACAGCCAGCCGCAGATTGTTCCGATCAGCGACAGAGGGATGAGCCAGATAAGCTCCAGATTGCCCACCACGGCAGCCTCGAACCTCGGCATACCCATGCCGCCGCCCATGAGCTGGCCGAGCAGCAGGTAGGTGCCCAGGCCGCCAGCAATCGCGATGCCGTAAACCACGGTCTTTTGCGCCTTGGGCAGCCTGATGGTGATCTCACCGGATTCGGAATCCTCACCATCGCCGGCACCCTGGCCGTCAGCACTTCCGGCAAGTGGCGCCACAAAGCCAAACACGGGCGCGGTAAAGAGCGCCGTCAGAGCAGCCTGGGTGCCCAGCAGCGTGAGCTCCCTAAACTCGGCGCCAAAGCGACGCATGCGATCGCCGACCCAGCTGCACAGACCCGCGATGACGCCGGTCAGGCCGGCCTCCGGTCCAATACTTCCACCAAACAGCAGCGGCAGCAATGCCGCGAGCGAAAGCTTGCCCAGGTTGTCGTACGGGTAGCGCCCGTCTTGCTTAACCTTTGCCATCACCTGGTTGAGGTCATCGGTCTTGATGCCCGTCATCTTTTCGTATAGGCCAATCACCAAGCCGCCCAACAGGCAAACGAAAAACGGGTACGGCAAAAAGCCAAACGGGCCGCTGGCGAGCTCGGGCGAAGCGACGCCCAGTGCGTGCGGGATCTCAGTCCATAGATAGTCGATGCCGTGCTCCATCGCAAAGAAGAATAGCCAGACTGCAGCACCCGCGAGTGCACCGGTCACAGCAACGCTGACCAAAAACAGCGCGCGGTTTGTGGGTTTGGCAAGGTTATCCATCGGGTCCTCCCGCGGTCAAAGTCGACATAGATACATTTTATTGTAGAGCGCGCGTTGCCCGAACGAGCCAACCACCTGCGCCGCAAACGGCACCATTGGGAGTCATAGTGGAGCAGGCTCAAGACTTATCCGTTGATAATCGAGGCAATCTCACGCAAATCGTCGGCAAAGTAGATGCCGTGCTGGCGCCTCGGGCTCGAAAGCCCTTTATCAATCATGTGCCCGAGCAGCGCCTTGAGGTCGTTGTAGTAACCGTCCAGGTTATACAGGATGCACGGAGCACTCAGGTGCCCCAACGACACCGCGGACATGACCTCGGCAATCTCCTCGAGCGTGCCCGTCCCACCGGGAAAGGCGATGAACGCATCGCCGAGCTCAATCATCTTGGCTTTGCGCTCGGCCATATCACTCGTCACGATGAGGTCGTCGATACCGTCATGTTGAAACTCGGCCTCGATAAAAAAGCTCGGCTCAACACCCGTCACGTGTCCGCCAGCATCGAGCACGCTATCGGCGAGCGCACCCATCAGGCCCGATTTGGACCCGCCGTATACCAACGCGTGTCCGTTGGCGCCAATCCAGTTGCCCAGCTCCTGCACTGCGGGCAGAAACGCCGGGTCGTTGCCGACGCTCGCGCCCAGGTAGACGGTGATGTTCATATGCAATCCCCCTCGTCGTGACGCGCGGCACCCGTTCTATCGTTGCCGGCGACGGTATTCGCGCACGCGGCGCGACAAATCGGCGAGCTCATCGCGGTCGAGTTCTTCCAAATGCTCAAGATCGTCCATAAAGCGCGCCATGGTGTCCTTTTGGCGCATCTTGATAAGCGTATTGCAGTAGTTCACCGCCACGCCCGTAAGCATGGCGATATAGAAGATACTGATGACGCTTAGGATAACGGTAATGCCGCGGGCAACCGGCGTTTCAGCGGGGATATCGCCAAAGCCAATCGTCGAGACCGTCTCAAAGCTAAACCAGAGACCATCGCCAAACGTGAGGGTCGTGGGCTCGGACAGCCAGACAGCCGTCGAGCAAAGCAGATAGAAAATAAGAAACAGGCCCGTAATGCGTGCAAAGCCAGCCTGTCGCAGCACATCGGCAAGCGTCCTGAGCTTTTTCATCGCGACCCCTTCCACGGACAACCAATCACGTTCGCTCGGTATTGTCCCACGCCTCCCCAGCAAACGGAACTAGTCATTGGGGACGTTCTTAAATGACCAGTCAAACAAGAACGTCCCCAATGACTAGTCGTTTAAGAACGTCCCCGATGACTGCCGGGCGGAACCGTTTAGCGGTGCCGCTGCCGGCTGGGCAGGCTGAGCTGGTATCCTTATGCGGTAATGTCTCGATTCGTTAGGATTGCATGTGAGAGTTGCCACTGTCCTTCGTTCAGTTATATGTCGCACCCTGGCCGCCGCGCTTACCGCGCTCGCCGTACTGAGCGCCGTCGCGCCCGCCCCTGTCTTTGCCGCCGACTCCGATCAGCAGGTCAAAACGGTCCGTGTCGGCTGGCTCGTCAACAACGAGGGCTTCCAGGACGGCACCCCCGGCGAGCGTCTCTCGGGATGGGGTTACGAGTACCTCCAGACTCTGTCGTACTACACGCCCGGCTGGCGGTACGAATACGTCTCCGGCACCTTCACCGAGCTTATGGACATGCTCGAGGCGGGCGAGATCGACCTCATGCCCAACATCTCCTACTCCGAGGAACGCGCCCAAAAGCTGCTCTTTTCCTCGAACCCCGAGGGCACCGAGCGCTACTTCATCTACGCCAAGCCCAATCGCGACGATCTGGCCAAGGGTGACCCCCGAGCGCTCCAAGGCCTTACCATCGGCTGCAACCCCGACGTTATGCAAACCTTCGTTGGCCAGCAGTGGCTCGCCAACGAAGGCATTACCTGCACCTATAAAGAAATCGACACTGGCGGTGCCCTCTTTGACGCGCTCGCAAACAACGAGGTCGATGCCATCATCATGAACGACACGACCTCGTCGCCCAGCGCCTCCCCCATGTTCTACATTGGTTCGAGCGACTACTTTTTTGCCGTCCCCAAAAGCCGCCCCGACCTGATGGACGACATCAATGCCGCCATGTCGGCAATCGCCCGCGTCAACCCACGCTATATCGACGAAGTCAAATCTAACTACTCGGCCCAAAACAGCGGTTCATCATCGCTCAACGGCCCCGAACGTTCCTGGCTCAAAACAAACAACAACACCATCACGCTCGGCTACATTACGGGCAGACTCCCCTACTGCAACGAAGACGAAGACGGCAAAATGGAAGGCTCGCTCGCATCGCTTGCGACGACGCTGCACGATAAATTTGGCATTACGGTCAAAACCGTCGCCTTTGATAGCTACAAGATGATGTCAAAGGCCCTGTCAAAGGGAAGCATAGACGTTGTGCTGCCGGTATACCGAGATTACTGGTTTGCCGAGCAATCAGGCGTTGTGCAGTCGGTATCGTTGGGGACCATATCCCTCACCGCCATCCACACCGGCAGCGACCTGAACAAAGACCTTCAGAACATCGCCTGTACCAAATCATCGTTTGTCAACAAAAATGCACTTGAAAGCCTGTTCCCCACAGCGACCGTGACCGAATACCAATCCGACGATGAAGCGTTCGACGCCCTCAGAAAGGGAACGGCGCACTGCATCGTCGCTCCCAGCTCACGCATAAAAACCATCGGCGACCGTCATGATCTCAAGGACTACGAGACGGTCGAGCTCCCTGACACCTGTGAGCTCTCGTGCTGGATTTCGCGCGGAAAGCCCGAGCTGCTGGGAATCATCAACAAGGGCATCATCAATGCCGGAGAATCGCTCTCCGCAAGCAATTACTCATCCACGTCGTACACGACCCAGGAATCAGACACGCTTCAATTCCTTTTTCGCAACCGCACCGCCATTGCCGCTACCCTCATCGGTATGTTGTCGGTCGGCATCGTCCTGCTCATCTGGGCACTCGTGCGCGCTCGAACCGAGCGCAAAAAAGCCGATGCTGCCAACGCCGCTAAGAAGGCATTCCTCACGTGTATGAGCCACGACATCCGTACGCCGCTCAACGGTATCCTGGGCCTTATCGAGATCGAGGAATTGAAGGAAGGCGATATCCAGGTCGCCCGCGAGAGCCGTGCCAAGGCGCGCGTTGCCGCCAATCACCTGCTCTCGCTGATCAACGACATCCTCGAGATGGGCAAAATCGAAGACCGCAAGCTAACACTGGAGCATACGCCTTTTAACCTCAAAGAGCTCTGTGACGATACACTGGTGCTGTGCAAGCTCCGCGCGTCCAGTAACGGCATCACCATGCAGGACAATAGTCTGCCGTACGCCACGGGGCCATACATGATCGGCAGTCCCACCCATATCCGACAGATCATGATCAACCTGTTAGACAACAGCATTAAGTACAACAAGCACGGCGGCTCCGTCACCTTTAGTTCAAAGACCAAGCCACTCGATAACGGGCGCGCGCTCTTTTGCTTTAGCGTTTCGGATACCGGCATTGGCATGACTCCCAAGTTTTTAAAGCATATCTATGAGCCGTTTGCCCAAGAAGGTGACGATGCGCGCAGCAAGTTCCAAGGAACCGGCATGGGCATGCCAATCGTCAAGTCGCTTATTGAACTGATGGGCGGCACCATCGAAGTCACCAGTGAACTCCATGTGGGCACCTCGTTCTACGTGGAGATTCCGCTCGATATCGACGAGAATCCCCAGGCGCGGGCGAATACGGTTGAGAGTGCGCCCGACTGCTCGCTCGCCGACATGAACGTGCTGCTCGCCGAAGACAACGAATTGAATGCCGAAATTGCCCAGACGCTGCTAGAATCCGAGGGCGTCGTGGTCACCCGCGCCGCCAACGGCAACGAGGTCGTCGATCTGTACCTGTCGCATCCCGCCGGCAGCTTCGATGCGATCCTGATGGACATTATGATGCCGGGCATGGACGGCTATGAGGCAACCCGCACGATTCGTCTGAGCGAGAAGGTCGATGCAGCCGATATCCCCATCATCGCGCTCACCGCCAATGCCTTTGCCGAGGACGCCAAGGCGGCACACGATGCCGGCATGAACGCCCATCTGTCCAAACCGCTCGACTTTAACAAGCTCAAAAACATACTCGCCCGCATCAAGAAAAACGGATCCGTTTCGCTATAGTTTTTGCAGCAACCACGCACGACCAGAAAGGAAGCCAACGATGTTTAGGCCCTTACGTCGAAAGAAACGCGCCATCACCGACGAGGAAGCGCGCAAACTGCTCGCCACCTGCAAGCGCGGCGTCTTTGCCGTCAACGGCGACGATGGCTACCCGTACGCCATTCCCGTCAACTACTTCTTTGACGCCGAGCACGACAAGATTTATTTCCACGGCGCCAAGGCTGGCCACAAGGTCGACGCACTCAAGCGCGATGACAAGGTCTGCTTTACCGTTTACGGAAACGAGTGGTACCAGGACGGCGACTGGGCTCCCTACGTTATGAGCACCGTCGTCTTTGGCCGTTGTCGCCTGGCGAATGACACCCCCGCGTTTATCGAGGACAAAGTCCGCCAGCTCGCCCTTAAGTACTACCCTTCTGCCGAGGAAGTCGAAGAGGAAATCGCCAAAGACATTAAGGGCGTCCAGCTCTACGAGATTACGATTGAGCATCTTTGCGGCAAGCAGATTCAGGAAAAATAAACCTCCGCAGCAGGTCTGCGCCCAATGGTTACAGATGCCTTACCACACGGGGCCTTCCAGCCGACTTGGCAGAAGACCCCGCATGCAGTGCTCACTTACCGTGCATTAAAAACGTAGCGGTCCAGGCGGTCGCACGCTTCCCTTACGCGCGAAAGCGGCAGCGCCAGATTCACGCGAATGTGGCAGGGCCCGTGGAACGGGCGGCCGTCCTGATATCCCACGCCTACGCGCGCCCCCTCGTCGAGCAGCCACTGAATATCGCGGCCATGCTCGCGGCACCACTCGGTGCAGTCCAGAAACACCATGTACGTGCCCTGCGGACGCGAATAGGACACGCCCTCAAAATGCTCGTCCACGTAATTGCAGAAGTACTCGATATTGCCGGCAAGCACCTGGTTGAGCTCGTCCACCCACTCGTAGCCCTGCGGCTGGTAGGCACCGATAAGCGCATGCATAGAGAGGACGTTCATCTCGTTGTAGTGGGTCTTGTCGGACACGGCGCACACGCGGTCGCGCAGCGTCTCGTTATAGATGATGTGGTAGCTGCCGACCAGGCCCGCCAGGTTGAACGTCTTGCTGGGCGCATAGAGGGCAACCGTGCGCATGCGGGCGTCCTCGCTTACCGACTGCGTCGGAATATGCTTGTGTCCCGGCAGGATGATATCGGACCAAATCTCGTCCGAGATCACCACGCAATCGTGCTGGCGGTAGATGTCCATGGCGCGCTCGATCTCGTCACGCTCCCATACGCGGCCGCAGGGATTGTGCGGTGAGCAGAACACCGCGGCATGGATGTGGTTTTGGGCGAGTTTGCACTCCATGTCCTCAAAGTCCATGCGCCACACGCCCTGGTCGTCAAGTTTAAGCGGGCTGTGGACAATGCGATAGCCCGCAGCTTCGATGGACTTGGTAAAACCAATGTAGGTGGGGCTATGGACCAGCACTGCATCGCCCGGCTGGACATACGCGCGCAGCGTCGACACGACACCGCCCAGCACGCCGTTTTCGTAGCCGATATGTTCAGGGCGCAGGCCCTCGACGCCATTGCGGCGGCTCTGCCATTCGATGATGCGGTCGAAGTACTCGGCGCGCGGGTTAAAGTAGCCAAACATGGGATGCTGAGCGCGCTGAATGATGTGCTCCTGGACCGTGGGCACCGTGGCGAAATTCATGTCGGCCACCCACATGGGAATGCGGTCGAAGCCCTCGTCGGGTGCGTTCGGGGCCATACCGGGGATCTCACCCCAAGAGTCAACAGCGATAGAGTCCATGCCGTGGCGGTCGATAAGCGAGCTAAAGTCGTATTTCATGCTGAGCCCCCGTGCAAAGTTGATTGTTTTGGTAGGCGTTATTGTCCACCAGCGTGGGCGGTTTTGGCGCGGGGTTTGGCGCTTAATTTGACGGGTACGGACGAATGGCTGGTTAGTCTTGCGCGTCGTTGACGGCAACTACGGTTAGCTGGGTTTCATCGACCGCAAACGATATGTCGAGCCCGGCGTAAGCCAAGTGATAAACGCGGTTTGGCTCGTGCTTGCTGCCTGCGCGGCGTGGATCTTGGCGAAGGACCTCGACCAAGCCGGGGAGCTTTGCGGGCGGGACCATATCCTGCAGCGCTTGCGGGAACTCAACATCGATCTCTTGCCACGGAGCATCCTCAATCCAGCCGCCCGTCGCATCCGGGTGACAGTCGGCAAATGGAATGTAAGGCTTGATATCGTAGATGGGCGTGCCATCGCGCAGGTCGGCCCCCAACACATGGATGATGGGGCCATCGTCGGTAAGCTCCACGCGATCAAGCTTGACGCAGGTGAGCCCGATGGGATTAGGGCGAAACGGACTGCGCGTGGCAAACACTCCCACACGTTCGGCTCCGCCCAGACGCGGCGGGCGCACGGTTTTCGACCATTTTGCGTTGGTGCCGGACCTGTCCTGCGTTTTAGCGTCGACGGCAATATCCTTAGCCGTGCCGCCGGGCGTTCCGTTTTCGAAGCGCCACAGCAGCCACAGGTGAGAGAAGGAGTCCAGGCCCTCAACCGCTGCATTGGAGGCAAATTCCGGCTCAAAAAAGATTCGTCCCTGCAGATGGGGCGCCAAAAAGCTGTTGCGCGGAATGCCGAACTTCTGCGGCAGGTCGGTATGTATGCGTGCGATAGGTTCCATGCCGGTCATTGTACGGCATGGAGGCGTGGGGCGTTGCGCGCAATTCTTCGCCGCGGTCCCCCGTCGTGCAACCAACGGTTGCTTGGAAGGGCGCCTGCCGCCGCGTATGCTTAAGCCATCAACCAGCAGAAAGGAGCCGCTATGGCCTTTGCAGAAAAGCTCATTGCTGTCCGTCGCGCCCATCACCTTACCCAAGAGCAGCTTGCCGCTAAGCTCTTCGTCACACGCCAGGCCATCAGCCGGTGGGAGCGCGGCGAGGTCACACCGGGCATCGACATGATGAAGCTCATCGCCGCCGTAACCGGAGAACCGCTGTCCCACCTGCTCGAAATGCCTGAGCACTATTGCCAGAGCTGCGGCATGATACTCACGCCCGACGACTGCGGCACCGATGCCACGGGCACCGCGACCGATCATTACTGCAAGTGGTGCTACGACCACGGCAAGTACACCTATGACACCACCATGGAGGCAATGATTGAGGATTGTGCCCCGCGCCTGGCACAAAACACCGGCATGTCGCTCGACGAAGCCGTCTCGCTCATGGGCGCCGTCCTGCCGCAACTGGAGCGCTGGCGCACCGTGCAGGAAAACGAGGCGCGCTACGGTGCCGAGGCGCGGGCGCGCTACGGCGATGAGGCTATCGATGCAGCAAACGAAGCGTTGCTGGACATGGACCCCGAGACATGGAACGACATGAAGGAACTTGAACGCGCTATTCTGGGCCAGCTCTCGATTGCCATGGGCATTGGCGACCCAGAGAGCAACGAGGCTCGTAAGCTTGTCGCGATGCATCGTCGCTGGATTGCTCTCAACTGGGGATGCGAGCCCCAAGACGAGGCGTACCTGGGCCTCGCCCACGGTTATCTTGCCGACCAGCGCTTTGTTGACTACTACGACAAGCCCTGAGCCACCGGAGCCACGGCGTTTCTGGTCCAGGCCATCGAGTCTTCGTTGACGCGCGCATAGACCGCGGCGGCTTTGGGTATTTCAATCAAAACCTCAACCGATTGGAGACCTATGGCTACTAATCACGAGCTCGCGCTGTACGTTATGACCGGCTGCCCGTATTGCATAAAGGTCAAGCGCTTTTTGGCCGATAGCAGCGTGACCATTCCCGAACGCAATATCTCGACCGATACCGAAGCCGAGCAGACACTCATCGCCGTCGGCGGAAAACGCCAGGTTCCCTGCTTGTTCATCGACGGCAAGCCGCTCTACGAGTCAAGCGACATCATCGCATGGGTGCAGGAGAATCTGCTCTAGTGCGCACACTCTGTCCGTCCAGGGACCCAGCCCATACGGCCCAAACATGTACACCAGCATCCAAAGTCGACATTTTTCGACATCTTTGGATGCTGGCGTACAGCTTTTTGGTAGTCATGGACGCTCTTGGCCGGCTAATTGTTTGAGGAGACCTTTGGATTATGGCTGTTTGACGCCTCTGGAAAGGTTTCCGAGAGGGCTGTGGTCAAAAAAGGGCAAATATGAGTACTGCTACCTGTTTAGTAGCAGCGATTTTGATCACTTCAGGAACTATTCAACGTTCCACTCGTCCGCAGACGACGTTATTTCTCCTCATATGTTCAATAAAAGTAGCTCTTAATGGGAACAAATCTCATCAGGAGCTACAATTTATAGCAAAATAAATGCAACCATAATGGCAACAGTACTCATATTTGCCTTTTTTTGACCACGACCCTCCAGAATAGTCGCTGAGAGCGACACTAAATGACAAAATCCGACACTTGAACGTTCTTATATGAGTAGCCATTGAAGGACACCTAACGACTACTCCCATTCGCGACACACTGTGTCGCGAATTAAGCTGGCCCCATTACCGAAGACCAGTGAGAGCTCCTGCCCAGAATCTCAATAGCTTAATAAAGGGCTCCCCTCCGGAAGTTCAATGAGCATCCAAATTCCAAGCTGAAAAGCAAAGGAGTATCGAAGCCGTCAATGCTCATTTCCTATCGAACAGGCAGGTCAAAACAAGCTAATTAGCCCGATGAACTGCTTGTATTTTTGTCTACAAAATTGTATACAAAAAGAGAATCCGAGAACCGGCGCTCGACATTATGTCGATCGATAGGAGGCGCCATGGATGCTAAGCAGCTCGAAAAGATGATGGGGTTTGCTCCCGGAGAGTTGAAGAAAGCCGCGGAAGCCTACGAAAAAGATGAGTGGCCGAAAGGTCACACCATCAAGTTGGGAAGGCCACCAATCTCCGATGAGCCGAGCGTCGTTATATCAGCACGTGTGGGCGAATCGATTCTTGAGGCGTTTGACGAAAAAGCCAAACGCCATGGGCAAACACGCACGGAGCGGCTCAGAGAGCTCATTACACTTGATGCACTGATTGCCTAGGCCCGCTCCCCCGTCGGACCCAAACATGTACACCAGCATCCAAAGTCGACATTTTTCGACATCTTTGGATGCTGGTGTACATGTTTTTGCTACATAGTCGTTGGGGACGTCCTTAAATGACCAGTCGTTAAAGAACGCCCCCGATGACTAGTTAGCCGTGGAAGCGAGCTGTGGGTGCAAGCGGCTGTTCACGAAAGACGCGCTCGACGGCAGCGCGGTATTCGTCGACCTTTTTGGTCTTGCGTACGATCTTGTGGACGGTAGCGGGATCAGCGAAAGCGCACTTGGCGTAGAACCACCACTCCTTCATGCGGAAGACCGCATTGCCGCCAATCTCTTCTGCATATGCCGCAAACAGCGTGTCGTGGAAGCGCTGCAGCTCAGCAGCCGTTGCAGCAGGGCCGCCCTTGACCATGCGAGCCAGCGCGGGGTTCGCAAGCAAGCCACGCCCCAGCATCACATGGCGTGTACCGGGATAGGCCTCCACCAGCGCGTCCACGTCCTCAAGATCAAAGATGTCGCCGTTGTATGCCACCGGGAACGGCGCGCGCTCCAGCGTCTCGCCGTAAAACGCTTTGCGCGGCGAGCCCGTGTAACGATCCTTTTGCACGCGCGGATGCACGATTAGCTCTGCCAGCGGCATGCGACAGTACAGGTCAAGCACGCGCTCGTATTCGTCGTCACTCTCCAGCCCCAGCCTGGTTTTTACCGACACCGGCAACGGCGAACGTTCGCACACATCGCTCAAGAACACTTCGAGCTCGTCCAAGTGGCGCAAAAAGCCCGAGCCCTTGCCCTTGGCGACAACCGTCCCCGAGGGACAACCCAAGTTGAGATTGACCTCGCGATAGCCCATGTCGGCGAGCACCTGTGCCGCCCACACAAACTCGTCCGCGTTCTTGGACATCAACTGAGGCACCACGTTGAGCCCCTGGTTATTGGCAGGATCGATCTCCTTAAACGCCTTGCCGCCAAAGCGGTTTCCCACCCGCGGCGGCGGCAAAAACGGCGTGTAATAGCAATCGAGCGCACCGAAGCACTCCGCATGCACGCGACGGAACACATGCCCGGTAATCCCCTCCATAGGGGCAAGCGAAAGAATCATCTACTCTTCTCTCATATCAACGGATGTGACAAAGGAACCGCCCCCTTGTTACATGCATTATGCCTTGTGCTTCAGATGATTCACAAGGCAGAGGTAGCTGCTTGACGATAATCACCCTTCCATCCGTCGCCTTACGCAACGAAGGTGAATGCTTTTCCGCGAAGTGAACGGGTGAAATCGGACCCTCGATGCATCGACACTTTGGGAAGGCCAATTCCTGCGGTTTTATCACTCAAATCCTGCGGTTTTAGCGTCGAAAAACGTGGGTGCTTCAGGGGTCCAAATTAGGTCGTTCACTTCTCGGGAAACCATTCACCTTCGATTTACTGGTGCTTATAAACAGCGAGGGGGTCGCCCGGCAGGCGGCCCCCTCGCTTGTTATTCATCCCTCGGCAGCGGTTTCATGCTCCAAAAGACAACGTTCATAATCACGACAACCACCAACACCACGCCGTTGGCCACCCAAAAGCCCATGTTAAGGCCGAGCCACTCCGTGGTGCCAAACAAGTCCATCCAAATCTGCGTCCAGTTCATGCAAACGCTCCTTTCTGCATCAATCCCCCACTACAGCAGCTCGCCGTAGCGCTTGACGTAGGCCTTCTTAAGGCTTGTCGCCAGCGCCATGTACAGCAAGATGCACGGAATCAGGAACAAGAAGTACTCGACAGGCAGGGCGCCCAGACCCAGCGTGGGGCCAAGCGGGCTAAACGGGATCAGCGTGAGCAGCGCGATGCCCGTCATCGTGAGCAGCATCACCGGAGCCGAGGCACGGCTCTGGATAAACGGCAACTTAGGCGTACGGATCATGTGGATGACCAGCGTCTGGCTCCACATAGACTCGACGAACCATCCAGCCTGGAACAGCGCGATGTAGGCCAGCTGCATCTGCTCCAGCGCGGCGCCCGAGTAGACGCTCGCCAGGTCGTTGAACAGCACGCCATGGCTCACGAACAGGGGGCAGAAAACGAAGTACATAAAGATATAGGTCATAAAGTCGAAGATGGAGCTGGTGGGCCCGATCCAGATCATGAACCTGCCAACACTCGAAGCGTCCCAGGTACGCGGCACGCGCAGGAACTCCTCGTCCACGTTGTCCCAGGGAATCGCCAGGCAGCTGCAGTCATAGATCAGGTTGAGCAGGATCAGCTGGATGCTCATCATCGGCAAAAACGGCAGCAGGGCGGATGCGGCAAGCACGCTGAACATATTGCCGAAGTTGGAGCTTGCGGTCATCTTGATGTACTTGATCATGTTGGCGTAGGTCTTGCGCCCCTCGATGATGCCCTCCTCGAGCACCATCAAATCCTTCTCGAGCAAGATGATATCGGCCGACTCCTTGGCCACGTCGACCGCAGTATCGACCGAGATGCCGATGTCGGACGACTTCATGGCCGAGGCGTCGTTGATGCCGTCGCCCATGTAGCCCACCACATGACCGTTTGCACGCAGCACGGACACGACGCGCGCTTTTTGATCGGGCGTAAGCTTGGCAAAGACCTGCACGTCCTCGGCGCGACGAGCGAGCTCGGCGTCGTCCATTGCGGCGATATCGCTGCCGAGCAGCATGTTGTTGACCTCGAGTCCCACCTGCTTGCAGATGGTGCGCGTGACCTTCTCATTGTCGCCGGTCAAGATCTTGGTGGCTACACCGTGGTTGCGCAGCGCCTCGATAGCATCGGCCGTGGACTCTTTGGGCGGATCCAAAAACGCCAGGTAGCCGATCAGCACCATGTCGCGCTCATCATCGGCGCTAAAGGCACCGACAGGCGACGGGTTGGACTTTTGAGCGATTGCCAACACGCGGAAGCCGTCGTCGTTAAGGTCGGCGACCGTTGCCAAAATGCGCTCGCGCACCTCGTCGTCCAGCACGTGAACGCCGCCGTCAATCTCGGCATGCGAGCACACCGACAGCATCTCCTCGACTGCACCCTTGGTGACCATCTGGGTTTTGCCGCTTCGATCGCGCACCACGGTGGTAAGGCGACGGCGCGTAAAGTCAAACGGCACCTCGTCGACCTTCACATAGGCCTCGGAAAGGTCGGTGAGACTCGGGTCGTTTTGCTCCTCTTCCTCGGTGCATTTGATGATCGCCAGATCCATCAGATTCTTGTAGCCCGTCTGGAAATAGCTGTTGAGGTAGGCATGGCGCAGAACGCGCGAATCCTCCTGGCCATCGATGTTCCAGTGATACTCCAGCACCACCTGGTCCTGCGTCAGCGTGCCAGTCTTGTCCGTGCACAGCACGTCCATCGCGCCAAAGTTTTGAATCGAGTTGAGGTTCTTAACGATGGTCTGCTTTTTGCTCATAGCCACGGCGCCCTTGGCAAGGCACGTGGTAACGATCATGGGCAGCATCTCGGGTGTCAGGCCCACGGCGATGCTGATGGCAAACAGGCCAGCATTAAGCCAATCGCCCTTGGTGACGCCGTTAATCATAAAGACAAACGGAACCATCACCATCATAAAGCGGATGAGCACCCACGAGACGCTATTGACGCCTTTGGAAAAGCTCGTCTCTACGGCATCCTCGGACAGGCTCGATGCCATAGAGCCAAACAAGGTCTGCTCGCCCACGCTAAAGGCGAGCGCCGTCGCGCTGCCCGAGATCACACTGCTGCCCATGAGGGCGATGTTCTCGAACGACGTTGCCGAATCGGACTCGGTGCACGTCGCGGGAACCTTCTCGACCGGCTCGCTCTCGCCCGTCAGGCTTGCCTGGCTCACAAAGAGGTCCTTAGCCTCAATGATTCTCACATCGGCGGGAATCATGTCACCGGCGGACAGGTGCACGATGTCACCAACCACCACGTCGTCGATGGGAATCTCGGTCCTAGGGGCATCCTCGCGGGTGACTGTCACGGTGGTCGTAATCATATCGAGCAGCTTTTCGGCCGCGTTGCCGCTGCGCGCTTCCTGGATATAGCGCAGCGTGCCCGAGAGCACGACCATCGTGGTGATGATGATCACCGTCAGCGGGTCAAAGTCTTCGGGCGTGCTGCCCATCATCGACAACGCTGGAAACACCATGTCGGTCGCTGCCGAAATGATGGCCAGGAAAAACAGAATCGCCGTGAAGGGATTGACGAACGCGTCCGCAAGCTTGCGGGCAATCGACTTCTTCTTGCCACGCGTGACCACGTTACGCCCGTTGTCGGCTTCGCTGTGCGCGACCTCATCACGGGTTAGACCACCCAGGTTCGAGCCCACCCAGGACATGGCGTCCATCAGCGGGATAGTTGCCGCATGCTGGATGCGGCCCTCTGCACGATGCCTGATCAGTTCGTTTTGCACCTGGACTGCAGATGGCGTATGGCGCATATTCAGCTTCTTCAATTGCCTTGCTCCGTTCTGTCGATCGGATGCAGAGCCGTCTAGCCGCGACGCCCGCCATTAAGGTGGACCTGCGCCGGCAGACATCGCCCTGCCTTGCTGGTACTGTCACTGCCGCTCACGGTCCTCACCTTCCCTTCGCGTCTGCGACTGTCTTTAGAATAGAAAAGCCGCAAGACCGGGCACATGGCTGGTTTCTTGCGGCTTTCTTGCGATTTAGCAAGGATTGTCAGAGTGACTTTTGGGGTCGATAGAAGCGAACGATTCAACGCGTTACTCGGCCATTTTATAGCCCACGCCCCAAACAGTTAGCAGGTAACGGGGATTGTCAGGCTCGGGTTCAATCTTCTTTCGGATCTTGCGGACAAAGGCCATGATGTTACTGTCATCGAGCAGATATTCGTCTTGCCATACAGCACGATAGATTTCCTCTTTGCTAAAGACTGTGCCCCGGTTGCTCGCCAAAAAGGCCAGGATATCGAATTCTTTGGGCGTGAGCGAAACGGGCGCGCCCGACACTTTAACGGCGCGCGAAGCCAGATCGATGGAAAGATCGCCGATAACGATGGGCTCCGCAGCGGCACTTGTCTGCGAGCCGGCAACTGCCAGTTCTATGGCGGTCAGCCTGCCCGATGCGATATCGGCAAACACGGGTGCAAGTTCGAGGGCGGCAGCGCTACCGGACGAAAACAGCGCGCTGCTGAGCTCGGCGGCCTCGGCGAGTGTAATCGCTATGTTGGTTCTGTTGGTACGCATAGAACCGCCCTAGAACAGACTGCTCGAGCGGGACAGGTAAACCCGCTTGATCGTCGAAACAACAACAAGATACAACACGCTCAGCAGTGCAACGATGCCCAGATACCACATGGGCAGCGTGGCAAGGCCGAGCAGTTGCGCGGCAGGACTCAGCGCGAGAAGGGCCGAGGCGATAAGCATGGTGGCGACCATTATCACGAGCGGACGACACGGCCGGTCCCCGTGGCGAACATTGCGCGCTCGCAAGACGAGGAGCACGAGCGATTCGGTCCAAGCGCACTCCAGCAACCATCCGGTCTGGAAGGTCGCGATAAAGGTCGCCTGGCCCGCAGCGTCCAACGTGGCAAAGGACCCACCGCACACCGCAGGGCAAACGCCCAGGAGCAAAATGGCAAACGTGATGATGTCAAACGCCGAACTCGCGAAGCCAAAGTGAAGCATAAAGCTGCCGAGGCCCTTGCCCGACCATGCCTTGGGACGAGCAATCTCCTCCCCGTCGACGTTATCCCACGAGAGCGCCAGGCAGGTGGCGTCATAGCACAGGTTGAGCAAAAGCAGCTGAGCGGCGGTCGCCGGCAAAAACGGCAGGAAGATACTCGAGGCGGCAACCGAGCAGATATTGCCAAAGTTGGAACTCGACGCGATGCGAATGTACTTGGAAGCGTTGGCGAACGAAGCCCTGCCTTCGCTGACGCCCTCGGCGACCACGCCCAGGTCGCGCTCGAGCAGTACCAGATCAGCAACCTTTTTGGATTCCGCTGCCGCCGAGTCCACAACGATGCCGACATCTGCCGACGTAAGCGCCGGCACGTCGTTCACACCATCGCCGATATAGCCGACTGTATGGCCAGAGAGTCGAATGAGACTGACAACATGAGCCTTTTGCGCGGGTGTGAGCTCGGCAAACACACGAGTACGCCCCACGCGAACAAGCGCCTCGGACTCCTCCATGGCATCGAGCATGCTGCCAGTGATAACGCTATCGGCAGGAATGCCCAGGCGCGAACAGGTTGACCGGGCAACCGAAGCCGAGTCACCGGTAAGCACGCGCACCTCAACGGAAAGGTCGGACAGCGCGCGCACGGCGGCGCGAGCGCTTGCCTTGGGCCGATCGAAAAAGCCCAAAAAGCCGCAGAGCACCAGGTCACCCCAGTCCGAAGACGTTGTGCTGTAGGCAACGGCGAGGACCTTGATGCCGTCGGCACGCATGTCCTCGGCAACCTCATAGGCGCTCTGGCGGCCCGCGGCGTCCATGGGGACGAGTTCCCCTTTAAAGTTGGCCCAGGCACAACGAGCGCAAACACTCTCGACCTCGCCCTTTACGATGGTCAAGTGATTGCCAGGACGAGCCTGCAGCCCCAGGCAACCAAGCGCCCCAGGCGTGGCATCGAGCTTAACGCCCGAAGCCTTGGTGACGTGGTCGAAAGGATCAGATGCGTGCAGGGTAAATGCGCCTGCGAGGTCTTTGGCGGCGAGACGCAACTCGGGCGCGGCGCACGCGTCGGCAATGGCCCGGTTGAGCTGGTTGGCGGCCGCCCCCTGGCTCTTACTCTCCAAATACGCCAGGCTGAGCGTTTGCTCGCTTTCGTTGCCCAGGATATCGGTATAGTACTCGAGCACCGCGGTGTCCTCGGTGAGTGTGCCCGTCTTGTCCACGCACACCACGTCCATGGAACCCAGCGATTCCATGGCGTCAACGTTTTTAACGATGACCTGTTTGTTCTTAAGGCGATGCGCGCTGCCCGAAAGGCACACGCTCGTGACGACCGGCAGCATCTCGGGGACCAGGCCAACGGCCGTGCCCAGGGCAAACAGCAGGGCCTGCGCCCAGTCGCCCAGCACAAAACCTCGAATCATAATGACAAACGGCAGCACGATGAGCATGCACCTTACCAGGGCGGCACAGATGCTCCTGGCACCAACGCCAAACTGCGTGCCTAGCCGAGCGCGCTGCGGCGATGTGGGCGGCTCCTCGGCAACGCGAGCGAGAACGGTTGCCGAAGCCTTTCCGTCGACGATGGTCGTTCCAGCACGGACGGCCTCCCCTTCTCGCTTGGTGGTCTGACCGCTCTCGCCCGTAAGCGACGATTCGGAGACAAGGATGTGGTCGCCCTTGGCAAGAACCGCATCGACCGGGCAGAGCATGCCGGCATACAGGCGAATCACATCGCCGGGCACAAGCCGGTCAGCATCGACTTGGATCCAGCAAGCGTCGACACGTTTCCAAACGGCCGCATGGTTCGCCTTGAACATGTGCCGGTCGAAGCTGCGCTTGGCTTCGTTTTCGTAGAACAGGCGCACCAGGCCGCCAACCAGCCACATCAAAAACAGCACGGCAGGTGCAAACACGCCCGTCTGGCCTTGCGCCTGCGGTACGACGTCAACCAAAAAGGCCAAGCCGGCAAGCGCAAGCAGCAGCGACGAAAACGGATTAAAGAACGATTTTTTAATCATCGAAGCCTCTTTCTAGCATGGCTTCGATTGTATCCGAGGCGTATGCCAGCATCCCCGCCCCAGACCTTGCGACTTCCTTGCTTTTACGCGTGACAAAGTTTTGCTATTGCTCACTTGCGCCGCACTTGGGATGCAGGGTAAACAGTGAAGGAGCTGCAGAGCAGGTCTACGCTCCGGTTGCCGCTCAAAAACGCCGTGACCACGTCGCAGATATCCTTGCTCGCGCTCATCTTGGTTGGGGACATCGGCCTTCTGCTCATTGCGGTGAGTATCTTGCTCTATGCTCTTATCCAACGCTAGCCCAGACTGACGCATCCCGCGCGCCGCAACGACCGCCACGACACCAAGGACCGGCTATGGCTACACTTTCCGAACAAGAACGCAAGCGCATCCAGCGATACTGCATCTACCCCAAGATTGCCGGTGCGGCGCTTGCCATGGCATTCGTGCTGCCATTTTTGATTATTCCCTTCGAAATGATTGACGACATCGTCTTTCATCACGAAGGCTTCCAAGAGACGGGCATGATGACCGCCCTGGTGCTCGCCGCCATCGAGCTCGTCATATTCTGCTACTGCACGCTCGCGCCGCGCTTTGGTATGCGCGGCAAGCAGTGGAAGGAAATGCAGTGCCGACTCGTCGTCGAGCAGACCGAGAAAGACCGCTCGGCACAAATCGCAGGCGTTGTCGGTACGCAGGCCGCCGCGCGCTTACTCAAGAACAGCGACAACGAGACCGCACGCAATCTGGGCGGTGCGGCAGAAGTCGCCGCCGCCGTAGGCGCCGTTGCCACCGCAGCAGACGTGCTTACCGAGAGCTTCGCTAACGCAAAGGCAATGGCAGAGGCCTGTGGCATGCCCGTCCCCCGTGCAAAAAAGTGGATCATCGCGCTTGTGGCGCTGCCCCTCGCAATCGCGTGCAGTGCCTATATCCCGCAGCTGGCACAGGGAAACATCGAGATGCAACAGAACGCCGCGGCCGCGGCCGAGCAGATCGCCATCGCCCGCAAGGCATTAGAGCCCGCATGCGAGTACGTGTCCGCCGATGACCCCTACGAGCGATATCAAGATTACGGCTATCACGTCCGCGCCTATCTGCACGACGGCGACTCCGATACCAAGAAGACCTATACCTACCTGGACTTTGACAACAAGGGGACACTCAAGGAAGTGAGCTACGCGGCAGAGGTCGACCCCAGCGCGAGCCTCGAGGACAACCTCACCCGCATCGAGCGCGACCTTGACGAGCTGTTCTCTGCCGTTCAAGCCGTAAACGTCAAGACGGTGAGCCCCGAGCTCCTGGCACCGCATAAGCTCCCCGAAGAGTTTAGACAGGCATTTTTGAACGGCTCGCTCTACGAGAGAATCTCTATCAGGACGAGTGACGAGCCCGTCAAAACGTATTACTCGTTTGATACGGATCCCGAGGACGAGTTTGACGAGTACACCCATCCAAGCATCCGTATCACGCTGATGGGCAAAACAAACTAGAAGGCGCGGGAAGGGCCACCCCCTTCCCGCGCCTTCTCATCCAATGTGACAAAGGGGCTGTCCCTTTGTCACATTATTCGGAGCGTAGGGCTTCCACGGGATCTTTCTTGGATGCGCTGCGGGCCGGCAGCAGGCCAGCAACGACCGTCAGCAGCACCGAAATTGCGATGAGCATCAGCGCATCCTGCACGGGCAGGCTCATCAGGTTGGGGACCTGTTTGGCCGCAAGCGCCCAGGCATTGACCGGGAAGCTCACGGCCACCACGACGACAATAGCAAAGACGCCGGCAATGAGACCTTCGATAAACGTCTCGGCGTTAAATACGTTGGCCACGTTGCGCTTCGATGCGCCGATCGCGCGCAGAATGCCAATCTCCTTCTTGCGCTCCAGTACGCTGATGTAGGTGATGATGCCGATCATGATGGAGCTCACCACCAGGCTGATGCTCACGAACGCGATGAGCACCAAGCTGATGGTATTCACGATATCAGTCACCGAGCCCATGATGATGCCCATGTAGTCGGTGTACGAGATTGCCTGCTCGTCGTGGCCGGCGGCTTTGACCTGCTTGTTGTACGCATCGATATGGTCGAGTACGCGCTCCTTGGCCTCAAAGTCACGCGGGAAAATCTTGACCGAGATGGGGTCCGCTTCATCCGCGTAGCCCAACGTGGTCAGATTGTTGTCGTAGGTGAGCTTCGACGCCTTGGCGTAACTCATCATGAGCGAACTCAGATCCTCGGCGTCCATGTTGAAATGGATGGCACGAGCAAAGGCGCTCGCATCCACACGCATAGCGCTCGCCAGGTTGGCAAAACTCGATGACATCTGCGTCGCCATCTGGCCCATGAGCCCTGCCGCGCCTGCCTTGAGCTGAGTTGACACCGTCGTCGCAATCTGGTCGCTGATCGACTTCATCATCTGATCCAGAGCCTGCTGCAGATACGGAGCCAGCTGCTTTTGTACATAGTCGGTCATCGCCTGCTGCAGGCGCTCGGCCAGGGCATCGCCGCCGAGTGCCTTGAGCTGAGCCAGGATTTGCTGGGCTGCCGTATCACTCTCAAGATACGTCGAGAACGCGGCGGCAAGCTTTGACGCGTCCTTAAGATCTTCGGGCGTCAGCGCCTTAAACTGTTCCGACTGCATAAAGCCCGTGAACAGTTGGTTGGCGAGCGCCCCCACTTGCTGCATCTGCTCGGGTGTAAGCTCCAACCCATCGAAGACACCCGAGAAATCGGGGGCTGGCGCCTTAGACATGATGTCGCTGAAGTCGATATCCTTCCCTACGCCCGAAAGGTCAATGTCCAGCTCGGACAAGTCAAGACACGACGGGTCCATACCGCCGGCAACACCCGAGAGCACGGAGGTATCGAACGAGAACGCGCTCTTGAGCGCCGCCTCGTCCACACTGAACATGCTGCCCAGATCCACGCCTTGTTTGGCCTCGCCTTGCAGTTCGTCGAAGGTTTTGCCCGTAAAGACATCCGTCTCGGGGTGGGCGAGTTGCTCCCGCACAATCTGCGAATCGGCGGCGCGCTCCATAAGCTGGCGAGTCAGCGCATGTGTATAGGCAATGCCCGGAGACAACGCACTCGCATTGGCCGTCTCGTTAGGGCGCACCACACCCACGATGTGTACGTCGATGCCATCGGCAACCTTGGCGGCCATAAAGTCGGCGTCACCAGACATGTCGGTCCACATGCCGGTCTCTTCGTTTTTGCGATAGGCATCGGCCGGCGACAGCACCTTAAACGTCGTGGACAGCGCATCGTCGTAGGTAAAGTCGGTGCCGGTCTCGGGTGCTTTGACCCCACCGTCGGCCGTCATGGCACTGTTTACCAGATCGTTGAGCTCATCGATATCCAGCACACCGATGCTGTAGAGCGTATAGTCGCCCACCGTACCGCGGCTCGAAAGCACCATCACGGCTTCGTTGGCAGACGTGGGCCAATGACCGGCGACGACATCGTACTGGCTGTCGAGCAGGCTCTGGTCGTCAATCATCTCGTTAAAGACCGAGGTTCCCATGGATTCCATGCTCACCGTTGCCGCCGAACTCGCGCCTCCGCTCATAGCCTCGGTCATTGCGTTGGGAACAAGCCGAACGGGCTTCTCATCGCCCTTGCCGGCACGATAGACAACCGGCGATACACCGTAGCCGTACTGAATGGCGTTGACCTCTTTGTCGATACCGTCGCCGCCGTCGTCAAGCCATGCCTTAAAGCTCGTCATGTCGTTGGACTTAACGCTCGCAAACATATCCTTTACGGCCGTGACCACGGGAATCTTATCGGTTTCGGCACTGTCGTCGGACGAATCCACGTTTTCAGGCGAGTCATCATCCGCAGCCCCCTGTCCGCCCATCATGGACGACAGGTCGTAATCCTGCTTGGAAATGGTGAGTGGGTAGCTCGAGAGCGTATCCTCCTCGACCTTTTTGATGTAGCCGTTTACGCCGTTGGACAGCGCCAGAATCGCCGCGATACCGATAATGCCAATCGAGCCCGCAAAGGCCGTCATGGCCGTGCGGCCCTTCTTGGTCATGAGGTTTCGGGCAGAAAGCCCCAGCGCCGTCACAAAGCTCATCGAGGTTTTGCGCGTAGGCTTGGCCTCGCGGCGCGTGGCGTCAGCGACATCGAAAGGATCGGAATCATCGGTGATCTTGCCGTCCGCCAGGTTGACGATGCGCGTGGCGTATTGGTATGCCAGGTCGGGATTGTGCGTGACCATGATGACCAGACGGTCGCGCGCAACTTCTTTGAGCAAATCCATAACCTGCACGGATGTCGTTGAATCCAAAGCGCCAGTCGGCTCGTCGGCAAGGACGATCTCAGGGTCATTGATCAGGGCGCGGGCAATGGCCACGCGCTGCATCTGCCCGCCCGATAGCTGGCTCGGGCGCTTGTTAACGTGCTCGCCCAAGCCGACTTTCTCCAACGCCTCGCGCGCACGCTGGCGACGCTCGGCATGCCCCACGCCCGTGAGCGTGAGCGCCAGCTCCACGTTTTCCAAAATGGTCTGATGCGGAATGAGGTTATAGCTTTGGAACACAAAGCCGATGCGGTTGTTGCGGTAGGCATCCCAATCGCGATCGTGAAAGTCTTTGGTCGAAATACCGTCGATCAGCAGGTCGCCAGAATCGAAATGATCGAGCCCACCGATAACGTTGAGCATCGTAGTTTTGCCCGAGCCCGAGGGACCCAGAATGGCCACGAACTCGTTATCGCGAAAAGACAGGCTTACGTTGTCGAGCGCCACCTGCGTAAACGACTGCGTAACGTACCTTTTGCAAATACCTTTGAGCTCCAGCATGGACGGCAACCTCTCCTGCGCAGGCACCCTGCCCGCTCTCCTCCGCCGTTCGTATTCGACGCGTTTGTCCTACTCTATCCCCATTTTTTGCCGGCGCCAGTGAGGAATGTAACGAACCGCGCCAAAAAACGAACGGGATGACGCCTAAAAAAAGAGGTCCCGAGCGGGACCTCTGTATGGTGGAGATTATCTTGAAAGGCAGCGGACTACTCCACACAGCGGCGCACGATCCTCGCCATGCTTTACGCGTTTTCTACTGCTCGCTATTCGCAATCGCCTGGTCGATAAGCTTGTCGAGTGCTGCGCGCTGCTCGGCGGAGCTGATGGCTCCCACGATTGGATCCCCTACGATGTTGCCATTCTGATCGATGACATACGTTGTCGGGAACGAGAACAAATTTGACGTAAACTTACCGGCCTCGCTATCCGACTTGAACCAGATGTTCTTATATGTCACGCCCTTCTTGCTCAGCACGTCCTTGGCATCTGCAATCTCGCCCTTGTTGCCATCGAGCGTAAAGGAATTGACGCCCACGACCTGGCCGCCCTTCTCGGCAAGCCCCTGATTCAGCTTCTCAAGATCGCCCAGCTCGCCCACGCACGGCTTGCAAGTGGTGAACCAGAAGTTCATGACGGTGACTTTGTTCTTAGAGAACAGCTCGTCGCTGCTCACGTCGTTGCCATCCAGGTCTTTGCCCGTAAAGCTGGGGAACTTCGTCGCCTCGCTCGAAGCATTGGCACCAGCTGTCATGCCAGCGGCCGAAGCGTCGACGCTCTCGCCTGCGCTCGGCGTGCTTCCACAGCCGGGGAACTCCTTCTCCAAGCTCTCGAGCTTGTCCTCGATCTCCTTGATCTGCTGTGCACCGGTCTTGAGCGTCTTAAGCTCATCCGCCGTGAACTCATCCTTGGCACCGTCGATGGTCTTGAGCAGGAAATCGCCGTAATTGCTACCGTCCTCAATCATTGCCGAATCTTTATTTGCCGCATTGAATACCTTTTCCCACAGCGCGTTATCACTCGAAAAGATATCGTTCTCCTTCTGCATGAGTTTTGCATACAACTCGGCAGCCTCGTCGGCATTGGTCGGCTTCTGCGCAGTGAGTTCTGCGATCTTAGGATCGGAGCTCGCAGATTCGCTCGCATTGCCACCGGGCGCCGAACATGCCACAAGGCACAAGGCCAATACCGGCACCATAAACAGGGCCGCAATCTTAGAAAGCTTCATAGTCATTCCTCCGTTTTGTCGAAGCTTGTTTACTTTTTATCAGCGGTCAAGGGAAGCTTTTCCGCCGACACATCCAGGCCATAGCGATAGCTGATGGCATCGACGGGACAGGCCCCGATGCACTTTCCGCACCGGATACATTCGGCATGATTGGGCGCGCGGACCACATCAACGTCCATCTGACAAACCTTTGAGCACTTGCCGCACGAGACACATTTGCACGCGTCAACCTGAATCCCCAACAAGGACACCCTATTCATGAGCGCATAGAATGCGCCGAGTGGACAAATCCATTTGCAAAAGGGGCGGTAGAACAAAACGCTCAGCACTACCACGGCAATGAGAACGGCAAGTTTCCAAGTAAAGAGATGTCCCAACGCAGATCGAATGCCGGCATTGGCGATGGCCAGCGGAATGGCGCCCTCGAGCACACCCTGCGGACAGACGTATTTGCAAAAGAACGGATCGCCCATCCCCACATCGTTGACCACCAGCACAGGCAGCAATACCACAGCAAACAGCAGCACAACGTATTTGATATACGTAAGCGCCTTGAGCCTTTTTGTCGAAAGCTTTTTGCCGGGAATCTTGTGAAGCAGCCCCTGTAGCCAGCCAAACGGGCACAGAAACCCGCACACAAAGCGTCCCAGCAGCACGCCGAGCAAAATGAGCGTACCGGTGACATAGTAAGAAAAGTTGAACTTGGATGAACCTACCACCGACTGGAACGACCCGATGGGGCACGCACCCGATGCCGCGGGGCACGAATAGCAGTTAAGCCCGGGTACGCAGACTGTTTTTCCCGCGCCCTGATAGATGCCGCCTTTGGCAAAGTTTGGCAGGTGAATATTGGTGACCAGCGTCGCCGCCGCCTGAATGAATCCGCGAAATCGGGCCAAAACATGCGACGCAGTGTTTTCTCTTTTATCCAATTCCGATACACTCCAAGCACAGCCTAATCGCTTTGGCCAGCACGGCATCCGCCTCGCCACGCATAACGCCAAAGCACACCATGGCAATTCCAACGATCAACAAAGCGACCTGTACCACGGGTTTTACCGCTTTGAACAACACGACCACTCCTTTCGTTACGCGACCATTGGACCATATCGACTATAAAATCCGTGTTAAGCGCGATTTGGAATGTGCAAGGAGACTGTTATGCGTATTTTGATCGTCGAAGACGAGCGAGCACTGTGCGATGCAATCGCGCGCAGTTTGCGAAACTTGGCGTACAGCGTCGACTGCTGTCACGATGGACAGGAGGCGCTCGACCTGCTGGGCGTCGAAGTCTTTGACCTCGTGGTACTCGACCTCAATCTCCCCCGTATCGACGGCATGGCCGTGCTCAGGGAACTCAGGAAAACCGACTGCGAGACCAAGGTGCTGATTCTGTCCGCGCGTGGCGAAGTATCCGATAAAGTCTCTGGACTCGATGCCGGCGCCAACGATTACCTTACCAAGCCGTTTCATCTGGACGAACTTGCGGCAAGGATCCGCAGCCTTACCCTCAGGCGCTTCGCACAAAGCGACATAGTATTAACCTGCGGAAAGCTCCGCTTTGACACCAAGGCGCGCATCGCTTCCGTAGACAGCGAGGCTTTATCTCTTACACGCAAGGAAACGGGAATCTTGGAATACCTGATGCTTAATCAGGGGCGACCGGTAAGCCAAGAGGAGCTTATCGAGCACGTTTGGGATTGCAGCGTGAACAGCTTTAGCAACGCAACCCGCGTTCACATCTCGTCGCTCCGAAAAAAGTTGCGCAGCGCTTTGGGATACGACCCGATTCGCAATCGGATTGGAGAGGGCTACGTTATGGAGGATAGCGAATGAAAAGGCTTTCGCTGCAATGGCGCATAACGATTATGACGGCACTGCTCACGTGTGCGGCATGCGTGCTGACGAACTGCCTGGTCGGCTATACGGGCATGCGCTACATGGATGCCATCGGCAGCGACATCTCGGCCTTTAACGCAACCGGCGAAGATTCGCTCCAGGCGTTCGACCCAACGAAAGCGGCCCTCGATGACAAGGTCATGATCGTCGTAAACGACGCACAGGAGTCTTTTGGCACGACAACCTGGTGCATCACGGCTGGAGTCACACTCCTTGGCGGCGCGCTGGCATACTTTGTGAGCGGCCGTGCACTCAAACCGCTACGGGCTTTTGCAGCCCAGGTTGAGCGTGTGCAGCCTGACAACCTAAGCGAAATCAGGCTCAGTGAAGATGTGCCCAACGAGTTACAACGATGCAGCGCCTCTTTCAACGACATGATCGCCCGTCTTGGCGAAGGGTTCTCTGCACAGCGTCAGTTTACCGGCAACGCCGCACACGAACTGCGCACCCCGCTCGCCCTTATGCAAGCACAGATTGAACTATTCATCTCCGAGCACTCCGGTTTGCAACCCGAAACAGCCGAGCTGCTCGGCCTGCTACAAGAACAAACCGAGCGCATGTCTCGAATGACCAAGGTGTTGCTCGAGATGAGTGAGCTCCGCAGCGTTCCTTGCGAGGACGATGTGGAACTTGGTCCCTTGTCCGAAGAGGTCCTCACCGACCTTGCGCCACTTGCCGAGAATAAGGGCATAGCCCTCAATTGTGCTGGAGATGCTTTAGTAATCGGGAACGATGCGCTCCTCTATCGGCTGGTGTTTAACTTGACCGAAAACGCCATCCGTTACAGCCGCTCCGGCTCGACTGTCAACGTCTCCATCAGCGACAGCGACAGCCACGTACTCCTGCGAGTCAAAGATGAGGGCCCGGGAATACCCAAGCAGTACCGAGAGAGCATCTTCCAACCATTCTTCCGTCTAGACAAATCTCGCAGCAGGGCATACGGCGGCGCAGGACTCGGACTAGCACTCGTTTGGGAGATTGCAGCGCTTCACGGTGGCACGGTAGAGGTCGAAACAAGTTCCGAGAACGGAACCGTGATGCTCGTGACCCTCTCAAAGGGGGCCGCCACGTGATCCGACTGTCCAGGAGTCCCACTCGACATTGTGAAACGCGTCCCAAAACTTGGACATGAGAAATGGGAGACAGTTCGCATCTATGCCGAGGACGAAGTCCTGGCGGGGATTCAGGATGCGCAGAGGAAGCTTGCGGCAGAAAACCCCGACAGAGTCGTGACCGTCGGCGGCAACTGTATGGTGTCGCCTGCCCTCTTCGATTACCTGCACGGGAAATACGAGAACGTTGGAATCGTCTGGATCTATGCGCATCCGGATGTATCCACGCTGAATGATGGCTACCCCAACGCTCACGCCATGGTACTTGGCAGCCTTTTGGAACAGGGTGCACCGCAACTCGTTTCGCGGATGCGGCATCCGGTGTTTAAGCCGAGCGATGTCCTGCATGTCGGGCTACAGCAGCTCCACGACTATCAGGAAGTTTGCTTAAACAAGCATAGGTGTTGCGGTTTTAGCCGATGTCCTCATGGAGGAAAACGACATGCTGGGTCTGTCTGATTAAAGTCCAACAGTTTCCATGAGGCATCTAGCACGGTAAAAGCTAAAGACCCGGGAGACCCCAAACTGTCAACCATCTTTACGGGTGCAAGGGAAACGGGCAAGACAGCCCCCTCTCGCTCCTATCCGAAACGGCGCTTGAACACGGCTGGATTGCAGCGAATGTCTCCGCCATGCCCGGCATGCTCGAAGATATCATCGAGCACACAAAGGAGGCCGCAGGCCGTTACCTCTCGCAGCCCCATACACGCGTGAGCGGAGTTCAAGTTGGGCAGCGGGGCGGTTTAGCGCGCCAATATAATCAAATCGTGCACTTCCATAGCCTCTCGTCTACGTGGTGTACCGTCGTCTCCCCTTTTATCAGAGTTGGGCGATTTTCAGGCACCCGAGCTGAACTCAAATTGAACTCAACGATGCCTTATCGGTCGAGGGCGTCCTAGCGAGAATATACAGAGGCGCACATTTCGCAGGGAACCTCCCATTCGTTATCATATCGGGATGCTGTCAAGGCAGCGTCAATGCGTTCGACCTACACCTTCTCGCTTTTCGAGGCCTCGTCTGCAGGACCATCGGAATCGATACGGAATCGATCGGCATACCATTCATCCGAAGCAATCACCTTATGGAGCATCTGGAGATGCAGGTCGACATAGTGGCAGAACGCCTTGCCGCATTCCACGAGAGGCGCATTGTTTCTCTCGTTGGGCTCGGCTCCAAAATTAAACTCGACCTCATAGCCCTCCCCAGGCACACCCATGCTCGGCAGAATATCAATGGAGAAGTGGACGAATCCAGACGTCACCTTGTATACATCTTTTACCTTTGGATCGAACTTCTCGAGTAAGTCTTGAAGTCTTCCATCGGACATCTTCTCACCCGAGAAATCTTTCAGCTTGTTCACAGGCACACCTTGAAACACCTGCTTGAGAAAGTCATCCTGGTCTTCGGCGGCGAATAATGCGAATGTCCGCAGGCAGACTCCAGCCTGTGCGCGGAGAAGCTGGGCGACGCAAACAAGATTCCTCGACTCGAGCATGGAGATGAATCCGTCTATCAGTCTCATCGCATACTCAGAGGAGGATGCCAGATATAGATCCCATTGGGTAAAGTCGCCGTTCATGAAGGGAATCACTGCATTGCGCTCGGCGACTCTCAAGGCACTCAGGCTTTGTTCTATTTTCTCAGCTTCTTGTTTGAACTGTTCGCTATCCAAAATGCCCCCAAATGCCGGCTTCTCAACAAATCAAAAAAGCAAGAGAGACAGAGATTAGGTTCCTGCTCCACTGAACCCACGCTTCCAGTCGAGACACTCCTCCTCGAAGATCTCCCCAGAGTCCCGCCTCTCGCGCCCCTCACGGAACTGTCCATATCAGTGTAGCCAATCCAAGCACAGCCCCACCGCACGGCCCAGTCGCTTCCGGTCCTGCGTGGCCCCGTGAAGGCGGAAGGGCGTGGTTGTCGTCATCGCGTTCCTTTCTCCTCGTACCTTTTTGGGCATGCGTCACGGGCCCCCGCGCGGCGCTGAGAGCGAATCGGCGCAGGCTTGGGGCCAGTTGCGTAGAGGTTGAGGTTCGGGTTTCGCCGGCTTACGCAGCTTGGCGGGCAGAGCGCCCGGGCTCGCTGCGCCTAGGGCGCGGCGGGATCCGCGACGCCGGAGGTGTCGATCTCGCCCAGATTGGCGAGCTGCTCGATGAGGGGGAGGCCCATCGGGTCGTCCACCTCGACGCCGCCGAGCACGATGGTGCTGTCGCGTGTGTCTATATGGGTTGTGAACACGGCCGGGTCGAAACCCGAAGCGATAAAGCCAATGCCCGCGAGGACAACACCCGCGGCAACGAGCCCGCCCGCCACGGCGAGGTAGATCTTCTTCGCACTGGTCATGGTACTCACTCCTTTCTACGCCGCGAGATGCGCGGCAGCGCCGCCCTTCTCGCCCTTACCCTTCCAGAAGGGCGAGGCGGCCTTCCTCGCCCAGAGCGCCGAGAGGCGCGCAATTTGTTTTGAGGCTGCCCAAGCGCCAGCACCAACGAAGAGCGCCACGCCGACGAGGCCGAGCCCCACGCCCGCCGAGGCGAGGGCGTACGGGAAGTGGCCGATGATGACGCCGCTTACGGCAAGCAGGAGCCCAACTACGCCCACGCCCCCGAGTGCCACCGCGACGATCCACACGCAGAGCGCCAGCACCCAGATGCAGATATAGACCGTGACGGCCACGGCGGCGAAGGCGGCGAGCAGCGGCACCCACACCGGGGAGCCCACGATGGCCAGCACCCACAGCAGCGCGGTGCTGCGCCGGCGCGTCCTCGCGATCGCGCGCGGCACGGCGGGCAGGTCGTCGAGCGTGGCCTCCGCCACCTCGCCGGGCGTGCCCATGGCGGCCACGGCCTCCTCCTCGCTCATACCGTCCTCCATGCGGTCGGCGATGGCCTCCGCATAGAACGCCTTGGTCTCCTCCACCTGCTCGGCCGGCAGGCAGGCGAGCAGCTCGCCCAACCGGCCCAGAAACTCATCGCGCGTCATGGTGCGCCCCCTCAACGTATGCGTAAATCTCCCGCACGGACGGCCACTCGGCCAGGAACTCCTCGATGCGCGCTCGCCCGTCGTCCGTGATGCGGTAGTACCGGCGCAGCCGCCCGTTGTGCTCGGCGGAGCGCGCCGTGATGCACCCGGCCTTCTCCAGGCGCTTGAGCAGCGGGTAGAGCGTCGCCTCCGTGAGCCCCATGCTCGCCGGCACGTCCTTCACGATCTGGTAGCCGTAGGACTCCTCGCCGGAGACGGCCGCGAGCACGCAGGCCTCCAGGAAACCGCGCTTCATCTGGGCCTCCATCCGCACACCTTCCTTCGTCGTATACTGTGCTACACACACTATACGACGCTAGGTATCAGGCGTCAACATCTATCGAGAAGATTCTCCTGTCATAGGCGCTCGCAGCACCTTCCTCATGGCAGCCTCCGTCACCACCGTGGCAGGCTGAGAAGGTGTCCGATCGCGCCTTTGATCTCCAGTTCTTTCGTCCCGATTCTTCGCTGAGCTTCGTGCCTCATATGCAGAGAACTCAGGTCACATAGGCTACGTCAGCCGGTACTCCATAGGTACGACCCTATATTCACCTTGGCCGATTGGTGCATCCACCTCGACGAAGCCGCACTTCTCCCAGAAGCGGCGGGACTGCTCGTTCCCCTCGACGTAGGCGAGGCGCACACGAGAAACGCCCTCGCAGCGGAGGCGGTTGAGCAACTGTGAGATGAGCAGGCTCCCGACACCTGTCCCCTGCCGAGAGGCGTCGACCATGAAGAACCCGATGAAGGCACACCCCTCCGCTGGATAGCCCCGGACGAGGCCGAGTACGGCGATGAGATTCCCGCCGGCATCGAAGAAGCCAAGATAGGACTTTTGATCTGGGGAGCAGCCGGGAGGCAGCTCGACCATCTCGGCGGCGAGCGCGTCCAGCGTCGGCTCCTCGTCGAGGAATGCGTAGTATTGCGGGTTGCCGAGGCAGAGGGAGAGCAGTGCAGGAAGGTCAGAATGGGAGAGTTTCCTGACTGACGCGACTACACCGTTGAGCTCCTCGCCGTTCATCACATCACCCACCGGTTGTTCTCCTTGTCACCGTATGGCATCCAGCATCAATTCAGGTCCCATAAACAACTAGGGCCAGTCCCCGAGAGGACCGGCCCTTACAAAACCTCAAAGGTTTTTGCATCTGCGTACATCATGGCATCAGCCTCGTGCCACGTCAAGAACCCTCGCAAGAAACGCAAGGTGGGACACGAGGGGGTTCTGCGTCCCATAGCGCGCGATCGCGTCGTCCATTAGGGGACGGAGGCCAGCGACCGCGTCAAGCGCTGCCGGGGCGGCGCGCTTGCCCACAAGCATGTCATGCAGCGCCACGGTGGTCACGAGCTGTTGCGTGCGACGGTTGCGCAGTCTGGCTCGACGGCCCTTGCTGTTGCGGATGCCGTGGGCGTTCAGCCACTCGAGCGCGACTCCCGAGGTTGCGTGCCTCGTCTCGCGCTCGGGCACGAAGCCGTTGCATAGGCAGCCCGCATGGCTCGCGCAGTTGCGGACGGCCTTCACGTCCTTGAGAGCGTAGTGAATCTCCCGCCTACCCACCTCCTCCCAGCGCTCAACGCAGAAGAGGTAAAAGGCGAGCAGCGTCCCGAACGGTGCCACTTCCAACAGCACCCATACGGGCATGGCATCCCGGTAGTGGTCGATCAGCAACCCAGCGTACTCGTCCGCCTGGGACCGCGATACGAGGTCGCGTCTCAGCCCCTCGCGAAAGCCGCGCGGCAGGGAGGACACGAAGTCGGCGACGACGCCATAGCCGTCCTCCCCGCGCCCGGCGGCCTCGGACACGAGCCATGCCCTGACCGCGCGCTCGACGTCTTTCGCCATGAGGCGAAACGTCTCGCGTAGGACGTCGTCAAGAGAACTCACGTCCAAGAGGTCCCCGAAGTCGAGGCTCACGAACTTCCCAGCGTCGAAGCCGTCCTCATGGCGCTGGAAAAGCACCCGGTAGGCGGAGAGGTGTAGGTAGGTCTCAGCACTCGAAAGGATATCGAGCGCGCGCTCCTCCGCACAGCGCTCAAACGTGACGCCCTTGCCCTTGAGCAGATCGATCTGCTGCTCAGGAGTCGTTATGGGCTTAAGGGATAGCGCATCATGCACGCCGTCATCCATACCCCAAGCTGTGAGTTTCTTAGCATCATCCATCATGCAAACAATTCTACCCTACGACCAGAAACTGAAGAGTCCGGCTCCCGAATCACATGAACCGAATAATGGTTAGATGATTATGGAATATTGGTGGCATTATATCGGCACCTCAAGGTGCCGATACTCAAGTCCATGCATAACTTGACATTCCATATCGTCCGGTGAATCCCGCCGAATTTGGACAGCTGTTTGGACATCAGTTGGACAGATACAAAAACAGCCCAGAGGACATAGCCTCTGAGCTGCGAACATTTGGTGGGCGTTAGAAGATTTGAACTTCTGACCTCTTCCGTGTCAGGGAAGCGCTCTCCCCCTGAGCTAAACGCCCAAATGGAGCGGACAACGGGGCTCGAACCCGCGACCCCAACCTTGGCAAGGTTGTGCTCTACCAACTGAGCCATGTCCGCTTACGAGGATTAATCTTACGTGATACCCGCATCCTATGCAAGAACTTTTTTTGAAAAGTTTTGCGACGCCCTCGCGAACCTCGCAAAGACATCAGCCACCACGTAAGGCGCAGGCAAACGCAAACTCGCCGCAAGAGGCCCCTACAACTCAGCGAGCATGATCCAGGCAGAACTGTCCTGCGCGAGCCTGCCGTCTGCAAGCGGTGATGAGGTGAGCAGGACCCTGCCCGCCGGCAGCTCCACGGGTGCTGCACCGAAGTTCGTCACACACGTCCAGCCGTTGTCGCGGCGATAGGCGATGACGCCGCCCTCAGCGCCCTCGGCACCATCCGCAAGGCCGGTGCGCCCGTCAAGATCGAGCCACGCGAGATCGTTGGCGCACCCGCGCAGCTTGCGCCGCAGCCAGAGGGCGTCACGATAGAGCGCAAGCATCGATGTCGGGTCCGCTTCTTCCCTATCGGCAGCGTAATCGGAAAACCATGCAGGCTGCGGCAGATGGGGCGCCGCATCGGCGTCCGCCGGTGAAAACCCAAACGATCCGCCCCGCGCGGGATCGTCCGCCGACACCCACGGCAGGGGCACACGACAGCCGTCTCGCCCCTTCTCGCGCTTCGGTCCGTGCGTATTGGTCGCAGTGGGATCTTCGAGTGCAGCCCACGGAATGTCAGCCACCTCAAAAAGGCCGAGCTCCTCACCCTGATACACGTATGCCGCGCCCGGAAGCGCCAGCTCGAGCAAAAGGGCCGCCCGCGCGCGGCGCTCGCCAAGTTCACGGTCCTCGTCATAAGACGACCCGTCGCGTAAGAGCCAGTCGAGCGCAATCTGGTGGTAGCGCGTCGCCTTGATCTGCGGCAGGGCATAGCGCGTCGCCACGCGCGGCACGTCGTGGTTGGAGAGCACCCAGGTCGAGGCGGAATCGGATTCTATAGCTGCCTTCAAGCCCTCCTCGATTGCAGCGTGCATGTCATCATAGGTCCAAGTGGCCTTGGCAAACTCAAAGTTGAATGTCTGGCCAAGCTCGCTGGGACGCGCGTAGAGATACTGGCGCTCGGGCAGCACCCACGCCTCGGCAACGGCGCTGCGTGGCGGATCATAGCGGTCGAACACGCGGCGCCACTCGCGATAGATCTCGTGGACCTCGTTGCGGTCCCACAGCGGATGGGTGCCGTCCTCAACCATGTCATCGCCCTCGGCGAGATGCCACCGGTCGAGGTCATCGCGGTCGAGATCCTTGGCGAGACCGTGCGCCACATCAATGCGAAAGCCATCGACGCCTCGATCGCTCCAAAACGCCAGGACGTCGCAAAAGAACGCATGAACCTCGGGGCACGACCAGTCAAAGTCCGGCTGCTCGGGCGTAAACATGTGCAGATACCACTGACCGTCCGCGACGCGCGTCCAGGCGGGGCCGCCAAAGTTGGCATTCCAATTGGTGGGAGGCAGCTCGCCGTGCTCGCCGCGACCATCGCAGAAGATATAACGGGCGCGCTCGGGCGATCCGGGGCCGGCGGCAAGAGCGGCTTTGAACCAGGGGTGCTGGTTGGACGAATGGTTGGGCACGATGTCGACGATGACCTTGATGCCGTGCGCGTGAGCCGCAGCGATCATGTCATCAAAGTCGTCAAGCGAGCCGAGACGTGGGTCGACATCGCAGTAGTCCGCCACATCATAGCCGCCATCAACAAGAGGCGATGGGTAAAACGGGCTCAGCCAGATGGCCTCGATACCCAGCCGCTCAAGATAGTCCATCTGCTGGGTAATGCCCGCGATATCGCCCAGACCCGAACCAGTCGAATCCTTAAACGAGCGCGGGTAGATCTGATAGATCGCGGCATCGGACATCCATGAGCGCGAAGAGGTTATTTCTGTAGCCATGGGGCATATCTCCCTTGCAACGAGGTTTGCGAGATGTCCACGATGATACGCCCAAGGCAGACATTCGCGACAAACAACGCCCCACCCACGCTCCAAAAAAATGCTCGCTCCCTCTCGGGTTCGAGCCCCCTGGGGCGGATTGACCAATGAGGCGAAAAGAATGGAAGACTCACTCCCCCGGCCACGACAGCGAGCGGGCTCCGGGTGCCCCAGGTTGCCGTGAAAGAGGAGGGAAGCGTACTTTATGTACGCGACCGACGATTGAGGGGCAAGATGGGGTGCCCGGGGCTCGCACAGCGTCAAATCAGAACCACCCTTAAAAAGGGTGGTTTGCTCTTAGGGTATAACCCACGGG
>ENA-OZFH01000041-OZFH01000041.1-human-gut-metagenome-genome-assembly--contig:-NODE-41-length-52808-cov-10.565390_pt1 | contig 52808 bp, 40 predicted proteins | sample MGYA00245073_ERZ653619 | MGnify/ENA primary metagenome ERZ653619 (study PRJEB26926, sample SAMN06165178) | human gut metagenome | biome: ENVO:00009003; feature: ENVO:2100002; material: ENVO:00002003...
TTGCCATCCTTGGCCTTGCCGTCCTCGTCGTTGTCGTCGGGGTTCAGTCCCAGGCTCTGGATGGTGTCGCGCAGGATCTCGTCTTCGGGCTGGCGGCCGTTGGGATACACGTAGTGAATCTTGTTGCGCACCTTGATGCCAAAGATGGGCGGGCACGCGACGTACACGTAGCCGGCGTCAATCAGCGGGCGCATGTACTTGTAAAAAAACGTCAGCAGCAGGATGCGGATGTGCGCACCGTCGACGTCTGCATCGGTCATGATGATGATCTTGTGGTAGCGCGCCTTGGTGATGTCAAAGTCGCCGCCGTCGCCGGCGCTCGTCGTGACGCCGCAGCCGATCGCGGTGATGAGTGACTGGATGGTGTCGCTCGAGAACGCACGATGATCGCCCACGCGCTCGACGTTCAAAATCTTGCCGCGCAGGGGTAGGATCGCCTGGATGTCTCGGCGACGGCCATCCTTGGCCGAGCCGCCTGCCGAGTCGCCCTCTACGATAAAGAGCTCAGTCAACTCGGCGTCGCGCACCGAACAGTCGGCGAGCTTGCCGGGCAGCGACGCCGTCTCGAGCAGGCTCTTGCGGCGGGTCGCCTCGCGCGCCTTGCGGGCGGCGTTGCGCGCCTTGCAGGCCTGTTGGGCCTTCTTGACGATCTCGCGAGCGGGCTTGGGATGCTCCTCGAGGTAATCGGCAAGCCCGTCGGTCACGATCTTGAGCGTCAGCGCGCGCATATAGGAGCTGCCGAGCTTGGCCTTGGTCTGGCCCTCAAACTGCGGATCGGGCAGTTTGACCGAGATAACGGCCGACAGGCCCTCGCGCACATCGTCGCCGGTCAGGTTGGCGTCTTTTTCCTTGAGCAGGTTCTGCTTGCGAGCGTAATCGTTAATCACGCGGGTGAGTGCGGTACGGAAGCCCTCGAGGTGCATGCCGCCCTCGGGGGTGTAGATGTCGTTGGCAAACGACATGACGTTCTCACCGTAGCCGCTATTCCACTGCAAGGACACCTCGACCTCGCCCATCTTGGTCACGGGCGCATCCGGATCCGATTTGCCCTCAATATAGATGGGTTCCTTAAAGGCCTCGGGGACATCCTTGCCCTCATTGAGGAACTTAACGAAGTCGATAATGCCGCCGGCGTAGCAAAACTCCTCCACATGGAGAGTCGCCTCGCGCTCGTCGGTCAGCACGATCTTGAGGTTCTTGTTGAGGAATGCCGTCTCCTGCAGACGGTTGTGCAGCGTGTCGAAATCGTAGATGCAGGTCTCGAAGATCTCGTCGTCGGGCCAGAAGCTGACAGTGGTGCCCGTCGTCTCCGAAGTGCCCACAACCTCCATCTTCTTGACGGTCTTGCCGCGCGAAAACTCCATCTCGTAGATGTTGCCATCGCGGCATACCTGTACGACCACACGCTTGGACAGCGCGTTGACGACGGAGATGCCCACGCCGTGCAGGCCGCCCGAGACCTTGTAGGCCGAGTTATCAAACTTACCGCCGGCGTGCAGGATCGTCATGACGACCTCGAGCGTCGGAATCTTTTTGATAGGATGCTCGTCGACGGGGATGCCGCGCCCGTTGTCGACGACCGTGATGGAGTTGTCGGCGTGGACCGTCACCTGAATCTCGGTGCAGAAACCGGCCATGGCCTCGTCGACGGAGTTGTCAACGATCTCCCACACCAGGTGATGAAGACCGCTGGCGCTCGTCGAGCCAATGTACATGCCCGGGCGCTTACGAACGGCCTCGAGACCTTCGAGAATCTTAATCTCGCCGCCATCGTAATCGTTTTCGTTTGCCACACGTCCTCCTTCAGTTAAGAAAATGTGTACAGCCTTACTAGTTTATCGTAAAAAAATACCCTCGGGAACGAGGGTATTTGGCTCTACAAGGCCACCAGATGCGATTTAAGGCTCTTTTTTGCCCTGCACGCCCTTGGCCCACTCGGCACTGGCTCTCATGGCGTTCTCGAGGGCCTCGCGCAGTTTTTGGTCCTCGATGGGTGCCACTTGGTGCTCGATCTCGGCACGTTCGGCATCGCTGAGGTCGGCATGCGGAGCCGGCGGACGCTCGGCCACGGCCGGACGCAGACGCTCTTTTGCAGCGGGCGGTGTGTGGCCGGGGGCGGTCGTCTTGAACACCAGGCCGTCGACGTGCGCGCCGGCGCGCTCCATGCGCGCGCGGATAATCTCGCGCAAAAGTGTCATCTCCTGCGTCCATGAGGGCGAATCGAGGTACACCAGCAGTTCGTTGGACTCGGGCAGGTAGCGCAGCCCCGTCACATGGCGTCCCTCGCGCGTGCCCGAGCACACTGCATTCCAGGCGTGATAGACCGCACGAGACTCCTCCGCAGCCTCCATTTGCGCGCGGCGCTCAGGTGTCGCGGCCGCCAGGATGCGCTGCCGCTCGGCATCCAAAAAGCCGCCACAGGCAACCATTCCGTTCTCGCGCTCGTAATTAGCACGTCTCACCCATGCTCACCACCTTGGCTCGATTAAGCAGGTCATCGGTAAAATACCCCAGATTGGTGGTGGTTATGACTGTCTGGATATCATCACCGATCAGCTGCAGAAAAGCGCCTCGGCGCCCGGCATCGAGCTCGCTCATCACGTCGTCCAAAAGCAGCAGCGGCGCGGTGCCCAGGATATCGCGCGCCACGGCCACCTCTGCCACCTTCCAGGCAAGCACCAGCGTTCGCTGCTGGCCCTGGCTGGCAAATGAACGGGCCAATCGGCCCGCGACGGAAAACTCAATCTCGTCGCGATGCGGACCCACAAGCGTCACGCCGCGGCGGATCTCCTCGTCGGCGCGCTCATCGAGCGCCGAGAGCATGTGCTCATACGCCCACCCCCTGAGCTCGTCGCGATCCTCGGTGCCAGGCAGGTCGCCAAGCGTGGACACATAGGACACGCCGGCGGGCTCGCCGGATGCCACGCGGCCATAGGCGTCGCGCACATGGCCCGACAGCCGGTCGAGCAGGGCCAGACGATGCACGAGCAGGGCCGAACCGGCGCGGGCGATAGATTCGTTCCAGGCGCCGAGCATCTCGCGGCAGCACCAGGTCTCCTTGAGCAGGGCATTGCGCTGGGTCACGCAGCGCCCGTAGGCACTAGCCAGATCGGCATAGCGTGCACTCAGCTGAACGCCAAAGTCATCAAGTGCGGTGCGGCGTACGCTGGCACCCCGCTTGACCATATCCAGGTGGTCCGGGCAAAACAGAACGCTCGGCAGTACCCCGCGCACACCGGACGCAGCGCAGCGCTTGCCGTTGCGGCTAAACGAACGCTTGCCGTCTTCCACGCTCAGCCCCATGTCCAGCACGCGTCCATCGCCTTCGAGCCTCAGCTCGACCTTGCATGAGCCCACGCCGTCGTGCACGAGCTCGGCTGCGGTCGGATGCCTAAACGAGGCGCCACTCGTCAGCAGCTGCAGCGCCTCTATGAGGTTGGTCTTTCCCGCCGCGTTGGGGCCTGCGAGCACTGTCACACCGTCGCTCAAGGCAAGGCGGTAACTGTCGAAGCTGCGATAGCGCGCAACGGAAAGATCGCGTGCGAACATGGTCATGAGCGATGCTAGATGCGTACCGGCATGACCAGGTACAGGTAATTGATCTTGTCGTAGGACTTGAAGATGCCAGCCTGCGAATAGCTCTTGAGCTCCAGCGTGATCTCCTTCTCCTTGGACAGGGCATTGAGGCAGCCAAAGATGTAGTGGTAGTTGAAGGCGATGGTGCCCGACTCGCCCTCGGCCTCGACATCGATCGTCTCCTGCGCCAGGTCCTGGTCGTTGGAAATGGAGGACAGGCCCATCTGGCCGTTCTCGACGTCAATCTCAAACTTGACGGCGGGGTTGGCGCTCGCGATAACGGCCACACGTTTAAGGGCGGCGTTAAAGGCGGCTACGTCGATCTTGACGCTCGTCACGCACGAATCGGGGATGAGCTGCTTGTAATTGGGATATACACCCTCGATGCGGCGCGACACGTAGGTGGTGTTGCCGGCCTCAAAGACAACCTGGGTGTCGGTGGCGCCGATCATGATGGTCGCCTGGCTGGCCATGATGCTCAGCGCGTCGTTGAAGGCGTCAGCAGGCACGTTGAGCTCAAAGGAACCTTCGAGGGTCGAGGTCTCGACCTGCGTATCGCACACGGCCAGACGGAAGGAGTCGGTCGCCACCAGGCGCACGGTGTTGTTCTCGACCTTCATGTGCACGCCACCCAGGATGGGGCGGGCCTTGTCAGTCGAGGTGACGCGCCATACGCGACTTACCATTTCGGACAGGATATCGGTCGGCAGTTCGACGGCGCTCTCGATGGCGTATGCCGGGAACTCGGGGAAGTCGTTGGCATCGAGCGTATTGAGGCGGAAAGAGCTCTTCTCGCAGCCAATCAAAACCTGACGCTCGGACAGCTCAAAGGTGACCGGGGCATCGGGAAGGGTCTTGGTGATGTTGGAGAGCATCTTGCAGGGAATCACCATCTCGCCCTCCTCTTCGACATGAGCCGCAATGCGGTGACGAATCGAGATGGTGTAGTTGGAGGTCTGGAATTCCAAGATGCCGTCTTGTGCCTTAACGAGCACGCCCGACAGAATGGGAAGGGTGGATGCCGAAGCGACGCCTTTCATAACGACGCCGATGGCTTGCGTAAGCGAGCTCTGGCTGACGGTGAACTTCATCTTTTAATACCTTTCTATAGATATAAATATCTTAATAATAGTAATAGTACTGACGAAACTGTTGATTACTCCTAAAAGTGCAGGTCAGCACTAAAAAGAGAATCGACAGGAACCTGTGTGCAACCGGGTGTGTTTTCCACGTTCAAAACCTGCGCAAAACTTTTCATCACCGCGGCTCGAGTTTTTGACACCTTATAACCGCCGTTTCGACAAGTTTTCAACAGGTGTGTCCATTTACCTACGAGCGCAGTGTAATTTTATCGCGCAGTGACTTGAGGTCTTCGGTAACAGTCCGGTCTTCCTGAATCATCTTCTGAACCTTTTTATAGCTCGTGCTGACGGTCGAGTGGTTGCGGTTGCCAAACTCGGCGCCCACGGCCGTCGTCGTCATCTCGCACATCTCGATCGCCAGGTAGATAGCGATATGGCGCGCCTTGGCGATATTGGCGTTGCGGCGAGGCCCGATGAGTTCCTCGTGCGTCACGCCGTATTGCTCTTCGATGACGGACTGGACCGTCTGCACATTGATCTTCTTGGCCGATGTGTCGAAGTACTGGTTGGCGATGGCGTCGATGTCGTCAAAGGTGAGCTCCCCGCCCTCGCGCTCGCGATCGCCCGCTTCGCCGGCACAACGCTCGCAAAAGCTCTCGAGCTCGCGGATGTTGGTGCCCGAGACCTCGGCCATGTGTTTAAAGTGCGCGTCGGTCAGATGTCCGCCGTCGCCCCCGTAGGCCGCCAGCAGCGAGTCGTTGCCTGCCTCGGGTGCGGCGGCGATCGTGTTCTCGTAATAACGCTGCAAAATCTTGTACTTCATCTCGTAGCTGGGCTCCGCCACCAGGCACAGCAGACCGGCATTAAAGCGACTGGTTAGGCGCTCGTCCATATTAAGGTCCTTGGGGGCGCGGTCGGCGGCGATCACGACCTTCTTGTTGTTACGGATAAATTCGTCCATCAACTGGAAGAAGTAATCCACGCTCGCGCGCTTGCCGATGATGTTCTGGATGTCATCGATGATAAGCACGTCGACGCCGTGGTATGCCTGCATAATGGGGGCGTTGCTCTTCTTTTGGCGGTCGAATTCCGTCATCAAGTCGTCCAGATATGCCTGCGAGTTGGCGTACTTCACCTTGATCTCGGGCGATTTCTCTGCCAGTTCATTTTTGATGGCGAGCAGCAGGTGCGTCTTGCCCAGCCCCGATTTGCCGTAGATGAACAGCGACGTGCAGGTACCGGGCGTGTCTGCAAGCATGGCGAATTTGAGCGCCGATCGGTAGGCAAGGCTGTTCTCCGGTCCGAAGACGAAGTTTTCAAACGTGAATTTCGAATTCGCTGCGAGGGGTGCCCCGTCCGCGTTTTTCTCGACTGCCGCGGTGGCCGCCGCCGAAGGTGCTGCCGGCACTGCGGACGAACTCGCGCTTTTCGCCGGCGGCCTGCCATTCATTTGGGTCATCATGCGGCGGAAATCGTCGGCGGACAACGTGTTTTTGATTGCAATGCCCGATTCCTCGCCGGGTGTCGCCTCGTGTGCCACGGGCATATGCGTGGCGGTCGGGATGGGTGAGGGGGCTGGCTCTACCGCCGGTGCGACCGAAGCGGCCGGCTGCGGTGCCATGGTTTCACGGGAATCATCGTCGCGTCGAGGCTCGGGCGCCGGCGTTGCCGCCGCGGCGGCGGTCGCTACCGGGTGAGTGACCGGGGTCGTATTTGCCGAGGCGCCTTGCGGTGCCACGATGTCGAGCGCAATCGGTGCAAAGGCGATTTCTTCCAGATAAGCCTCAATAGTCGGCTGATGCTTTTTGAGCTGCGCGATGGCAAAGCGCGAGGGGGCCTCGATCGTGAGCGTATCTTCGGTCAGGCTTATGGCGCGCGATTGCCCCAGCATGTTGATGAGGCGTGCATCTTGGCCGTCGCGCTGGCAAAAGGCGATGGCATCCCCCAGGATGATGCTTGCTTCCTCGTCCACTGTCTCTCCCGTTCTTTAGCTCTGAGCTCGCACGCGAGCGGCGCCGAGTTCGGTCAGATGGTATTTCTGGCCATGCTTGATGACCAAGCCGGCCTGCGCCAAGTCATTGAGCGTGCGTGACCAAGTGGGGGCCGAGTTTCCAAATGCCCTCGCCAGATCGGTTGCACCGCACGCTTGATTTTGCGCCAGATAGCCCAGCGCGGCGTTGCCGCGATCGCTTACGAACACGTCCGGTTGTGGCTGTGCATACTGATTTGCTGCATTAGGATACATCATTTGAGCTGCTGGTTGTTGAGAACTCTGCATTGGCGGCATTTGCTGTTGAAAACTTTGAGGCCACTGTTGGTAAGGCTGCGGAGGCGTCTGCTGGGCCCAGGGGTTGTACTGCTGCTGCGGCATCTGCTGGTACGGCTGCTGATATCCCTGCTGGTACTGCTGCGGGAACTGCTGGCCATACCCCAGTGGCGGCATCTGCTGATATGGATATCCCTGTTGGTACGGCTGATAGCCCATTTGCTGGCCACCCGGCGCCCCCGTCGCCTGCTGCATTGCTGCTGCATCCTGATCAGCCAGCGGCATGGCCTCTGGCATGTTTGGCGGCATCGACATAGATGCCGCCTGGGGCTCTTGTGTGGGAAGCATTCCGGGCTGCTGCATCTGCCCCACGGGGGGCTGCATCTGCTGCGTTGCCATGGGCTGCTGCGCAAAAGCTCCCGGCAGGGGATATGTGGGCTGCTCCGTCTCGGGCCGCACGGCAGCACCGCGTCCGCCGGCACGCTCGATTTCCTGCACGCGTTTAGGGTTCAGGCTTACCGTAACCACGGTGCCGTTGCCCATGTTGTCCTCGATGGATACGGCACCGCCGGCGTTTTCCAAATACTCCTGCACCATGGGAAACCCTGCTCCGGTTCCACGGATATAGCGCTTCATCTTGCTGTTTGCGCTGGTAACGCCAAAGTCGAAAGCGCGTTCCTTGTCGTCGATGCCGGGTCCTTGGTCAGCAAAGCGGATGGTGTCTCCGCCGTCCAGAATCGAGATGATGGGCTCTGCAAAGTGTGCGTGGATAAAGTTTTCGACAATCTCGCGGATGACCATGAGCGAGATATGGCCACCTTGTTCTTTCATGCACTGGTAGACGGTGTTGGTCGTCTCTTCCAAATACGTGCGGACATCTTGCGGATCAATGACGATCACACGCGGTGTCGACAGCATGTCGTCATAGACGGCGATGCGCGCGGCGTACATGGCTTTTGGCGCCTGCGTTGTCGTCTGTTCACCTTCGTCACGCTCTTCGCGCACGCCGGTGATGTGCTTGTTGTCGGGTGCCGGGTCTCCGGAATCGACCATGGTGTAAAAGTCGTCAGACATGCCGCTCGCAATCTTCCAAAAGGTTTCGAACAAATAGTAGCTCACCGTGCAATGTTTCTCATCTTTCGACAAACTTTCAAAACCTGTTGAAAACTTTGGAAAACGGACGAAAAGTTCTCAACATTGCCAACATGACCTGTTGAAAACTCGATGAAATATCGTGAAAAGTTGCCATGCACCGCTAAATCGAGCTTGGCTTATGGGGGAACCGTGTGAACTGCGCAACCTTTTACCTTTGATTTCTTGACATTTGAACATTGATTTCCCTACAATCTTCAAGCTCACGTGTCTATATCTGCGTCCGCGTCCCCGCGGACACTCGAAATGCAGCAGGAGGAACTTAAGATGAAGCGTACGTATCAGCCTAATAAGCGTAAGCGTGCCAAGACCCATGGCTTCCGTGCCCGTATGGCCACTAAGGGTGGTCGTGCCGTGCTCGCCCGTCGTCGCGCCAAGGGCCGCAAGCGTCTCACTGTCTAGCAGCGATACACACATCTCGCATGAAGACTATTAAGTCTCGGCAAGATTTCGAGCATGTGTTCAGTCAGGGGCGTCGTTTCAATCACCCTCTGATTCGAATGACCATATGTGAATCGGTTGGCGAAGGCGACTCCGGAAGGGTCGCCTTCGTTGGTGCTAAGCGACTCGGTTGTGCCGTCGTGCGCAACCGATCTAAGCGTGTGATGCGCGAGGCCGCCCGCAGCTGCGGATTTCCCGTTGCGGGTTATGACATCATCTTGTTTGCAACTCCCAAGACGAGGGTTTCCTCGCCGCAGGAGATGGACAAGGCGTTGCGTTCGCTTATGAAGCGCGCCGGCGTTGCCGGGGAGGAGCGATGAGCAATCACGTTTTGCGACGTGTTGCCATCGCTCCTATTCGCATATATCAACAGGTTATTTCGCCCTTATTGCCTGACGCCTGCATTTATTACCCAACGTGCTCGCAATACGCCGTCCAGGCGATTGAGAAGCACGGTGTTTTGAGAGGCTGCTGGCTTGCCGTGAGGCGCATCGCTCGCTGCAATCCCCTGCACGTCGGCGGTTATGACCCTGTGCCCTAGCGGGCACTCGCTATCGGAGGAAAACTTACATGTGGGATTGGATCGTTAACATCCTTTTCGAGCTGCTCAAGCTCATCCAGACCTTTGCGGTCGACTGGGGCCTGTCCATCATCATTCTGGTGGTCATCATCCGTCTGCTGCTGACGCCGCTTATGCTCAAGTCGACCAAGTCGACGGCTCGCATGCAGGTGCTGCAGCCCAAGATGCTCGAGATCCAGGAGCGCTATGCCGACGATCCCCAGCGTCAGGCCGAGGAGATGCAGAAGTTCTACAGCGAGAACAAGTTCAACCCCATGGCTGGTTGTCTGCCGCTGTTGATCCAGATGCCCGTCCTGTTCGCCCTGTTTACGCTACTGCGTAACCTGCCGAACTACTTTAGCGACGGCACGTTCTCGTTCTTCAACATCCTGCCTGACCTTACCACCACGCCGAGCGCTTCCTTTGCCGATGGCTTTATGGTTGCGCTTCCTGCGCTGGTTTGCCTGATTCTGTTCGCTGTCTTGACTCTGATTCCGCAGCTGTATATGTCTCGCAATCAGACTGGTCAGCAGGCCCAGAGCATGCGTATGATGGCCGTCGTCATGACCGTCATGATGCTTTGGATGGGCTGGAGCCTGCCCGTCGGCGTCCTGCTTTACTACGATGTGTCTTCTGCCTGGCAGGTTATCCAGCAGATCTTTGTGACACAGAAGGTTATCGACAAGGCCAAGGCCGATGAGGAGGAGCGCCTCAAGAACGCTCCGCTGCAGGTCGAGGTTACCCGTCGCGAGAAGAAGCCGCGTCCGCACAAGAAGAAGTAGTCGGGATATCAATCTTATTTAGGTACCTAACTTTTGGAGTACGTTATGTCTGAAGAGATCGTCGAGGATATGCTTGAGGAGGTTGCCCCGCAGATTGCGGGCGATTATCCCGAGATTGCACAGCGCTACAAGGCCGGTGAAGAGCTGAGCGATGAGGAGCTCGACACCATTGCCGATGTTGCGATTTCCATTCTGCGTTCCATCCTTTCGCACTTCGATGCCGCCAACTCTCCTATTGATGAGTACGAGGGCGACGAGGGCGAGCTGATTTTGGATGTTACCGCTCCTGATCTTGCTGTTCTCATTGGCCGTCATGGTCGTACCCTTGATGCTCTTCAGGTCATGTTCTCTTTGTTGGTGAGCCGCAAGCTCGGCTTTAGGTATCCGGTTGTGGTTGACGTTGAGGGCTACAAGAGCCGTCGTCAGGACAAGGTTGCCTCAATGGCTCAGTCGGCCGCCGAGCGTGCCATCCGTACCCATAAGAGTGTTTCGCTTCCGCCCATGAATGCCTATGAGCGCCGACTGGTTCATATTGCACTTCGTGGCAATGATGCTGTCGATACCCATTCTGAGGGTTCTGACCCTGATCGCCATGTGGTGATTGTTGCTCGATAATCTACTCGAGCTTATGCTAAGGGGGCGTGGTTTCCACGTCCCCTTTTTTTGTCAAAAGTTCTCGATACACTGATTTTTGTCAGAAAGGAGCTTCTGTTGTTTGTACTTACTGATCAGCAGACTGACGAGATGCTCAGCCGTCTAACTTCCTATTGTAAAGAGTATTCCTTGAGCGTAACTGATGCTGAGCTGAGGAAATGTATCCAGCATTTGGATTTGGTTCTGGAAACAAATAAGACAACCAATCTCACTCGTATTCTTAACGTTGAAGATGCTGCGGTACTTCATATCCTCGACTCACTTGTTTTGCTTCCTTATGTCAATAAGGCTCCTGATGGAGCTTTGCTCGATATGGGAACAGGCGCAGGCTTCCCTGGTATTCCATTAACGATAACCACGCATCGTAAAGCTACTTATATTGACTCTGTTGGCAAAAAGGTTGATGCTGTCAATTCTTTTGTTCATGCTCTCGGATTGAAATATGGTCATGCAGTCCATGATCGCCTTGAAGAATATGCTCGAAGCCATAAGAAGCAGTTCTCTGTCGTAACCGCCCGCGCGCTGGCCCCTCTACCGATTCTTGTTGAGTATGCGGCTCCGTATCTCAAAGATGGAGGGTTATTTGTTATCACGAAGGGCAATCCATCTGATGTGGAGCTTGCTTCCGGCATGTCGGCCGCTAAGATCTGTGGCTTCATTTTGCTTCTGAATGACTCAATCGATTTGCCAGAGGGATTTGGCCACAGGGAGTTCATTGTTCTCAAGAAGAGTCATCCGGCTTCCGTTTCATTGCCTCGTGCAAATGGCATGGCAAAGAAGAATCCGCTTGCCTAGATGTTTCACGTGAAACATAATGGATACTAACAACTTGCACTGTTTCACGTGAAACATGGCGGTTGATATCGAATCGGAATGTTTCACGTGAAACATCCTCCGTTTGACAGCTTTAATACACACCAGGAGGGACCGTGGGATTTCGCGACGTTAAGCGTTCGAAGAGCGCAAAAGACACGCGTATTATTGCAATCATCAATCAAAAAGGCGGCGTCGGTAAGTCAACGACGGCTGTAAACCTTGCAGCAGCACTGGGTGAACAGGGACGCAAGACACTGATTGTCGATTTTGATCCGCAGGGAAACAGCACCAGTGGATTCGGAATTGAAAAAGAAGACCTTGATCAATGCATCTATGATGCATTGCTGAATGACGTGCCGGCAGAATCGCTTGTTCTTGATGCAAATTGCAAAAAGGTATTCGTTATTCCGGCGACAATTCAGCTTGCAGGTGCCGAAATTGAGCTCGTAAGCGCAATTGCTCGTGAAACCCGCCTAAAAGATTTGCTTGAGCCCATTCAAGACGAGTTCGATTTTATTTTCATTGACTGTCCTCCTTCGCTCGGCCTGCTTACCATCAACGCTTTGACCGCAGCAGACAGCGTTTTGATTCCGATTCAGTGCGAGTATTACGCACTCGAGGGCGTTACGAAGCTGCTTGAGTCAATGAAGATGGTTAAATCACGTCTGAACAAGGGCTTAGACACCTATGGCGTGCTAATGACCATGTATGACTCGCGTACTTCTCTGTCGAATCAGGTTGTTGAGGAGGTTCAGTCGTACTTTGGTGATAAGGCTTTTAAGACTCTAATTCCCCGTACAGTAAAAATATCTGAGGCTCCGTCTTTTGGAGAGCCGGTAATTACCTATGCACCTCAAAATAAGGGTGCAAAAGCGTATATGAACCTTGCAAAAGAGGTGATCAAGCGTGCCTAGTGCAAAGAAACGTGGCGGATTAGGACGTGGACTCAATGCTTTGGTCTCAGAAGCCGAGTATGAGACCGGCGGTTCGGCTGCATCGGCTTCAAATGACGCATCTGAAACAAAACTACCTATTGAGGATATTGTTCCCAACCCTAATCAGCCGCGAATTCACTTTAACGAAACTGAACTTCGTGAGTTGAGCGAGTCGATCCAAGAACATGGCGTGTTGCAGCCGTTGTTGGTTCGCAAGCATGGAAACGGCTATGAGATCATCGCTGGTGAGCGTCGTTACCAAGCATCAAAGCTTGCTGGTCTTGAGGAGCTGCCTGTCATCATTAAAGAAGTTAATGATGAGGAAATGCTCGCTCTTGCACTTATCGAGAATCTTCAGCGTTCTGATTTGAATCCCGTCGAAGAGGCGAAGGGTTATCGTCAGCTCATTGATGCCAGTGGGATGACGCAGGAGGCGTTATCAAAGGCTGTCAGTAAGTCTCGTTCCGCAATTACAAATTCACTTCGTTTGCTAGATCTTCCCGAAGTCGTACAGCAGATGATTTTCGAAGGCAAGCTTACAGCCGGTCATGCGAGAGCGATTCTTGCAGTTCCATATGAAGATGCCAGGATTCGACTTGCTGAGAAGGTTGTTGCAGAAGGCCTTTCCGTCAGAGCGACAGAAAATCTTGCTCCGTTGTTTTCTGCCGGAGAAACACCTAAGACGCCGAGGCCAGCAACACCTCAGTCATTCAAAAAGGCCGCTCGAGTCCTTCGTCAAGTATTTAACACGAATGTGCGCGTGAAGAGCTCGCGTGGCAAGAACAAGATTGAAATCGAGTTCAAAGACGAAGAGGAGCTCTCCCGTATCCTTGGCGAAATGATTCAATTCGGGCAGGAGGATCAGGATGAAGAATAAGGTTCTCGCGGCCATTGCGTTGGCAACCACTGTCGCTGCTGGTGCTTTTGCAGGCTATAAGCTTGCGACAGATGATGAACTGCGTGGTCGACTGCTGCGCGGAGCTCAGGATATCGTCGATACATCCAAGAAGAAAATGGATGTGATGACCGAAGATGTTGCCATGCGTACTGCTCAGGTGACTAAGAATCCCAAGATTAACCAAGACTGGGTTAATTATCAATGGGAAAATGTTGGTTATTAGGTACCTAACAATTACTTGCCTGTTTTGAAGGGGTGCTTGTCTTATTTGTGAGACAAGGACCCCTTATTTTGGCAATAAAACTATGCTTGCGTAAATCAAATCCAATAGTATAAAAAAATGAAACAGCCCCGGTTGCATTATCTACAACCGGGGCTGTTCGATGTTTCACATGAAACGTTTTGGGGTGCGACTCCCCTATGCGTTCTTCTGAACTTTGAAGCGCTGCTTCAGCTGTCCGCAGGCGGCGTCAATATCATTGCCGCGAGAATTACGGATCGTGGTCTCGATGCCACGAGACTCAAGGCGGCGCTGAAGATCCTCAACCTTATGAATCGGCGACGGCTTGAGCGGGCTGCCCTCGATGTCGTTAAGCTGAATCAGGTTAACGTGGCACAGCGTTCCCTCGCAGAAGTCGCAGAGCGCCTGCATCTCGGGATTCGTATCGTTGACGCCTTCGATCATGGCGTACTCATAGGTCGGGCGGCGGCCCGTCTTCTCGGTGTAGAGCTGAAGCGCCTCGTGAAGGCGGAGCAGCGTGTACTTCTTAACACCGGGCATGAGCTTATTGCGCGTCGACTGGATGGCGGAATGCAGGGAAACAGCAAGCGTGAACTGCTCGGGGATGTCGGCAAATTTGCGAATACCAGGAATAACGCCACTGGTGGAGACAGTAAGGTGGCGGGCTCCAATACCGATACCGTCGGGATCGTTAAGGATGCGCAGTGCCTTGAGAACCTCGTCATAGTTAGCAAAGGGCTCGCCCTGACCCATGAAAACGACGCTTGTGGCACGCTCGCCAAAGTCGTTGGAGACATGAAGTACCTGGTCAACGATCTCTTGGGCGGTCAGCGAGCGCTTGAGGCCGTTGAGGCCGGTAGCACAAAAAGCACAGCCCATGCCGCAGCCTGCCTGGGTGGAAACGCAGACGGAAAGCTTGTTACGACGGGGCATGCCTACGGTTTCGACGGAAATGCCGTCGTGGTACTCAAGCAGATACTTACGAGAGCCATCTTTGGATACCTGCTTGATGAGTTCAGTCGGCGTGTCAAAGGCAAAAGCCTCTTTAAGCTGCTCGCGGAAAGCCTTGGGAAGGTTGGTCATATCGTCAAACGAACAAACGTTCTTCTCAAAGACCCATTCGATGAGTTGCTTGGCGCGGAAGGCGGGCTGGCCGAGTTCTGCCACGAGCTCGCGAATATCGTTTTGGCTCAAGTCGCGAATGTCCTGAGATTTAGTCCTGGGATTCATGGAAGCCTTTCGATTTTGGGGAAACGTAGAGGGTATCGCTACAATATGGTATCAGCTGCAGAAATTTTAGAGGAGGAGTCTGCCCATGCCGGGTAAAAGCCTAGAGAACATGCACGTAGCGGTCTTGGCGGGCGGTCATTCCGCTGAGCGCGAGATTTCGCTCAATTCGGGAAAGAACGTCGTGGTGGCCTTGAAGGAGGCTGGCTACACTTCGGTGGAGCTGCTCGACACGGCTGCCGATGATTTTATGGTAACCATGGCGACCGGCGGCTTTGACGTGGCGTTTATCGCCATGCACGGTGCCGGCGGCGAAGATGGTGCCATGCAGGGCGCCATGGAGACCCTGGGTATCCCCTACACGGCCTCGGGCGTGCTTGCCAGCGCCTGCGGTGCCGACAAGGAGGTCTCTAAGCTCCTGTACGCCAAGGCGGGCATCCCCGTTGCCCCCGGCCTTGCGCTCGAGGTGGGCGATGAAGTCGATATCGATCATATCGTCGAGGTTTGTGGCGAGCGCTGCTTTGTAAAGCCGGCCGTTAACGGCTCCAGCTATGGCATTTCCCTGGTCCATGAGCCCTCCGAGCTACCCGCGGCAATCGCTAAGGCGTTTGAGTACGGCGACAAAGTGCTGGTCGAGAAGTGCATCGAGGGTACCGAGATTACCGTCGGTGTATACGGCGAAGATGACGTGCGCGCTCTGCCGATTGTCGAGATTCGTAAGCCCGAGGACTGCGAGTTCTACGATCTGGACGTGAAGTATGTCGACCCTACGGACATCCATCGCATTCCGGCGCAGATTTCACCCGAGAACTACGCTCGTGCCCAGGAGCTCGCCTGCGCTGCCCATAAGGCCCTCGGTTGCCTGGGTATCTCGCGCAGCGACTTTATCGTGAGCGAGGACGGCCCCGTTATCCTCGAGACCAATACCATTCCCGGCATGACCGACACGTCGCTGTATCCGGATGAGATTCGCCACACCGATGACATGACGTTCCCGCAGGTCTGTGACAGTCTGATTCGTATGGGCCTTCGTCGAGCGGGCATTGCATGCTAATCGAGGACGCTGTTTCGTCGGGAACGCCGCAGTTTGTCATCGATTCCTATGCCACGCTTGCCGAACGCGCCAAAACCCAATCGTTTGGTCTCATCGAGGAAGATGTTATCGTCCTCGATACCGAGACCACGGGTCTTTCGTTGCAGGACAACGAGCTTATCGAGATATCGGCTGCCCGCCTTTCGGGCCGCGAGGTTGTCGACCGGTTTGATACCTTCGTGCATCCCAAGCAGCTGATTCCCGCCGAGATTACCGAACTCACGAGCATTACAAACGCCGATGTGGTGGATGCCCCATCGGCCGTCGAGGCCGTGGCCGCTCTCGCCGATTTTGTCGGCGGCTGCCCGGTGATTGCGCATAACGCCACCTTCGACCGTTCGTTTATCGAGTCGGTCAAGGGCGGTGTCAACGTCAGCGACATCTGGATCGATTCGCTGGCGCTGTCGCGCATCGCGCTTCCGCGCCTGGCCTCGCATAAGCTGTCTTTCATGGCCGATCTGTTTGGCTGCGACTCAGTGTCGCACCGCGCCAACGCCGATGTCGACGCCCTGTGTGGTGTGTGGCGCGTGTTGCTCGTGGCGCTCACCGACTTGCCTCAGGGCTTGATGGCGCGCCTGGCCGACATGCACCCCGACGTACCCTGGTCCTATCGTCCCATCTTCTCATTCTTGGCGGGACAGAACCCCGGTTCCATCTTCTCTCTCAGCGCCGCCCGTGCCGACGTACTCAAGGCCGATCGCGCCGATGATCGCGTTGATGCGGACGAGCTACCGGTCCTTAAGATGCCGAGCCGCGAGGAAATCGAGGCGGACTATGCCCCGGGCGGTCTGGTTAATCGCATGTATCCCACGTACGAGCCGCGCGATGAGCAAATCGCGATGGCGCTCGAGGTCCGTGACGCGCTCGTTACGGGAACGCATCGCGTGATTGAGGCGGGGACGGGCGTCGGCAAATCGATGGCCTATCTGGTGCCTTTTGCCGAGGCCGCGCACCGCAACAATATCACGGTTGGTATCGCGACTAAATCGAATAATCTTGCCGACCAGCTCATGTATCATGAGCTGCCCAAACTTGCCGAGCAGCTGGACGGAGGCCTATCGTTTTGCGCCCTCAAGGGCTATGACCACTATCCATGCTTGCGTAAGCTTGAGCGCATGAGCCGCGGCCAAGTCGAAATTACGACTAAGCGTGATCCTGCCGATACGCTTACGGCAGTCGCGGTCATCATGGCGTACGTGTGTCAGTCGGCCGATGGTGACCTCGACTCGCTCGGCATTCGCTGGCGCAGCGTCAACCGTCCCGACTTTACGACGGCGTCGCGCGAGTGCGCCCGTCGCCTATGCCCGTTCTTCCCCGATAAATGCCTGGTCCACGGCGCCCGCCGTCGCGCGGCGCATGCCGATGTGGTGGTCACCAACCATTCCCTGCTGTTCCGCAACGTTGCGGCCGAGGGCAGAATCTTGCCTCCGATTCGTCACTGGGTGATCGATGAGGCCCACTCCATCGAGCGCGAGGCGCGCCGTCAATGGGCGCGCGTGGTGTCGGCGGATGAATCGTGCGTTCTGTTTGAGCGCCTGGGTGGCTCGAGCGCCGGTGCGCTGAGCCAGGTTTCCCGCGATTTGGCAACCTCGGAGGGCTCTACGCTTTACCTGGGTCTTACCGCCAAGGCGACGTCGACGGTTGTACGTGCGAGCATGGCGATTGCCGATGTGTTTGACGGCGTTCGCGAGCTTGGCCGCCGTGCCCGCGGGGGCTATGACAATGCGAACCTATGGATTGGCCCCGAGCTGCGCGAATCTGACGACTGGCATGATTTCTTACAGTCGGCCTACACTGCCATCGACGCATTGGAACAAGCTGACAAGAGCGTCGACGCGCTGGTACAGGCCGTTGCCGCCGACAAGCCCGAGGTTGTTGTCGACCTGGGTGATATCTCGCGCCGCCTACACGAGTTGGCCGAGAACCTCAAACTCATCATTGACGGTACCGACGAACACTACGTGTACTCGCTGCAAGTCAATCGCAGATTGCGCGCCGGCGGCGAGTCGATGACCGCGGAGCGCATCGATATTGGTGAGGCCTTGGCAACCGAGTGGCTGCCCGAGGTCCACACGGCTATCTTTGCATCGGCGACCATGACGGTTTCCAAGAGCTTTGAGCACTTTAACCATGCCGTCGGCCTCGATCGCATCGGTGCCTCGACATCATCGTCGCTGCACTTGGATTCGAGCTACGACTTCGATTCGAATATGGCCGTGGTCGTGGCTGGGGATATTCCCGATCCACGCGATCGTGAGAGCTATCTTTCGGCGCTCGAGCGTGTGCTGGTCGACGCTCATCTTGCCATGGGCGGCTCGGTGCTCACGCTGTTCACCAACAGGCGTGACATGGAGGAACTGTACGCTCGCGTCGAGCCCAAGATGGCTCGTGCTGGTCTGGAACTCAACTGCCAGCAGCGCAACTCGTCTCCTCGTCGCCTGCGCGATCGCTTTATCAACGAACCGACCTCATCACTCTTTGCGCTTAAGGCCTTTTGGGAAGGGTTTGACGCCAGCGGCGAGACGCTGCGCTGTGTCATCATCCCCAAGCTGCCGTTCTCGAGCCCCACAGACCCGCTCTCATGCGAGCGCAATCTGCGTGAAGACCGCGCTTGGGCGCGCTATTCGCTGCCCGAGGCCGTGCTCGAGGTCAAGCAGGCCGCCGGTCGCCTCATTCGCTCATCGACCGATTGTGGCGTACTCATCTTGGCCGACCCGCGCCTGGTGACGAAGGGCTACGGCAAGAAATTCTTAACGTCGCTGCCCACGAGTTCCTATCAGCGCATCGAGTCGGCACAAATCGGGCACTATCTACAGCTGTGGCGCGCGCGCCACGAGCGGCGCCGCTAAAGCGGACAGACGAGGGATTTTGCCATATCGCACAGACGCTCTGACAGGGCGGGGTCATCCAGGATGCGGATGGCCCCGCCCGCTGCGATTACCTGGCTTAACAGCCAGCGCTCGGAGCCGTAGCGCACGTTTACTGTTGAGCTGTCCGCTCCATTGGGTTCAATCGACATGACGCCGGGCCAGTCTAGGCGCTCTGCCAAGGCGCGCGGCATGAGAAGCTTCGCGCTCCGCTCCGCCTGGGCGAGGGAGTCATGGAGGGTCGCGGGCTCCGGTGCGTGGCGCACGACGGAATCGTCGGTCAAGGTCAGGCTCTCGATTTTATCCATACGATAGGTACGCTGTTCGTCGACCGCGACATCCCAGGCAATCAGATACGTTTGGTCGCCGTTTGTTGTGATGCGCAAGGGGTCGACCAAACGCTCACGCGCTTGTGCGTCATCCATCGAGCGATACGAGATGCGGCAGCGAACGCCGTCCCGAATGGCGCAGCTCAGCTGCTGCCAGTGCGATCCGTGGGCGACGGTGTCAAAGACGCGCTGGTTGTAGCCGAGCTCTTTGGGAAGAAGGGCGCGCCGTATTCGAGCCGCCGCTTGGGGTTCGATCCCCAATGATTCAAGTTCATGGTTGAGCACAGCGCCCTCGGCGGCACTCAGACGCAGCGGTAGCACGCGCCCCGCATCACCGGTGAGGACCACGCACTCGCCGCGGCGTTCGCAGATAATACGTGCGCCCGATTCTCGGTCCGCAAGTGTCGAGACGATCTCGAGAATCTCGTCGAGCGATGCCCCCGTGATATCAAAGCGACAGCAAAGCTCGTCTCGTGTCATGCCATTCTCGCCGGTGGCGTAGAGGGCCTCCATGATGTCGATGGCGCGCGAGAGTCTTTGCTCGCTGGTGAGTTTACGCACGGGCATGCTCGTGCACCGTCCTTTCGATGAGGTGATTCCACGCCTGCTTGAGAGAATCGGGGGCGACGGGCCTCATGCCATCCATGGCATGGGCCATGCAAAACGAGGCTGCGGCTTCAAAGTCGCGCACGTCAACGGTCCAGGTCCAACCTGCTTCGGTGCGCATGAGCTCGCCTCGTCCGCGCGTGAGACCGCTGATCATATCGGCCTGCGCTTCACGCGCGAACGAGAACGTGGCCGCAACAGGTGGGCGGTCGGCAAAATCAAACTCAAAGAATAAGTAATCGTTGAGGTTGAAATCCGCAGGAATGGCGTAGGCTTTCGAAGGTCTCCAGGCGCGAATGATGCGGTCGCAGCGGAATGTTCTGATATTGCCGGTGGCATTGTCGAGGCCACAGAAGTATGCCGTACTCTCGCGCTCGAACATGCCGTAGACGCAAACGGTCCGCTCGCGTTGCTTGCCGCGTCCGTTTTGGTACAAAAAGCGCAGTGCGCAACGCTCGGCAAAGGCACTCCATACCGCATCGACGGCGGGAGAGCGGCGGATCGGTGCCTCTCCTGTCGTCGACATGCCGGTGAGGTAGGCAATCTTGGAGCGAATGTCGGCAAGCGGCGCGGCAAAGGTGGATGAGCCTGCCGCGAGTGTCTGGTCGATGGCGTTGAGCAGGATGTCGGCATCGTCTGCGGTGATGAGACCGCCCGCGGCAAACGTGTGCTCGCGGTCGATCGTCCACGCGCTCTCCTCGGTTTCCTGCGCTCCGGCAGCACGAACCTCCCTGATAACGATGCCGCGTTCGAGCAGCTTGTCGCGATCGCGGCGGAACTTGCGCTTGTCTGAGTCGATATTGCCCGAGCCGTATCCCAGATCGGAATCCAGGACGATTTGCTCGGTCGTCAGCGGTTCGGGAGAACTGTTGAGTACAAAGAAAAGGTTGAGGATGCGCTGAGCCGTTTTATCGAAACCGGGCTCGGGTGCCCCCTTTTTAATTGTCGCGGTCGCGTCGCTTGCCGTCATAGAATCCTCGCATGAGAAGGTCGTTTGATGCCATGATTTTAGTCCGATATGGAGATTAGGCTATATCCTTGTCCGCTCGCGGCGTTAAGATGGCCCGAATTCGGTCGTTTGCGCTCGCTCGGGGTATACTTTCGACTATATACGGTTCTAATGTGCATGCATTGGGCCTATTTGTCGGATTATGGATGTGGAGCGCACATGGCGAACACCCAGAACTATATTAACCACCTGCTGCAGAACACCGGCATTACGCCGGCGTGCAGTGAAGAAGAGCGCCTGGCTGCCGAGGATATCGCTCAGATTTTCCGCAACCACGGCTTTGACCCCGAGGTGCAGGAATTTAATGCTCCCGCGCCCAGCAGGTTGGCGTTTGCCGTTACCGGTATTCTCGCATTTGCCGGCGCCCTGCTGATGGGCATCGGTGGCGGTATCGGCTTGGTCGGCACCTTGCTGGCCATTGTCGGTGCCGTGCTCTACGTGCTCGAGCGCACGGGGCATCCCGTGGTTTCGCGCCTGGGAAAGACCGGTGTGAGTCAAAATGTCATCGCCTATCACAAGGCCTCGGGCCCGCTTGCGTCTCCGCGCAACCGCCCGGTCATCGTGGTGGCCCACTATGATTCCCCCCGCGCCGAGCTCCTTGCTCGCGAGCCCTACGCTCCGTATCGCGCGCTCATCGCCAAACTCCTGCCTGTCGCCACGATCGCGCCCGCGGCTGTCGCCATCCTGCGTATCCTGCCGCTTCCCGGCGTGCTCAAGGTGCTGCTGTGGGTTGTCGCGATTCTGGCCTCCCTTGTGGCACTGGCCAACGCCGCCAATATCATCTCCAACCGTTTTGTGCTTCCCTACACGTCTGGCGCGGTGTGCAACAAGTCCTCTGTTGCCGCCATGCTCGGTGTCATGGACAACGTTGCCCCCTATCAGGGCGAAAACGAGTTCCCCGACGACATTCCGTTCGATACCTATTTTGGCGAGCAGAAGCGTCGCGCCGAGGAAATGGCGCGCGCGGCGGCCGAGTATGCCGCGGCCCAGCAGCAAAACGACTACGGCAACACCATTGAATATGAGGAACCTTCCTACGACGAGGACGAGTTTGGCCAGCCGGTGGCGCCGGTCGATGTACCCGAGCAGGACGAGGCTTTTGATGGACAGATTGATGGTTTTGAGGGTGCCTCTGCCGACGAGACGCTGATCGGCGTTATCGCCCCCGAGGCTCAAGACCAGACTGTCCAGGCCGAAGTGTCCACCGGGGAAGAGTCCACCGCCGAGCCGGCGGATGAGCCCGCGGTGGTCGAAGTCGCCGAGCCCAAGCTCTATCGCAATGCCGCCGGCAATATCCGCTTTGGTTCGGATGCCATCCGTGCGCTCGGCATGCTTCCCGAGCCCTGCACGCTCGATTACGAAGAGGGCGAGGAGCCGACGTTTGAGCCGGAGTCAGCTCCCGTTGCACAGGAGCCTGCGCCCGCGGCCAATACGGCTGTTGCTCCCGCCGAGCCGGTCGCTGCCCCTGTTGCTGCCGCGGAGTCTGACGCAAAGCCCACGCTCGATCCTGCAGCCGGTCTGGATATTCTGGCGCCTGCCGCTCCGGCACAGGTTGAAGACGAGGCCGCTGACGAAGACTATGACGAGTATCCGCAGCGCGTGTCCTATGAGAGTGACACCGATTTCTCGGCCGAGCTTCCCTCGACAACGCCCCATGCCGATATCGCTTCCGCGTTCTCCTCGATTGGTGCCAGCGCTTCAAGCTTCTTTAAGGGTGCCTTTGCGAAGGGCAAGAAGTTCGTCGACGACTTTGAGGAAAAACGCGCCGCTGCCCGCGAGGCCGCCGAGCGGGAGGCCATCGCCCAGCAGCAGGCCGCCGAGGCCGAGCGTGAGCGTGCGGCACAGGAGTTCGAGCAGAGCGAGGCCGAACAGCCGGAGCCTGTCGATGTCGCCGACGCCACGACGTCCTTCGAGGCTCCGCAGCCGACATCCGCTGACGTTGCCGAGGCTACGACGTCCTTTGAGGCGCAGCAGCCGGCCGATGGCACCATGTCATTCGATGCCACGATGACGTTTGAGAAGCAGGGCACCGCAATTGCCGAGCCCCTTTCCATCTCCGATGATGCCCAGGACGCCGCCGATGATTCTGTTGTCGACGAGGCCGATTCCGTTGAGGCCAGCGCACCCGAGCAGGTCGAGGCTCCTGTTATGGAGCAGGAGCCCCCTGCGATTGACGAGGCTCCCAAGACGGATGAGTCCAGGCCCTATTCTACGCAGATCTTTACCATGCCCGCGCCGAGCGACCCCGGTGCCACGGTGGCCCATGTCGCTCCCACGCAGGACGAGACAGTGGACTCCCTCATGGCGCAGATTTCGTCTCAGGTGCCTCCGCGCCAGCAAATGAATATCCCCGATCCGGCCTCCGCGCCCGCGCCCTCTTCGTCGCCGCTGGCCTCGGTCCCCGATCCGTCGCTGCCTTCGATGCAACAGGCCAACGTCGCGTCCCGCACGTCGCTGTTCGATCTTCCCGATCCTTCGGCACAGACACATGATCCCTTTGCGACGGCGCAGGGCCCCGAGCCCACGTCGGCACCGGTCGCGACCCCCATGCCCATCTCCTCGGGCGCACAGCCGCTCGAGACCATCTCGGCTCCTGCTTCGACGGGCGCCAAGCCGCAGAAGCGTGGCCTGGGTGGCTTGTTCGGTCGCAAAAAGAAGAACGAGCAGGACAGTATGAGCGACTGGCTGGGCGTCGAGGACGATTACGATGCCAAGAAGTCTGGCCGTGGCATTGGCTCGTGGGATAACTTCGAGGATGACGACGGTTGGAAGGGCGGCGCCACCTCTTCCGATGGTGCTTCTGCCGAGGATATGCTCTCGGCCGTTGCCTCCATGGGTGACGATGAGCTGCTCGGCCACGATATCTGGTTCGTCGCAACGGGCGCGTCCGATTGCGACGGCGCCGGCATGAGGGCGTTTTTGGCCTCGCATCGTGACAAGCTCCGCGGTGTGTTCTTCATCAACCTCGAGTCTATCGGTGCCGGCAGGCTTTCGGTGGTAACGGTCGAGGGCGAGCAGCAGCTGTTTAAGGGCGATCGCCGCATCATGAATCTTGTCAGCAAGGTGTGCAAGTCGTTCCACGTCGATTGTGGTGCGTTCGAGATGCCCTATGCAAAAACCGATGCATCTGCAGCGCTCGAGGCGAGCCGTCGCGCCCTTACGATCGCCGGTGTGGACGGTCCGCGTCTTGCCTGCGCTCGCACCGAGGATGACCTGCCGTACAACGTCAATCCGACCAATATCGCTACGGTGTCCGAGGTCGTGACCGAGGTCATTCGTCGTTCGTAGACAGACCCGCTAAGGAGTCAGCGTGTTTTCGTACATCAAGCGCCATTGGCCCATCTATCTGATTTTGACCCTGATCGCTGTCGCATTGGGTTTTGGGGCCGCGTATGTCGTTGGCGTTAAGGGCTCGACGCCCGAGACGACAATGAACGAAGAGGTGGAGCAAGAGCAAAGTTTGGGTGCCGACGGTATTTCCGAGTCCGATCAGGCAGCCATCGATGGCGGTTCGTCATCTGCTGAATAGCCGATTCATCGTTTATGCCCAAGGCGGGCGAGCCGGGAGACTGGCTCGCCCGCTTTTTTATCGTGCTAGCGCTTCTTTGCGGCTGACTTAAGGCGAGCGAACCATAGGGCCGCAGTGCCCGAGGTCAGGAGTGCGGTGATGCATGCGGCGACGGTAACAGACCCCGTTGCCGGCAGGTTCTGAGGCAGGGCGCATCGTTGGATGACGCGGTCCTCATCATGCGCCTCGAGTTTATCGCCACCGCCGTTGCGACAAAGATCGACGTGCGCGCTGTTGGCAAGTGCGGTTTGGGGCGTATAGGACGACGTTGCCTGCATATGCACGACTGCGCCTCGGGCATCCGAGCTAAGGGCCGCCTTGGCATCGTCAAGATCGTCATGTTCGTCTTTAAGGTCATCCCGGGTCCAAGAGCCCGCCTCGCTTCTGGTTGTAAAGTCGGCGGCTACCGTACCGTATTCAAAACGGATGCCCGTGATGACGGCGTTGTCTGTAAGATCAATCTCTTTCGTATCGAGCGTGACGGACTTGTCCGTCGGGATATCTGCTTTCCATAGGTGCCACCCGTCGTAATCGACGAGACGCACATCGTCGCCCAGCAGCTTTGTGACCTCTTCCGTTTCGAGCCAAGGATTGCGATGCCCGTCGTCAAGCGTTGCATTGACCTGCTTGCCCGTATCGCTTGTTCCTGCCGGAGACGTTCGATACCACACGTTGCACAGCCCGTTTAGATCACCGATCGCAATAGGGGTTTCAACGGCAACAAGTTTCGCTGCGCCATCTTTGGCGCACTCAAGGTCGTCGGTGATGGTCAACTCGTCGACCCAGGTGCTCGACTCATTTTTGGCGTCGATGGTATAGGAGAAGGCGCCTTGCGTATCGGCCCGTGCTTTGGCTCGGTTTTTTCCGTCGCCGTTGGCAACGAGTTTGCTTACGACTGGTTGTGCAATCTCTTGGCGCTTATCGATGCTTCCCCTGATTTCGATGGGGGCATCCTTCATGGCCATGGTTTGAACTTCTCCCGTGGCCTTTACTTCAAATGTTATCTCTTCGGCAAGGTCGTAGGTACGCGGAGACATCGTTTCGCGCAGGGTGTAGGTGCCGGGTGAAAGGTGCTCAATGCGGTGCGGTTTGCCGGATGAAGTCCAAGAATCAATTTCGTTGCCATTGGAGTCGCAGAGGACAAGCTCAGCGCCTGTCACTTCCTGACCTCCGCACGCGTCGACTTTGGAGACATCGAGCTTGGTGTAGTCGTTGGAAACGTCAAGGTGCACTTCGATTACGGGCGTTTGCTGGTCAGCGTACGACAACTTCACAGTGTGTGGGGTCGGGTTGAGCAGATAACCTTCGGGCGCTTGTGTTTCGACGACCTCGTAGGTGGCGGTACCGCATCCCAACGAAAGATGGTCGACTCGCGCATGCCCCCGTTCGTCGGTTGTAACGGTGGCGACGGTTTCGCCATCCAGGGCGACGATGCTGCCGTCGGTTCGCACGATGTCGCCGTCAGCGCGGATGTCAAACGTGGCTCCAGCGAGGGCGCGCCCATCTACAACATCCGTCTTAATGATTTCGATGCTTCCGGTTGCGGCGTCGTCATAGAACGAGGCGACGGCGACCGGCGTCAGATTTCTGTCGGCGGGAATCGTTATCTCCAGGTCTTCTCCGCGCAGATACGGTTCCTTGGCCGATGCCTCGCGCACGTAGTATGTTCCGGGATTAAGTGATTCGGGCAGCGTGACGGCGCCGGCTGTATCGGTTGTGAAGGTATTCATTACATTGTGGGCCGGATACCAACATGTTTGCGAGACGGGCTCGTGGTGGCTATCGAGCAGCTGGAACGTAAAGCCGGCAAGTGGTACGGTGCCGCCGGTCTGAGCATCGCGCTTTACAATTTGAAGGTATGTCGATAGGGCATGGTTGTCAACGATGTACTGAAGCTCGGCGCCGTCTGCGATCTGCTCTGCTGTGATGGTCCATTCCCCTGCTTGCTTAAATCCTTCAGGGACCGTTTCTGCAACCTCGCGAACGGTGTAGCCCGCGCGGTCGTAGGGAATGGCACCGTGAGCGCCAGCGGGTCGCTTGCCTGCGCCAAACCATGCTTCGGGCTGGTCTTTGGTGGAGGCAAAGCCGTAAACGTTTGTGGTCAACGTGCCGACGACTTGTTGGGAGCTATTGCTGACAACTTCAAAGACGACGCCTCCCGCCGGCTGCTCAAGGCCGGACTCATCGTTATCGCCATGGTCCTTAAACTTCGAGATTTCAAGGTCAAAGGCGATGGGGATGTTGGGAATACGGTTTTCGAGCTCAACGATGCCCGTATCTCCGAGTTGCTCGGCACCGACGGTGTAGCTCCAACAGTCGTTTGAAATCAGGTAGCCCTCGGGCGCTTTCGATTCGTAGATGGTAAAGGTGCCCAGAGGAACGTCATTGAGGATCGCCCGTCCGTTTTCGTCGGTCGTAAGGGTGCGAGTCCAGCCGGGAGTTGATTGCGAGACGCAGGTGAATTCAGCGCCCGTAAGCGACGCCCCAACTTGGGCACCGGCATCCGTGGCGGCATCGATTTTTGCAATACGCAAGGTGATGGTGCCGGGCTGCTCGTTGATAGTGACATGTTCGCCGCTGTTTTGTGTGGTGAAGGTTATTCGGTCGCTTCGAGGGATATAGCCTGCCGGGGCTTTGGTTTCGACCAGGTAATATGCCGTATTGGGCAAAAGTGTTGCTTGTGCACGCCCGTTTTCGTCCATCTGGATAGCGCCGACACGTGCATCGCCCGCACTTTCAAAGATATCGAAGGTTGCGCCACCGAGTCTGTAGGTGTCGTTGCCGGCGGTGATGCCAGCCTGGGACGATTGTTTTTGGAACGATACGGAGACGGCGGGCAGAACATAGAGCATGTCCTGGTGTCGACCCTCGCCCGAGACCGGGCCGTGATAACGCCTGGCTCGATGTGGGGCTGCCTTAATAGATCCGGACTTAGCGCTCTCGTAGAGCCAACGTGCAGCCGCTACGGCCTCGGCGTTTTCGTAAAACCTACCGCTCCTGGCAACTCCCTTGCTATTTGTATACGAATAGGTGCCGTCGGGGCGCGTGGTTCCCTTGAGCATCCACACGGCAATCTGGGTGGCGGCACGGGCGAGATCGGGCGACAGGTTGTGGCCCCCAAAGGATGTGCTGGAGGGGTATCCGTGACAGACGATGGCGGCAAATTCGTCATCGAGCCATGTCCAGCCCTGGTTGTATGTGCGCCATGGCCCTCCCGGCTTGCTGGGGCCGGGGCAGTCTTGATTCATGCAGTACGAAATCGAAGTGTCCTGTGCCTCATATTTACCGACGCCGAAGGGGCCGCAGCCGTCGCTTATAGTGCGGAAATTAAGGGCGTCGTTCCCGTCGACGGCGAGTGCGGCCCCTGGGGCCAGGCAGCCGATCAGAAAAAAGAGGAGCAGGAGCAGCGGACCTGTTGCGATTGCGCTGTGGACAGAGTGCGTGGGTGCGTTGGACATGGCTGCTCCTTATCCCTCGTGCGCCGCACGGGGAGGCCGCGGCGCTTGGGATGAGGCTACCGCCATGGTTCATGCGGGTAAGTACCAGAAGCTGACCAAAAGCTTGCCCGATTTGTGACAAATCGAGCTCAAATACAACAATCAGATAAAAGCGCAGGTAGAAGTAAATGAAAAAGGACCCCCACGGGTCCTTATCTCCATATATTTATGAAGTTATAGAAATAAATTCATAAATTAAACAAGAAAAAAGATATTTGGATCGATGTGAAGACGATAATCTCACATCGATCCAAATACAAGTCTATGACAGGAGCTGTTCGATTGTTGCCTTTTGGTCATCACTGGCCTGTATGGCGGGATCGAAGATCGCGGTCGAGATTGGAAGACCCTTTATATTGACCGCTACTTTGATGGCAGATACAAACAAATCGCAGGCGTCGTAGACGGCCATGAGCGACGAGATGCGCTTGGCGCACTCGATGGCGGTCGCGAAGTCGCCTGCCTGGTAGGCGCCATGCAGCCTCACAAAGAGCTCGGGCTCCACGTTGGTGAGGCCACACAGAACGCCGTTGCCGCCGCTCGCGCGGTTGACCAGGTAGTACTCGTCGAAGCCGGAAAGGACCGAGAACTCGGGGTTGACCTTGCGGACGGCGCGGATGACCTTGCGCGTGTGACTGATGGTGTCGACCGTGTCCTTGATGCCGCAGATATTCGGATGGGCGGCGGCGAGCCTGGCCACGAGCTCGGGCGACAGGTCGGTGCCGGTGCGCGCCGGAAAGTTGTATAGCACGACGGGTAGGTCGGTGGCGTCTGCGATGCCACCAAAGTACTTTTCGGCAGCGTCGTCGGTGGGCCCGAAGTAGTACGGCGAGACCGCCAGAACCGCGTCGGCACCGGCCTTCTTGGCATAGCGCGTGAGTTCGAGGACGTTGTCGTAGGTGGTGTCACCCACGCCGACGAAGACCTTCATGCGGCCGGCGACCCGCTCGACGGCAAAGTCGATGACCGACTTCTTGTCCTCGAGGCTCACGCTGTAGAACTCGCCGATGCTGCCAAACAACAGCACGCCGTTGATGCCCGCGTCGGCCAGGTGGTCCAGGTGCCTGCCCCACAGCTCGTAATCGATCTTTCCATCATCGTCGGTGATGGTGATGGAGGGGCAGAAGACTCCCTCAAACATGTGTCACTCGCTTTCCGGGGTCACACCCCCACAAATCCCTGCACTGCCGAGAAGGACCTAGAGGTAGTAGGCCTTGACGGCGTTATCGTAGAAGACACCCTGCTTCTCGGCGTCGGTGAAGACGTCGGAGTCCTCGATGAAGCTATAGAGGTCCTTGTAGTCGAACTTGGTGAGGACACAGGGGGAGTCGGTGCCCCAAATGATCTTGTCGGCGCCCAGGACGTCCTTCGCCATCGCGATGTACTCGAGCGCGGTGGGATACGGGTAGGCCTCGGGAGCAACGTTCCAAGGCAGCGCGGAGAGATCGACCCAGACGTTATCGTGGGCGAGGTACGGAAGCGCGCACTTGAGGACGTCGCCGTCCTCAAGGGACGGGGCGAGCAGGTGGCAGACGACAATGTGCAGGCCGGGGTACTTCTTGGCCAGGCGATATACGGCCTCGGGCTGGCAGCTGGACTGGTTGGGGCTGCCGATGTCGAGCACCAGAGTGGCGTCCTCGACCTGGGCGATCCTGTCGATGAGGACCGTCATCTCGGGGCCGTCGACCGCGAAATCGCGGTGGTAGCCGGAAAGGCCGCCGCCCACAGAGACCTCGAACTTGAAGACGTGGGCGTGCAGATCGTTGATGAAGTGCTCGAGGATCTGCTGGGCGCAGCGGCAGAAGGGGTCGAGCATGACCGCAGCTTTGAAGCGGTCAGGGTACTTCTCGGCGCATTCCATGGCGTACTCGTTCTGCAGGCCGTACAGGACGCCCTGCAGCAGGATGGCCTTCTCGACGTCGTTCTCGTCCATGACGTCCATGAAGGTCTCAACGAGGTACTCCTTGTCTCCCTTGCCCTCGGGGATGATACGGAACTCTTCGCCGGTGGCCCAGCGACAGTTGCCGTTGCCTAGGGGGCGCAGCTCTCCGGCCTTGCCCATGGAGCCGATGTGGTCAAAGACGTGGGCGTGTGCGTCGATCTTCTTCATTTTGTTCTCCTTACGTCAAACAATGTCTAATGGATATATGGTCAGTGACGGATACGCTTTGCTGCCAGGTGGGCACCACCTCCAGTCGAACCCGCAGGCGCGGGACATAGAGTGGCCTTGCAATCCGGACGCTAGGCGGACTGCTCCTCGGCCTCCATCTCCTCCTCGGTCACGTCGTCGATCGGGACGAAGAGCGTGAACAGGAAGGCGAGGCCAAAGGCGAGCGCCAGCGAGATGCAGAAGGGAACGAATGCGCGGCTCATGAAGACGGGCAGCGTGGTGAGCGCGGGCAGAGCGAAGGCGGTGCCGGCGCAACCGAACACGCCTGCCACGGCGGAGCCAATGCCGCCGGCGACGCATGCGCAGACCATGGGCTTCTTGAGGCGCAGGTTCACGCCGTACATCGCGGGCTCGGTGATGCCCAGCAGCGTGGTGAGCGAGGCGGAGATCGCCTGGGAGCGGAACTTCTTGTTCTTGGTCTTGAGGGCGACGGCGAGCGCGGCACCGCCCTGGGCGAAGATCGCGCCGCCGAACAGGGCCATGATGGTGTCGAAGCCGTAGACCGCGACGTTGTTCATAGCAATGGGGAACAGGGCCCAGTGCAGGCCGAGGATGACGAGGAACGGCTGGAACGCGCCGATCAGCGCGCCGGCGACGAGCGGCGAGAGGCTGTAGACGGCTTCGTAGCCCTGTGCGAGCCAACCACCCACGACGGTGCCGAGGGGGCCGAAGACGGCCAGGGTGAGCGGGACGATAACGATGATCGTGATAGGCGGCGTGAACAGGCCGCGGAAGGTCTCGGGGATGATCTTATAGCAGGCCTTCTGGACCCAGCTCGCGCAGTAGATGGCAAGAAGGATGGGGATGACGGAGCTGGAGTACGTCGCCTTTGAGAGCTCGAGGCCAAACAGGTAAACGGGCGCGTCCGCCGCCATGATGGTGGTGATGGACGGATACACCAGGATGCAGCCGAGAAGGACGGCGGTCACCGTGTCAACATCGAAGCGCTTTGACGAGGTGTAAGCAAGGAACACCGGGATGAAGTAGAACAGCGAGTCGGCCATCGCGTTGAGGATTGCATACGTGGTCGAGTCGTCGGTGACCATGCCCGAGACCTGCAGAAGCGTCAGGATGCCCTTGAGGATACCGACGGAGACGAGCAGGTTGATGATCGGGAGGAAGAACGAGGACAGCAGGTCGATGACCGCGTTGACGCCGCGCTGGAACGCGTTGGGCGTCTTTTCGGGGGCTTGCGTGGTTGTCACGGTTTCTCTCCTTTCTGGAGCGTCCTGTCAGACGCTGGCCTACATATAGTTGCAGATGTGCGGAAGGGCGGTCTCGGTATAGCCAAGTGCCTCGGCGCAGACCTTGCGGCCGTTGCAGACGGCGATGATGTCGTCGAGCATCCTGTCGCGCATCTCCTCCATGGACTCGGGGCCGTAGATCGTCGGGCTTGCGTCGAGGTCGGTGTTGTCCCTCATGGTCTCGTAGGTGCGCTTGTTGGCAGTCAGGCGATACACGGGCGCGATGGCATTTCCGGTGGGGGTGCCAAGACCGGTCGAGAAGACCACGAGCTGGCAGCCGCCGGCGATGATGCCGCCCACGCTGGAGGGGTCATTGCCGGGGGTGTCCATCACGACGAGGCCCTCGTGCGGATTGAGCTGCGCCGCGTACGGATAGACGGCGTTGAGGGGGCTGTGGCCTCCCTTGTGAACGCAGCCGAGAGACTTCTCCTCGAGGGTCGTGAGTCCGCCAGCCATATTTCCAGGGCTGGGGTTGCCCTCTCGCATCTCGGCGCCAAACATCTGGACGTACTTCTCGTAGTCGTAGACGATCTTGAGGATGTCGTCCGAAACCTGTTTGTCCTTCGCGCGGCGGGCGAGGATGTGCTCGGCGCCAAAGAGCTCGGGCGTCTCGCACAGCACGGAGGTGGCACCATGGTTGACGAGCCAGTCGGAGACCTCGCCGATCAGCGGATTGGAGCCAAGGCCGCTTGAGGGGTCGGAGCCGCCGCAGTTGGTGCCGAAGATGAGCTCGGAGATGTCAGTGGGCTCGCGGACGCACCGGTCCGCCTCGGCGACCATCTTGCGGGCAAGGCGCGTACCCTCCTCGATCGCCCTAATGGAGCCGCCGACCTTTTGGATGACCAGGGTCTCGACGGGCTTGTTGGTGCGCTCGCGAATCGCGTCGACCACGATGTCGTTCTGGCAGCCCTCGCAGCCCAGGGAGACGCAAGCGACGCCATAGATGTTCGGGTTCGCAGCGTAGCCTGCCAAGGCAGCAATAGTCACCTTCTGGTCGCAGTCGACCTGCGAGCAGCCATTCTGGTTGTGGAAGGAGACGCAGCCCTCAACCGCGTTCGCGATCCTCTCCGTGGTGTCGGAGGCACAGATGCTCGTGGGAAGGATCAGGACGTGGTTGCGGATGCCGACACGACCGTCCGGGCGACGGTAGCCCATGAAGGTGCGCGTGCCCTCCGCGGGCGAGGAGGTCTTGGTGGCGACGGAGTCGGTGTCGGCGACGACGGAGTCCTTCAGGTCGTCGGAGCTGGCGCAGTTATGCGTATGAACATGCTGCCCGCGCTTGATGTCTGTGGTGGCCACACCGATGAACTCACCATACTTGACGACCTTCTCACCCTTGGGGATGTCCACGAGGGCAATCTTGTGGAACAGCGGGATGTCGTCGGTCACGGTAACGCTCGCCAGCGTGCCGTCCGGCATGGGGTAGCGGGCCTCGGCGTCCGCCTCCAGTTGGTAGGTGGCGACGGCGACGTTGTCCCTCTGATCGATGGCAACGGCGTTTTGGCCTTGGCTTACAACGTCTGACATGTTTCCTCCCTATGTCCACTTGAATAGCGTTCGTATTTACGAACGCTATTCGTTATACGGAACAGTATAGATGAAATGCAAAAGACCTCACACGGGCCCGCCGCGAATGGTTTTGGTTGGCCGGTGAACGGTTGCTTTAAGGGGCACGCCGCTATACTTACGGGGAAAGTCTGGGCGTTAATGAACAAGGAGAGTTGCCATGCCCTCGCGATATAATCCTGCTGGCCACCGTTCTACCTTGCGGGTTCTATCAATCTTTGAAGCCCTTTCGGCTACAAAGAGCGGACTTACCATGGCAGAGATATGCCGCATTGTCGGCGCTCCAAAGAGTAGCCTCTTCTCGATTCTGCACACCATGGCCGATTCGGATTACGTTAGTTATGACGAGACTACCGGTAGGTATTCGATTGGGCTTAAGACGTATCTGCTGGGCAAGGCATTCGATCGTGAGAGTGGGGGATTGTCCTCTTTTGAGACAGCCATGCGAAAGGTTGTCGCATCGTGCGGAGAGACCTGTCAGCTCGGTGTGCTCGACCACGGTCGTGTCCTCTATATTTCGCGCGTTGATTCCCCCCAGCACATCCGTCTTTCATCGGAAATCGGTAAGACCCTTCCTGCACACTGCACGGCAATTGGAAAGGCGATTCTATCTCGATGGGATGAGGAGTTGGTTCGCTCGCTGCTTCCTGTCCCATTCGAAAAAACGACTGAGCATGCGGTAAAACACATAGATGACCTGATGCGGCAGCTCGAGGAGGTCCGACGGTGTGGTTTTGCATATGATCATCAGGAGATGGCAGAAGGGGTTGAGTGCATCGCCGTTCCCATAGAAAAAGGCGGGCGTCTCTATGGTTTAAGCGTTTCGGTCCCTGCGTATCGTTTTGACACTGAGGTGCAAAACGAGGTAGAACACGTGCTTTCTGATGCAAGGGACCAGTTGGAGCGCGTTTCGTAGGCTTTTGTGCCGCAGTGCGCGGTGCGCGATTGCATAGTGATAACACGCCGCATTCATATTGCCCCCTTGAAATGCTCGGTATATACTATCCAAGCATTTAATTTATCCCAATGCGCAATTGCGGGCATCGCCAAGTGGTAAGGCATCAGCTTCCCAAGCTGACACTCGCGGGTTCGAGTCCCGTTGCCCGCTCCAGTTAAAAGCACAAGCACGGCACCATTCCGGTTCCGTGCTTTTTTCAATAAGGCCGGCGATGATGGATCCCTCTCCGACGTTGGGTGTTTCGACGGTTGGGGAAGATGGAGTTTGAGAAATAGCTTGCCATGCGTGCCCCTTGCCGCTCATGCATAGAGCGGCAAGGGGCTATTTTGCTGTATAGCGCTGGCGGTCAGCAAGATTGCAGTGTTCGATTGGGTGTCAATTCCAGTCTGATTTAGCATATGTGCTGCCGCCCAACACTGTGTTCTATCGCGACTGACAGCCGGGCGCATTCTGGGCTAGTTGCGCACTTGGCTTGGAATGTACCTGTTTGGCAGAATTGAAATCGCGAGCCATATCACTCGACTATGTGCCACTCAGCTGCCGAAGTGCTTCCAGCGTTGGTGATGCGGCCAGCTTTCCGTAGGCTTTGGAGCAGATAGCTTACATGGTCGCCTTTTTGCTTTGTCGTAAGGTCTGCCGGCAGAGCATGATCCAGTCCTGCGATAATCTCCGCTCTTGAACATGGGCGCACGCGCAGAAGTTCCAAAATCAGTTCCTTGAAGACACTATTGTCTACGCCCTTGTTTCGCACATACTCGCTGTGGGCACCGGTGGCCGCTGCCACTTCGGCAGAGACCGTCAGCTTAGGGTAACGACCTCTAACGAGGCCCTGTTCGTGAAGCAGGCGTGACTGTTCCTTTGTGACGGGTAGCCCCTTCTGAACGAGGTCCAACAGCAGCACTGTCGCCAAATCAAGATTTCGATTGCTTGCGAGAAGTCGAGAATAGTCCTCGTTGAGTACTGTGCCGTACAGTGTTACGGCAACGCGTCCAACCTCAGATAGATCGTAGGTGGGCATTGGTAGCAGGCGGTTACGCTGAATATCGAAGACGTTGCGAATACCTATGGCGTTGCGGTCCATCATGCCCGTCTTATTCATGGCACTTGAAAGCAGGGGATTACGATAGTACGGCGGCTTGTAACCGCTCGCGAGCGCATTCTCTATCGTCCCGGGGATAAAAGCGCCCTCGTTCTTGAATACAAGCCTGTCCTCATATTCAAGAACGTTAATTTTCCCCGACATTCTAAAATCTTGGTGAGCTATGGCGTTGTGAAGAAGCTCTCGGATGACTTCGGGGCTGTAGCGATGTGCTTCGGTGGGGAACAATGTCTCTTCGCGGTCGAAGAACCGGTATTTTTCGTTTCTTATCTTTCCCAGAACGCGATCGACCTGCAGGATGAACGGCGGTTCAAAATGTTCATAGGCCATAGTGGAGCCGTCGCTTGCGTAGAGCGTCCAAGTAATGCGCGGTTCGATGCCACCCAGAAAGACGCTCGACTCCGGTTTGCCCAGAAGGACAAGCGCCGCATTGCTCACGTGGCCGTGGATCACAAGTGCCATTTTGCTGAGGATGGACGTTTTATCGAGGTTACGAACTGCAGGCTGACTTTCTCCGTATTTTTCGATGAATTTGGAGCACGCGAAGCTTACTGCCTCTGGATCGAGGTCATCGATGTTTGCCTCATAGGCAATTTGACGCGACCAGTCTGGCCGACTTTGCCCGTAGATGGCGTCGAGTTTGAACTTGGGCATTTCCACGAGGGACTCATTCTCGCGAGACCAAGGGATTCCATGCCAAGTCGTTGGCGTTGCAAAGCTGCCGGCCGGAATCTGGAATGCAACGATACGTTTGCCATCAACTTCAAACTCGTAGATCTCTTCGAAAGTCATGCCATTATTCGTGTGTTGGGCGATTTCATGTTTCAGGCGTCGCAGGCCAACGCTCGGCGTTTGGGATTCTTTGCGGTAGGCAGTTCCCTTTATCTGACGGTTGTCTGAAATGCCGAAGAAAAGCCATCCGCATTCTGCTTTGCGCAGATTTGCCTCATTGCTAAGCGCGGAGAAATACTTTCCAATGTCCTCAAAATCATAGTTTTGCTTTGCTGCTTTGTATTCGACGACCTCGGTCTCGACGTCGGTGATGATGCGCAGAAGCAAGGAGGGCATTTCACTTGTTTTCCGTATCATGGCACTCCATATAATGTAATTCGATTAGCAACTAATGTAATTATATCTTTCATTACATTAATTGTCGGCGTATAAGGACGTAAGTCGGTTGTACGCCCCAACGCTTCAATACATTCAACGTTCTTGCTAGCTATTGAATGCGAAGGCAACTGCCAGAGAAAGCGGCAAACAGCACAGCTTCCTCTAATGTAATTACACATGTAATTTCACATGCAACGGATGGGATTACATTAGTTCGCGGGGCTTTCGTTGCCCGCTATAGTCGTGTCCACTGTTCACCTCCCTTGCCCGCTCCGATCCCAATTCCAAAATGTTAGGTTAATGCCTACTGCCCATACTTGCACCCGCGCACGGTACAATGGTTGGGTTACGACCAACGTGCCAATAACCAAAAAGGAGCCGCTATGATCGATCGCTATACCCGCCCGGAGATGGGACACATCTTCTCCCTCGAGAACAAGTACGCCATTTGGCAGGAGATCGAGGTCCTGGCCTGCGAGGCCCAGGCGGAGCTCGGCAAGATCGGTATTTCCAAAGAAGAGGCCCAGTGGATTCGCGACCACGCCAACTTTGAGAAGGAGAAGGTTGACGAGATCGAGGAGGTCACGCGCCACGATGTCATCGCCTTCCTGACCAACATGAAGGAGTACATCGACGCCGACGTCCCCGAGGGCGAGCCCAAGCCCAGCCGCTGGGTTCACTACGGTATGACCAGCTCTGACCTGGGTGATACGGCTCTGTGCTACCAGCTCACTCAGGCTTGCGACCTTATCATCGAGGACGTCAAGAAGCTCGGCGAGATCTGCAAGCGCCGTGCCTTCGAGGAGCGCAACACGCTCTGCGCCGGCCGTACTCACGGTATTCACGCCGAGCCGATGACCTTCGGCATGAAGTTTGGCTCTTGGGCTTGGGAGCTCAAGCGCGATTTGGACCGTCTTGAGGATGCCCGCAAGAACGTCGCCTTCGGTGCCATCTCGGGCGCTGTCGGCACGTACAGCTCCATCGAGCCGTTCGTGGAGGAGTATGTCTGCGAGCACCTTGGTCTGGTTCACGATCCGCTGTCTACGCAGGTCATCAGCCGTGACCACCACGCCTACCTTGCCGGCGTGCTCGCTACCACGGCAGCTACCTGCGAGCGCATTGCGACCGAGGTTCGCAACCTGCAGAAGACCGATACGCTCGAGGCCGAGGAGCCGTTCCGCAAGGGTCAAAAGGGCAGCTCCGCCATGCCGCACAAGCGCAACCCCATCACTATGGAGAAGGTCTGCGGCCTTTCGCGCATCGTCAAGTCCAACGCCCAGGTCGCCTTCGACAACGTTGCCCTGTGGCACGAGCGCGACATTTCGCACTCCTCTGCCGAGCGCGTCGCCCAGGCCGATAGCTTCATCGCCCTTGACCACATGTTCCAGTGCCTCATCCGCGTCATCGACGGCCTGCAGCTGTACCCTGCCCGCATGATGGCCAATCTCAACAAGACCCGCGGCCTCATCTTCTCCTCCAAGGTGCTGCTGGCTCTCGTCGATACAGGCATCACCCGCGAGGATGCCTATGCCATCGTGCAGGAAAACGCCATGGCCACGTGGCACGAGGTGCAGGATTGCGTCTCCGGTCCTACCTTTAAGGAGCGCCTCGAGGCCGATCCGCGCTGCACCGTCAGCCAGGAGAAGCTCGACGAGATCTTTGACCCGTGGGACTTCCTCACCCGCATCGACACGGTCTTCGATCGCCTGGAGCAGCTCGAGTTCTAATTGACCGATCGGGGAGGTAGTCAAATCGATCAATTCTCCGCGGCCCTCGTTCGAGTGCGACTTTCCAACACAAGCCCCGCTCGCAGCTCGCTCTGCCAGCGGGGCTTGTGCATGAGCGCACCTAGAAAGCTGGACGTCAGCGATATATGCGCGTCAACTGTGCTGCTTGCCGATAATTTGAGACATCTGACAAACATTACCTTGCCGGTAACTGTCGGGGGGGGGGGTATCCTTAAGCCAATTTTAAGGTGTGGGAGAATGCTGCGTTTTTTCACGAGAGATTGGACTTAGGGGAATGAGAAAAGGGTTTTGGAGGATAGCCGCAGGCATCTGTGTTGCTTTAACGGCGGCAACGTTTGGGCTGACGGTGGCCGCTCCGCATGCGGATGCTGTCATGCTGGAGTCGCAGGACGGTTCCATGGGTGCATCGTTTCTCCCATACGATTCGTCTACAGGCGATGTGTGGTCAGAATTTGATGTCGCTGTTGGACAGACGGTGAAAGGAAGGCTTTCCTTTTTTAATAAAAATCACGAATGGGCGCACATTGACCCTAGCGATATCGATATCACATCGTCTGACGAGGATATCGCTAAGGTAAGTTATGAGTCACATAGTTGGGTATTGACAATTAGCCCCACCAAAGTTGGCACAACGACTATAACCCTGAAGAGCAAGACCGACGAGAGTTTAAACGGTTCTCTTAAGATTAAAAGTGTGGCTAAAGTCAATCCAATTAAGGTCAGTTTCGTTTCTTACGACCAATCTGGTGCGACAACAAACACCGCAACGCTGGGTTACACGGATGATTGTCCGCAAAAATGCGGGAACACGCATTATGCATTACTAGAGGGGAGAGTTGACGTTCGTCCCGTGGACGAGAGCCGTGCGGCCACATATTTTGTTATTAAGGAAGACCCCTCAAAGGATTCCAAAGTCCAGGCAAGGGTGAATTCGAATTATTCATCATATGGAACTTCCGAGCTAAGCGCTTCTTTGCAACTCGAGGCGTTGTCGAAAGATGCTAAAGAGGCCAAGGTTCTTGTCGACTATTGCAACGGTGAAGTTGAGACGAAGAAGCTATGTGATGTTGTAACCGAGAATCAGGAGCCCGGATTCAATGAGCGTGGGAACAAAAAGCAAAAGATGCTGGTTGGGGACAGCTGTTATCTGACTGCCATTCTCAACGTTTCTCCAAATGAAGTACTGAAGGCATGCCAGCGCGCACATTGGGGTGCGGACTTTGGCGCTGTAACCTATTCTCTGGAAAGCAACGATGTCGTTGAGCTTATCGGTGGTGAAAACTCGTTTAAGGCAATAAAGCCTGGCACCGTTAAGGCTCATGCTCGTGATGGCCTTGGCAATGACCATCCCTTTGAGATAGAGGTTGTCGACCCTGCGGAAGTGAGCCTTTCGAAGGCTAAGTTTGTGTCGAGCGATTATACATTTCCCTGTGAGGTCAGTTCAGATAGTATATCCAAAGATTGGCTTTGGCTGGAATGTGACAGGGGGTTTGAATATCCAAAGGGCGTGCTGAGTAAAAGCGCTGAGGAATTGATGGACTCCTATGCCGGCGCAAAGTATTCTTTCACTTCAGATAATCCGGATGTCCTCGAGGTAAAAGGACCGATGTTTAGTGGTGGCAGTTACTTGGGGTATTTAGTGCCTCATAGTTACGGCGATGCAACGGTTTCAATGTACTTGGGTGGTCGTCTCTGCGACACGATGACCGTTCATGTTGTCAAGCCTGGCGAGGAGCCTGCAAAGACTGCGGTTTCCATTGCGGACAGCTACTCAACCTCCATGGATAAAGGCACGACTCAGCAGCTGAAGGCAAAGGTCTCCCCTGATGACAAGGCCAGCCAAGTTGTTTGGTCCTCTTCCAACGAGAGCGTCCTTACCGTCGACGCTAACGGTCTTGTTACCGCTGTCGGTGACGGTGATGCCACGATCACGGCAACGGTTGATGGGGTCTCTGCAACCACGGATGCGATTACGGTAACCACTCCGGTTGTAAAGGTGTCGGGCGTCAAGCTCAGCGCTTCAAACCTTAAGCTTGCTGTGGGCGGTGAGCCCTCGACGTTGACCGCAGCGGTTGAGCCCGATAATGCAACGAACAAGAACTTGTCCTGGTCGTCGAGCGATCCTACGGTCGCCACGGTTGCAGACGGCGTCGTGACCCCGGTCAAGGCAGGTGTTGCTACGATTACCGTCACCACTGAGGACGGAGAGCATAGCGCCACGTGCAAGGTGACGGTTATTCAGCCTGCTACGGGCATCACGCTCGATAAGCAGAAGGTCGTGCTTGTGGGCGCTGCAACCGAGCAGCTTAAGGCGGCGGTCGTTCCCGCGGAGGCTAACCAGACGATTGTCTGGAAGTCCAGTAACGAAAGTGTCGCTACAGTCGATCAAACCGGAAAGGTGGCGGCTGTCTCCAAGGGCGCCGCAACCATCACCGTTTCGACTGAAGACGGCACCTATTCTCAGGATTGCGCGGTGACCGTCTCTAATCCCGCAACGAACCTTACGGTCGACCAGAGCGTCCTCGGCCTCAAGAAGGGCGAAGAGGGCACCGTGAAGGTTTCTCTTGCTGGAACCCTTGCGGGTGAGGTCGACGAGACCAATCTTGCTCTGGATGACACGGGCGCTTCGAAGGCGTTTAAGGTTGTCGACAACGGTGATGGCTCCTACACCGTTACCGCCCTCAAGACCGGTTCTGGTTCTTTTGTCATCACTGCAGGGTCGCTCTCCCAGACCGTTTCGGTGACCGTGACCAATCCCGCCCAAAAGGTTGAGCTCAACAAGACGAGCCTGTCCTTTACCATCGGTGATGCCTCCACAAAGCTCTCCGCAACGGTGAGTCCTGCCGATGCAGACGATACGACGGTGAGCTGGACCTCCAGCGACTCGTCGATCGCCATGGTCAAAGACGGCGTCGTGACGCCGCTTAAGGCCGGTACCGCCACGATTACCGCCACCTGTGGCGACAAAACCGCGACCTGCGCCGTTATCGTAGCGGCAAAGACCATTGCAGGCGTTGCGGGTAGCAACGGAACGGACGTTAGCGTAAGCGCCGAGAACAATGTCGCTGCCGGCATTGCCCAGAACAACAGCATCTCTCTTGTGGTCGAGGAACCGACGGATCTTACCGATGCCGCCAATGCTACGATTTCCGGCCTTGAGCAGGGGACTACCAAGGTTGCCGATAAGCTCGATATCAAGCTTCTCAAGGACGGCGAGGTTATCGAGGACTACGAAGGCATGTCCTTCATCGTCCGTGTCAAGATGACTGCCGCCATGAAGGCGCTCACCAATCTCAAGGTGCTCTACGTTGCCGAGGATGGTTCCACTCAGGCTATGGATACGTGGACCGAGGGCGACTACCTCTGCTTCCGCACGAGCCACTTCTCGACGTACGTGGTGACGGGCGAGGAGGCCAAGGGGGAGCCGGCTCAGCCTGCGCAGCCCGTGACGCCGTCCCAACCCGGTCAGCAGACGACGACCAAGGTAACCAAAACGTCCGCTAAGACTACTAAGGGTGCGCTCGCCAACACGGGCGACCAGGCCCTTGCGGTTGCCTTTATTGCTACTGTCGCAGGCGTTGCGCTGATCGCTTTCGCTCTTATGCGTAAACGTTTCGAGCGTTAGGGTACCCCGCTCGTCACCCGCACCGATACGGTCTTCGACCGCCTGGAGCAGCTGAACTTCGAGCAGGGTTAACCTAATTCGACCGCTTGCGGATGCATTTTAACCTTTGGCGCCTTGCCCGTCCTGGGCGGGGCGCTTTTTTACTGTCGCATAAGCCCTTGGGTAATAAAATGAACTCCGACTGCTGTTTCGATGAAGGGAGGCGCGTGCCCAGACGTATCAAGCGAGCCGCCATCGTCTCGTTTACACTCATGCTCCTTGTTGCCGCCTGTGCGGCCGCCCTGGCGTATACCGTTCGAAGCAGTTCTTCCTCCCCGAATGAAGCCGACAAAGACCTCCCGGTACTCAAAATCGGCGTTACGGATAACGACCCCTATGTGTATGTCGATACCACGGGCGATTACGCCGGTATCGATATCGACATCGCCCGCGAGGCCTGCAGGCGCGCGGGGCTCAAGCCACAGTTTGTCGATATTGACTGGAACGATCGCGACCGGCTGCTCAAAAACGGTGATATCGATTGCCTGTGGTGTGATTATTCTCCCTGTTATCGCGAGGATAAGTATTACTGGACCGAGCCGTATCTAACCGTGACGGTTTCGGTTGTCGCCAAGAAAACGAGTGGCATCAAGTCCTTGGCGCATCTCGATGGAAGCAAGACCATCGCGGTGATTGCGGGCTCGGTGAGCGAACGCCGATTGCTCGCAGGGGATCTGGAAATCTCGCCGGACGTGCAAATCAAATCGTATGGTTCTGCCGAGCTCTGCAAAGCCGCCCTCGCCAAAGGGTATGTCGACTGTTGGATGGCGGACGTTCAATCGCTTGATCGACTCGTCGCCCAGTATCCCGGCGTTTATCGTGTGTTTGCCGACAACGTTATGACGGTTGACCTGGGCGTTGCATTTGATGTTGCCTATGAGGGAGAGTGCGTCAAAAACCTCAATACCGCGCTGTTCGACATGGATCGAGACGGCACGATAGAGCGCATTGTGGACAATTACAAGGCAGGAGCGACGACGGGCGGGCAAGGAGCGGAATCATGACAAATGACAAGCACCGCTTGCGTCGAAAGACTCTGACCGTCATAGCTGTCGGCGTTATTGTCAGCGCTGTCTTATTGGGCCTGTTGTATGCGGTTGGAACCCATCGCTGCCTCGAAAAAACGCTTGGGTTTGGCCAAGAAACCATGGTGTTTTTGGAAAACGCTTGCGAAAAATATGACCGCTACGAACAGGGGAGAAAAACCGAGGAGACGCACGATTTGCTCGCCGCGGTCGAATCGTTTGCGACGTTCCTGTCCTCTGATCGCGTTGAGGTTAACAACGACCTTATCGAGCAATTTGTCCATGCCGAGAACCTTTCGGGGTTGATGGTCATGGACTCCGACGGTCATATGGCCGCCCACTACGACATCGATGGTCGCGATCCGCTCATGTTGTGGCGAGAGGAGCTGGCATGTTCGCCGGTCACATCGATGTATCAAGGTTCCAAAGTGTCCTACTCAACTGTCGTCGAGCGCCGTGGTGTTGTGTTTGCCGTCTGTGCCGTCCCGTATGGCGACGGCGTTGCCCTGGCATACCGCTCATTTGTTCCCGATACGGCGGATGACTATTCATATGCCATAGCCGATGTGCTTGCGAACAACACCTTCCACCAAAGTCCCATGGTGCTTGTTATGGAGGATGCGGAGATTGTCTCATCCAACAGTGCCGATGCTGACGTGTCGCTCGCCCGACTCCTCACCAGTACAGGAGTTGAGTGGAAAGAAGACGGCCTGACGCGCATCGAATATCGAGGAGACAAATGGTATGCCGTGCGTGCGGCATATAAGGACTACCGCCTGTTTGCGCTATATCCCAAATCTGAGGTCATGTCTGACAGGATTTCATTTGTCGCCGTCGGCGTCTTGGTGTGCCTTGCGTTTTGGGTCGTGGTGCTGTTGGCTCGGAATATCGTTGACCACCGCAATTTGGTCGAAAAAGATAAACAGCTCGGCATTATTAATGCCATAAGCGCCATCTACGATTCGACCTTCCTTTTGCATCTCGACACCCTCGAGATCGAGGGAATCAATATGTCGCCGGCGATAGCGAAGATATTCGCCGAGCACAACGAGGCATATGACTTTATGGACACAGTCTGCCGGGATATCGTGAGCCCCGAAAGCCGCGAAGCGGTTGTGGGACTCGTAGATATAAGTACGCTTCGTGAACGTATGGAGGGCGTACCATACTTGGCTGCCGAGGTGCGAGATTGTCGAGGCGCTTGGTACTCGCTACAGGTTGTCCCCCAGCATCGCGATGAGCAAGGCCGGCTGGAGTCGGTTGTCGTGGCGACGCACAACATATCGATGGTCAAGCATGCCGAGGAGCTGTCATACCAAGATAAACTGACGGGGCTTCGCAACCGCAACTATCTTGAATCGCGTGGAGATAGCCTGGTAAACGAGGACTTGCCGGTGAGCGTGATTATGGTGGACTGTAATTATCTCAAGCGGACCAACGACATCTATGGTCACGAGATGGGGGATGAGCTGCTGCGACGGACGGCGTCCGTGCTGCGGCGGGTGGCTGGTGCGGATTACCTGCCGATGCGCGTTGGCGGCGACGAGTTTTTGCTGGTTTGCCCCCATACTGACAACGAGTCTGCGCTCGGGCTGGAACAGGACCTTCGTCTCGGTCTTGCCGCGGTAAGCGATGAGACCCTGACGGTCAGCGCATCGATTGGCGTGGCGACCGTCGAGACGGCTGGAAATACGCTGGCCGATGTATATCGCGTCGCCGACCACAATATGTATCGTGAGAAGCGCATGGTCCACGTACAGGGTGCGGACTGCTAATCTTGCCCCCACCAGTCCAAGCATCGTAGGATGTTGAATCGGTGCTTGCGATAATAAGTCGGTCCAGGCGGGGATAATAGACGTCTGAAATTTCTTTCTGAGAGGGGATCTCAATGATTAGTTTTGACTACAAGCCTCAGGGTGTATGCTCTCGCAATATTCACCTCAATCTCTCTGACGATGGCAGCAAGGTGCTGGGCGTCGAGTTTACTGGCGGCTGCGATGGCAACCTCAAGGCCATCTCCAGGCTGGTTGAGGGCGCTCCCGCCGATCGCGTAATCGAGGTTCTCGCCGGTAATACCTGCGGTATGAAAAAGACCTCTTGCGCCGATCAGCTTACGCGCGCTATCGAGGCCGCTCGCGCAGAGATCGCCTAATGAGCATCGCTGATCGCTTTAAGAATGGAATAACGCGTCGAGGTTTTGTGCTGGGTGGCGCCGCTACCGGTGCTGCTGCCGTACTGGCCGGTTGCTCGAAAAAAACGGGCACGAGTGATGACGCCGCTGGCGAGCCGCAGGTTATCAAGGACGATTCGAAGATTGTCTCGATCACTGATGAGTACGAAGCTGTCGATATCGATCTTGAGCCCGCGGCCTCGTGGACGCTGCCGCTGGGCACGCTGCTGTACTACTGCGATGGCGACTACGCTGCCGCGATGATGGCGCCTGCTTCTGCCCTGCATGCCAATACGCTTGGTGTGCTCAACCTGGGCGATGGCTCGCTTACCACACTTATCGAGGATCCCATTGAGGGAACCGGTTATGCGTTTTACGACGTTCGCGCGGGTGATGGCGTGTTCGCATGGGTCGAGATGAACTTTGCCAATGCGTCTTGGAAACTCTATGCGCAAAACCTTGCAGGCTCCTCCCTTACCGGCAACGCTGTCGAGCTCGACCGCGGCGGCGAAAACTACGATCCGCCGCTCTTCACAGCGTATGGGTCGTCGGTCATCTGGTATAAGATGCCTTCGTCCGGCGGCACCAAGACGAGTAACGATTCGTACTGTTACCGTCAGGCGCCCAGCGAGTCCAAGCCTGAGACTATTTGGAAGTCAACGGGCCGCTTCGCATCCGCCCCGCGTGTGAGCGACGGCATCCTGACCATCTCGCCCCGCGTGCACAATGATGAGGGCGTCTATTACGGTATGACGGCGATCGACCTGACTGACGGCAACAACACGAAGCGAGCTCAGCTGGTGCTTCCTTCGTCGGTTTCGCCTTTCGAGGCCGTGTATATGGGAGACACCTTCGTGTTCTCCATTGAGGCGACGTATAGCGGTGTGGGCAGCCTGGGCAATATGGGCACCTATATCGGTAACGAGGGCGGGCCGTACCTCTTCCTTTCGCGTGAGCCGCTCGCGTGCGCTGCGGGAAGGAAAAATAAATACCTGGTTAAAGTTCAGGCGTCGCATTTTCTGATTGACACTTCGGCTAAGACCTACGGCTCGCTTCTGTCGCCCGATCGAGCCTTGGAGTATGGCGATTATCCTGCTACGGCGGGTAAATCGAATTCGTTCTTAACGTACGCAACGGTGCGTAACAGCCAGGGAATTCCCGAGACGGTTACCGCTCGCTTGTTCTCTCTTTAGTCTCCGAGGGGTTAAAAAGGCGTCGACAGGGGAATAAGCGCGTTGTGACTATGAGTACCGCCCGCCGAGCTATCGCACCCATGCGACGCCCGGTGGGCTCAGGTGCGTTAAAATGAGCTTGTTCTTAGCTAATTGAGACAGGGGGGCCGTGTTATGGCTTCAGATGCAAAAAAGATTCTGCTGGTCGAGGATGAGAAGGCAATCCGCGACGCTGTCGCTGCCTATCTCGAGCGCGAGGGCTATTGGGTCGTGGGCGTGGGCGACGGCCAGTCCGCTATCGAGGAGTTCGAGAAGCATCAGTTCGACCTGGTCGTGCTCGACCTCATGCTCCCTAAGATTCCCGGCGAGCGCGTTTGCCGCACCATTCGCGATACCTCGGATGTCCCCATCATTATGCTGACGGCCAAGGGCGAGATCGAGGACCGTATTATCGGCCTCGAGCTCGGCGCCGACGACTACCTGATCAAGCCGTTCTCGCCGCGCGAGCTTGTCGCGCGCGTGCGTGCCTTGTTCCGCCGTGCCCACCAGGCCGATGAGCCGGCCGTCGAGGTGCTCGACTTTGGCGATCTGGTCATTGACATCTCGGGCCACAAGATTTTGGTCGAGGGCAAGGAGGTCGACCTGACGGCTTCCGAGTTCAAGCTGCTCACCACGCTTGCCCGTCACCCCGGCCGCGTCTACAACCGCATGGAGCTGGTCGAGAAGGTGCTCGGCTACGACTTTGAGGGTTACGAGCGCACCATCGACAGCCACGTGAAGAACCTTCGCGCCAAGCTGGGCGACGACCCCAAGAAGCCCAAGTGGCTCTACACCGTCCACGGTGTCGGCTACCGCTTCGAGGCTCCGACCAAGACCGATAAGTCGGACGAGAAATAAAGGAAATCACATATGACACCTGCGCGCTTTGAAATCGGGCAAAAGCATAAGCAGGAGAACGAGGCGGGTTCCAAGGCTAGTTGGAACACGCCTCGTTCCGATTCACGGCCAACGATGAGCTATCCCTCGCGCATGGCCCTGGCTTTTGCCCTGACATCGCTCATGACGGTATTGGTGCTGGTGGGCGTAGTCTCCGTTGTATGGGGCACGGTTTTTACGGATTACACGCGCTCCAATATCGTCGAAATCGCCAATTCCGCTGCCGAAAAGTTGGCAACGTCATATGAGGAAAATGGTTCTTGGACCGCGGGGGAGCTGCGTACGGTCGCGACATCGAGTTTGGTGTCCGACGATCTTGGTATGCAGGTTGTCAATAAAAAGGGCGTCATCGTCTACGACGACTCGTGGCCCTCGGCAAGCGCTACTGCCGATGTACGCGAAAATCAGGCGACAACCGACGGTACGAGCGGAAAGAAGGCGTCGCACAGCCCAGTCTCGTCTGCTCCCACCGGCTCCGATAGCGTTGCCAACGTCGAAATCATAACGTCTTCTGGCGAGCATGTCGGGCAGGTAAAGCTATGGGCTATCGGCTCCGATGCCCTGCTCACCAAGGCGGATTCTGCGTTTAGGGAGAAGACCTTTAACGCCATGGCCCTTGCCGCGGTTGTGGCCGTCTGCATCTCGGTCGTTATCGGAGCGCTCATGTCGCGCATGCTCACCAAGCCGATTCATCGCATCACCAGTACCGCAAAGCAAATCCGTGACGGCGACCTGTCGGCTCGCACGGGACTGCGCGGCGATGATGAGATCGATCAGCTGGGAGAGACCTTCGACGAGATGGCCACCTCACTCGAAAAGGATATGAAGCACGAGAAGCGCCTGACCTCTGATGTTGCTCACGAGCTGCGCACGCCGCTCATGGCCATGCTTGCAACGGTCGAGGCCATGCAAGACGGTGTGTATCCCACCGACGACGAACACCTGGAGACAGTCGCATCCGAGACGCGTCGTCTGGCCCGTCTGGTGCAGCAGATGCTCGACCTGTCGCGCATGGAAAACAGTACCGCGCCGCTCAATCTGGAGCCGGTGGACATGGTGCCGTTTGTGCGTTCGATTGTGAATGGCCAGGAGCGCCTGTTTGCCGACCGTGACCTGCGTTTGCGCTTTGCAGATGAGACGCAGGGCCACGATGACGTTGTCGAGGCGGATCCCGACATGATCACGCAATGCGTCATCAACCTCTTGAGTAACGCCATGCGCTATACCCCCGAGGGGGGTTGGGTCGTGGTGTCGGTACTCAGCGACCGCAAACACGTCGATATCGCGGTTTCGGATACGGGCATCGGTATCGCCAAGGATGATTTGTCGCGCATCTTCGGTCGTTTTTGGCGTGCCGACGCCAGTCGCGCCCGCGAGGCGGGTGGCCTGGGCGTGGGCCTCGCCGTGACTAAGCAGATTGTCGAGCGTCATCACGGCTACATATCCGTGGAGTCGGAGCTTGGAAAGGGTACGACTTTTACGATTCATCTGCCTCGCGAGCACACGGCGGACGCGGCATCTACTACAATGGAGCACTAGCTTTTCGCTATTCGGTGAAGGAGGGGGTTTCGTCCCTGCCGCTCCGAGTTTGCGAAAACGTGCGGGAAAGAACCCGCATTACTGTCGTATTTTGGTAAGGAGTGACTCACGTGACAACGATGGAGCGTCGTCCGGATTCCCGTGGCAAGGTTCGTGATATCTATGATGCCGGTGAAAACCTGCTGATGGTCGCCACCGACCGCATTTCTGCGTTCGACTTTATTCTCCCCGACGAGATTCCGTTTAAGGGAGAGGTGCTCAACCGCATCTCGGCATTCTGGTTCGATAAGTTTGCCGACATCGTTCCCAATCACCTCGTCTCCATCGACCCGGCGGATTTCCCCGAGGAGTTTGCCGAGTATCGTGACTACCTCGCAGGCCGCGCCATGCTGGTCAAGAAGGCCCAGACGATTCCTATCGAGTGCATCGTCCGCGGCTATCTGACCGGTTCGGGCAAGAAGACCTATGACGAGAACGGCACCGTCTGCGGCATTCAGCTGCCCGAGGGTCTGACCGAGGCCTCCAAGCTTCCCGAGCCGCTGTTCACGCCGTCCACGAAGGCCGAGATCGGCGACCACGACGAGAACATTTCGTTCGAGCGTTGCTGCGAGATCGTGGGTGAGGATATCGCCACGCAGATTCGCGACCTGTCCCTCAAGATTTACAAGGCCGCTGCCGAGTACGCCGCGACCCGTGGCATCATCATTGCCGACACCAAGTTCGAGTTTGGTGTCATCGATGGCAAGGTCACGCTGATCGACGAGTGCCTCACGCCCGACTCCAGCCGTTTCTGGCCTGCTGCCAGCTACGAGGAGGGCAAGATCCAGCCTAGCTACGACAAGCAATTCGTCCGCAATTGGCTCAAGGCCAACTGGGATATGACGGGGGAGACCCCGCACCTGCCCGCCGAGGTCATCGATGGCACGTCCGAGCGCTATCGCGAGGCCTTCCAAATCATCACGGGCTCCCAGTTCACAAGCATGAAGGAGAACGCGTAAGTGAGTACCCGTAGCGCCACGAACAAGCGCACGCAATCCCGCGAGGTTACCGGGGTTGCGCGCAAGTCCGCCGCATCCGCTAAGCCCGCCCGTCAGGCAGCGAGCTCTGTTCACGTCGTGCCGGCATCATCCAAGGCACGCCGCAAAGAGCTCGAGAAGGGCGAAAACCTGGAAGGCCTTTCCAAGGAGGAGAAGCGCGCCCGCAAGGCCAAGCAGCGTGCTCGCGAGGATCGTATCTATACGGTGTCGAATATTCTCCTCAAGCAGGATGAGGACTACACCAAGCGCCGCCGTATCTGGTGGGCCGTGCTCGCCATCGGCATGGTACTCGTCGTGGCAATTTGGGCTTCGCTCTACTTCGCTCCCGGCGGCACGGTGTCCAGCCCCGTCCAGATGGTCGGCATCGTTTTGTCCTATGTCATCATTCTGGGTGACTTTATCTACGACTTCGTTCGTATCCGTCCCCTGCGCAACATGTACCGCACGCAGGCCGAGGGCATGTCCGAGAACAAGCTCAACGCTCTTATCGAGCGCGCGGCTGCCGAGGAGGACAAGAAGGACTCCAAGAAGAAGTAGCGTTTGTATTCATACATATCGCTAAGATATAAGGCGCGTCGTTTTAGCGGCGCGCCTTTTTACTGTTCTATAGATAGATGGAGTGGCACATGATTCGAGCTGCCCTGACGGTCGAAGAAGCTCTGGAGGGCATGAAGGCCCTGGAGCCCAAGATTAAAAACTATGCGCGCCTGGTTGTCCGCAAGGGCGTAAACGTCAAGCCCGGACAGGAGGTTGTCGTTCAGTCTCCGGTCGAGTGCGCGCCCTTTGCCCGCGTGGTGGTCGCGGAGGCTTATGCCGCCGGCGCTGGCCACGTGACGGTCATTTGGGCCGATGATGCCGTGACGAGGCTCACGTACGAGCATGTCGATAAAAGCTATTTTGAGCAGACACCCGAGTGGAAGCGCATGCAGCTGGATTCCTTGGCCCAGGATGGTGCCTGCTTTATCTTTATCGAGGGTGCGGATCCCGCGGCTCTCAAGGGTATCGATCCCGCCAAGCCGGCCGCGGCATCCAAGGCGAGGAATACGCAGTGCAAAGTTTTCCGCCGTGGACTGGATTACAACATCAATCCGTGGTGCATCGCCGGCGCTCCGGTCGTGGCTTGGGCGCGCGAGGTGTTCCCGGGAGACGCCGATGAGGTTGCAATCTATAAGCTGTGGAATGCGATTCTGCACACCGCTCGCGCCGATGGCCAGGACCCGGAGAGCGACTGGGAGCTTCATGACGCGGCGTTCGAAAAGAACTTACGTTTCCTGAACGACAATCGTTTTGACCGTCTACATTACGCCTCGCCAAATGGAACCGATCTGACGATTGGCATGACGAAGGGTCACGAGTGGGCCGGCGGCAAGGGTAAGACGCCCGATGGACATCCCTTCTTCCCCAACATCCCCACCGAGGAGGTCTTCACCTCGCCTGATCGTATGCGTGCCGACGGTATCGTGTATTCGGCTATGCCGCTCATTCACCACGGTAACAAGGTTGACGATTTTTGGATTAAGTTCGAGGCCGGCCGCGTAGTGGACTACGATGCCCGTGTGGGCAAGGCGACGCTTGCGAGCATTATTGGCACCGATGAAGGTGCCGCTCATCTGGGCGAGGTCGCGCTCATTTCCAAGAACACTCCGATCCGCGAAAGCGGCGTTCTGTTCTATGACACGCTCTATGACGAGAACGCCAGCTGTCATCTTGCGCTGGGAGTCGGCTTCCCCGAGTGCATCGAGGGTGGGTATGACATGTCCAAGGAGGAGCTCCTGGAGCATGGTGTTAACGTCTCGAGCGCGCACGTCGACTTTATGATTGGCACGGACGACATCGATATTACGGGCATTACGCCTGATGGACGTGAAGTTGTGATTTTCCAGAACGGCCAATGGAGTTGGGAATAGTCCCAGACCGTGGTACAATGCCACCCGCGGGCCGTTAGCTCAGCTGGCAGAGCAGGGGACTTTTAATCCCAAGGTCCAGGGTTCGAACCCCTGACGGCCCACCCAAAGATTGTTGAGACGGTCAACTTCGGTTGGCCGTCTTTTTTGTCGCCCTTTCATGGGTTCGAACCCGTCGGGGGGCGCGGAGCTGAGTAAACGCGCGAGCGTTTGCCAGCGCAGCGCGCAAGGCGCGAAAGCGCCGCAGCGGCCGCCTGCGAAGCAGGCTGAACCCCTGACAGCCCACCCAAAGAAAGGAAAAAGAAATGAAAACAGATAGATACGGAATTAGCGGCAGCACATTAAAGATAATAGCGGCCATCTCGATGGTTCTCGATCATGTAAGCAGGATCGTCCTGACCAATGGAATCATGACTCACGCATCGTACAATCAGATATCAGACGAACAGTGGGCGATTCTAAGCGAGGCTTCGGATGTGCTTCATGTTCTTGGCAGAATTGCATTTCCCTTATTTTGCTTTTTGATAGTTGAGGGATTTTTGCATACTCATGACATAAAGAAGTACCTGCGAAATATGCTTGTCTTCGCAATCATTGCGGAGCCCATATACGATTTCGTTCAAACCGGGCAGCTATTTGGCCTTCGGCAACAGAATGTTATGTATGAGCTCCTGCTTTCCTTGGTCTTTTTGATTATTCTGGAAAAGATACAAAGTCTTTCAAAATGGAAGAGGCACATTGCAGAAATTGCTCTGATTGTTTTGACAGCACTGGCAGCTGAATACACTAAGCTGGATGGCGGTGCGTATGGCATTCTGCTTGTGGCTGCATTCTATTTATTCCACGACAGCAAAGCTAAGATGTTCTTTGCTGCAGTATGTGCAGTGCTCCTTTCGTCATGCCATATAATTGGCGGCGGATTTGAGTTCACTACAGCTAATATTTTTAATCCTGATGTTGCTGCCGCGATAATTTCGTTGTTGCTTATCAATCTTTATAATGGCAAGCGAGGGCTGAAGCTGAAATATTTCTTCTACATTTTCTATCCGGCACATCTTGCTCTGCTTTATGGTGTCTCGCTTATTGTTTTGAACTGTCTTTAAAAACTCTCAAACAAGTCTCTGAAAGCAGAAACAAATTGACCCTAAGACTGCTTGTGAATTTCCGGAAGACCTGAGAGATGCGAGGATAGACAACGAGGGCTGCAGAAAGATGCTTCTCAGTTCTCTGGCGGATCGCATGAATCTGTATGAGGATCACTTCCACACACTCATTGATAACAGTGATAAACACGGCAGATCCTCAAAACATGAGACTGCGAAGGTCGAAAGATGCTTCGAAAGCATGAATGGTAGCGAGAAAACGAGTTCGGAAGCACCCTCTGGATGCTCCAGCATAGAATAGAAAGCGGTCAACTTCGGTTGGCCGTCTTTTTTTGTCGCCCTTTCATGGGTTCGAACCCGTATCTATCTATATATAAGAACGCTTGGCGAACAAAACCCGCCTTTTACCGATGGGAAACAAATAGCTGATGCCTTTGGAGTAAAGTAGCGTTCCAGAGATGACCGATGTCTCAATACTCATAAAACAGCTGGTCATCGCCAATATCAGAAGCCAATGCTTCAGTTTTAACCCCAGTGATGCGACTGAGGGACCTATTCATTTGTGAACAAAATATGGAGTACGGGATTCCCGCCCGCGGGGGCCCTCCGGTCTGGCAATATATCTCCTTGCCGCGCGGCCCGGTCGAACCGGATCAGCCGCGGGGCGTGCACCTTGAGAACCGGATACTGCGAGGATGGACACTTACTTCAGTGTCGCATCCGGGCAGACATCGAACCATTTGAAATGGTCTAACTTGGATTTGT
>ENA-OZFH01000053-OZFH01000053.1-human-gut-metagenome-genome-assembly--contig:-NODE-53-length-48216-cov-5.307925_pt1 | contig 48216 bp, 52 predicted proteins | sample MGYA00245073_ERZ653619 | MGnify/ENA primary metagenome ERZ653619 (study PRJEB26926, sample SAMN06165178) | human gut metagenome | biome: ENVO:00009003; feature: ENVO:2100002; material: ENVO:00002003...
TATAATTACACTCATAAGATAATTTATTATACCACAAGTTTATGTTTTTTTCAAGGCAACGCAAAGAAAAAGACACCCGGAAATTTCCGAGTGCCCTTATGCATCGTTATTGCAGCCTTGCCGTAGCGTTAAGTATCCACATCTATCGCCAGCCCGGATTTGAACTCGACCGTAATCCTGTCATCGTGGATTGTGACCTTCTCGACCATTCTACGGACGAGGATCTCGCTGTATTCCGCCTCGCCTGTCTGTTCCTCGATGAAGGTGATCATGGCCTTAATCCTGTCGATTTCGTCTTTCCGAAGCGCAGCCTGCGTCAGAACGTTCTGCCGCCTTTCGCGGAGGGATACTATCCTTTCTCCGATTTCCTGGACGCGGGCTTCATCCTTGCCGGCATCGAGAAGATCCATCTGGCTCTTGCGAATCATATTGTCGATTACCTCGATCTCTTCATCAACGTCGCAGCCGACAACCGACTCGATATTCTCCTTCAGCACCGGAATGATGTAGTCCCTGTTGGCATAGGCCATATTCACGGCGGAGGCTATCGCGGAATGAAGGTCTTCCTCCGACACTGTCCTCGCGGGGCATTCCTGTCCTGGGGTAAGCCTGCTTACACACCGCCACACCACAGGTTTTTCACCACCGGTGTACCATACGACCCGCCTGTAAATATTTCCGCAGTGGCAGCAGACCACGTTGCCAGAAAGAGCGTATTTTGAACTGTAGACGCGCTTTTTGCCGCCCTTGTAAAGGGATGACCGCCTCGCGATTTCCTCCTGCACCAGGAGGAAGGTCTCCCTGTCGATGATGGGTTCGTGGCAGCCTTCCACGTAGTATTTCGGCATCACACCATCGTTCCGGCTGCGCTTTTTGTCAAGGACGCTGACCGTATAGGTCTTCTGAAGGAGAGCGTCACCGATGTATTTTTCGTTGGTGAGTATCTGCTTGATGTTCGTCTCATGCCAGCGGGCATGTTTCGCGCCGTTGAGAATGCCGTCAGCCTCAAGCCCGCGCCGTATCTTTACAAAACTTGCCCCCTCCAGGTATTCGCGGTAAATCCGTCTGACTACCTCGGCCTCCTCCGGCACGATGACAAGTTTTCCGCTTTCGTCCTTGGTATAGCCGAGGAACCAGTTGTGGTTGACCTGGATCTTGCCCTGCTGATTGCGGAACTGTATGCCGAGCCGGACGTTCGCCGACAGGGATTCGGACTCCTGCTGCGCCAGCGCCGCCATGATCGTCATAAGCACCTCGCCCTTGGCGTCGAGCGTATTGATGTTCTCCTTCTCAAAGAATACGGCTATATTCATTTCTTTCAGCTTCCGCGTATATTTGAGGCAGTCGACTGTGTTGCGGGAGAAGCGGCTGATCGACTTGGTGATGATCATGTCGATTCTACCGGCCTCGCAGTCCTTTATCATGCGGTTGAAAGCCTCGCGCTTCGCTGTGCGCGTGCCGGAGATGCCGTTGTCCGCGTACACCTCGACCATTTCCCATTCCGGGTTGCCGTTGATGTAAGAGGTGTAATGCGCCACCTGCGTTTCGTAGCTTGATTCCTGTTCTTCAAACTCTGTGGAAACGCGGCAGTAGGCTGCGACGCGCACCTTCTGTTTTTTCTCCGCCGGCTTCTGCGTTCCCACAGTTTTTACCGCCGGAATGAATGTGATATTCTGAGCCATTGCCATTATTCGTTCACCTTGCCTTCGATCCGACCGTATGCGTACTCAGCCTGCGCGATAGGGTCGGTAAATTTCTGTGTCTGTTTCTTCATACGGAACTCCGTGTAAATGACAGGGGTCGGCTTTTCCTTCGGCGGAATGTTGTCTCCGTCGAGTGCCTTCTCCCGCCGCTGCCGTTCCGCCTGCACGGCATTGAAAATATCATCTTCGATGATCCGCGGGTAAACGTCATCTCCAAGATAATGCATGTTCTGAAGCATGCGTTTGACCTCGGTGTGATTTGCCTTTATACCCGCCACCTCGGCGGCACTCTCGCGTGACAGTCCGAGCAGATACGAAGAGTAAAGAGTTGTCAGCCTGGCCGCTTCCATTTCATGTACCTTCGGTCTGCCTTCAACGATCACATATCCGAACGGTGTGTGTTCCATAGCCTCATATCCTTTCCCGGAAGACGGGACCGCACTTCATAACGAATCCGACTTCCTTTCTGCTGAAAATGATGACACGGTCAACGTGTTTCGTGAAGACCTCGTCGGAAAAAGCCGTCAGCTGGTCTGCCTTTGCGGTGTACTTCAGCAGATCGTTCAAAGCCAGCTGACGGTCAAAATCCAGATCCGGGTCTCCCTCGATGCCGGCACGGGCGGCGTTGATTTCCTTTTCCTTCTGTGCCAGGGCATCGAGTTCCTCTCTGTACACGGCGGCGTCGAGCAGACCTTTGGCGAAGAATTTATCTGCCGCCTGTCTGCGTTCGGCTACCATCGCAAGTTCGGTGTTCAGCGACTCAAGGCGGCCAAGGACTTCTTTGTCCCCGCCGCCGAGCAGTCTGCCGGACATGGGAAGAAGCACGGCATCGCGTCCACAGATCAGCTTGTTCATCATATTCACGAACGCAGCTTCGACCATATCCGCCCGGACCGGGAGCTGCCTGCATTTCTTTTTATCCTTGACATGCGTGTCGCAGCCGTACCAGACCTCGCCATATATCTTTTTGCGCTTGCATTTGCCGCCGCACTCACCGCAGAACACCTTGCCGGACAAGGCGTACCTTTTCGTGTACTTACGGCTCTTGGTGATGCCTTTCTCCCTGGCATTGTTGTCGACGGCGGAGTTTGCAGCCCGGAAGACCTCCTCGCTGACGATAGGCTCGTGATGCCCCTCAATGCGGTACATACCTTTCTCGCCGTAGTTCACACGGGAATTGAACTGATCGTCCTTGTAGGTCTTCTGAAATACGGCGACGCCGATGTAGGTCTCATTGCGTATCATGCCGATGATGACCGAACTCTGCCATTTACCGCCCCGCGCCGTTGGTATTCCTTCCGCCTGCAGCTCACTTGCGATTTTTGCGCCGGACTTGCCTTCCATGACCGAGGCGAACATACGCCTCACGATCGCAGCTTTTTCCTCGTCGATAACCATTTTCCCATCCACGTTTTTGTAGCCGTAGGCGGGCGTGCCGATCACATAGGTGCCGTTCTGGAAACGCTTCTGGATGCTCCATTTGTTGTTTTCTGAAAGGGAGCGGGATTCGTCTTCCGCGAGGCTCGACATAATGGAAAGCATCAGTTCGCCCTCCATCTTGCCCGTGTCGATATTTTCCTTTTCAAAGAAAATGTAAATGCCCATCGCGCTGAGCCTGCGGACGGTCTCCACGCTCTCCACCGTGTTGCGGGAGAAGCGGCTGATGGACTTTACAAGGATATAGTTGATAAGACCGCGTTCGCAGTCGGCAAGCATACGGAGCAGGCCGTCGCGCTTGGCCATCTTTGTGCCGGAGACCCCTTCGTCATAATATAGTCCGGCGAACTCCCAGTTGGGGCAGTTTTTGATGACCTGTTCGTAATGCTCCTTCTGCGCTTCAAGGCTGACGAGCTGGTCGGCGGAGTCGGTGGAGACCCTGGCATAGGCTGCCACGCGGAGTTCTTTCGTTTCCTTCGCCGCCGCGTCGATCTTTATTATCCGTTTCATTATCTCGTCTCCTGTCCTTAAAGGGGTATAGTATATATCACTCTGAAAGCCCGGAATAGCAAGTCATTCAGGGCATAATCTTTGCGATTGCCGGCGAGAATTTTTCGCGGTTTTTCGCCATGATCTTGTCGAATTCGCCAGGTGTGATAAGTCCCTTGTCGAGCAGCTTCTGCGTGATCTGTCCGGCAGCAATGTAGGCGAATTCGCGGCGCATATCATCGTCGGTACGCTTTATCATCTGTTCCGGATGGAACACGCCCTGTATCTCTGTTACGTTCATAAAAAAAACACCTCCTACCGGGTAGCCTTGGCAGGAGGTGAAAACTGACGGTTTGAGGGAAAATATCAGTCTTTTTTATAAAAATCACAGACATACCCGTCGGCACGGAGCAGAAGCCCTTCCGCCCAAGAAGGAACACGTCCCATCTGCTCACAGAGGACATCAAGGCTCATACGCGGGTCGGCTTCGATGATGATCTCATCGTGGACGTGGGCGACGATCTCACAGCACCGCAGAGTCTTCATCGCGTACATCAGAATGTCTCTGGCGGTCGCCTGCACGATGTTCTCCACGAACTTGGGACCGTATGATTCGATGCGTTCCCATTTCTTCGTGCCGCCGACTCCTTCATAGGTGACGGACTCGCCGCCGAAGCGGTTCTCTCCGATACGGGGCTTGACGTAGACAAGGTTTCTGCAGGACGGAAGCGTTATAAACAGCATTCCGCTCTGGTAGAACATCTTAACGCCGCCTACGCTCTGCGGCTTCCGTTCCTTCATGACCTTTTTCACGGCGGAATCGACGTCCCACCAGAAGCGGACAATGTTCGGATTGGACTGCCGCCATGCGTTCACAAGGGGCTGAAGTTCTTCTTCGGCAAGCCCCATGTCAAGAGCGCCCATTGCCTTGAGCGCACCGACCGATCCGCCGTAGCCGAGCGCCAGTTCAGCTATCTTGCCTTTCTGGCGCAGATGACCGTTCACACCGTGTTTCTCCACGGGGACTTTGAACATCTGCGATGCCGACGCGCAGTAGATGTCGCCTCCGCTGCGGAAGACCTCTGTCCGCCACGCTTCGCCGGCATACCACGCGATGACCCTCGCCTCGATAGCCGAGAAGTCCGCCACGTAGAATTGGCATCCGTCTTTCGGAATAAAGGCCGTGCGTATCAGTTGCGAAAGCGTGTCCGGGATATCATCATAAAGCATTGACAGCGTATCTGTATCACCGCTCCGCACAAGCGCCCTTGCCGCATCAAGGTCCGGCATATGGTTCTGCGGAAGGTTCTGCAGCTGAACGAGCCTGCCGGCAAAGCGCCCGGTCCTGTTCGCGCCGTAGAACTGGAACATTCCACGGCATCTTCCGTCGGCGCAGGCGGCGTTCTCCATTGCCTGATACTTTTTGACGGACGATTTGGCAAGCTGCTGACGGAGCAGGAGCGCCTCGGAGACGTCACCGTCCGTTTCGCCGATAAGAGCCGCCACGGTCTTTTTGCCGAGCGTATCGGTCTCCACGCCGTTGTCCGACAGCCACGACTTCATCTGCGCCACGGAGTTGGGATTGTCGAGTTCGGTCAGTTCTCGCATCGAGGCGGTAAGGCTGTCCCGCGTTTCCGCGTCAAGGGCAATGCACTGTTTTACGAACGGCATATCCACGCGGATGCCGCGGTCGTTTATTTCCTGGTCGAGATGATATTCATCCCACACCGCATCCGGCACAGGGAACTTCGACAGCTTTGCCTGAATCTGTATCTCGGTCTCCACGTCGCGGAGGTTGTAAGCCTTGTATCTGTCCCACTTTTCCGGGTCATCCTCCGGCAGATTCCTTGTCCGTCCGCCGTTTGCCTTCGTAGGAGCGCACGGCATGGAAAAATACCGTATCAGATCACGTCCCTCGGTCAGCTTCTGCTTCTCAAGTCCCAGCACCACGCCGACACCCTCCAGGGACAGCGGCAGACCCATATATGCAGACCACACCATAGAACACCGCCATGACTCCGGGTTCAGGAAACGGGCACATTCCGGGGACAGCGGATGCCGGTCATGGAACGGGTCGAGACAGATTCCCATATCCGACAGATACCGTGAAAGGCAGACGCGCTCGAACTGCGCGTTGAATGCCCACTTGGTCACGGAATCATCGGTCAGTGCCGACAGGATGTCCTCCGGCAGAGTCTCCCCGGAAGCGAGGTCGATGACTCGAACCTCGCCACCGTCAATACTGTATCCGAACAGCAGAATCTCAAAGTCCGGGCTTTCCGCGTATTTGTAAACACCGCACTTCTGAAGGCTGACCGAAGAATACGTCTCAATGTCGATTTCAAGATTTCTCATGTCGATCCTCCATAATGAAAATGAGGCGGCAGAGGGAGAAACTCCATGCCGCCCCGGAAGCCTTACTTCGTGAATTCCTTCATGCGTTCCGCATGGTATTCAGCGTCGCGCTTTTCGCGTTCAGCCTGACGCTTTTCGTTCCTGCGGTCGTTGATGAATGTCTGAATCCCGACGAACACCCACGTGAGGGTCGCAAGGGAGAAAGTGCCGATAAGGATGTTGACGAGCAGTTCGGTGACCGCGCTCACAGTAGAACCTTCCATGTCCGCACCTCCTTAAGCCAGGAAATCGTTGTCGGCGAGGGTGGCGAAGTCGTCAGCCGCCGTGGACTTGCCGCCGAGAGGCTCACCGTCTCTGACCTTCTGAATGTTGCCCAGACCGCAGGCAATGCCCTTGTTGCCGTTGGAGTTGAAGGCGAAGAAGTTCAGCGAGACGCGGGCGTAACACCCGGAGTAGACCTCGCTCCTGTCGAGGATGGGCTTGACCTGTCTGTCCACGATCTGCGGAGCCGTGGTGGAATTGGCGTTGATGAACCAGTGCCCCTTGTAGGCTTCATCGTCGCGCTCGACATCGCCGTCGCGCAGAGGCAGCTTGATGGCCGCCTTGTTGGGCTTCTTTCCGCCGAACTTCGCCACGCCTTCCTCAATGGCGGCGTCGATTGCCGCGTTGACGGCGCTGACGGTCTCGGAGTCGGACTTAGGGATGAGGACGGATACGGAGTACTTCTCCGCGCCGCCGTTGATGGACACGGGCTCCCAGCCGTGGAAGTAGGACAGACGGGTGTTGACGCCCGTGATTACTTTGGTCCTGTTGGAATTGTTAGCCATTTTAATAATCCTCCTTAATTTCGTTAAAATCGTTAATGGCGTTTGAAACATTCATGGCCGGACGCTTGTCCGATATGGGAACGAGAGTCGGTCTGCCCGGCGCTTTTGTGATGAGGCCGCCGAGTATCTCCTCAAATCTGTCTTTGCCCATCAGTCTCTGCATTTCGGTCAGCGGGATAAGGGACTGACGGTAAATATCCTTATAACCCGCTTCTTTTGCCGCTTCCGCGACGGCTGCTTCATCGCGGTACTTGCGGACGGAGCGTCCTTCGACCACCTTGAAGCCGTTCCACTCCTTGCCGCGGTTCAGCGCGGCGTCAAGAGCGTAGGCGGTGATCTCGTTCGCCCATTTGGTCAGATCCGGCAGCACGGCGAGGATCTCCTCGATCTCCGCGTCGGTGAGCAGAGGCGGCATACGGAACTCCGTCTGCGCCAGCTTCAGTTTTTCCTCGGCTCTCGCACGGCAGCGGACGGCGGCGCGGCAGAAGGTACACCACTCTCCGGGGAGATACTCGCCCTCGCCGTCGTAGGCCGCCTTCGCCCTGGGTTTCAGCTCGTTTTCCGCCCAGGCTTTGAGGTCTTCGACGGATACGGTCCAGGTACTGACGTTCTCGCGGCGCGGCTGGAAGATGGTCATCGACACCTCCCGGATATCGTAGAGAGCGTCGTACACCGCCAAAGCGCCGAGCGCGTACAGCTTCATCTGCGGATTGTCCTCCGCCTCGACGAGGACGCCCATGCCGTACTTGAAATCGATGATGTGAAGCCTGTCGTCAGAGATGATCAGACAGTCCCCGGTGCCGAAGCCGTCCGGCACGTAGCAGGAGAAGTCCAGCCTCTGCTCGATGAGGATGACCGGGTCTTCGCAGACCTGCTTCGCCGCCTCGTACTGCTCCATGACGAAATCGACGTAGGCGTCGGTGCATTCCTCCATCTCATCGGAATCGTAGTCCGATACAGGACGGCGGCTCCGCATATGGAGAGCGCGCTTCAGCTTGTGTTCGCACAGAGCGTGCGCCGCAGTGCCTTCTTTGGCGGCTTCGGAGCCCGTGTTCTCAAACTCAAGCTCCAGCCTTGCCGACGGCGTGCAGTTGAGCCACCTGTGAGAGCCGGACGCGGACAGGACAGCGTGATCAGCCATTGCCAAGCACCTCCGCCTTCTTCAGCACCGCTTCGTACTGCGACGGGTCGATCTCGCTGAGCCGGTCAGCGTCGAAGCTCTGAATGATGGCTCTGACCTCCGCCGTATAGCCGTCGCGGCTCTTTTCGGCGAGAACGCCTCTGACCTTTTCAAGCGGGATCGACTGCTTTTTCTTCGCAGGCGCTTCCTTCGCTTCCGTCTGCGGACTGTCAGCAAGGGACGCGCATAACGCCCTCACGCTGTCCGCGAGACCGGACAGACTGTCTGCCGTTTTCAGAAGCAGCTGTGCGACTTCAGCTTTCGTTTTCTGTTCGCTCATCTGTTTTCACCTCCTCGCTGATGGCGATCTCATCGACCTTGTCTCCGGGAATGAGAACTACGACCCTGCGCATCTCACCGAGAAGCAGGCGCAGAAGACGCTCACGGACGGAGACTTTGCGGACGGCAGCTATACCGCCCGTCTTTGGTTCTTTTGAAACACTGACCTTCAATTTGTGTTTCATGGCATTACCCCTTTCCGAGGACTCTTTACTGCCGTCCTCTATCAGGTAGCCATGGGAGGAGGCCAAAACTGACGGTTTCAGAAAAAAAGCCAAAAAAGAAAAAAGCCCCCGAAGGATTACCTTCGAAGGGCCGGTGTGGGTATGTTCAGTTTATCTCGTTACAGTATTCAGCATAAACAGAAATGAGGCCCCGAAACTGAGGGTGTTTCGCGAAAAAAAACCCGGAAGAGAGAAATTCTCCTCCGGGAATACCGTTTCACTATTTGTATCATCATCCCGCCGCCTCCTTCCGTTTGTCGCATCTATCACTCTGATACGGAGAAAAGTCAAGGGGAAGAATGAAGAATTAGTTGTAGGAATTAGTATACAGGATGTGTCTTGGTTAGCATTTTTAGTTTAGCGGAGCCTCAATCTATCCTTTTTCTTGCAGTTAAATGCATATCTTTCGACAATAATTGAGCATTTTAAATCTAATTCTTGAATTATAGTTTCTTTGGTGCTAAAATGTATTGATTTTATTAATTGGGAGGGAAGAATATGTCATATATACTTCACTTATCCGATTTTCATTATAACGGTTCAGTTGAAGAGCGATCCGCCCTTAGGGATAGATTTGCTTCGCTTTCTAGATATATTAAAGATCGTAAATACGATATTAACTATCTAGTATGCACCGGTGATTTCATTGAGCAAAAACTGTTGATTAATTCGTTTGCAGAATCTTTCTGCAAGCGCAATGGTCTTTCGTGTCCAGAACTTGAAGATCGTTCTCTTGCTATAAAGTATTGCATTGATAATAAGAAACTATGTCCAGACATTACCGCCCCATCCCCAAGCCCTGATTTGATAAATAGGGCTATTAAACTCTATAAAGAATCAGATAAATATAGAGGGTGCTTCCTTGATCTTATCTATGCTTCTTCTATCGATATTAAAAATGCTTATAACGATTTATTAATCGAAAGCATGAAAAATCTGTATGATGATTTTAGTGAGCTGTTTTGCAGTTTTTTAGCCTCTTTGGGCATAGACTCTCAACATCTTATTATCTGTTGCGGTAATCACGATAAAACTTGGCTTGTCGCAGATAAAACTAAAGGTCGAGAAGGTCAATGCTCTACACTTGACACAACGACAGGGCGCATAGAGCATGAAAAGAGCGAGGCTCCCGTTGAAGATGATTGTTGCTATCACGCATTTGATCACTTTTGTCTTTCCCTGGGTCTTTCATATAATCATGAAAATGTTCTGCATTCTGTTGATGGTGATGAAAATATAGAGTTCTTGATTCTAAACTCTAATTACGGTAAAGCTTATAGAGGTGATTTATGCGTTAACTGCATAACACTGAATGATATATTTTTCGATGTAACGGCGCACAAGAAGCAAACAGTACTCGTCACGCATGCACCTTTGAGGAGTATTTGCGAAAGCTTCGATATGAATTATGACGAGAACAATAAAAGTTCTATATTATCATACTTAACGGAGAAGGTTTCTTTCTGGATGTGCGGTGATAAGCATGCTAATGACAGAAGATCAACCAACAATAAACCCGTGTTTATGTCGGGCATGTTTGCAGAAAAAGATGGTTCAAAAAGTAAGTGGAACTGTAGATTAATCAACTATAATACCGAACCTGAGTATATGGGTTCACTTATAGTCTACCACGATGGGAAATGGGGAGACAGTTTAGGGTTAATAGAAGGAATAAAACTATGTAAAGAATTTGGTAATCCCTCCTCTATCAAAAGCATAATTGGCGATCCCGCTGAACTCGATCCTGCTACTGCTTTTAATTCCTGGAACAATGCTTACTTCCACTCAATGTCTAGTATTATTAAATACGTAGGCAACTACAAACCAGATGGAGAAGATGACTATGTTCATTTTGATGATACGGTCAATCTATTCGATTACCTTGCGGTACGGTTCTCGGAAATGCTTAGCCATTATGATGCTCTACCGCCCAACAAGAAAAGCAGCTATCATGTTCTGCTGAAAATAATCGGAACTCACGGCGTAGGTAAAAGTTCGTTTTTATATACACTGTGGGCGACAGCAATGCACAAATATGCTCTGCAAAGCATATCTTTTTTGCCATTAATATTTGATTTTGAGCAATACAAGACCAATAAAGAAATAAACCAAGCTTGGGTAAAATTTATAAATCAATGCAAGAAGATATCGACTGATCTTAATAATGTTACAGTCGTCTGTTTTGTTGACGGACTTATGTCTTCGGTATTCAGTGAGAAGAAAAAGGAAGTGATGGAAAGTATTAAGCAATGTTTTCGCTCTAATGATCATTTGTTCTTTGTTGTTTCCGTAGATAAATATAGCGAATTAGGCTCCTTGGGAAAAGGTGTCCTGCCTATAGATTGGAAAGGCAACGACTATATGTGCATCAATAATGTTGAAATTAACAAATATGAGGATGCACATCCTGAAGAAGAACTGCTGAAAATCGTTCGTTGCTCTATAGATCTTAGTGAACGAAAGTTTGATGATCCGGATAATACAGCAAAGGATACTGCTGATTTCCTAAGCAAGCTCGGAACTGCTGAACTGTCTCTCAGTATGTTAAGAACAATAATTAATAGTGAAAAGCTTGACGAGTGGATACTAAGAAGGGAAAAGGAGACTGCGAGGAAGATTTTTTATTTAATTATACGCAACAAGTGGTCGATTGATAAAAACGATGCCAACCTCAAGAAAAACGCTTATCTTTTATCCTTTGGTGAAAGAATCACTCCTAATGATAACTATTCTTTCGTTAAACTGGTAATGAATAAGGATTACCGCGATTTCCTTTGCTCCCAATACATTCTTGATGATGTTCAAAATAATACCGGGCGAAGCCAACTATTATGGCAGTTATCGCATTCCGTAGCTGTACTAGTACGCAGCGCTTTTTGCGAGGAAAACGACGATATGGATTCGATGAAGTCTAAGTTAACTGAGATGGTAGAAAAAGCGAAGGGGCACTGTAGTCTGGTTGTTGTTTACTTGATAGGTACATGCCTTAAAGAAGATACTCGTACTAATCTACTTAATCGTATTTTGAGCAAGTATCCTTTACCCTCTGAGGTCTATTCTTCAAATTTTGACAGGGAAATATATGAAAAAATAGCAACATACTTCTTTGCTTCGTTCTTAATGCTATTCGGGAGCGATAGTGGAATCGATGCCTTAGACATTAGAGAACCGTTTTTTAGGACATTGCAATTATTGGCATACAACCATATTTATAGAGATTATTATCGAGTTTTTATGCTCGATTATTATGGTGATTTAAGCCATAATAGGCTGACCGTAAGTGAAGCGTTCAACGCGGAGGCTAAGGATTACAAAAAGTTTAATGGATATGATTTTAAACGGTACTACACTTCATTGGCTGCCAACCTGCAGCATCACACTGCGGAATTTCCTGATGAATATGTTGTATTGCTGCTTAGTGATATAGTTTATAGCAGATTAAGGTTCTCTTATGAGCATTCAGATGTCGCGTCTTTCTTTGCGCCTTCTAGTGAAAGGTATAATGACCAGAAAACTATTCTGGAAACTACCATAGAAAGAATTGATGCCATATTAAACAGGCCGAATCGGCATAAGCGTAATCTGCTGACGCTGATTAAACTTAACGATAGTGATGTCTACAATACATATTACAGATATTTATCAACAATGCGTATGGTATTTGCGGATTGCTTAATGGAATATCATTCACACAGCGCGAAAGACGCAGCTGTTGTGTATAGTATGGTTAGAGAGAAAATTAGTCCTGCATGGGCGGTAGAGTGCCTTTCCGACTTAAAATGGCAGCCTCGTATTGGTTGGCATTTTTCAAAGGATCCTGAAAATTGTACTAAAGAGGAGAAAGAAACAATTTTAAAGGATACTCAAGCTTTGTATGAGAAAAACAAAGCTGAGTATTATCCTGAAAGCATTGCAGAGCACTGTTTTGAGTGCATGATTATTGCCGAGATTTTTCTTCCCGATACAAAAGAATCTATAAAACGCTTTGAATCAAAGCATAAAACAAAACGGAATGTCGCAGAATATGACAAGAATACTGTATTGCGTATTCTCTTGACTCGTGAAATCGGCAAGGCAACAATTGGAGATCAACCAGAACAGCATTTAAAAGGAAAAGAGAAGAAGGATTATAACAAAAAGGTTGACGCTCAAATGTATCGCCTTATCATAACGGGAGTATTATCTGGATTCACGTTCGGAGATAATTTACCTTTCCTTCAATCAAAAGTCAAGGAGGAAAGCGAAACTCACAACTACACATACAACGATACTCTTGCCAAAGACATCTGCATAATTCAAAGGGAATATACTCGCCTAAAGTATAAAAACAAACTTATTCTTGATGATAATCGACATTCGGACTTTGAAGAATCACAAGGCTCTGTTGATACTGGTTTTGGTAAGGAGTTGCTAAAAGTTTTAGTTACTGACAATCCCTATCCTTATTTCCAAGAGGATACTAGTCATCCTGACACCGACGAATAAGATGATACAGAACCCCACCGAAGGATATCCTCCGATGGGGTTTGCCATCACGCCATATAGAATCCGCCGAGCGCGGTAATGGTAACGGGTCCCGCCTTGCCGTCGACGGTCAGGCCCTTAGCCTTCTGAAAAGCCTTGACCTTGTTGCGGGTGGAACCGAAGTAGTTTCTGTTCTTCACATTGAGGCCGCCGAAGCCGTTCTCCGCGAGGAGCTTCTTCAGCTCGCAGACGTCATCGCCGATGCGGCCGTACTTCAGCACGCGGGTGAAAATGTACTTCCCCTCGCAGTCGGCGACCTCCGCCTCCGTCCAGAAGGGCGGCCTGCCGTAAGCGTTCCACGTGTTGCCGGTAAGAGGCAGCTTCGCAACGCCCGCGTCACGGCCCTTCGCCTCGATCACGTTGAGCTCGGTATCGACCACGTAGCCGATATGAGTCGCGCGGCCGGTCTTATCGAGCTTGAAAACAAAATCGCCAACTCTGAGCTTGCTCTTTTCTATCTTCACGCACTTGTTGTACATACCGTGTGCGGAAAGATCATACCGAAGCATGCCCTTCACGTTCTGCAGCCAGTACATGCCGAGACCCGAGCAGTCGAAAGCGCGGAGCACGTCGCCGAAGCCCGCGTCACACTGCTTTTGCCAGAAAGCGATCGCTCTGTTGGCGTTTGCCTCAGAGGTCTCCACCTGACGGATCCAGCGTTCATTTACCGCGGGACCGAGCTGGCCCTGGGCTCCCCAGACGTAAACGGAATGGTTCTTTACCTGTTCATTGAGATACTCGATGAATTCCCTGAGATTATTCGTCTTCAGCATCTGCATCATCCTCCTCTGTAATTGCATCATCGTCGTTTGTTACGGGCTCTTCCTCTTTTTCAGCCCGGTTGTGCAGCTGCTCCAGCACGGCCTTCAGCTTTTTGGGGATGGGCAGGCCGAGATGCGCGGCGTTCTCCAGCAGGGAAACGCCTTCGTTGGACATATAGAAGAATATGACCGCCGTCCGGAGCACGGCTCCCGCGCCGATTACGTGGGTGTCGAGAATATGCCCTATCCCCACCAGTGCGAAAATGAGCACCTTCTTGAATATGCCCTTGAAGCCGACTGCCGAGCTCAGCCTTTTATCGACTATCGCGCACATTACGCCCGTGATATAGTCGATCACGACGAAGGCGAGCAGGGCATACAAAAGGCCGTCGCAGCCGCCCAGGAACCATCCGAGCCAGCCGCCGACGGCCGAGAATATCACCTGTACGGTGATCCAGAATTCCTTCATTTCTTTTTCCTCCTTATGAAACCCTCTTGTAGAAATAGCAGGTAATGTACGGCTGCATATTGCCGTGCGCCGTTCCGCTGCCTCTTGAGCCCGTATTGCCCGAGAGCGTGATGGTGTGCGTATGACCGCCTCCGCTTCCGGTCGTCGCGGGATCGGTGCTGCCGCCGTTCGTCAGATACTTGTAATTGCTTCCCGAGCCGGAGCCGACCTTGTACGTGCCCGACGCCGCCTGATGAGTATGCGCCGCTGCTTCAGCAGCAGTGGCAGTGCCCGACGAAAGCGCGTGTGTATGAGCGGGCATATTGGCCGTCGTGAGCGTGACCGTTTTTTCGCCTCCGGTCATTTCGGGATCACAGAGGTCCCTGTCCTGCGAGTCGACGCCCACCGGCACCTTGCCTTCTCCCCACAGCTCCCACGTGCCTCCGAGGAAGGTGGTCGCGTTGGTGGGATCCACCGTCATGCGTATAGAGCCGACCGGATAGATAAGGTCGCGGAGCCATGTTAGCGAGGAGAACGTGACGTCACCCTCAAAGGTCACGTCCTCATGGAACACCGCATCCCAACCGACTTCGAACCTGTCCTGCTCGCAGATCTTGCCTATCGCCATGCCGAGGCCGTTGTTCCGTATCGAGAAGATGGTATCCGCCGTGGTGATGTCGGCATAGGCGTAGACAGTTTCAAAGTAGTCGCTGACCTCCACACGGATATCATAGGCGTACTGGCTCGAAAGCGATCCGCCGCATACCACTGTGCTGTTGAAGGCATATACTCCCGATATGCTCCGTAGCGTCGTGTAGTTCGCCGCGTTCTTCCGCTTGCTCTGTATGACGATGGAGGCGTCGTTAGCGGAATCGAGCGGGGAGATATTCGCCCTCAGCCTTATCGATACGTAGGTGCCGTTGTGGGATAATACTCCCGAGGAGTTACAGCGGAACACCGATGCGATATTTACCGTAGGCGACTTATACGCCATGACCTCATACGATCCCGTGACCGTCCTCGTCCTGTTTCGGGAGTCCTTTACCACCACCGTATAGCTCTGGGTTCCGCTCTTCGACAGCGCCTCCGTCGTAAAGGAAGCCTCCGTATACGCCGTTCCGTTTATCGTGGTGGTGACCGATACTATCGTTGAGCCGTATGCTCCCGAAGCGTTTACGGATACACTCAGCTTCGTCTTATTCTGAATGTAGGCATGGAACTGTCCCGCGATCGACGGGTTCGAATCCTGCATAGCTATGCTTGCCGACGGCACAATGTTCTCCGGGACGTTCAGCGTGATTGATACCGATCTCGTGCCGATCAGCGTATTGCCGGAATAGGTATCGCAGTAAAGCGTTCCCACAGCCGTTGTGGAATTCGGAGCCTGATTCGCGAGCGTAACTGACGGCCGCCAGCTGACCGAGGTGCTTGACGTCTTGGAGACTATCGTTCCCGAAGCCGAGCCGACCTGGTAGCGAAGTGTGTGCGTGAAGCTGCTTGACGCGGGAGAAAGCGTTATCGTGCTCTGCGATCCCATGGTCAGCGTACCGACGGAGGGAGTCGTCGCTCTCGGTATGGTAGGCAGCGTCACCGTCGCCGAACCCGTTATCAGCTTCAGCGAGTTGGCAAAGGAACAGTCAGCGTTCCATGAGAGCGTTACCGAGCCCGTGCCGTCCGCGTTATGCTGTATGACGCAGGTGCCGTAGCCCGCGGCCTCGGTATCGGCATTATCCGTCATGACCGTCAGAAACTTCGTCCCCTCCGCGCTGCCGTAGGGCGTTTCGTACTGTGTGGTGTAGTCGGAAGCCGTGGGGATAAGGTCTGTTGCAAAGCCGCGCTTCTGCCTTGTGTAGACCGTCGAGCCGTTCGCCTTTACCGTCATCGAGCCTCGGTTCGTCTGGTCATAGTTATTGCAGTAAATGTGGTAACCGCCGGACGCCGCGACGTTCGCTATAATGATGTAGAACCGGATCGTCGAGGTGTTGTTCTCCACCGACTGGCTCACGACCTTGTATTCCATCCAGCAGCCGAGCTTGGCCGTCGCCGTGCCCGAGAACGACGCGTTGATAATGCTGTATCCCGAATGTATCGGGGTTGTTCTGTCCGCCATTGCGTTCCTCCCTTCAGAGTTTCGGCATATGAAAAGCACCGCCGGAGCAGTGCTTAAAAGTGTTTCTATTCGGTTGTGTCATCTCGGCAAACGGGAAGTTGTTGTGTTCCTGGCAGCGGTTTATGGGCGATATGTTCTGATGAGCTCAAGGATATCCGTTTCATAAACGTTTCCGTTCAGTACGTCGCCGTTCGGTGCAAAGGAAACCGTTTTGATATCCTCCGGGTCCTCCTCGTAAGGAGAAGTCTGGGCGGCATTATCATCAAAGTATTCCCGGAGATATTTAAGCGCATTGCCAGACGGAAAGATCACATTACCCTGATTCATTGGGATATGCAAATGGTCGAACGCCCGGATGATCTCCCTTGTTTTCGCATTGTATGGGTTTTGATCCACGACACTGACCAGCCATGCAGGCTGCAGCTTGATCGGAATTCCGGCATCTACGGCACATTTGGCAAAAAACATGACCGGATCGAGAGAAATGGTTTCCTGATGAAACGCGTCCACGGACAACAGCAGAGCGTTTACTCCGCTATGAGTCAGATCGCGGACAACCGTTTTGATCCTGTCTTTGTTCTTCGAGAAAAAGCCGTTTGTGATGACCTGCCTTTTGGAGACTCCGAGATCTGACGCTTCTTTGTGGATCGCACAGACTGTCTCGGGATAAAGGAGCGGTTCTCCGCCGAACGTCATCACGGTCTTTATTTCGTAAAGAGAATAGATTTTTCGAACTGCCTCAACAGCCGCATTTGCGTCAATATGTTCCGTGAAGCCGTCGTGATCGCCTTCCGAACAATGCCTGCATTTTCCCGTACAAGCCAATGTCACGATAAATTCGATTTTCTTCAGGTTCTTTATGTATGGATTCAATCTCGTTTATCTCCCGAAACTCTGAGTTATCGAGCTGATTCTAACATACCGGCACAAGAAATTCAACAATACGTTACTCTGTCAGCTTGAAGTTGAGATTATCCGCCTCCGGCATCCACGCAAAGGGCCCTATACGCATTCCGGTGAGAATCTCGACCGTATTGACGTACAGCTTGCCCGCAGAGAAATACGCTATCGCGTTCTCAGTGGATACGGAATCCTCGTCGCCCGTGAAGAAGTAGAGAATGTCGTTCTCGAGCTTCAGCTTGATGTTCGAGCTGCTTTCTCCGATGACGATGCCCGAAGCTATCATGCGGATAAACCCGTGTATCGCCTCGAACTGCTGGTTCATATCGCCGTTGAGGTCGGAAATCTCGGAGTTCGTTTCGTAGAAGTTCATTTCGATCGTTCCCGCCATTACGGAAAGCGTGGTCATGACCGTGCTCTGAAACTGCTCGAAATCGGATGTGGCGACGTAGTCCTCCAAAGCGCTCATGATTATCTGCTGAGCGGATTGAAGGATACTGGTGTTATTGGTGATCTGCTGCTGGACTATTTCCACAGCGCCGCTGTTCGTAACGTAGTCCGCCTCGATGCCCTCTATCCTGTCGATAGCACCGTTTATCCTGCCGGTGTTGTCCGCGACGAGCGAAGCCCTGCTGTCGCCGATCGTTATCCTTGTCGCCGCCGGGTTCTGCAGGGGTATCGTCATCTTGGTCAGCACAAAATACGCCTCGGGCAACACGTCCCCGCAGGAGACGATTATCCTGTCGAGAAAAGAAAACGCCTCGACATCCGTATTGAGCGCGGCGAGATCCACCGCCGTGAGCTGTATCGTCTCCTTCAGCCTCGCCCCCTGGGCCGCGAGCCAAGCCTGTGCCTTGTGCAGAAGGTTCGTAGGGAGCGTGACATCGTCCCATGTCGTAAGGCTTACCGGAGCATAGATGGTGCCGTAAATCGCCGCGTTCGCCGTGTCAATGAGCCTCGGGTCGCCCTCATGCACGTCCGCTATCGTCAGCCTCGCTTCGGTCTCGTAATTGGGATCGATGGCGTTGAGCTTAGCGCCAAGCGGAACGCAAGCCGTGTACGACTCATCCGCGTCCTTCGTGATCGCAAGTGACAGCAGGTTCTCTCCGAACTCTATCCTCTGCGTAGCGGTATCGGGCGGATCCTCCAGCCAGTTGAGGACGGGCTTACCCTCCCTGTTGAACGTGACGTAAATATACCCGCCGAACTTGTCGAGCAGCTTGCTCTTCATGACGTTCCACGTGGAGTCCCACAGTTCGGAGTAGGGTGAAATGTCGCCCGATTCCGAAATGGTGCAGGAACCGGCTATGAGCCGCTGATCCGTCTGCACTGCGGCGTTGTGCCCTGAAAGCAGGAAAGCGAAGAACTGCGCGGGAGTGCCGGTAAAGGAGTACGGCTCTCTCACGCTGTCGATAAGGAAGGCTATACAGCCCTCGACCGTGTACTTCCGCATATTGTTGAGGCTCCGTTCGTCCTTGATTACTCTGCCCTGGAATATCTGCGTTCCGTCCCTGAACACCTTTATCCTGCTAACTAGCTTCGCTATATTGCCCGCCGAGGGGTTCGTTTCGGGGACCGTGAAGGTCAGTATCCCCGGCTCGTTCGCGGTCAGGCTCAGTACGGGATCGATCACCGCGTATTCCGGCAGCCGTGGATCGTAGACGAGGAATGAATCGGAGTAAATCGTGCAGATCATAGCCAGCCCTTTCTGAATGAAAATGTTGTAGTCCCGAGTGAAGCGACCGTAACGCGCATGCTTCCGTTCGGCGCGAGGGCGAGATGCGGCAGAACGTGCTGCCCCGCCGATACCGTGACGGAGTGAGTGTCGAGACCTACCGTCCACGAAAGCGTCGCCTCGGCCGTCGTCTTGACCGTTGGCACTAAAGGCATCCTGCCGTTCACGAGGTTCGCCCTTCCCGAGCCGTTCACGGTAATAGTCGTCTCCGCGCCGTCAAGCTTGTAAGCGTCCGCGGTCACGGTAACGTTTATCTCGCAGTAGCCGTCGTGCTTCGTTATGCCGTTCACGTCGATCCTGCCGTTGTAGGTATAGTCGGGATCCTTGTCGAAGGTTACGGGGTACCGCTGTCCGTGATAGAGATTCGTGAACTCGAACAGCCGCTGTCTGTAATCGCCGACGGCGTACAGGGTAAGGTCTATCACCCTGTCGCCGTACCGGACGCAGCCGAGCGCCTCAGTCATATCGAGGCTTCCGTCCCTTCCCGGGATCGCGACGAAATCCGTCCGCGCCGGAGGCATAGGTATCTCATACGGCGCGACGATCAGGCCGAAATCGGAAGTGCTCAGTCTTCCAAATATGATATAGCTCATGCGTACCTCACTTTCAGGCGCTGCATATCGCCGAGCGCCGCGTCCATCTCGGGAGCCAGCCAGCCGACGACAGCGCCGGTATCCGTCACTATCTGCCTTACGCCCATCTGCGGAAGGTATGTCTTCATGAGGTCGAGCATGGCCGCAAGGGAAACCGTTACGGCGTTCTTCTGCGATACTCCCGCCGTGACGTCAACGTCCGCCGCGGCCTTTATGGGATCCAGATCGAAGTCGGTCGGGATGGCGTCGCGCATATCCTTCTCGACGTCGTCCATAGCGTCGATGAAGCCGACTCCGAGGCCGAGCCCCATGTTCTCACCAATATCGGCGAATACCGTCGAGGGCGAATGGATTCCGAAGAATCCGAGTATGCCGTCGACGAGGGACGAAGCCCATTCCTTCACCTTGTTCCACAGCCAGGACGCCGCGTTCTTTATGCCCTCCCAAAGACCTTTCAAGAGATTGCCGCCGGCTTCGACGAGCTTGTAGGCAAGTGAGCCTATCGCCTCTACTATGCCCTCGATTATCTGCGGGATCGCCTTGACTATCTCAATAATGATCGTCGGCAGGTTCTCGATAAGGGCGACGAAGAGCTGAACGCCCGCTTCGATTATGAGCGGGATATTGTCGATGAGCGTATCGATTATGCCGCCTATGATATCGGGGATCGCGTTCACTATCGTCACGATTATCTCCGGCAGAGCGCCGATTAGCGCGACGAGCAGCTGTATGCCCGCCTGTATGATCTGGGGAATAGCTCCGAGCACCGCCTTTATTATCCCATCGATTATCTTTGGGATAGCTTCCACGATCTTCGTGATTATCGTCGGAAGGGCCTCGACGAGCGTGGTCAGCAGCCTGATTCCCGTATCGATTATCTGCGGTATGGAATCAAGCAGGAAGTTGACTATGCCCATGATGACTTCCGGCAGCGCCTCGATCAGCACGGGGATAGCGTCAAGTATACCCTGCGCCAGCCCCTCGATCAGCTGAAGCGCCGCGCCCATAATCATCGGCAGATTGTCGATAAGCGTCTGCACTATCTGTACGACCACCTCGACTATCTGAGGGATGAGCGACGGCAGAGCGTCGGCGATGCCCTGGACAAGCGTTGCCACAAGCTGCACAGCCGCTTCGATCAGCAGAGGCAGGTTCTCAATGACAGTATTGACGATGGTCATGACCGCCTCGACAGCCGCGGGAATCAGACCCGGAAGCAGGGTCAGAAGCGTGTTCAGTACCTGGGAAAACAGATCGGTCACCGTGCTGAGCAGCGCGGGAAGAAGCCCCGCTACCGCCTCAAGCAGAGCGTTCAGCGCCGTGGGGAGCGCGGCGATAATGTTTTCAATCACCGGGGTGATGTTTTCCACGACATCATTGAAGGCATCCACCACGTTATTGCAGAGTTCCTGCATATCCGCGTCGGCGTTGCCGAAACCGACCACGAGGTTCTGCACGGCCGCCTGCATGGCGTTGATGGAGCCGGAGATGGTGTGTTCAGCCTCCTTCGCGGTTGTGCCTGTGATGTCCATACTCGTCTGGATCACATGGATCGCCTCGACCACGTCAGCGTAGGAGGAAATGTCGTAATGGATGCCGGAGATGGCTTCCGCGTCAGCAAGCAGACGCTCCATTTCCGTTTTGGTGCCGCCGTAGCCCAGCTTCAGATTGTCCAGCATCGTGTAGTTCTGCTTGGCAAAGCCCTGGTAGGCGGCCTGCAGAGTGGACATATCCGACCCCATCTTGTTGGCGTTGTCGGACATATCCGTGATGGCCATATCCGCATACTTGACTGCCTTTTCTGTGTCTCCGCCGAGGGAGGAGATCAGGCTTGCGGAAAAGCTCGTGACCGTCTCCATGTAATCGTTGGCGGACAGGCCGGCCGTCTTATATGCGTTGGAGGCGTATTTCTGCAGTTCAAGGGAGGAATCCTTGAACAGCGTATCGATGCCTCCGACAAGCTGTTCATAGTCTGCGTAGGCCGTAACGACCTCTTTGCCGAGCTTGACCGCAGCCGCGCCGGCCGCGACAACGACAGCACCCATTGCGGCGCCCACAGTCTTGAGAACGGTGCCGAGTCCTTTGAACTTGCTTTCGGACTTTTCGGCGGCATCCCCGGATTCCTCGATCTCTTCGCCCATGTCATCGGCGCTGTCGGCGGTGGAATCCAGTTCCCGCTCCATATCGTTCAGAGCGGCTTCCGCGTTGTTCAGCTGGATCTGCCAGTTCTGCGTCCGGCGGTCGTTTTCACCGAAAGACTCGGCGGCGTTCTGAAGCGCCTGCCGGAGCAGTTCGATCTTCTGTTTCTGTGCCTCGATTTCTTTGTTGAGGACTTCGTTTCGTGCGGACAGCGCTCTGACAGAAGAATCGTTTTTGTCGAACTGGGAGGTCACCAGCTTCATTTCCGAGCCGAGGACCTTGAAGGAGGAGTTGATGTCGGCAAGGGCCTTCTTGAACTCCTTTTCACCCTCAAGACCGATCTTCAGACCGAAATTGTCAGCCATGATTCAACTCCTCCTTTCCCGTTATTACATGATGGAACCGCTTGAGGTTTTGCGCGTGAATGTGATCGTTCCGTCCCGGGAGCCGACCTTGACGGCCGCGATATACACGGGTTTCACGGCAGACGAATTGGAAACCGTCTGGTAGACGGTCTCATAGGTGATGTCACCCGTGACGGCGACATCGATGTATGCCTGGAGTTTTGCTGTCCCACCGCTCGTCGCGGAGGCATACACCACCATCAACGAATTAGCCGGCACTTCGTAGCCGGCTCCCTGCAGGACCGGGGTGCCTGACGCGGAGGAGCCGGGCGGTGTTACGGTTTTGCTGATGAGGGTATTGGAGCCGTATTTGACCTCCACAAGGACTAAGTTTTTCTCCTCGCTGCCGCCTGTACTTACATCGGCAAGCAGACTCACAATCTCATCGAGCTTGGCGTTGAAACTGACTTCCACGTCGTGATCAAGCAGCCAGTCAACAAGATCCTGCTTCGCACCGGATATACGTTCGATTTCGCTCTGAATGCTCATGTTTCCTCCTTATATCGCCGCAAGGGCGTCTTCGATGTCCGAGGTGAGACTGACCGTGCCGCCGGAGGTGTATCCGGCGGGGATCGTGACAGAGGCCGCGGTCAGACCATCGATAGAAGCGGTCACGGAGCCGTTGTCCGGCATGGTGCCTTCGATCTTCACACCGTTCACATAGGCGGTCTTTTCCACGAGAATGTTGGCCGCGACTGCGTCCGCGTCGGTCGTGTCCACAAAGTTCGCGGGGATGGCGGCGACTGTCACCTTGGACAGGACCTTGCCGCTGGTCGGCGTGACTGCCTGGGACGCCTTGGTGGGCGTGACGGACTTCTCCTCCGTGGTGATGGATACCTTGCCGCTCCCGGAGTGGTAGCCCTTGGGTATGGTGTAGCTTTTAGTGGTGGTGTTCAGGGTCTTGGTCACCGTGCCGTTGTTCGTCATCGTACCCGTGGTGACCTTGCCGTCAGCGTCCACAAAGACCTTTCCGGTCAGCACATCGTCCGCTCCGGCGGTGACGCTTGAAACATCCTGAAAGGCGTCCGGGATAGCGCCGACTGTGACGTCGGACAGGCCGTAGTAGCCGCTGTCCGGGGTGATAGCCTGCTGTGTCTTCGTAGGGGTTATGGTCTTGGACTGGAGGCTGTAGTTGCCGCCGCCTGCCACGCCGGAGACCGTGCCGGATCCGTTATGGTATCCGGCGGGAATCGTGTAGGTATCGCCCTCCTGGACGGTCGCCGAGACGGCTCCGCGGTTCTCGATGTTCTGCACGGCGCTCGCGCAGGCGTCCAGATTCGCGGCTGCCGGGACAAGCCCCAGGCTGACGAGTTTCGTTCGTATGGTGTTTCTGTCCGTCTGGATACGGGACAGTTCGCTTGAGATGCTCATGGGGTGTTCCTCCTTAGATGGTTTTGAGCAGCACGTCGATGTTGCCGAGAGCGGTCTGAACGGCTGCGGATGTGATCGGCAGCGTATTGTCCGTTTCCGCCGAAGAAGCCACCTCCACAGCGAGTCTTCCGTCGCCGTCCCACATCAGGGCGTGGCCGAGACGAAGGTCGGAAGCGGTGAAGCCTCCGGCTCTGACCTCGCCGTTCAGGCTACCGTCAAGGGAAATGCCGCTCCCGGAAAGAGTGCCTTTCAGAGGAAACTGGTTCTGGGAAAGCGCTCCGTGAAGTACAGCGGTATCATCCATTGGCGGTCAGCTCCTTCCTGTGCAGCAGCTCCTTCGTGGAGATCTGCATGACATTCGTGGCAAGAACGGAAGCGCCGATGAGGACACGCAGCTGAACGAGGGCTGTGCGGTTGTCCGGGAACAGGAGCGTTTCCGCCTGCGACAGCGTAACGCTCACCTGTGTCCCGTCGCCGGAAAGGGTGAGATCGTCGAGCGTTTTGAGGATCGTCACCTTGTCGCAGCGGATACACAGTTCAGCCGCGCTGCAGCGGGAGATATCCTCGTCAAGAGTGACAGTAAGTGTCGGGGTCGTGCCGGGTATCATGTTCATCGTTCATCCCTCCTTTAGATTCCGTCCGGGATGATATCGTCAATGAATCGCTCCCGCTTCGGCTGCGCGCTGCCCGTGTACTGCCTGTGGCATTCCCACAGATCAAGGAGCAGGCCGAAGGGTGCGAGCCACACTTCGTCCTGCGTCAGATGCAGATGGGCAAGGCCGTAGTAAAGAAGCCGGGTAAACAACTCATCGTCGCTTACTCGGCTTCCGTGTTTTTTGGGTCAGGCTCACTTTCCACATTCCGTTTGGTGCCGCGATACAGAGCCTCGGTGATCGCGGCTTTGTATCCGGACAGGTCAGACGGCACGGTGAGCAGTTCGACCTCCTCCTCGGAGAGGAGCGGCTTCGGCTCGTCCCTGTGCCGGAGGTTGTGGATAAGGATCGCCTGGTTGGCGAGGATCGTGATGAGCCAGACCACTTCGGTGATTGCCATCTCGAAGTTCTCGCTCTTCATGAGTTTGTCGCCCAGGTTCTCAAGACCGCCGTAGCGGCCGGCGATCTCCTTGGTCGCTCTGGTTGTGAGGATCAGTTCGTAGTCCTCGCCGCCGATGTTGATGACAGAACTTCTTTCGTTAGCCATGACCGTCCCTCCTTAAGAATCCAGCCCACCGGGCAGGTTGATGGGGTTCAGATTCAGATCGCCCGCCGGTTCATACACTTCGCTGTACCATCCGTCGATGACAGACTGGTCGACGCCTTCCGTACCTTCCGTGACCTCGGCTTTCCAGGGATGCTTGCCGAACGCGTCCACCTTGTTCCGGCGCATGATGGTGCCTTCGATGGTGGGCGTGGAGAAGGTGATGGAATCGCCCTTCGTGGCGAGGTTGGTCGCAGGGATGCCGAACTTCACGCGGTAGAGCCAGTAGTAGCGGTATTTGCCGTTGGACTTCTTGGCGCGGAAGCCGACCGCCACAGGATCGCCGCCGTCTTCGGACGCGGAGATCACCACGCCGTTCAGATCGATGGTGGAGCCGGTCAGATCTCCGGCCACAGCAGCGCCGATGTCATCGACGCCCAGGGACAGGGTGCCGGACTTGAACTCCTTGACCACCTCGGCAGCGCCGTCATCCGCGTAGAGGACGGCTTCGTTCAGTTCCACGGAAAGGTCTGCGGTCATCGCCTTGGCAAGCACCTGCGGAGTGCCGTAGGTTTCATTGCCGTTATCGTCTTCCGTGATCTTGGAGTAGAACAGTTTATCAAGACCGATCGTTGCCATGTTTCATTCCTCCGTTTCATAGAATTTGGCCACATCCACCGTGTAAAGGTGGTAGCCCGTATCGGTTTCATATCCGTTGTACCTTCTGTCGGTGATGGTGTAATCGCCGTTCAGAAGGATACGGACGAGTTGTTTTTTGGCGGCTGTATAGCTGCCCTTTGTAAAAATGGAAACGCGGACTTCCTGGATCTCCACGCCTGGAAGATTGTCGGCGTGAAGGTCGAAGGTGTCCGCAAGCGGAGTCAGCACGATGTACCGCTCCGGAGCCTTGTCCGTCATGGCACCTGTTTCCACGGGAATGCCGAGCGCGGAAAGGTCATTTTTCAGTTCAGACAGCAGACTCATTTTCCGACCTCCTCCTCAAGAGCGCGCTTCATCGCCTCGATACAGGCGGAGTGTGACGCGGACTTGGCGGGTTTGAGGAACGGCTTGGGTGCCTGCCCGTGTCTGCCGTATTCCAGGATATTGGCGATCTTGGCGTTGGAGTCGCCGTCACGGCGCGGTTCAGCGAAGCCGACCTTCACGTTGTGATTGCCGTTTCTGTCGAGCCTGACGCCGGAAGTACCGAGCGCGGCCAGGAGCTGCCCGGTGGACCGGGATCTTTTCTTCGTGCCTCTGCCGATGACGCCCGCGAGATTGGAGCGCACCTTTGCCTCCACGATCTCCGCGCCGGCGTTCAGTACCCGTTCCGCCATGCCGTCCTCGTCTTTCGCGAGGCGGGACAGCTTTTCCAGGAACTCGTCAGGCATTTTGATATCCGCTTTAGCCACGGCTTGCCACCACCTTTCTCGCAAGGATCTCCGTGTACATCCCGCGGCCTTTCACATCCTCCACGGAGATGATGTTGAACCGTTCGCCGTCACAGACGAGCAGCTGCTCCGTGGTGATCTTAAGACCGGGTACAGCCCGGAGCCGGAAAAGGTCGGTGGCGTCGGAGAACGCGGCGAGGTTCGCCCAGCGTTCCGAGCCGTGCCGGCCTTCCCGGTAGACGCGAACGGAGGCGAGGGTCACTTCCCGGTCGGAAGCGAAGCCCTCGTCATCCGTCACTCGACGGTTTTCGACAATAACCGCCATGCGGTTCATCTTTCCGAAGCTCATGTCACACCTTCCAGTCCCGGTCGAGCCGAAGAAGCAGGTTGACCGTGTTCCACACCTGCTGGGCGGCCTGCGGGTTGTCGGCGAAGAAACCACCCGTTGAACCGTCCCTGGATTCGTAGAAGTGGCTTGCCAGCATGATCACCGCCTGCTCTGTGGTAGGCGGCATCTCATTGCCGGAGTAGTAGCCCTCCCGGATGTGCTGATAACTTTCGGCATAGGAAACGGCCGCGGTGATGTAGCCCTTCAACAGATCATCGTCGGCCGTATGGTCAAGAATAAGGTTTGCCTTGACTTTCTCCAAAAGAGCGTCCATCACCGCGACCTCCTTTCAGATCAGTTGCCGGAGGCGGCGGTGCCCTTGACCTTCAGCAGTTTGACCGCCTCGGGAAGGACCAGCTTGCCGTCCACGCGCTCCTTGGCGACGAAGCCGACCATGCCGTTGCCCGCGAACAGTTCCTTCAGTTCAGCGAAGGAGCGGGTGCCTCTGTCGCCGATGTTGTAGTAGGAGAAGTCACCGAAAGCCAGACAGGGCTTGCCGGCTGCGGGTTCGGGGAAATACGGAGAGGTGTAGATCTCGTAGCCCAGGCAGCGGTCAGGCTCGCCCGCCTGCAGAGCGGGCTGCCACAGATACTGACCGTTCTCGTCCTTCAGCTTGCGGAGGGCGGCGACGCACTTGTCGTTGGTCAGGAACACAGCCTTCTTGCGGTAGGGGCGCTTGAGGGAGTACACCAGGTCGATGACGTCATCGGCGGTAACAGACGCTCCGGCAGTGGTCTTGCCGACTTCAGCACCGCCCGTAGCGGCCAGGATGCCGAGAGGCTGACCCACGCCGGTACCGTTGATAAAGGCGTCCTCCTCGGCGTTGGACAGAGCCTTGCCGAACTGCTCGATGAGGTAGTTCTCCAGGCGGAAAGCGTTGTCATAGAGAAGCTCTTCGGTGACTTTCACAGCCACGTGCAGCTTGTGGGCGTCGAGGATGATCTGATCGAAGGTGGCGTCACCGAAGGTCAGTGCGCCGCCTTCCTCGATCCACGCCGCAGCGGGCTTGGTGGCGGCGATGTTGATCTTATGCTCGCCGGAAGTGGTGATGCGGGTGCCGAGACGGCGCATCACATTGTCCTCGGTGAGGATGTCGATGAGGCGGGAGTCGTACTCGTCAGGGACGAGGTAGCCGCCGTTGGCGTCGATGCCCTCCTGCAGGACGTTGCTGATCTGACGGAAGTTGGTACGGAGGGCGGTCAGCATCGCCTTTCTGTACTCATCGGAGGCGCGGCCGGTCTTCTGGGGCTTGTCCTCCATGCCGCCGTTCATGGGCTTCGCGGTGATGGGAGTACTGACGGGCTTCGCCATCTCGGCGTCCATAGCCTCCATCGCCTGCAGACGCTCGATCTCGGCGCTGTAGTTTCTGACCTTCTGCTCCATCTCGGCATAGGTCCTGGCGTCGGTCTCGGAAAGCAGTCCGTCCTTGTCGCGGCGGCTCTCCACAAACGCCTTCGCGGCGTTCCAGGCCTGGTTTCTCTTCTCGATCATTTCAAGAGTCTTGTTCATGGTCTTTACCTCCAGTTTTTCATTAGATTGAGCCGCTCCATCAGGGAATCGGCCTTGACCTTGGGCTGTTCGTTCGTTTTGGGTCTGGTTTTGCATTTGGCGGCGATCTTGTCCATCAGGCTGTTCACGACCGCCGTCTCGGAGAACGGATCTCCGTCATCCGGAGGAACAAGGTCCTCCTCGACAGCGAGAGCTTCCGAGCGTTTCATGATCTCGTCGGCGAAGCCCAGCTCGACGGCGCGGTTCGCGTCCATCCAGGTTTCCGCGTCCATGAGGTGGGACAGCCTGGCGCGGGAAAGCCCGGTCTTGATCTCGTAGGCGTTGATGATGGAATCCTTGACCTCCGAGAGCATGGCGATGGCTTTCTCCATTTCCGCAGCGTCGCCGATAGCGATGGTGGCGGGGTTGTGGATCATCATCATGGACACCGGGGACACCAGCACCTTCGTTCCCGCCATAGCGATGACCGAAGCCGCCGAAGCCGCGATGCCGTCGATCTTGACCGTGACGCTGCCCTTGTAATCCATCAGCATATTGTAGATTTGGGCGGCCGCCACGCAGTCACCGCCGGGCGAGTTGATCCACACCACGATGTCGCCCTCGCCGGCGTTCAGTTCCTCTTTGAAGAGCTGGGGCGTGACGTCATCATCGAACCAGCTTTCCTCGGCGATGGTGCCGTTCAGATACAGCGTCCGTTCCGCCGGAGCCGTCTCTGTCTGGGCTTGATTCCTCCACTTCCAAAACTTCTTCATCGGCATTTTCCTCCTTTCCGTCATCGATGGATTCGGTATTTGCAAAAGCCCCCGCGTCCTTGAGCGGGAGCATATTGCCGTTGATGAGGTACAGGTCGCCGCCTTCCTCGGCAGGGATGCGGTCAAGGTTCTCCAGTTCACGGATGTCGTTTGCGGACATCCATCCGTTCTGCCTTGCCGTGGCGTAACCTGACATACGGCTCTGATAGTCGCCGCGGAGCAGACCTTCCACGTTGAACTTCACGAAGTAATCCTTCTTCTCGGCGGGGGTAAGGAGCGTCCTCTGAATGGACTGCTCCCAGCGGATGACCCACGGGTCGAGGGTGTACTTCACGAACTCAAGGGACTGCTGCTCAATATTGGAAAAGCTCGACTTTTCCAGATCTGCCAGCATGTGCGGCGGAACACGGAAAATTCGAGCAATTTCATTGATTTGGAACTTGCGGGTTTCAAGAAACTGCGCCTGCTCCGGGGAGATGGAGATCGGCGTGTATTTGAGTCCTTCCTCCAGAACGGCGATCTTGCCGCTGTTCTGTGAACCGCCGAACTGGCTCATCCATGATTCGCGCACCTTCTGCGGATCCTTGATCGTGCCGGGGTGTTCCAGCACGCCGCTCGGAGCCGCGCCGTTGGCGAAGAACTTGCTGCCGTATTCCTCCGTCGCAATGGCAAGGCCAATGGCGTTTTTTGCCATGGCGATGGGACTGTAGCCGACGAGACCGTCAAAGCCGAGTCCGGGAATGTGCAGCACGTCCGAAGGAAGCAGGATGACCGTTTCGCTCTTTCCGCCGGGTTCGTCGACCGAGCGGAGGTACTGGTAGTAAAGCTGTCCGCTTTCGTTCCGCTCGACAGACATCTTGTTCGGCATCAGCGGATAGAGCGCGATGACCTCGCCGCGTCCGTTGCGGATGATCTGCGCGTAGGCGTTGCCCCACAGCAAAAGATGCGTCATGAGAGTCTCGCGAAAAACGAATGAGCTCATCTCCGGATTCGGCTCATCGTGGAGAAGTAGATACAGCGGGTGGTCGATTGCCTTTTCCTTGCCGCCGTCGGGTTTATATCGGTAAAGATGGAGCGGAAGACCCGCTATCGCCTCCGACAGTATTCGGACGCAGGCGTAGACCGCCGTCATCTGCATTGCCGAGCGCTCGGTCACCGTCTTCCCTGACGTAGTGTTTCCCATGAAGAAGGTATAACCAGAGCCAACAGTTCTGTTTCTGGGCTTGTCACGCGAATTGAAAAGGCTAGTGAATATTCCCATTTTTTCTCCTATTCTATTTATTTCGTTTCATTTCTGTGATATAATGTCAAAAATAGCCGAAAGGAACGTTTCATCGCTATGAACGGCAAAGAGTTCTACAAAAGCAAGGGCAAGAGATGTCCCAGTAATCTAAAAGAGTTATACGATGCCCATTACTTTGGAAATGCTACATACGACGAAACTAAACGGGTCTATAGTATTCATCACAGCACACCGCTTCCTTATAGCATTGACAAGCGTGTTTCTCGTGTAGATAAGCTTTCCTTGAAGCTGCTCGATGCAGCAATGCATTGTTGCTCCGTCTTTCCTTCCATGTTTCCGCGCATTCCGGAGCAAACCATAGTACACTATATCGATCTCTTTGTAGAGCATGGCTATATCCGCCGCGTAGATACAGAATCTGGAGTGCAGTATTTAGAGCTTTCGCCGCAAGGGACTACGTTCTACGAAGGATTAAAACGGCAGCCAAGTGAAACCAGACTGAATACTATTAACACCCTATTAAATACATTTGCCGAACCGGCTGGAAGATTCTTCGGAGAAGCGGTAGGTACTGCCATAGCGGCAAGCAATAAAGCATCATAAATACATCAAGCCGGTTCTCCGGCTTTTTTATATGAATAGCAATCCCCTTGAATCGTAAACGCTCTCGGCATTGTCGTTTTCGCATCTGATCGCACGGTCGAGTGCCATTATCATAGCTATCGCGCCGTCTATTTTTTCTGTACTCTTTTCCTTGTCGGCCTTGATGTTCCCGGCGGGATCGGTGCGGATATAGATGTTGTCCATCATCCACCGAAGAACCGGATGCCCGCCGTGAGCGATCCGCTTTTCAAGAACGAGCTTCATCAGTTCTTTCGTTGGCGGGGACATATCCTTAAAGCCCTGACCGAAAGGTACGACGGTAAAGCCCATGCCCTGAAGGTTCTGGACCATCTGCACGGCTCCCCAGCGGTCGAAGGCGATCTCCCGGATATTGAACCGTTTGCCGAGCCGTTCGATGAACTTCTCTATGTATCCGTAGTGAACGACGTTGCCCTCGGTCGTCATTATAAAGCCCTGTCTCGCCCAGAGGTCGTATGGCACATGATCCCTTTTCACCCGGAGCTCTACCGTTTCCTCCGGGATCCAGAAATACGGAAGCACGCTGTATTTTCCGTCATCATCATCAGGCGGGAATACGAGGACGAAAGCCGTGATATCCGTGGTGGACGAGAGGTCGAGACCTCCGTAACAGATCCTGCCTTCGAGATCGTCCTCGTTAGCCGGGAAATCGCAGGCGTCCCATTTGTCCATCGGCATCCAGCGGATACTTTGCTTCATCCATTGGTTGAGCCTCAGTTGACGGAAAGCGTTCTCCTCGCCGGGGTTCTGCTTTGCCGACTCGCAGGCGGCTTTGACCTTGTCTATCCCTACCGTAATGCCGAGAGAAGGATTCGCCTTCTTCCACACCTTGGGATCGGTCCAGTCCTCGTCCTCCTTCGCCCCGTATATCACGGAGTAGAAGGTCGGATCGTGCTTGCGCCCCTCCTGGATATCGATTGCTTTCTGATGGACCTCATAGCAGATGGAATTGGTGTCATTGCCAGCCGTGGTTATAAGGAAATAAAGCGGCTGCATCCTCGCGTCGCCGGATCCCTGGAGCATGACGTCGAACAGCTTTCTGTTCGGCTGCGTGTGCAGCTCGTCGAAGATGACGCCGTGAGTGTTGAAGCCGTGCTTGTTCGCCACGTCCGCCGACAGCACCTGGTAGGAACTGTTGGTCGGCTTGTAGACGAGCTTTTTCTGCGACTCCAGTATCTTCACACGCTTGGACAGCGCCGGACAGAACCGCACCATATCCACGGCGACGTCAAATACGATCTTCGCCTGGTTGCGGTCGGCGGCGCAGCCGTACACCTCGGCGCGTTCCTCTCCGTCACCGCAGGTGAGGAGAAGCGCGATGGCGGCGGCAAGCTCCGACTTGCCCTGTTTTTTCGGTATCTCGATGTACGCCGTATTGAACTGGCGGTATCCGTTCTCCTTCATAACACCGAACAGGTCACGGACGATCTGCTCCTGCCAGTCGATAAGCTCAAACGGCTTTCCTGCCCATGTTCCTTTCGTGTGGCACAGGGACTCTATGAACATGACCGCGTAGTCGGCGGCGGCCTTGTCGTAACGGGAGGTCTCCGCCATGAACTTCGTGGGGGTGTACTTTTTCAGTTTCCGCATGGCGTCCTCCTTCCAGAAAAGCATAAAAAAATGAGCCTCCGCCGTTTCCGGCGTGACCCTTCATAACGAGGAACAGAGCCGGATGGCTCATGTTCCGGGGGTATTCAGTTACCGTGGTTTACTGCCGCATCGCCCAGGCAATGGCGTGTCCGTCATCCTCGAACTCGACCTCGCTTGCCGCGTAAATCCCTACCGTGCCTTCGCAGGTATGGTCATCGTCAAGGAATTCGTAGACCGCCGCGAAGAAGCAGGGTTTGTTCGCGCCGTTGTAGTAGTGGCCGGCAAGCAGGACTCTGTCTCCGAAGGTCAGCACCTTGCTCCAGCGGGTCTCAAGGTCTTCCGGCGTCGAGGGGTTCGGCAGTTTGTACTTTCTCATGGCTTCGTTGATGGTCATCGGTTCGTCCTCCGTTCGTTTTGTTAGTGTATATATCACTCTGAACGGCTGAAATATCAAGTCATTTCGGAGAAATATAGTACACAAATATCCGGCGCTGAAACTGTGTATTTTATTCCGTCTCGCCGGTGAGGATGAACCGCGCATACGCGGCTTTCTCCTCTTCGATGAAGGTCACCAGTTCGTAAAAGTCCATCTCATACGCAATGCGCTGCACGGCGCGAAGGTCGAACATATTTGTCAGCCCCGTGTCCCGGACTGCGAGGATCTGTTCCTTTACTTTGTCAGTCATCTTCACTCACCACCCTGCAGACGTCTTCGCCGTAAGCCACCGACAGACTGCTGCCCGTATCCCAGCTCACCATGATCGAACCGATGTCGTCGACCCCGCGGACAGTCCCGCGCGTACCCGGAGGCGGCGCCTGGAAATCATCCATCTTCACTAGTTTCACTCTCGTGCCGGGTTTGTAGATCTCGCGCAGCCGCAGCAGCGCCGCTTTTGAGATGAAAGACATCATTCCGCGTCACCGTCCTCTCCGTTTATGATCGCTCTGACCTCCGCCTGCACGGCGGGATCCTGCAGTCTCCGTTTTGCCTCTTCGACGTCGAACGGCACCGTGTTCTCCGGTGTGGGAACGGGGTCAAGACCGGGCGCGTAATCCTTTTTCGCGCCGCTCTTGAAAGCCGAAGAACCGGAAAGGCTCTTAAGCAGGATTTTCCGCTCCGTTTTGTACTCCTCGCCGATAAAGCCGAGCCGGAGAAGGAAGCATCGGAAGGCATATTTCTCGTTGTCGACTTCCTTTTCCTTCGCCGTCACCCTGGTGGCGTTTCTGCTCATCTCACAGAGCGCCGCGATAAAATGCGTGTATGCTTTGATCTCATCAGGGAAAGGAAGCTCCGTGAACCAGGGGAAGCCTACGCGGTCTTCCTTCATTTCGATGCGGACGTCGTCCACACCCAGCGCCTTTCTGATGAGGCCGCCCTTTGCTTCAAGCAGTCTTGTAAGGTTGCCGACGTTCACCTTGTCAAAGGGGATCTCGACCGTCAGCCCTGTGCCGCCGTCTTCCGCAGCGTCTGTGGATTCATCGTTGAATCCTTCGTGAGGCTCACACTCGAAGCCTGCCGAGGCAATGGCCTCGATAAGCCGTTCCACCTCTTCGGTGTCGTTTCTGTCGCTGAAGGACAGCGTTCCGTCTCTGTCGACGGTGTAGGTGTCGATCTCGTAAGCCATGCTCGGCATTCCGAGATACTTTGCTTTGACCTCAAGGGTCTGTGCGATGGTTCGGACCAGTCGCTTGCGCTCCGATCCCGTTACGTTGTACCTGATTTCCATGCGGGAAAACCTCCTTGTTTTTTGGTAGTACATATATCACTCTAAAGCCCTGAAATAGCAAGGGTTTTCCCACATTCGCGGGTAGAATCACTGTAGAAAAATCAGCTCTTTAACTGGTTATAATACACGATCCCCGCGAGGACGAAGCAGACACACGGGAGCGCTACACCATTGCCCCACAGCTTGTATTCGGCGGAGTCGGCGTGCGGGTCTTTCAGCCACTTCACGATCTGTGCGTCCGTCTTCGGTTTGGAGGCGGAACCCGTCACGGCGCGGTGGGTCTCAAAAACATCCCGCCAGAAGGCAATATCCTCTTCGGACGGCTCTTCCGTGCCGAGAGCGGAACACCACCAGTCCGGGAAGCCCTGGAGTCTCGCGCACTCCGTCGGTGTAAGCCTGCGGACGATGTAGTACGGTTCTTCCGTCACGGTCGGCGGATCCTTGTAATCCGTAGCCACAAGCGTGTTGACGATGTCCTCTTCCGCCTGGGTGTGATAAGAGTTTTTGCTCGTGGAGTAGACCGGATGTGCCACAGCGCCGGGGCCTCTGGCCACCATAGGCGGTTCGACCTCGGATTCGATGCACGGGGCGAACTTCGCGTTTTGTCCCTGGTTGTAGGTTGCGCGGTCGAGTCCGTAGGCAACGCCGTGCTGTTCCGTCGCGTTCAGCGTGAAGCTGACTTCCTCTTCGGAATAGCCACAGCCCTGATGGGACGGTCTCGCACCGTTTCCCTCAAGCGCCACGACAGCCATGCCGCCCTGGTTGCAGGAGGGATTGCCGCCGTTCGCGTCGAGCGTGCGCGTAGTATCAGCCTTGTAGAAGCCGCTGTTCGGATTGTCCGACTTCATGGCGTTTGAGTCTTTGGAGCAGATGCCGAACACGGCGGGAACGAAAAGCGTCTGGTCGTTGTTCGTGGCAAGCGTCGCGGACTTGTCCGTCTGGATGAGCGGACCCTTGCCGCCGCCTTCGCATCCGCAGCGGATCTTCATGACGAGAGGCACGTTATTGCCGCCGGTCCCCATGCGGGAGGTCAGCGTCTGCACCTTTCCGTCATCCGAAACGGTCACGCGGCTGTCGGCGGAATGGTTTTCCAGAACCATAACCCCGTTTCGACCTGTGGACATGCCGCAGTTCACGCCGAGGGTGGCGGCAACTGTATCTATTGCGCCGTTGTAGCCGTCTGTGCCGACGCCTGCCGGATGAGAGCCTTCTTCAACAGTTCCGGCAGATCCTTGCCACGAGCGGAAGCCCTGCGGAGTATACCCAGACAGGCCTTCTGACTCAAACAGTACTTTCCCGGCACATCCGCCTGCAAAATCCGCGACAAGGTAGATGCGTTTTCTGCGCTGGGGGACTCCCCAGTATTGAGCATCAAATACCCGCCATGCGATTGAGTGATCGTCTGCCAGGATGCATCCGGCGTTTGACCACTTCTGAGGTCGAGGAGTATCAGCTTCGGGGTCTTTGAGTTTACGTATCGCGTCGAGGACGGCTTTGAAGTCTTCGCCGGAGTTTGAGCTGAAAGCTCCCGGCACGTTTTCCCAGCACAGCCAGGTTGGGTAATGTCCATCTGTTGCGTCCCTCATTTCTTTAACTATTCGGATAGCTTCGTAAAAAAGATTAGAGCGCGACCCCTCAAGTCCCGCTCTTTTTCCCGCTATCGACATATCCTGGCATGGACTGCCGAACGTGATTATATCGACAGGCTCAAGTTCCGCTCCCGAAAGAGCGGTAACGTCGCCGTAATGCTTTATGCAGGGCAGTCGCTTCGTGGTCACCCTGATCGGAAAAGGCTCTATTTCGGAAGCCCATACCGGGACCATCCCGGAGATCAGTCCTCCCAAAGGAAATCCGCCCGATCCGTCGAAGAGGCTGCCGAGCGTTAATTTACTTTCCATCGGGCAGTTCGACCTCCTTGACGAGTTCGGAGTAGGGGTGTTTTTCACCCTTTCTCTCAACGAAGATATCTTCCGGGGATATGCCGTTCTCGACGGCTCTGCGGAGGATAACGGAGGCGTACTTCTCGTCAAGCTCCATTGTAAAACACACACGGTTCATCTGCTGGCAGGCCATCATCGTGGAGCCGGAGCCGCCGAAGGTATCGAGCACTATCGCGTTCTCCTGCGTAGAGTTGCCGATCGGATAACTCAGCAGGTCCAGCGGCTTGCTCGTCGGGTGGTTTTCGTTTCGCTTGGACTTCGCGAAGTTCCATACGGTCGTCTGCTTGCGGTCGGAATACCATTTGTGTTTTCCGTTCTGAAGAAAGCCATAAAGCACAGGCTCGTGCTGCCACTGATAATCGGATCTGCCGAGCACAAGGGAATCCTTCACCCAGATACAGCATCCGGCGAGATGGAATCCGGCGTCGATGAAAGCCCTTCGGAAGTTGAGCCCTTCTGTATCCGCGTGGAACACATATGCCGCGCCGCCGTTCTCCATGCGGGAAGCCGCGGCTTTGAAAGCCGAAAGCAGAAAGTTGTAGAACTCCTCGTTTTTGAGACTGTCGTTCTGAATGGTCAGCCCGCTCGAACTTTTGAATGACACGCCGTAGGGAGGGTCGGTCAGCAGCAGGTTCGCCCTTTTGCCGTTCATAAGCAGAGCGACGTCCTCCGCGTTCGTCGCGTCGCCGCAGACGAGTCGGTGCTTTCCGACCGTCCACACATCGCCGCGCTCCACGAAGGAAGCCTTCTCCAGAGCGGCGGTGAGGTCAAAGCTGTCATCCTTTACATCTTTATCACTGCCGTCCGAAAACAGGTCGGCAAGTTCAGCCTCGTCGAAACCGGTCAGCAGCGGGTCGAAGTCCGCCGCCTGCAGAGCCTCGATCTCCACGCGCAGAAGCTCCTCGTCCCATCCGGCGTCCATTGCCATGCGGTTGTCCGCGATGATGTACGCTTTCTTCTGGGCTTCGGTAAGGTGGTCGGCGAAGACGCACGGCACCTCTGTGATGCCTTCCTCCTTCGCAGCAAGTATGCGGCCGTAACCGGCGATGACACCGTAGTCGCGGTCGATGATGACGGGGTTTATAAAACCGAACTCCCGCAGAGAAGACCTCAGTTTGAGGATCTGCTCCGGGGAGTGCGTTCTTGCGTTATTCACATAGGGAACGAGTTTGCTGATCGGGACGAGTTTCATTTCCGTGGTTGTTTTCATCTTATCAGCCCCCATTCCGCGAACTTCTCGAAGCCGCCGATGCCGTCGATGAAGTTTCGACAGATTTCGACGATTTCCGCATAGGGTCTGCCGTCCACGGTATCGTCACCGATGGCGCAGACAAGCTGCACGGGCTGTCCCGTTTCCTGCGCTTTCATCCATGCGTAGACGTTGACCGACACGTCGGCTTTGCTGAGATCCTTGCCGTGCAGACCGCCGCCCGTAACAGAATCCGCCATATCGGAGCCGAGCTTGCGGTTGACGGCACCCGTATCGACGTCCGTGCCACCGGTCCAGTCACCAAGGGGATTGACCTCGGCATCCGGGTATGTCTCGCACAGATGACTGCTTTCCGCGTTGCTCTGACAGATGATGAGCCTGTCTCCGTCAAGGATGTACTTGCCGTCGCAGCCGTACACGCCGTAGAGGAGCTTTGCGATGTCCGTCAGCCGGTGCTGTTCCGTTGTTACGGGCATACCCTTGAAGATGCCGTTGTCGCCGCAGTGAATCCCGTCCGCCTGATTGTCGGCGAGATGCGCGTCCTGCGGGACTTCGACATAATTCGTCAAAATGTGCTCTCCGGCAATGCGGTGAACGATGACAGCGGCTTCCTCGTCCGTGATGTGGACGGAGGTCTCCGCGATGATGTGACAGACGCCGTGGCCGATAAGCACCTCCACGGCGATTTTCGGATCTGTTTCCTTTGCGTATGCCAGGTCGACAAGCGCGCCGGCAATGCGGTCGGCCACCTTGTCGGGGTGCGAGGGATTTACTTTTTCAAACATGGCTTTATCCTTTCCTTGCCCGAAGCAATCTTTCCATGAGGTCGTCCTGCGGGGAGACCTCGCCGTAGTCCGTGGAGCAGTTTTCCTTCACTATCTGGAAGATCTCGTTCCACAGCCGCACGGCCTGGTTCATGTAGTTGATGCCGATATTGATGAACGGAGACGGTATCGGTTTCTGTGTGGTGGGATGCTTTGAGAGAAAACCCATCTTGTTGGTCATCTCCTCGCACTGTATCCACCGCGCCGAACACATGGCGTACCGCTCCAAAAGCTGGGGCGAGACCTTGGAGGCGCAGCCGATCTTCTTCAGCCACTCCCAGGTCTCGGTATAGATCTCTTCCGCCTGCAGCTGACTTCCGTCCCGCTGTTCGGCAGAGAGAAAATCATGGGGCTTCGGCATATCGACACCCTCGACTTCGGGAATATCCAGGACTTCAAGCCGCCTGCCGCCGGGATTGCCGTTCTCGGCTTTCTCTTTGACAGCGGTTTTCTTTCTTCCCGCACCGGGTCTCGCACCTCCGCGCCCGCCTGTGTTGTTGGATTTTGTCGGCACTTTCTCACCTCCAATGCGCCGGGACCTTTAATTACCCTTTTGATTTCGCTTTTTTCGCGCACGTGACCCCAGGCCGCTGTCCGAGGACACAGCCGCAGAGATTTGACCGCCCCTACCGGTCTCCCAGTTCGCGGTGCAGTTTTGTGTGGCAGGACTGGCAGAGGCTCATCAGATTGCTCTGCCTGTGGTCGCCGCCCTGTGAAATGGGAAGGATATGATGGACTTCCTCCACAGGGGTCAGCCGTCCTTCCTTGAGGCACATCTCGCAGAGGGGATGCGCCGCCGCGTAGCGGTCACGGATACGTTTCCAGGCTCTGCCGTATTTCTTGTTGACGTCCGGGGCGCGTTCGTATCTGTTGTAGCGGTCGCGCTCCGTTTTCGTATGCTCCTCACAGTACTGACCGCCTTCGACGGCAAGCCTCGGACAGCCGGGGTGACCGCACGGTCTGCGTGGTTTTCTCGGCATGGCGTCACCTCCGTCTGCGGAACAGTTCACGGAGCTTGTATCTGATGATGTACCAGCACTGTTCGAGCCAGCCCACCTGTCTGTAGCCCATAGCTTTCCTCCGTTTCCGCGCATGAGAAAAGCCCCACGGGGAAGACCCCCATGAGGCTCGGTTCATTCTGCTTTTCGCTGATTATATCATAACATAAACGGCGGGTGCTTATCTCTGCTCAAAGGTGCTTAAACCGTTGCATGTTTCAGATAACGATGGGTTCTTCCGGCATAATGACGTGCTGCAGGGCGGAGCCGTGCCACCGTCTGACCGTGGATTTGTCGGCGTGCAGTTCGTCCCCGATCTGCTCCCAGGTCATATTGTGGATGTAGCGGTATCGGAGAACCATCTGTTCGTCCTTGTCGCGGACGGTGTCGATGACGCCGCGCATCTGCTCCTTCAGAGCGACGAGCCGGTCGATCTCTGCGTTTATTTTCTCCTCCAGTTCCATGACCCGCATAATGCACCACACAAACGGAGCTTCCGTGGGACGGTTTGGATTATGCCGTTCTTCCAGGCTTGGGGAGGAGACGCTCCCCGCCATATCGCGCAGACGCTCCATCTCCTCAATGTCGGAATTGATCCTGTGGTCGAGGCGGTACGCCTGTCTGAGGTATTCTTTCGATGTCATATTTCTTCCTCCTGTAATTTCCGTAGCAGCGCCTCACCGTCGATATTTGTGAGCGCCGCGAACCAGTCGGAACGGAAGAATGCCTCACAATCCGCTATCATGAGCTTCGCGTCTTCGTTCTTCGGACGTTTTTTGTGTTTTTTCCTTGCTTCGCGGTAATCCTTTACGGCTTGCAGGATGATCGCGTTTGCGAGGTTTTCCCAGGGGTCGATCATACGGATGCCCCTAGATTCGCCTTGACCGCGTCGATAAGTGCGTTCTGCGTCCGCTCCTTTTTGCGGAGCGCCTTCATGACGTCCTCGTCGATGGTGCCGGCGGTGATGATGTGGTGGATGATGACCGTATCCTTCTGCCCCTGGCGGTGAAGGCGAGCATTTGTCTGCTGATACAGTTCAAGGCTCCATGTAAGGCCGAACCATATGAGCGTGGAACCGCCGGACTGGAGATTCAGCCCGTGACCTGCGGAAGCAGGATGGATGATTGCCGCAGAAATCCTTCCCGCATTCCAGTCATCGATATCCTTCGAGGTCTTTATCTCCCTTACGGGGAAACGCGCCTTTATCCGCTCCGCGTCATGCTGATACCAGTAAGCGATCAGTACGGGCTTGCCGTTCGCGCCTTCGATAAGGTCTTCCAGGGCGTCGAGTTTGCGGTCATGGATGTAATGGCTGTTTTTATCCTCGTCATAGACCGTGCCGTTCGCCATCTGGAGGAGCTTTCCGGAAAGCACCGCCGCATTTGCTGCATCGATCTCCGTACCCTTTATCTTTGCGACCATATCCTCTTTGAAAGTGTCATATACGGCCTGTTCCTGCTCGTTCATATACACGGGAACGGCGTTTATGACGCATTCCGGCAGTTTGAGATAATCGCAGGATTTCATGGAGATCGTGATGTCCGATATCTGCTCATAGATCCGTTCCTCCGCTCCGGGAAGAGGCTTGTATCTGAACACCACTTCGCCGTTCCGCTTGTCCGGGATGAAATAGGCATTCCGGTAATGCGTGATGTACCGACCGAGCCGTTTTCCGAGATCGAGCAGACGAAACTGCGCCCACAGATCCATAAGACCGTTGGAGGACGGCGTTCCCGTCAGGCCCACGATGCGCTTTACATGAGGTCTGACCTTCAGAAGGCTTTTGAACCGCTTTGCCTGCCAGGACTTGAAGGACGAAAGCTCATCAATGACGATCATGTCGTAATCGAACGGCAGACCGCTTTTGTTTACGAGCCAGTCCACATTTTCGCGGTTGATGATGTACAGGGATGCTTTCTGCATGAGCGCCGCCTTCCGTTCGGCCTCCGTTCCCACCGCCACGGAGTACGTCAGTCCGGCAAGGTGATCCCATTTCCTTATTTCCGAAGGCCATGTGTCCCGCGCCACTCGCAGCGGGGCAATCACAAGCACTTTCCGTATAAGGAAGCTGTCGAGACACAGATCGAAAAGCGCCGTCAGCGTGATCACGCTTTTTCCGAGACCCATTTCAAGCAGTACCGCCGCTATGGGATGCGACAGGATGAACCGCGTCGCATATGTCTGGTATTCATGGGGTTCGTATCGCATTGAGTACCTCCTCGATCTGTTCTGTTCCGTCCACGCAGAAGACTCTGAAGCCGAGGCTTTCCAACTGTCTCTTCCGTCTGACCTGCAGGGGACGCATTGTTTTGCCGGGGCTTTTCAGTTCCACAAACCCGGCACAGCCTCCGGGGAAGAGAATGATACGGTCCGGCACTCCGTCAAAGCCGGGAGATACGAACTTCAGCGCGATACCTCCCATATTTTTCGCTGTTTTTACGAGTTTTCTCTCGATAGTCTTTTCATTCACTGACTGCCTCCGTCTGTCACAGGTCACAGCAGGCACAACTTTCCCCCTATATTTACTACGCGCGTGTTCGCGCTCACGGTTTCTGCTTCCGGTTTTGTAAAAGCCGTTTTGAATATAAGGGGAAATGGTTGTGTCGTGCATGTTCGTTACGTGCTTCTGACGTACAGACGCTGCCTGCCGTACAGGGGCTGACGCCTGATCCGTTCGGTTCGCTCCCATCCGGGGACCTGGGACATCATGGCGGCTATGGCGTAGCTGTCGGAAGGTTTCAGATCCTCCTTCGACTTGCCGAAGCACTCGCACCATATCTCCGCGTTGCTGACCTCCGCACGGACAGTCTTTCCCTTGTGTTCGGGAGTGCCGAATTCCGTGCCGTTGAGATAGCTCCGGCGGGCGTACAGATCCATATCCTCCCAGCCGTCCGGCAGCGGCGTGTTGAGGTACTCCTCGATGATGCCGACGCGCTCGTCCGCCTCCATAGCGCCGCGCTGCGCCTCTTCCGCGTCGTCCAGGATGTCTCCCTCAAGATAGAGCTTCTCGCCGGACTGCCATATCGCCTTCGCCTCCGCCCAGAACTGCGCCCGGAAATCCTCATCGAAATCCCAGGCTTTTTTCTGCCGTTTCTGATGCACCTTGATGATCCAGAAGCGGCGGTTCCCGGTGATGTCGCGCAGATACCCTCTCTCGCCGTTGACCGTTGCTATGATGACGCACTGACGCGGATGGCTTTCGACCACCCTGCCGTAGGAGGGACGGTACTTGTCATCGGAGGTGGAGAGGAACGCCTTGACCTTCTCGATGTCCGCCTTCTTCATGCCGGCAAGCTCTCCGATCTCGATCACCCAGAACCCCTGCAGCTTCTCCGCGCCGGACTTGTCATCCATATCGGTCAGCGACAGCGTTTCGGAGTAGTATTCGGACGTGACGAGGTCTTTTACGATGGTGCTTTTGCCGATGCCCTGATCGCCATCCAGTACGGGAACGCAGTCGAACTTGATGCCGGGGACGTAGATACGCGCCACGGCCGCCGCGAAGGTCTTTCTGGTCACGGTGCGGACGTATTCGGTATCATCGGCTTTCAGATATTTGATGAAAAGATCCTCCACGCGCTTTACGCCGTCCCAGGCGGGGAGGCTGTCGAGATAGTCCCTCACGGGGTGGAAGTGCCGGTCGTCGGCGGCCTTCGTGAACGCGACGTCGTGATTTCTGCTTGAGAACGGAAGATAGCGGATGTCGATGATGGATTTCAGCTGCGCCGTGTCCGCGTCCCGCCAGAACTGGTTGCCCTTCGGCCGTTCCCACGGCAAAGGCCCCGTGACCTGTATGCGGTTCGCCATGTCGTTGAAGGCGAAGTTGCGGAAGTCCGGGTCATTGGCAAGTATAAGGTTGAGGTTGTACACGCTGTTTTCAAGCAGGCTTGTCCGCGGCTGATATTTGAGCCGCTTTTTCCAGTCATCGTCCCCGGCGTCTGCGAAGTCAGCCTCCGCTTCGGCAAGGCGCTCGTTGGCGGCAAGCAGCTTCACGTCCTCCTGCTGCATGGCGAAGTCGCACATGGCGCGGAAGGAAGCCTTGTCGTCATCGTCGCCGAATTTGTGGATGCGGACGATGTCAAAGGCGTTGCAGAGCTTGAGGTATGCGGGGTCTTTCGCATGGTGGGAGTATACGAACTTGTCGTCCTTGATCTCCACACCGGCAATGCTGCGGGACTCGATCAGATGCCAGCGGTTCGGATTGTCGGTCGGCTCATAAACATCTGAAAGGAACGCCTCCAGCGCCTTAGTCACAGGGAAGAAGACCCTGTTGAACAGACCGACCACGCCTTCCTTCATCAAGGGATCCTGTACCTTCTGCTGCGTGACTGTGTTCGCCTTGCTCTCGCGTGAGGAGGTCGGAAGCTGTGTGGGATCCGTCCATTCCGGGTGTGCCGACAGGATCACGTCCGGATCGAGCCACCCTTTGTCCGTTTCTTTATATACGAAGACTCCGTTCTGCGGCGTGGACGGCCAGTACATAAGCTGATTCGGCTGATAGCTGCATTCGTCGAAAAAGTCGATGCCGAGCGCCTGCGCCACATAACGGGACACCGCCACGAACTCCTCGGAGGAGACATCGCGGGTCATGGGGAAAATAATGCGGACACGCGGAGAATCCTCCGTGCTGCTGTGGGTGGTGTACAGCACGGAGGTATACGGCGCGATGGTTTCGTAATTGTCGAGGAAGGCTTTGTCGATGCGGTCGCCGTCCAGGGCAATCATGGAACGCAGCTCAACGGTGTCGATCTTGCGGCGGCCGCCTTTCAGCGTACCGCCCACAAAACCGCCATGATCCTTCGCCGCGTCCCTCTGCGCCTTGGACATTTTCGCGTATTCCTCCGCCGACTCCGTTGTGCGGATGGTGGTCTTCAGCCGCTCCTTCAGAGCGTCGAACGATATCGTCTTGTTGACCCAGTTCTTCGCCTGCCGGCTGTTTCCGTAGGATATGGCAAGGTCTCTCATCATCTGAACCTCCTGACTCTCGGCGTTTCACCGTGTTCAAAGCGCGCCTGTCTCGCCGCCGCGTATGCCTTCAGCGTAGCGCCGCGGTTCATATCGCCGAGATAGCCGGAGTCGTCGCCGAACAGCTGAAAACCGCCGTTCCGGTAGATGCCCGGATACGCAGCGAAGTAGTCGCCGTCGATGGTTTCAAAATTGTAGTAGTTCGGCCATCCGTGATGATCGTTGTATGCCTCGCTCTGGATATCGTCGAGCAGACCGTAGAAGGTCTCACCCCAGGGAATGTTGCCGACCACAAGCACGGCGGTCTTCGACAGACCGCACATGCCGTCCTCCGGCATACCCGCTTCAGCGAACCGCTTGATCTTGTCCGCGTCGGCGTCGTTCATCTGACCCTTGACCTCGACGTAGATGTCGCAGTTTTCAGCGTAAGTGGCGTGGTTCACGGTCACGCCATGGAGCAGGAAGTCCGGCAGATAATACGTGCCGTCGCCGAGGTCGTATCCTTCCGGCTCATATTCCCACTTGACCCCGCAGGCATCGAAGAACACAGCCCACCGCGCCTCAAGTCGGGAGCGGAAGCGGTAGCCCTTGTATTCGGTCTCGATTGCTTTCAGTCCGTTCACAGCGCATCCACCTCCTCGAAATCAGCATTGAAATACCGTACCGGCTGTCTGCGGCGCTTTGCCGTCTCGATCTCCACGCTCATGCCTTCGGAGATCACGTCGCCGAGAACCCACAGCTCCTGGCACTTGCCCTGCAGCACGATGTCCATGAACAGAGCGAGATTCCTTTCCTCCGGGTCTTCGTCATTTACGAACTGCGGAAACATGAGGTGCGGCGCAAGCGGGATCTGCCCGTGTTCCAGCGCGAAACGGCAGAACTGCCTGGTGCGTTCCGTATTGCCCTCGACATCCCCGGAAAACGGGGAGCAGATGTAAACGAGCGGACGGAACGGCTTTTGATTTTTCGTATCGTTTCTCATTCAAACGACCTCCTTGTAAAGATTTGTCGAGGTCACCCTCTAACGGGTAGCCTCGGCAGGAGGTCAAAACTGACGGTTTTTATAATTTTCTCTCAACTTTTTTTCTGCACGGCGCAGCCAGTGCGTGACCGTGGTGGGGTCGACACCGAGAGAAGCCGCGTAATCCTTTGTCGGCACAAGGTCCATATGTACCGCGATGAACGCTTCCGCCCACCGGGGCTTGTCCGTCAGAACACTGCGGACCCACTCGCAGATGGCTTCATACTGTTCCCGCTCCTCGCGGGCAAGCTCGTCCTGCCGGAATACACGGTCATCTGCCACCTCGCTCATCAGCGGCTCGGAGGTGTCGACATCATCCTCGGTCTCGTCCTTACCGGGTTTCGCCTTCGATTCGCCCCTGTGGCGGTTCAGCTTGCGCCAGGAGTTATACTCCGGCCTGTTGTACTTCGCATCAAAGGCTTCCTGGATACGCTTCTCGCGCTCCTCCTGTGAAAGTGCCTCGCCGCCGTCCAGGTCAAGGGAGACCCACAGCTGCTCTGTTGCCTGCTCGTCCAGGTCAAGGACCTGGTAGGCTTCGTCATAACGGATTTTCAGTTTCATCTTTGCATTCCTTTCTGCGGGTGAGCCGACAGCGGAATGCAAATGGAGCCTGTGGTTTCCGAATTCCCACAGGCCCCGTTCCGAAAAAAGAGCGCAAGAAACTAAGGTGGGTGCAATCCGGTCTCCAAACACGGTCTTCATCACCGTGTCCTGAACTCGCTATTGCATCCCGCCGTCTAATGCGCACTCGACTTCGAGATGTATTATTTGGGCTTTGAGCGCCCAGGTGACAGCGCGACATCCGTGCCGTCAGCTCGACGTTCAAACATATATAAGGTTGATCGGAGGAGGATCTGCGTCAGCGGTCATCCGTCCTCGTCGATAAGCATGAGGTCGCCAAAGACCTCGCTATAATAAACGGGGCTGAGATCCTCGAAGCAGGTCGCGTCGTACCGTCTGAACACCGACGCCGCCACTTCGTTTCCGTACTTTGTCGCCACGCTTGCAGCAGTATTCTTAATGTTGATCTGCCAGTCCAACTTAGTCATCTTGCTACCTCCAGGAAAGAATTTGCCCTTTTTCAAAGGCTGACTATATTATATTCGCGACGATAGAGTAAGAAAATTTCGCAACATTTCCCATTATTATTCTCGATATAGATAATGGCTTTCTATTGATTTTCCCATTATATTTGTGTATAATAAGAAAAAAGAGGGCTCCGATTAAGGAACCCTCTAAGGAAAAATAATGGTTTCTACAAAGGCAGAACCTATTCATGATATCTTCCACGGAAAGGATAGTGCGGTTATGGACGAAAAAATTTATGGAATCTCCTTAAAAACGATGTTCCAACATGAAGGATACGGCTGTCTATGTGCAAAGGACACGGTGAACACATCTCCAGACGAAGCACCGACAGTCACCCTTAAAGTTTGCCCAGACAGGAATGCACATTTGTTGTTTTCCTACGCGCCAAAGGACGGTTTGAATATGACCGGCGTTGCCGGCGGCATACACGAGAAAAATATCCTGGGCAAACTACTTGCACTTCCCAAAGGTGATGTAGACAAGCATATCGAGTTTATTGAAAAGTACGGCTTCTTATATCAGTTGCCGGAAAACGAGTACACAGCTGTTGAAGCAAGTGATCTTATTGACATCATCAACAGAATAAAATCAACCATTCGGTTATACAGTTGTATCAATAAAAAAGACTACAAAGGCGTCCTCATTTATGTAGTCTACTTGCTTTTCGCTCCCGTGACCGAAATTCGGATTGGTGATGATGTTTTTTCAACCTGCATTCATCGTTTCAAAAGCCTGCTTGACTCATATAATTTGTTCCCAGATTTGAGCAGGGAGCCGGAAGTTGCTGCAAACGGAACATATTCCGTAGACGATGCATTCCTCGGAAAGAAAAATGCAATCGACATCAGCTTTTACAACGCCGTGAGAGGTGGATCAGATACAAACCTGCAAGGAAGTAAAGACCCCTGGTTCAAGAACTTGATGGCAATGTACATTGGTTGTAGGGATGTGGATGAAGAGACCCGGTTTCTTATAGATTTCTTTTATCATCTCCAGACGGAAGTGTCTGTCATAAAAGAAGTTCATTTCGGTGGTTTCAAGTCATATACGACATTCCATGAAGACGCGCTTGGTGAATCCTTCAAGAACGCTCTGCTGAAGATTGCACGGATTGTCGTGGCGGAGGAGATCAACCACAACATTCGCGGCATCCATCCGAAGTATAACGGCGGGAAGCTGACTGCCACATGGCAGGTCGATACGCTCATTGAAGCCCTATATTTTTCGATTTTCTATATGAGAAATGGCGAGATGTATAAAGAATGCGAAAATCCAAATTGCAAGAGAGACAGGTTTTTCCTGGTAGAAGCAACGAGGACGAATAAACACTACTGTTGCGAACAATGCAGAAATGCGGCCGGCGCTCAACGATATCGGAATCGGCAGCTATAAGTGGGCAAAAAAATAAGGCTCTACCTCTCGTTTTGAAAGGTAGAGCCTTCATTCTTTATGTTGCTGGTCTCGGAACGGGAGCCCTGGTCTCCACTTTTTCTATAGCTTCTGCAAGTTGCCGCTTCTGTTGATCCGGCATACCGATATAGTTGTACATAAGGAACCGAGTATCGATCACTATACCCTGAACCCGTTCGTAGTTCTTTGGATCAGGTTTCCAGTCACCGACCGCTTCTCCAATGTTTCCGATATTATCTGTGACACGCGGTATCGGATTACCGTCCGCCCCCATCTCAAAGAATGTGTTGTCCTCACGGTTGAACGGCATTATGAATGCGTTATACAAATTGGCACTCGGCACGCCCTTTGCGCGTTCAATGTATTCACCGTATGTAATCTGCTTATTGATATCGGGACCATTCGGCAGATGATCGGGATTGCCGCTATATCCGTAACGGTACAGTTTTGCATCGAGGACATAGACCTTTCCGTTGTAGATCATGATAGTATCCGGCTGCAATGGTGTTTTTGTCCTGTTGGGTCCGTAATCAAGCAGCCACCGGGTACGTGGGAAATACTGATCCTTATCTTCAATCCCAAATGCCTTATCAATCATCTTCTCCCAAATACGCTCAAAGAAATCCGTACCGAAGAAGTACTGCTTTTCGGAAGACTTCTCGTCCATGTATTTGAGCATGGATACCATTGCCGAAAACAGTTCTTGCTCTACATCGTTGTGAGTGGATGCCAGCTTCTTTTCCAAGATGTAAATGGCTTCTCTGTTGTCGGGATGCGGACCGGGCTTTTCCGGCATATAGGGTACATAGAGCCAGCCCTGTCTCTTATACACATCTGACGCTGC